>Ga0137418_10000716_pt1 | contig 30146 bp, 26 predicted proteins | sample CZODoug3_1_2_16f_FD_122242 | JGI IMG/M metagenome (GOLD analysis project Ga0137418, IMG submission 122242) | Vadose zone soil fungal communities from Angelo Coast Range Reserve, California, USA - CZODoug3_1_2_16fungal (Hybrid Assembly) | ecosystem: Environmental > Terrestrial > Soil > Vadose... | reverse complement strand
AGGAACTGAAGCGGCTGTACGGCGTCCGCGGCGCCCTCATCGTCGCGCCGGACGGCTTCGTCATCGCGGCCGAGCTGCCCGGCACCGTGGAGGTCGATTCGCTGGCGGCGCTGGCCGCCACGCTCGGCCGCGAGCTGGAGACGAGCGCCACGCGTATGGGACGGCCGTCGTTCTCCACCGCGCTGTTCTCGGCCGACGACGGGACGATGTTCCTCGCCGCCAGCCGCATCGGCTACATCGTGGTGCTCGCCGAGGCGCAGGTGAGCGTGCAGGCCATCCGCGTCGCGCTCGCCGATGCGATCGCGCTGATCGAGGCGGCGTGGGCGCCGGGCGAGGCGACGGGCTAGAGGGCCGCGGCGGCGATCTCTGACAGGATGGCGGCGGCCGCGGCCTTGGGATCCGGGACCGCGGTGATCGGGCGGCCGACGACGATGGCGTCGGCGCCGGCGCGAATGGCGGCGGTGGGAGTGGCCACGCGCTTCTGATCGTCCGACCGTTCGGCTGGACGAATGCCCGGCGCCACGATCGTCCAGCGCGGGCCCAGCGCGCGCCGCAGCAGCCGGATCTCCTGCGGCGAGGCCACGCAGCCGTCGAGCCCCACCTCCCGCGCACGCTCGGCCAGCCGCAGCACGTGCGCCTCGACGTTGCCGGTGACGCCGACCTCCTCGAGTCCCTTGCGATCCAGGCTCGTCAGCACCGTCACGCCCAGGCAGATCGGCCGGGCGACGCCGAAGTCCTTGGCGGCCTTGGTCGCCGCCTCCGCCGCCGCGCGCATCATCGCGCCGCCGCCGCCGGCATGCACGTTCAGCATCGCCACCCCGATGCGCGTCGCCTCGCGCACCGCGCCGGCGACGGTGTTCGGGATGTCGTGATACTTCAGATCCAGGAACACGGCGAAGCCGCGCTTGAGGGCCGTCTCGACGGCGGCGGGCCCCGCGGCCGTGAAGAGCTGGCTGCCGATCTTGGCGCCGATCGTCTCGGCCGGGCCGGCGCCGCCCAGCCGCTCGAGCAGGCCGTCGGCCTCCTTCAGCGTCTCCACGTCGAGGGCGACCCAGAGACGCTCACGCATCGGCGTGGTACTCCTGCAGGCTGAGCACCTGATGTTCGCCCTTCAGCAGCGCCTCGATGGCGCCGATGGCCGCCTGCGCGCCGTCCATCGTCAGGTAATAGGGGATGTTCAGGCTCACGGCCGCGCGCCGGATGGCCGCCGAGTCCTTGCGCGCGCGCCCGTCCTCCGGCGTGTTGAAGACCAGCGCGATCTCGCCGCGCTTCATGAGGTCCACCACGTTCGGCCGGTGGCCCTCGAGCACCTTGTAGACCGGCTCGACGGTCATGCCGTGCCGCTCGAGCACGCGGGCCGTGCCCGACGTGGCCACCAGCGTGAAGCCCATCTCGACGAGGCGGCGCGCCAGCGTGGTGACCGCGCGCTTGTCGCGGTTCTTCACCGAGACGAAGACCTTGCCGCTGGTGGGCAGCGGCGAGCCGGCGGCGATCTGCGATTTGAGGTACGCCTTCCGGAAGTCGCGGTCGAGTCCCATGACCTCGCCGGTGGACTTCATCTCGGGCCCGAGCACGATGTCCACGCCCGGGAACTTGACGAAGGGGAAGACCGACTCCTTCACGGCGATGTGGCGCCACTCGCGCTCCTCGATCGGCGCCAGCTGGCCGACCGACTCGCCGAGCATGGCCCACGTCGCCACCTTGGCGAGCGGCACGCCGATGGCCTTGGACACGAAGGGGACCGTGCGCGAGGCGCGCGGGTTGACCTCCAGCACGAAGATCGTCTCGTTGCGAATCGCGAACTGCACGTTGATGAGCCCGACCACGCCCAGCGCCTTTGCCAGCGCCTTGGTCTGGGTCCGCAGCGCCTTTATCTGGCCCTCGTCGAGCGAATACGGAGGCAGCGCGCAGGCGGCGTCGCCGGAGTGCACGCCCGCCTTCTCGATGTGCTCCATCACGCCGCCCACCACGACGCGCTCGGCGTCCGCAACGGCGTCCACGTCGATCTCGATCGAGTCCTCCAGGAACTTGTCGATGAGGATCGGATGGTCGGGCGCCACCTCGAGCGCCTCGCCGACGAACTGGATGAGGTCCTGGTCGTCGTACACGATGCGCATCGCGCGGCCGCCCAGCACGTACGACGGGCGCACGAGCACCGGGTAGCCGAGGCGCTGCGCCACCCCCCGCGCCTCGGGCAGCGAGCGCACGGTGGCCCCGGCCGCCTGGTTCAGCGCCAGCTCGTTGATGAGCTCGCTGAAGCGCTGGCGGTCCTCGGCGCGGTCGATGGCATCGGGCGAGGTGCCGAGGATCGGCACCCCGGCCTGCTGCAGCGGCACCGCGAGCTTGAGCGGTGTCTGGCCGCCGAACTGCACGATGACGCCGAAGGGCCGCTCCTTCTCGACGACGTTCAGCACGTCCTCGAGCGTGAGAGGTTCGAAATACAGTCGATCGGAAGTGTCGTAGTCGGTCGAAACAGTTTCGGGATTGCAGTTGATCATGATCGCTTCGATGTTGCGTTCTTTCAACGCGTAGGCGGCGTGGACGCAGCAGTAGTCGAACTCGATGCCCTGGCCGATGCGGTTGGGTCCCGAGCCGAGGATGATGACTTTCCTCCGGTCCGTCGGCGGCGCCTCGTCCTCCTCCTCGTACGTGGAATAGAGGTAGGGCGTGTGGGCGACGAATTCGGCGGCGCACGTGTCCACCGTCTTGAAGGTGGCGCGGATGCCCTGCGACAGGCGCCGGGCACGGACCTCGCCCTCGCGCGTGCCGGTGAGCCGCGCGATCCACGTGTCGGCGAAGCCGAGCTGCTTGGCGCGCCGGAGCACGGCGGCGTCGGTGAGGGCGGCCCGGCGGATCTCGGGCTCGAACTCGACGATCTCGCGCATGTTTTCCAGGAACCACGGGTCGATGCGCGTCAGCGCCTGGATCTCGGCCGTGCTCGTCCCCCGCCGGAACGCGTCGCCGATGGCGAACAGCCGGTCGGGATTCGGCACCCGGAGCAGCGCCTTGAGGTCGTCGTCGGCGAGGGGCCGGTCGAGCGACAGCCCGAAGCGGTCCTGCTCGAGCGAGCGGATCGACTTCTGCAGCGCCTCCTTGAACGTGCGGCCGATGGCCATGACCTCGCCGACGGACTTCATCTGCGTGGTGAGCGTGCGGTCCGCCTCGGGGAACTTCTCGAACGCCCAGCGCGGGAACTTCACGACGCAGTAGTCGATGGCCGGCTCGAACGAGGCCGGCGTCTCCCGCGTGATGTCGTTGCGCACCTCGTCGAGGCGGTAGCCCACGGCGAGCTTGGCGGCGATCTTCGCGATGGGGAAGCCGGTGGCCTTCGACGCCAGCGCCGAGGAGCGCGACACGCGCGGGTTCATCTCGATGACCACCAGGCGCCCGTCGTCCGGGTTGACCGCGAACTGGATGTTGGAGCCGCCCGTCTCGACGCCGATCTCGCGGATGATCGCGACGGCCGCGTCGCGCATCACCTGATACTCCTTGTCGGTGAGCGTCTGCGCGGGAGCCACCGTCACCGAGTCGCCGGTGTGAACCCCCATGGGATCCACATTTTCGATCGAGCAGATGATCACGACGTTATCGGCGAGGTCGCGCATCACCTCGAGCTCGAATTCCTTCCACCCGATGACCGACTCCTCGATGAGGACGGTGCCGGCCGGCGACTGCTGGAGTCCCCAGCGCACCGCCTCCTCCAGCTCCTCCGGGTTGTAGGCGATCGAGCCGCCGGTGCCCCCGAGCGTGAACGAGGGTCGGATGATCGCCGGGTAGCCCGTGGTGCGCACGATACTCTTGGCCTCGTCGATCGTGCGGGCGTAGCCCGAGCGCGGCAGCGTGAGACCGATGCCTTCCACCGCGCGCTTGAACAGCTCGCGGTCTTCCGCCTTGCGGATGGCGGGGATCTTGGCGCCGATCAGCTCGACCCCGAAGCGGTCGAGCGTGCCGTCCTCGCCGAGGGCGACGGCCAGGTTCAGCGCCGTCTGGCCGCCGAGCGTGGGCAGCAGCGCCTGCGGCCGCTCGCGCGCGATGATCTTGGCCACGAACTCCGGCGTGAGAGGCTCGACGTACGTCCGCGTCGCCATCTCCGGATCCGTCATGATCGTTGCGGGGTTGCTGTTCACGAGCACGACCTCGTAGCCTTCCTCGCGCAGCGCCCGGCAGCCCTGGGTGCCCGAGTAGTCGAACTCGCAGGCCTGGCCGATGACGATCGGCCCCGAGCCGATGATCATGATCTTCCGGATGTCCGTCCGCTTCGGCATTTCGCTACTCGTCCACCAGTCCGTAGACGATCGAGGTGTCCGGCGCCGCCTCCTCGCGCTTGTAGAGCACGTCGTCGATGCGTCCGGCGCCGACCCAGATCACCTTGCTGTCGCCCCACAGCTGCTCACCGAGCACGCTCATGCGGCGCTCGACGCGCTCCTTGATGGCGTGCGCCTCCAGCGAGGCCTCGCTCTGCGTGGTGAACGACGCCCACTCGGGCTTCTGTCCGGCGCCCTCGACCTTCCGGTACGAGATCAAGTATTTCGGCATGGAGGAATCAGCCTCCTTCCATCAGGTCCGTGAAGCGGTGGAACAGGTAGTTCGCGTCGTGCGGGCCCGGCGACGCCTCGGGGTGGTACTGCACGCAGAACACGGGCAGCTCGGCGTGACCCAGGCCCTCGCACGTTCCGTCGTTCAGGTTGAGGTGGCTCGGCTGCCAACCGTGGCCGGCGAGCGACGCCGGATCGACGGCGAAGCCGTGGTTCTGCGCCGTGATCTCCACGCGCCCGGTCGCGAGATCCTTCACGGGATGGTTGGCGCCGTGGTGGCCGAAGGGCAGCTTGTAGGTCTGGCCGCCGGCCGCGAGCCCGATGATCTGATGGCCGAGGCAGATACCGAAGATCGGCACGCGGCCGATCAGGGCGCGCACGCTGTCCACCAGATAGGGTACGCCCTCCGGATCGCCGGGGCCGTTCGACAGGAACACGCCGTCCGGCCGGTACTCCAGCACGGCCTCGGCCGGCGTGCGGGCGGGCACGACCGTCACCTCGCAGCCGGCCGTGCGCAGCTGGCGCAGGATGTTGAACTTGATGCCGGCGTCGAACGCGACGACGTTGAAGCGGGCGGACGGCGCCGGCCGGTAGCCCTTCGCGAGGTCCCACGCGCCCGTCGTCCAGGTGAACGGCGCCGCGGCCGTCACCTCGGCCACGAGGTCGCGGCCGACGAGCCCCGGCAGCGCGCGCGCTTTTTCGCGCAGCCGGGCGACGTCGAGATCGACCGATGAGATGATGCCGTCCTGCGCGCCCGCGTCGCGCAGATGTCGTGTCAGCGCGCGCGTGTCGATGGCCTGCAGCCCCACGAGGTCGTGCGCCTTCAGATAATCGTCCAGGCTGACGCGGCCGCGCCACGACGACGGGCAGGCCGAGGCTTCCTTGACGATGAGGCCGTTGGCCCACGGTCGGTGCGACTCGACATCCTCTTCGTTGATGCCGTAGTTGCCGATCATCGGGTAGGTCATGGTCACGATCTGGCCGCGATACGACGGATCCGTGAGGATCTCCTGGTATCCCGTCATGGCCGTATTGAAAATGACTTCACCGCTGGTTTCTCCGGTGGCGCCGAGGGCGCGGCCGCGGAAGACGCGCCCGTCGCGCAGCACGAGCAGGGCCGCCTTGTCGGTCACGCTTCCCATACGACCTTTCCGCCGACGATCGTCTTGCAGGGCCGGCCCGTCGCCGTCCAGCCCGCGAACGGCGTATTGCGGCTCCTGGATTTGAAGCGCGCCGGATCGATCGTCACGGCGCCGTCGGGATCGATCAGCGTGAGATCCGCCGGCGCCCCGGCGCCCAGGCTGCCGCCGGGCAGCCGCAGCAGCCGCGCGGGATCGCGCGAGAGGCGCGACACCAGCGTGGCGACGGGGAGCAGCCCCGGCCTCACGAGCCGGTCGAGCAGCAGCGTCACCGCCGTCTCGAGCCCCACGACGCCGTTGGCGGCCTGGTCGAACTCGCCTTCCTTCTCGCTCACCGCGTGCGGCGCGTGGTCGGTGGCCACGCAGTCGATCGTGCCGTCGACGAGCGCCTCGATCAGCGCTTCCGTGTCCCGCTTGCTCCGCAGGGGCGGGGCCATCTTCATGTTCGCGTCCCACGAGCGCACGGCGTTCTCGGTGAGCAGCAGGTGGTGGGGCGTGACCTCCGCGGTCACGCGCACCCCGCGCGCCTTCGCGTCACGTACGAGCCGGACGGCGCCGGCGGTCGAGAGATGCGCGATGTGGACGTGGGCGCCCGTGAGCTCGGCCAGCACGATGTCGCGCGCCACCATCACGTCCTCGGCCGCCGCCGGGATGCCGGGCAGCCCGAGCTCGGTGGACACGACCCCCTCGTGCATGCAGCCGGCGCGCGACAGCGTGTGGTCCTCGGCGTGGCTGATCACCGGCGCGCCGAAGGGCAGGGTGTATTCCATCGCGCGGCGGTAGAGCTCGGCGTTCATCACGCACTTGCCGTCGTCGGAAAACGCCACGCAGCCCGCCTCGGCCAGCTCGGCCAGCTCCGCCAGCTCCTTGCCCTCGAGCCCGCGCGTGACGGCGCCGATCGGGTACACGCGCACGACGCCCTCGGACTCCGCCTTGCCGCGGATGTAGTCGGTGACCGCGCGGTTGTCGTTGACGGGCTGCGTGTTGGCCATGCAGCAGACCGCGGTGAACCCGCCCGCCGCCGCCGCGCGCGTGCCCGTCGCGACCGTCTCCTTGTACTCGTGCCCGGGCTCGCGCAGGTGGACGTGCATGTCGATGAAGCCGGGACACACCCACGTGCCGGCGGCGTCGATCACCGCGGCGTCCGCGGGCGCCGCGAGCCTGGCCCCCACGCGCGCGATCTTGCCGTCCTCGATCAGCACGTCCTGGACGGCGTCCACCGAGCCGGCCGGATCGATCACGCGCCCACCGCGGATCAGCAGCGTCATGGGACTCGCCCCCTTCAGGGTCATGGGGTTGGCGCCTCCGAGCTCCGGCCGCCCGCGAGCAGCAGGAGCACCGCCATGCGCACGGCCACGCCCTTGGAGACCTGGTCGAGGATCACCGAGTACGGGCCGTCGGCGACTTCCGGCGACAGCTCGACGCCGCGGTTGACGGGGCCGGGATGCATGATCAGCACGTCGGGCCGCGCGTGGGCGGCCAGCCGGTCGAGCGTGAGACCCCAGTAGCGCGAGTACTCGCGCAGCGACGGGATCAGGCCGGCGTGCATCCGCTCCTGCTGCAGGCGCAGCATCATGATCACGTCCACGTCGCGGATCGCGTCCTCCAGCCGGTAGGAGACCTTGCAGCCGAGCTCCTGGGCGTAGGGCGGGATCAGCGTCGGCGGCCCCGCCACCGTCACCGTCATCCCGAGCTTCTTCATGCCGTGGATGTTGGAGCGTGCGACCCGGCTGTGCGCGATGTCGCCGACGATGGCCACGCTCAGCCCCTCGAAGTGGCCCTTCTTCTCGCGGATGGTCAGGAGATCGAGCAGGGCCTGCGTGGGGTGCTCGTGGGCTCCGTCTCCCGCGTTGACGATCGCGCACGACAGCTCGCGCGCGAGCAGCGCGGGGGCGCCCGAGGACGAGTGCCGCACGACCACCACGTCGGGGCTCATGGCCGCGATGTTGCGCGCGGTGTCCACGAACGACTCGCCCTTGGACGCGCTGGAGCCCGACGCGGAGAAGTTGATGACGTCGGCCGAGAGCCACTTGCCCGCGATCTCGAACGACGTCCGCGTGCGCGTGGAGTTCTCGTAGAAGAGATTGACGATGGTCTTGCCGCGCAGCGCGGGGACCTTCTTGATCTCGCGCGTCGCGATCTCCTGCAGCGAGGCCGCCGTGTCCACCAGCGTGAGGATCTCGGCCGCCTCCAGCTCGCGGATGGTCAGGAGATCCTTGCGCGTCCAGCCCATGCTCAGGCCTCCTCGGGCTCTTCGATCACGACGCGGTCCTCGCCGTCGTGCTCGGTGAGCCGCACCGCGACCGTCTCGCGACGGGACGTCGGCAGGTTCTTGCCGATGTAGTCGGGGCGGATCGGCAGCTCGCGGTGGCCGCGGTCCACCAGGATGGCGAGCTGGATCATCTTCGGGCGCCCCAGGTCGATCAGCGCGTCGAGAGCGGCGCGGATGGTGCGGCCGGTGAAGAGGACGTCGTCGACCAGCACCACCGTCTTGTCCTTGATCGGAAACGGGATGTCGGTGGCGCGGACCACGGGTGCGCCGCGCAGGCCGAGGTCGTCGCGGTAGAGCGTGATGTCCAGCGTGCCCACGGGCAGCGAGGCGCCGTCAATGGCCGCGATCTTCGCGGCGAGGCGCCGGGCCAGCGTGACGCCGCGGGTGCGGAGGCCGACGAAGGTGACGTCCTTGGCACCGCCGGTCTTTTCGAGGATCTCGTGGGCGATGCGGGTCAGCGCGCGGTCGAGGGCCGCCGTGTCGAGCACTTCGGCCTTTTCGCGCAAGCGGGACGGTCGGGTGGTCATCATCCTCTCCTTACGGACCTCGCAGGGCCCGCTTAAAGGAAAGCGCACGTCGGATCGCTCGTCACTCTACACGCGCGCCGACCGTCCTGTCAACGCGAGCCGGAGGTGAGCAGCTCCATGAGCTGCTCCAGGTTCACCGGCTTCGTGAGGTGCGCCTCGAAGCCGGCCTTGAGGGCCTGCCGCATGTCCTCGGCCTGGCCGTATCCGGTCAGGGCGATGAGCCGCGTGGCGGCGAGGTCGGCGCGTGCGCGGATACGGCGCGCGACCTCGAATCCGTCGATGTCGGGCAGGCCGATGTCGCACAGGACGACGTCCGGACGCATGCGCTCGATGGCGTGCAGCCCCGCCTCGCCGTCCTCGGCGGTCTCGACGGTGGCGCCGTCGACCTCCAGCATCAGCTTGAGCACGTCGCGCGTGTCGGCGTTGTCCTCGATGATGAGCACCGAGTGGCGCTCGAGGCGCGGGCGCCCGCCGACGGGCGGCGCGCTGGGGGCGGCCTCGGAACGCGCCAGCGGCAGCTCGACGCGGAAGCGCGCGCCCTGGCCGAGGCCGGCCGAGGCCACGGTGACGGTGCCGTTGTGCAGCTCGGTGAGCCGGCGCACGAGATCGAGGCCGATGCCGAGACCGCCGCGTCGTGTGGACTGCCGGCCCTGGCGGAACGGCTCGAAGATGATCGGCAGGTCGCTCTCCGCGATGCCCTCGCCGCTGTCGTCGACCTCGATCATCGCGCGCTTGTCGCGCGTCTCGAGCCGCACGCCGACGCGGCCGCCCGCGGGGGTGAACTTGAGGGCGTTTTCGAGGAGGTTGCTGACCACCTGCTGCACGCGCGCGGCGTCGCCGACCATCGTCACCGGATCGCCGGGCAGCGTCGAGGCGAGCCGCACGCCTTTGCCCCGGGCCCCCTCCTCGAGGGCCTCCATCGCCACGCGCACCTGCGCGCGCAGGTCGAAGGTCTCGAAGCGCAGCATGAACTTGCCGTGCAGGATGCGCGAGAGATCGAGCAGGTCGTCCACGAGGCGCACCTGCTGGCGGATGTTGCGGTGGACCACCTCCATCGCCCGCGTGGTGACGTCGTCGAGCTTGCCGTGGCGGCGCAGCACCTCCGTCCAGCCGAGGATCGGCTGCAGGGGCGTGCGCAGCTCGTGCGAGAGCGCGGCGATGAAGTCGTCCTTGAGCCGGTTGGCCTCCTCCGCCGCCGCGCGCGCCGCTTCCAGATCGGCGCGCGCGCGCGCGCCCTCGGTGACGTCGCGCCAGGTGACGACGGTGGCATAGACGGCGCCGTCGCGCCGCAGCGGGTGGGCGCTGACCTCGCCGCGCCGGGTCGTGCCATTCACCGCGGCGATCAGCAGCTCCATCGACGAGACCGTCTCGCCGTGGAGCGCGCGGTACGAGGGCAGCCGCTCGGGGGGCAGCGGCGTGCCGTCCACCGCGCGCACGCGCAGGCGATCGATGCGATCGGCGGGCCGCTCGCCCGGTGGCATGGCGCCAAGGAGGCTCCGGCCCACGCCGTTCGTGAACAGCAGGGCGCCGTCGGCGGCGATGATGAAGATGCCCTCGTTGACGAGGTCGACGAGAGTCCGCAGCCGCGCGGCGGACTCGGCCGCCTCACGCTCGAGCTGGCGCGCGCCGGTCACGTCGTGGAACACGGAGACGCTGCCGGTCAGGCGTCCCTCGGCATCGCGCAGCGGAACGGTATTGACGAGGAACGTGGCGGGGCCGCCCTCGAGGTCGATCGTCAGCTCGGCGCCGATCACCGCCTGCGCCTGCGCGAGCGCGCGCCGGATCGGATGCAGCGCGGGCGCCAGCGCGCCGCCGTCGGGCGTTCGCGCGGGGAGCCGATCGAGGAGATCGCTCACCGGACGCCCGACGTCGCGGGCCGCGCCGAGAACGCGCGCCGCCGTCGCGTTCGCGAACGTCAGCCCTCCCTGCGCGTCGGTGATGAGCACCGGTTCCACGAGGGCGTCGAGCGCGGCGCCGAGGACGGTGGTGGGATCGACGGACGTCATTCGGTGCTCCGCGTTTCGGAGGATAGCACGCGCGTCCACGCGTCCCATCCCAGGAGTGCGAGCGCCGCGAGCATGGCGAGCGCGCCGAGCCCGAAGGTGAGCCGGCCGAGCGCTTCCGCGCGAGACAGCAGGCCCAGCCGTCCCAGAATGAAATTCCAGTCGTGGATCAGCCCGTCGGCCAGAAGCGGCAGCGCCAGCGCGCGGCCGTCGGCGACGTAGACGGCGACGTCCGCGAGATTCTGACCCACCCAGAACAGCGTCACCGCCGCCGAGCCGTACTGCTGTCGCGTGAGGAACACGGCCGTACAGACGGCGGGCACGAGCACTTGGTTCAGCGAGCCGCCGAGCACGGCGATGAACTGACTCCCGAGACCAACGACGCCGAAGATCACGTGGCCCGCTTCGTGGAAGACGAGATCGATCATGTGCAGGAAGTTCAGGATCGCGCCCGACGGCATCGCGACCCCGTTGGCGAGGACCAGGAGCGTGAGGAGGCCGAGGGTCACGAGCCCGGCGAGGCGGCCGACGACCTCCGCGCTCACCGCGGCCGCCGGCGCTCGCCGCGCAGCAGGAGATCGGCGGCCATGGACTCTGTTATACGCCGTTCTGACACCGGCACGTCAGCGCGACACGCGCGGACGCGTGGATGACGCGCAACCCGGCTATCCCGCGTGCGCGACGGTCGGGCATCGCCCTTGCACCTTCGGCGCGCGCGTGGCCAAGCAGATCCTCGTGGTCGACGACGAGCCATACCTGAGAGACATCCAGGTCCTCGTGCTGAGCGCGGCCGGCTACGTCGCGACCGCGCTGGAGACGGCGAGCGAGGCCCTCGACCGGCTCGCCGACATCCGTCCCGACCTGATCCTGCTCGACATGTCGATGCCGGGGATGGACGGTCGCGAGTTCCTGGCGCGGCTGCGCGCGCGCGCGCCGTGGCGGCACCTGCCGGTGATCCTGTCGAGTGGATTCCCGGCGGACGACATGGCGCCGCTTGGCGCGCCCGACACCGAAGTCCTGTCGAAGCCGTTCAGCGACATCGCGCTGCTGACGCGGGTGCGCAGCCTCATCGGCGAGGCCTAATACATGGGGGGCCCGATATGGCCCCCCAAACCCCCCAACGTTCGGGGCGCCCCGGCGGAGCCGTGGCGCCCCTCTAAACCCCCCAACGTTCGGGGCGCCGCGGCGGAGCCGTGGCACCCCGCTAAACCCTCAACGTTCGGAGCGCCCCGGGAGACCCGTGGCGCTCGCCTTTCAAGATGGGGGCCTCGACATGGCCCCCAAACCCCCAACGTTCGGAGCGGCCCGGGAAACCCGTGCCGCTCCTCTATGCCGCCATTCCTCTATTCCGCGGCAAGCGCTTCCAGCGCGGCGGTGAAGCAGGCGAGGGGGGCGCGGACCACGCCGGCGCCGATCTGGCCTACGCCGGCGCGGCGGCTGGCGATGCCGGTGTTGATGGCCGGCGTGATCGACGTCTCGACCACGAGCCGCACGTCGACGCCGACCGGGCTGCCGCGGTCGTCGAGCGTCGGGATGCGGAAGTGTGGGTGCTCGCCGGCGCAGATCTCGCGCATCTCGGCGGTCATGGCCAGCGCCTCGGCGGTGCCGCCGGCGCCCAGGAAGCGCGCGACGGCGGGCGCGGCGGCCATGGCGAACGCGCCGAGGCCGATCGTCTCGACGATCGCGCTGTCGCCCATGTCCGGGTTCGCGTCGTCGGGACCGAAGCCGGGGAAGTAGAGGCCGCGCGGCATGTTGACGGGCGCCGCGAACCAGCGCTCGCCGCAGCCCGAGACGCGGATGCCGAAATCGGTGCCGTTGCGCGCCATGACGGTGACCAGCGTGGAGCCCGCGACGCCGCCGGCGGGATCGACCATCGCCTTGCCCGCCGCCATCGCGACGTTCAGGAAGAACTGATCGTTGCCGGCGAGGAACTCGGCGAGCCGCGCGACGGCGTGGTGACGCCCGCCGACCCTCGCGAGGCCGGGCATCATCGCGCGCGTGAGCAGGGCGGTGGCCGCGACGTTGCGCTGGTGCATCTCGTCGGCCATGCGCAGCGCCTGCGCCATGAGCACCGTGAGATCGATGCCCCCGAGCGCGCGCAGGCCCGCGCCGAGCAGCGGCCCCGCCTCCGTCGCGATCCAGTTCAGGCGCGCGATCACGCTGTCGTCGTTGGCGCCGTACCGGAGCACCTTACCCAGCCCCTCGTTGACCGTGGCGTGGCCGCGCGTGCCGTAGGCGCGGTTCTCGACGACGAAGACCGGCATCGACGGCGTGACGACGCCGGCCATGGGCCCCGCGGTGGCGTGGTGGTGGCAGGGCGCGAGCCGCACGCCGCCGCGCTCGACCAGGGCGCCCGCGGCATCGTCGTTGGCCGCCCAGCCCTCGTAGCGGATCGCGCACAGGATCGCCGCGCGCACCGGGTCGCTCGCGCGCTCCCAGGCGAGCGGCGGCCCGGAGTGCAGCACGGTGCGGTCGGGCAGCTCGAGCGCCTCGCGCGCGGGCCGGCAGTCCACGAGGAACGGCGCGCCGTTCGTGAGGCGCTCGAGCGCCGTGGCGTTGGCGCGCTCGATCGCCTCGCACCGGGCGTCGAGCCGCGCCAGCAGCGCGGCGAGCCGCGCATCGCCGCCGGCGGGCGGACGCCAGTCCACGTGCACGACCGGAACGTCGAGCGCGGCGAGGGTTCGCGCGAAGAGATCGAGGCCGACGTTGACGACGCGTGGCGGGCCGGAAGACAGGAGGGTCACGGCGCCGCCGGCGCGCCGGCGCGCAGCGCGATGAGGGCGGCCAGCCGCGCCGCCTGCGCGTTGCTGTCCATCACGACCACGCCGGCGTCGCGAAGCCTGGCGACCTGCGCGGCGCGGGGCTGCGGGTCGGCGTCGGTGCCGCAGACGCCGGCGATCACCGCCAGTCCACGCGCGCGCGCCGCGTCGAGCGCGGGCAGCAACTCGCCGGCCGGATCGGGGTGCGCTCCGTAGCCGAGTACGACGTCGACGAGCAGGACGGCGGTGCCGGGGTCGCGCGCCTCCTTGTCGATCCACTCGCGCCGGACGCGCCCGTCGATCATCGGGTGCGGCCGGCCGACGGTGAACGCGTCCTCTCCGAGATCCACGACGCGATGGAGCGCACCGCCGCCCGTCACGCCGGGCGCCACGTCTCCGAGCCGCGCAGCGAGCAGGCCGCGCGCCTCCCACGCCAGCGTGCCGCCGGCGTAAATGCCGCGCACCGCGCGCCGGCCCGGCGCCAGCCCGTGCACGGCCTCCGCGACGAGCCGCTCGATCTCGGGCGCCGGCCGCGTGAACTCGACGCCGGCGGGCTTGTCGCCGCGCGCGAGCGCCACCGCCGCTCGCGCCGCGTCCTCGAGCGTGGCCGCCGCGTGCCACGGCGCGCGGGCCAGGGTCTCGCCCGTGACGTTGACCACGCACGGCTTGCCGAGCGCGCCCACCGCCTCCGCGAGCCGCAGGGCGGTCGCGCGACCGGGCGGCTTGCCGATCACGCACACCACCTCGGTGGCGGCGTCGGCGCCGAGCGCCTCCAGCGCGCGCAGCATCATGAGACCGCCGACCTCGTCCGAGAGATCGCGGCCGCCGACGCCGATCGCCTGCGAGACGCCCTCGCCCAGCCGGGCGATCGCGCACGTGACCTCCTGCAGTCCGGTGCCCGAGGCGGCCGCGAGGCCGATGCGGCCGCGCGGCACCACGTTGGCGAAGCCGAGCGGCACGCCGTCGAGGATGACGGTGCCGCAGTCGGGCCCGAGCAGGAACCGCCCACGCTCGCGTGCGAGCCTCTTGAGCTCCACTTCCGTCGCGACGGGCACGTTGTCGCTGAAGAGCATGACGTGCAGTCCCGCGCGGAGCGCGCGCAGCGCCTCGGCGCCGGCGTAGGCGCCCGGCACGGAGATCAAGACGAGATTCGCGCCGGGCAGGCTGCGCAGCGCGCCCTCGAGCGTGCGCGGCGTCGCCGCAGCACCGCGCACCGCGGGCGGCCGAGCTACGAGGGCCTGCTCGGCCGCCGCGCGCGCGGCCTCGGCCGCCGCCGTGTCCTCGGCCACGACCGCGACCACGAGATCGGCGGGGCCGGCCGTGGCGCCGTCCTTGGCGAGCAGCCCCGCCTGCTCGAGCAGCGCGCGGTTGGCCGGCGTGCCCATCATGGCCGCCGCGCGCGTGACGCCCGCCACCGCCTCCATCACGCCGCCCAGACGCATCAGCGTGACGGAATCGCGATAAAAGGACGCGCGCACGAAATTGAACGCGGGCATCGCCCGCCGATCCTACACCATCACTCCACGGCATAGCCGCGGGGTGCCGCCGGGGACGGGTGGCCGGTGACTGCCTCGAGGTCCGTCCGAGTCGTAGGACGCAACGCGCGGCGACTATTTGGTGAGCAGATCTGAAGTGCGCGTTGCGAGAAGACTCCGCGCGAAACGTGAGGCGCCAACACGAGGACGGAGCCTCGGGGCAGGAACCGGCCAGGCCCCGTCCCCGGCGCCGCCCGCGCCGGCTACTTCGGTGGGGTGATGCCGTACGTCTTGATCTTGCGGTAGAGGTGCGAGCGCTCGATGCCGAGGCGCTCGGCGGTGCGCGTCATGTTCCAGTCGTTGCTGCGCAGCTCGGCCAGGATGTACGCGCGCTCGAAGCCGTCGCGCGCGTCCTTGAGCGAGCGCTGGCCCTCGCCACCGGCGACGGCGTCCTTGGGACGCAGGGGGGCGGGCAGGTCGTCGGGGCCGATGACCTCGCCCGTGGTCATGATGACGAGACGCTCGACCATGTTGCGCAGCTCGCGCACGTTGCCCGGCCAGTCGTAGGCGAGAAAATAGGCGAGCGCCTCGCCCGACATGGTCTTGGGCCGCTTGCCGTTCTCGGCCGAGAACACGGCGATGAAGTGCTCGATGAGCGTCGGGATGTCGTCGCGACGCTGGCGCAGCGGCGGCACCTCGATCGGGATCACGTTGAGCCGGTAGAAGAGGTCCTCGCGGAAGCCGCCCTGCGCGATGAATGCCTGCAGATCCCGGTTGGAGGCGGCGATGACGCGGACGTCCACCTTGATCGGCTCGCGCCCGCCCACGCGCTCCACGACCTGCTCCTCCAGCGCGCGGAGCACCTTGGCCTGGGTCTTGAGGCTCATGTCGCCGATCTCGTCGAGGAAGAGCGTGCCGCCGTCGGCCGTCTCGAACTTGCCGCGCCGGCGGGCCACCGCGCCGGTGAACGCGCCGCGCTCGTGGCCGAACAGCTCCGACTCGATGAGCTCCTCGGGGATCGCCGCGCAGTTGACCTCGACGAACGGCGCCTCGCGCCGGCCGGACAGCGCGTGGATCGCGCGCGCCACCAGCTCCTTACCGCTGCCGTTCTCGCCGTGGATCAGCACGCGACCGATGGTGGGGGCGGCGGTGGCGATGGCCTCGCGCAGGGCGCGCATCGGCTCGCTGTCGCCGATGATCTCGGTCCGCACGTTGAGGCGCGCCTTGAGGGCGGCGTTCTCCCGCTCGAGCCGGCCGTGCTCGAGCGCGCGGGCCGTGCTCACCAGCGTCTTCTCGAGCGACAGCGGCTTCTCGATGAAATCGTAGGCGCCGAGGCGCGTGGCCTTCACCGCCGTCTCGATGGTGCCGTGGCCGGAGATCATGACGACCGGCGACTCCGGACGCACGCGCCGCAGCTCGGCCAGCGTCTCGAGGCCGTCCATGCCCGGCATCCAGATGTCGAGGAACACGAGGTCGGGCGCCTCGTCGGTGACCACGCGCACGGCCTCCTCGCCGCTGCCGGCCGTGCTCACGCGGTAGCCCTCGTCCTCGAGCACGGCGCGGAGGGTGGCCTGGATGGCCGGTTCGTCGTCGACGATCAGGATGTGCTCGCCCGCCACCCTCAGGCCTCCACCGGCGCCGGCGCGCGCGTGACCGGCACCTCGATGACGAAGCGCGTGCCCGAGGGCTGGTTGTCCTCGACGCGGATGGTGCCGCCGTGCTCGTTGACGATCTCGCTCACGATCGGCAGCCCGAGGCCCATGCCCGTGACCTTGGTGGAGAAGTAGGGCAGGAACAGGCGGTCGCGGTCCTCGCTGGGGACGCCGGGCCCGGTGTCGGCGACGATCAACCGCACGCGCGCCGCCTCGGGCACGTACTCCGTCTCGAGCGACACGGTGCCGCCGGAGCCGACGGCCTCCACCGCGTTGTCGACGAGGTTGAGGACGGCACGCTTGATGTGATCGGGATCGACCTGGAGCACCGGCACGTCGTCGGCGTGGCGCGTGACGATGGTGCAGTGCGGGTGCGATTCGCGATACAGGCTCGCCACCGCGTCGACGAGCGGCCGCACGTCGGTGGGCTTCGGCACGAAGGCGGGCATCCGCGCGAAGCGCGAGAACTCGTCCACCATGCGCTTGAGGCCGTCGACCTCCTGGATGATCGTCTCCGTGCACTCGCTCACCAGCTGGGCGTCCTCGCCGGCGCCACGGGAGAAACGTCGCCGCAGCCGCTGGGCGGACAGCTGGATCGGCGTCAAGGGATTCTTGATCTCGTGGGCGATGCGCTGCGCCACCTCGCGCCACGCGGCGAGCCGCTGGGCCTTGAGCAGCTCGGTGAGGTCGTCGAAGACGACCACGGCCCCGTCGTACACGCCCTCGGGGCCGCGCAGCGCGGTGGCGGAGGCGAGCAGCGAGAGGGCGACGCCGCCGCGCCGCATGTGCAGCTGGATGGCGGCGGTGGCCGTCTTGGGCCGCCGCGTGCGCTGCACGAGCGTGACCACCTCGCGCGCCTCCGGCCCGGTGAAGACCTCCTCCAGCAAGCGCCCGATGGTCGCCGCCTCCGGGACGCCGAACATCCGGGCGGCCGCGCGGTTGAGCGTGGTGATGCGCCCGAGCGCGTCGAGCGAGACGACGCCGGTGGTGATCGCTTCCAGCACCGTCTCGATGTAGCGCCGCCGATCCTCCAGCTCCGTGTGCTTGTCCTGGAGGTCGACGTACGCTTCCTCCAGCCGGTGCTTGGAGCTCGAGAGGTCGTCGGTCATCCGGTTGAACGAGTCCACGAGCAGGCCGATCTCGTCGTCGGCGCGCGCCTGCACCTTGTAGGCGAGGTTGCCGGCGGCGACCTCGCGGGTGCCCTCCGCCAGCTGCTCGATGGGGCCGGTGATGCCGCGCGCGAGGTAGAGGCCGAACCACGTGAACCCGAACACGACGATGAGGGTCATCAGGAGGAAGAACAGGATGTAGATGCCCTTGATCGGGTTCTTGAGCAGCTTGAGCTGCTTGTATTCACGGAACGCCTGCGAGATCCCGCGCACCTTCGCCTCGAGCCGCTCCGTCACGTGGGTGCCGACCACCACGGCCCCGATCACGTGCCGCTCGCCGGCCCGCGTCGCCCAGATCGGCGTCACCGCCTCGATCAGGTCGCCCGAGGTCAGCTCACGGACGGTGGTGACCTCCTGGCCGGCGAGCCCGCGCTTGAGCAGCCCCTCGCTCAGCTCGCGCGTGGCGAGGTCGCCGAGGATCGGATCCCTGACATGGACGAGCTCCTGGCCCTGGGCGTCGAAGACCGTCAGCGTGCTGATCGAGAGCAGGTCCTGCTGCTCCGCCAGGAAGGTGGCGAGGGCCTCGCGGCGCTCGTCGCTCACGAAATTCTCGCGGTCGATCGTGCGCGCGATGTGCTGGCCGTGGCGCAGCGCCGTGCGCTCGAGGTTCGTGTAGTAGGTCTGCGCCACCGACAGCGCCTGGTCCAGCGGCCGCTCCACCTGCGGCTTGAACCAGCCCTCGATCGACTTGTTGATGAAGTTGGAGGCGATGATGAAGATCAGGATCGCCGGGGCCACCGCCAGCGAGAGGAACGCGAGCACGAGCTTGGCCTTGAAGCGCGCGCCGATGACTCCCTGCCGCCGCTCGAAGCCGAGCTTGACGAGGTTGCGGAAGAGCAGGAGGAGCAGCAGGAGGAAGACGACCAGGTTCAGGTTGAACAGGGCGAAGATCACGATGTTCGAGGCCACCGGCAGCTCGGGCGCGAACGAGCCGAGGTCGAAGGCCGACAGGCCGCCCACCAGCACGAGGAAGCAGAGGATGATGAGGAGGTTGCGCTTGCGGCGGTTCTGCTCGGAGAGGAGCGGCATCGCCTACTGCATCCTCTGGATGGTGCGGTAGTCGGACTGGCGCTCCGTCTGCTCGGCGGTGCCCGCCATCCGCGTGACGAACGTGTTTTCACCGTTGAGCGCGGCCTCCGCCTGCACGCGCACGTAGAAGATCTCCGCGGGGTTCAGCGCCGTAGAGGGGCCGAGCTTCAGGGCGCGCACCTCGGAGAACACGCGCTGCGCGTCGCGCAGATCACGCGTGCCGTAGGCTGAATGGGTCTCGCCCTTGAGGGCGATGACTTTGTATTCCTTGGTCACCGCGTTGTAGGCGAGCTGGCGCTCGATCGTCACGCTGCGCACGAGGCTGTCGCGCCAGAGGCGGTTGTACTGCCAGAGCTCGATCCTGAAGCGCAGGTGCGTGGGGATGCCGCTCTGCAGGCCCTCGTGGAAGCTCGGCGGGATGGCGTCGAGCAGCACCACCCTCACCGTCACCTCGTGATCGTTCAGGTAGATATCGAGGTCACTGATGCGCAGATCCGCGCGCGCCGGCGCCGCCCCTGCCAGCAGCAGCAGCGCCAACGTCGCGGCGAAACGAGGCCATCGCAGGGGGTTCGGGACCTTCATACGGCGGCCGCGCCATTATAGCGCCGCCGCCACCGATGGCCCGGGCGTCAGCGGCCGGTCGGGTGATCGAGGAGCGCCCTGGGTCTTCCGGGGCGTGACGAGCGCTGGGGGGTTTGGGGGGCCGTTTCGGGGCCCCCCATGATCAGAGCGCCGCGAGGCCCGGGGTGTGGGCGAAGCCTTCCACCGGCTCGGCCGCCGCCGGGGCGGGGGCCATGCGGAGCGCGGCGCGGCGGTCGAGACCGAGGGCGCGCTGGACGGCCACCACCAGCTCGAAGTTCAGCGCGTGGCCCGCGTTACGCGCTATGACGTGGCCCGCGATGCGCCGGCCGAGCAGCGCGAGGTCGCCGAGGAGGTCGAGCACCTTGTGGCGCACGAACTCGTCGCGGTAGCGGAGGCCGTTGAGGGTGCCGCTCTTGCCGATGACGATCGTGTTGTCGAGCGAGCCGCCGAGCGCGCGCCCGCTCTTGCGCAGGAAGCCGAGATCTTTGAGGAATCCGTAGGTGCGCGCGGGCGCGTACTCGGCGACGAACGACTCCTCGGTCGGCGTCCAGGACAGGACCTGCGTGCCGATCGCCGGGTGCTCGTTGTCGAGCGTGTAGGAGATGCGGAACGTGTCGGCCGGCACGATCTGGATCCAGCGGCCGCCGGCGCCGGCGCCGATCGGATGCGGGATGCGAATGGGTCGCTGGCGCGCGCCCTGCGGCGTGCGGCCGACGGTCTGCATGAGCTGCACGAACGGCTTGGCGCTGCCGTCGGCCGCCGGCAGCTCGGTGCCGTCGACGCGGACATCGAGGTTGTCGATGCCGAGGCCGGCCGCCGCCGCCATCAAGTGCTCGATCGTCTGGATCCGCGCGCCGTTCTTGCCGAGCGTGGTGGCGTAGTGGGAATCGACGACGCTCTCGGGCGCGGCGAGGATCGGATCGCCGTGCTCACCTACGCGGAAGACGATGCCGGAATCGGCGGGACCGGGGGCCAGCGTCACGCGAACAGTCTTGCCGGAGTGCAACCCAACACCTTCCAGGCAGACCGCCTTACGGATGGTGTGCTGTCTCATGACCGCGCTGAAAAAGAGCAACCCGGGTGCCATACCAGGATTGGGTCAGAAGTCCCTGACTTGATTGACTACCACCGAAGAGGGAGAGAGAGGATCCTCGAGCCCTGTCGCGCCAATGACACGGTGCACGAGGCCCGGAGTCTCATTTTTGAGACGCTAGACATCGACGATGATTTCTACCTCGTGGCGGCCCTCCCGGACCTGTACCGAGACGCCATGGAGCGTGGCGGCCTTCACCACGGTGCCCAGCCGGTGGCGGCCGGCGTCGAGCGGCTCGCCGTGCAGCCGGCCGTGGACGACGGTGTCGGAGCACGCGGTCACCTCGACGCGGCTCACCACGAAGGCCTCGATCTCGTGCACGTAGAGACACTCGTCGATCCACGCGGCGAGCAGCGTCTCGGGCCCGTCGGCCTGGGCGCGCACCTCACGCGCCTCGCGGGGCGCGACCGTTGCGGGATCGGCGACGAGCGCGAGCACGCCGAGCGCCGCCTGGGCGAAGGCCTCGGCGCGTGTCGGGCCCCACGCTCGGATCCCCACGTCGGCCTCGACCTCGAACTGTTCGTGGCCGGCCATTGAGCTGGGGGACCCCTTCGGCTTCCCCCGAACCCCCTCATTCACGTTGCGCCACTCCGAGGTCGCCCCAGCGGGACTGGAGGATCGCGATGATCGCCGGGCCTGCGGTTTCGGTTCTCAGGATCCGCGCGCCGAGACCGACCACGTGCCAGCCGTGGGCGCGGGCGGCGTCGACCTCGCGGCGATCGAGGCCGCCTTCGGGACCGACGAGCACGACGACGCGCCGCGGGCGCTTCGCCTCCGCGAGCGCCGCGCCGAGCGGCGGGGCTCCGCCCTCCCAGAGGCAGAGCGCGAGGTCTGCGTCGCGCGCCTCGTCCAGACACGCCTCGAGCGGGCGCGGCGGCGCCACGTCGGGGACCATGCGGCGCCCACACTGCTTGGCCGCCTCGCGGGCCACGCGCTGCCAGCGCCCGAGCCGCGCGACGGCCTGGCGGTCGGCGAGCCGTACGACGGTCCGCGCCGCGATCGCGGGGACGATCCGCGCGACGCCGAGCTCCGTCGCCGCGCGCACGATCGTCTCCAGCTTGTCGCCCTTGGGCAGGCCCTGCACGAGCGTGACGGCCAGCGGAGAGTCACCGGCGCCCTCGGCGACGCCCACGACGACGCCGCTGGCGCGCGGCTGCACCGCCTCCAGCCGTACCGTGTAGTCGTGGCCGGCGCCGTCGCTGGCGACGACGGTGTCGCCGGGCCGAAGGCGCAGGACGCGGGCGAGGTGCCGGGTCTCGAGCGCGTCGAACGTCACGCGCCCGTCGACGACGCGCTCAGGCGTGATCGCGAAGCGGCGCATGCTCATACGCGAGCGTCGTCCAGCCCTCGATCGAACGCGCTTCGAGCCGGTGAAAGCCGTATCCGCGCAGGACGGCCGTGACGTCGTCGGCCTCGGCGTCGAGACAGCCACCGGCCAGCAGGGTACCGCCGGCTGCGACCAGCCGCGCGTAGCACGGCGCCAGCGCGCAATGAGCGGCGGCCAGGAGATTGGCGAGGACGAGCGGCGCGGGCTCGGCGTCGAGCGCGGCCGCGTCGGCGCCCTCGCAGGTCACGCGGCCGACGAGGCCGTTGCGCGCGACGTTCGCGCTCGCGGACGCGACGGCGTCGGGATCGGAGTCGATGGCGAGGACGCTCGGTACCCCGAGACGCGCGGCGGCAATGGCGAGGATGCCCGAGCCCGTGCCGAGATCGATGGCCCGCGCGGGCGGCGCGCGCTCCACGACGGTCTCGAGCAGCTCGAGACAACCGGCGGTGCTCGCGTGCTGCCCGGTGCCGAACGCGCGTCCCGGCTCGAGGGTGAGGACGAGCCGTCCGTCGGCGGGGGGCGGCGTCTCCCACGGCGGCGCCACGAGGAGCCGGCGCCCGATCGGCAGCGGCGCGAAGTGCGCCCGCCAGGCCTCGGCCCAGTCGGTGTCGGCCACGTCGGCCACCGCCGGGCCGCCCGTGCGCGCGAAGCCCAGCGACTCGAGGGCGCCGAGGTAGAGGTCGATGCTCTTCGCGATCGCGTCGCTGTCGGCCGCCTCCGGAAAGAACGCGCGCAGCCGCGCGCGGCCCGCGGCGCTCTCCTCCTCCACGACGCCGACGGCGCCGAGCTCCCAGACGAAGTTGGTGAGGCCTTCGGACGCGTCGAGGGAGACGGCGACCGTGAGTTCCCAGTAGCGGGAACTCATGATCAGCCCAGGAGCTTCTTCATTCTTTCGATGAACGCGCTGGCGAGCGGACCGCGCTGCTCCTTCGACGCCGAGTCGAAGGCCTCCAGGGCCTCGCGCTGCCTGGCACTGAGCTTCTGCGGGACCTCCAGCAGCAGGCGATAGCAGGCGTCGCCGTTGCCGCGCTCGCGCAGCCGCGGCATCCCCTTGCCGCGCAGGCGCAGCACCTGGTGCGGCTGGCTGCCGGGGGCGATCTTCAGCGTCTCCGCGCCGTTGAGGACGGGCACCTCGATCTCGGCCCCGAGCGCCAGCTGGGTGAACGACACGGGCAGGTCGCAGAGCAGATCGGTGCCGTGGCGCGTGAAGATCGCGTGGTCGCGGATCCGCACGAGGACGTAGAGATCGCCCGCGGGGCCGCCGTTCACGCCGCTGCTGCCCTCGCCGGACAGGCGCAGCTGCATGCCGTCGTCGATGCCGGGCGGGATCTTGACGCTCAGGACGTGCTCGCCGCGCAGCCGTCCCTCGCCACGACAGTTCTTGCACGGGCTCTTGTTGATCTGGCCCTCGCCGCCGCAGCGTGGACACGGCCGCGCCACCGTGAGAAAGCCGTGGCTCATGCGGACCTCGCCGCGGCCCTGGCACGCGTCGCACGTCGTCTTCTGCGTGCCCGGCTCGCTGCCGCTGCCCTGGCACGTCTCGCAGCGCTCGAGCCGCGGGATCTGGATCTTCGTGTCCAGCCCGGCCGCGGCGTCCTCGAGCGTGATCTTCAGCTCGTACTGGAGGTCCTCGCCGCGCATCGCGCGCGAGCGGCTCCGCCGCCCGCCGCCGGCGCTCGAGAGGAAGTTTTCGAAGATGTCCTCGAAGAGCGTGCCGAAGCCGCCCTCGAAGCCCCCGCCGGCGCCGGTGCTCGGCGCGCTGCCGAAGCGGTCGTAGTGCGCGCGCTTGTCGGGATCGGACAGGACGGCGTAGGCCTCGCTGACCTCCTTGAAGCGCTCCTCGGATTTCTTGTCGCCGGGATTCTTGTCGGGATGGAACTGCATGGCGAGCTGCCGGTAGGCCTTCTTGAGCTCGGCGTCGCTGGCGCCCTGCGAGACACCGAGCACCTGGTAGTAGTCGCGCGGCGCCACCTAGGCCGCGTCCTCGTCGGGCGCCGCGGCCACCGCGACCATCGCCGGGCGCAGCACCCGCCCGTGCAGCAGGTAGCCCGGCGCCGTCTCGCTCACGACGGTGTCGGGCGCCGCGTCCACGCTCACCACGCGCGCGATCGCCTCGTGGCGCGTGGGATCGAAGGGCTGCCCGACCGCGGAGTAGCGGGCGACGCCCGCGCGCTCGAGCACGCGCAGCAGCTCGCGCTGGATCAGCTCCACGCCCGACACCACGCTGTCGGCGCCGCCCGCCGCGCGCGCGGAGGCCAGCGCGCGGTCGAGGTTGTCGAGCACCGGGATCAGCTCGCGCAGGAGTGCCTCGTTGGCGTAGCGCACGCGGTCCTCGGCGTCGCGCTGCGCGCGCCGCCGCACGTTGTCGGCCTCGGCCATGGCGCGCAGCATGCGGTCCTTCTGCTCCCCCAGCTGGCGCTCGAGGTCCTGGACGCGCGCGTCGGGCGCGGGCTCGCCGGCCGCGGCGTCGTCGTGTGCGGACTCACGGGGCTCGTCGGCCATGAGCTCAGGAGGGGAGGTAGAGGTCCTGACGGACGCGCGACAGCGCCTCCGTCACCTGGCGCGCCGTCTCGTTCACGATCGACATGACCTCGGGATAGGGCAGCCGGCGCGGGCCCACCACGCCCAGGATGCCGAGCACCTGGTCGCGATACAGATAGGTGGACGTGATCAGCGTGCACTCGCGCATCGCGTCGACGGGGTTTTCCTCGCCGATGGTCACGCGCACGCCGGCGTCACCGGACAGCGAGGTCATGAGATCCGCCAGCCGCTCCTTCTGCTCGAACGTCCGCAGCAGCGCGCGCATCTGCTCGATGTCCCAGAATTCCGGCTGGTCGAGGATGTTGATGGCGCCGCTGACGTAGAGCGTGCGCCCGCGCAGCATGGAGACGATCTGCTCGGTGACGCCGCGGGCCCGCGTGTGCAGGGCGTCGAGCGGGTCGGTCGGCGCGATCTCCATGGCCACGATCTCCTCCACGCTGCGGTCGCGGAACCGGCGCGTGAGCTCGCGGCCGATGCTGCGCGCCTCCTCCGCGGCCAGCGGCGGATCGAGCACGATCTCGCGCACGGTGATCCAGCCCGCGTCGGTGGCCACCACCGCGAGCGCGCGGTCCTCCTCGAGCGGCATGAGGTCGACGCGCGCGATCACCGTCTGCGCCAGCGGCGGCGCCAGGAGCAGGCCGGTCAGCCGCGTCACCGTCGAGAGGTGCGACGAGGTGCGCTCCATGAACCCGTCGATGCCGGAGCGCCGCGTGGGCAGCGCCGCTCCGCCCGGCTTGCCGGCCGACGACGGCGGCGGGAACGAGTCGACGTAGAAGCGGTACGCCTTGTCGGTCGGGATACGCCCGGCGCTCGTGTGCGGCTGCGCGAGATAGCCCATCTCTTCCAGGTCCGCCATCACGTTGCGGATCGTCGCGGGCGAGAGGTGCGCGAAGTGGCGCTTCGAGAGCACCCGCGAGCCGACCGGCTCGGCCGAGTCCACGTACTCTCGAATGAGGGCGATCAGGACGTCCCGTTGCCGCGCATCCATCCACCCGATTTTACAGCAGGTCGACGAACAGCGCGTCCGAGACGATGAATCCCGACTCCGTCAGCTGCGCGCGGGTGCCGTCCAGCCGCAGGTGGCCGGCCTCCTGCCACGCCTCGATCCGGCGCGCCAGGGCGGGCTCGCCGGCCGTGCGCTCGGCCAGCCAGGCCGCCGGCACGCCGTCGCTCGTGCGCAGGCCGAGGATCAGGCGCTCGGCCAGACGCTGGCGCGGCGTGAGCCGCTCGGAGGTCTCCACGGGCAGCGTGCCGGTCTCGATGGCGGCGCGCCAGCGCGTGAGCGGCTTGATGTTGCCGTAGCGCACGTCGCCGATGAACCCGCAGCCGCCGGGGCCGGCCGCGAGGTACTCGGCGGCGCGCCAGTAGCCGAGGTTGTGCCGCGCGCGGCGGCCGGGGCGCGCGTAGTTGGAGACCTCGTAGTGCTCGAAGCCGCGCGCGGCGGCGGTGCGGACGAGGGCCCAGTACGCAGCGACGACCGCGTCCTCGTCCGGCAGGCCCTCGACGCCACCGGCGCCCCACGGGCTGCCGCCGTCGAGCGTGAGCGCGTACGCGGAGACGTGGTCGGGTCCCCAGTCGAGCACGCGCTCGACGTCGGCGGCCCACGCGTCGACCGCGAGGCCGGGCAGCCCGTACATCAGGTCGACGCTCACGTCGTCGCAGCCGGCCTCACGAGCCGCGTCGAAGGCGGCGCGCGCGCCGCGCGCGTCGTGCAGGCGGCCGAGCGTCTTGAGCACGGCGTCGTCCAGCGCCTGCACGCCGAGGCTCACGCGGGTGACGCCGGCCGTGCGGTAGCCCGCGAGGCGCTCGCGCGTCACGCTCTCCGGGTTGCACTCGACGGTGATCTCGGCGTCGGGCGCCAGCCGCCAGCGCGCGCGCAGGTGGTCGAGCACGGCCGCCAGCGCCTCCGGCTCGAGCAGCGAGGGCGTGCCGCCGCCGAGGAAGACGGTGGCGAGGGTCACGTCGCGCGCCCAGTCCAGCGCGCCGAGCAGATCGAGCTCGCCGTGCAGCGCGCGCAGATAGGGGTCCATCTGCCCGGCCTCGAGCGGCGCCGTGTTGAAGGAGCAGTAGTGGCAGCGCTGGACGCAGAACGGAACGTGCAGGTAGAACCCCAACGGTCGACCGGACGGCACGGAGCCGGTAACCATCTCGGGCGGGCCACCCACGGTCGGAGCCGGGCTCGCGGACCCCGCTCCAACGGTCGGAGCCGGGCTCGCGGCACCCGCGACGACCGGACCCGCTACGGGATATAGCGCGCGAGTCTCCACCAGCGCAGCCAGTGCCGATCGCTGTCCCAGGACCAGTAGATCAGGAACGCCTTGCCCTTGATCTTGTCCTTGCGGACGAATCCCCAGTAGCGGCTGTCCTGGGAGTTGTTGCGGTTGTCGCCCATGACGAAGTACGAGTCGGGTGGCACCACCGTCGCCTCGCAGGCGTAGGCGTAGCCGCAGTAGGTCGGCTGCGCGCGGTCGCCGAACGCCCCGTCGAGGCGGCGCACGTACGGCTCGACGAGCGCCGTGCCGTTGACGAAGACCTGGTCGCCCCGTACCTGGACGGTGTCGCCCGGGGTGCCGATGATGCGCTTGATGAAGTCACGCTTCTCGTCCTGGGGGTACTTGAAGACGATGATGTCGCCGCGCGCGGGATGGCGGAAGCCGGGCAGGCGGTGGTCGGTCAGCGGCAGCTCCGGCCCGTACAGGAACTTGTTCACGAGAATGTAGTCGCCCACCAGGAGCGTGTCCATCATCGAGCCCGACGGGATGGTGAAGGCCTGGATGATGAGGGTGCGGATCACCAGCGCGAGCAGGATGGCGATGGCGATCGCCTCCGCGTACTCGCGGACGACGGACTTGCGACGGCGCGCGGCGGTGACGTGCTCGGTCGTCACCTCGTCGGTCTTGTGGACGTCCCGCTCGCGGACGTCCATCAGCTCTTGAGCACCGTGAGGAACGCCTCCTGGGGGACTTCGACACGGCCCACCTGCTTCATGCGCTTCTTGCCTTCCTTCTGCTTCTCGAGCAGCTTGCGCTTGCGCGTGATGTCGCCGCCGTAGCACTTGGCGGTGACGTTCTTGCCCATGGCCTTGACCGTCTCGCGCGCGATGACGCGGCTGCCGATGGCGGCCTGGATGGCCACCTCGTACAGCTGGCGCGGGATCACGCCGCGCAGCTTCTCGACGAGGGCTTTGCCGCGCTCGTAGGCCTTGTCGCGGTGGACGATGGTCGAGAGCGCGTCGACAGGGTCGCCGTTCAATAATATATCGAGCTTCACGAGGTCGGACGGGCGGAAGTCCGCCAGCTCGTAGTCGAACGACGCGTAGCCCTTCGAGATCGACTTCAGCCTGTCGTAGAAGTCGATGACGATCTCGGACAGCGGGAAGTCGAAGCGGATGTGGACCCGCTTGCCGAGGTACTCGAGCGACTTGTGCTCGCCGCGCTTTTCCTGCGCGAGCTTGTAGATGGCCGTCATGAACTCCGTCGGCACGTACACCGACGACCTCACGTACGGCTCCTCCATCTCCTCGATGCGGTCCGGCGTCGGCAGCTTCGACGGGTTGTCGATCTCCAGCAGCTCGCCCGCCGTCGTCAGCACGCGGTACTGCACGGAGGGCGCGGTCACGATCAGCGAGAGGTCGAACTCACGCTCGAGGCGTTCTTGCACGATCTCCATGTGGAGCATGCCGAGAAAGCCGCAGCGGAATCCGTAGCCGAGGGCCATCGACGTCTCGGGCTCGAAGTTGAAGGCGGGGTCGTTGAGCCGGAGCTTCTCCAGCGCGTCCCGGAGGCCTTCGTACTCCGTATCCTCGATCGGGAACAGGCCCGCGAAGACCATCGGCTTGGCGTCGCGGTAGCCGGGAAACGGCGCGGCCGTCGGCCGCGCCGCCTCCGTGATGGTGTCGCCGATCTTGGCGTCGGCCACGCGCTTGATGGCCGCGGTGATGTAGCCGACCTGGCCGGCGGACAGCTCGTCCACCGGCCGCATGTCGGGGCTGAACACGCCGACCTGCGCGACGTCATAGGCGCGGCCGTTGGACATCAAGAGTATTTTCGTGCCGGGTCGCACGCGCCCGTCCCGGACCCGTACGTAGATGACGACGCCCTGGTAGGAGTCGTAGAAGGAGTCGAAGACGAGGGCCTTGAGCGGCCCCTCGGGATCGCCCGCGGGCGGCGGAATGCGCGCGACGATCGCCTCCAGCACTTCCGGCACGCCGGTCCCGTGCTTGGCCGAGATCGCGAGCGCCTCCGTCCCGTCGAGGTCGAGCGTGTCGTGAATCTGCTCGCGCGTGCCGTCCACGTCGGCGGCCGGCAGGTCGATCTTGTTGACGACGGGAATGATGGTCAGTCCCGCGTCGGCGGCGAGGTAGTAGTTCGCGAGCGTCTGCGCCTCGATGCCCTGCGCCGCATCGACGATGAGGATCGCGCCCTCGCAGGCGGCGAGCGCGCGCGAGACCTCGTACGAGAAGTCCACGTGGCCCGGCGTGTCGATCAGGTTGAGCGTGTACTCGTGGCCGTCCTTCGCCTTGTAGAGGAGGCGGACGGTGTGCGCCTTGATCGTGATGCCGCGCTCGCGCTCCAGGTCCATCGAGTCGAGCACCTGGTCCACGGCCTTCTTGGCGTCCATGGTGCCCGTGAGCGCGAGCAGTCGGTCGGCCAGCGTCGACTTGCCGTGATCGATGTGGGCCACGATCGAGAAGTTACGGATTCTGGCGAGACTCACCGACTCAGTCTAACACGCGGCTGCGCGTCATCCGGGCGTCCCCGAAGACCAAAAGAGGGTCAGCGGGGGACGGCGGCCAGGCGCGTGTGGTCGGGCACCACGGCGCCGGATTCGAGCACCACGCCGGGGGCGATCTCCACGTCGGCCCCGATGCGGACGTCGGCGCCGACGACGCAGTCGCGCAGCACCGAGCCCTCCCCGACCTCGGCGCGCTCCCAGAGCACGGAGCCCTCGACGCGCGCGCCCGCCGCGATGCGCGTGCGCTCGCCGAGGACGGTCGACGGTCCGACGCGCGCGCCCACCTGCACGGCGGCCTCGGCGCCGATGACGGCGGGGGCCTCCAGCCGCGCGCCGGTGGCCACGAACGCGCTCGGCTCGATCCAGCAGCCGTCGCGCAGCTCACCGGGCGGTGCCAGCGGCGTCTTCACCTGGCCGGCGAGCAGGTCGACCTGCGCCGCGCGATAGGCGGCGGGACTGCCGATGTCACGCCAGTACGCCTCGGTGGTGAAGCCGTAGCACGGCACGCCCTCGGCGATGAGGGCGGGGAACACCTCACGCTCGACGGACACGACCTGGCGCGGCGGAATGCGCGCGAGCAGGGCGGCGTCGATGAGGTACACGCCCGCGTTGATGGTGTTGGTCGCGATGGGCTCGTCGGGCCCCGGCTTCTCGCGAAAGCGTCGCAGGCGCCCATCGGCCTCCGTCTCGACCAACCCGTACTGCCGCGGCTCGGCCACGGCACGCAGCAGGATCGTCGTGCGCGAGCCGTGCGCCTCGTGGAACGCGCGCATGGCCGAGAGGTCGGCGTCGGTCAGCACGTCGCCGTTCAGCACCCAGACGGCGCCGCGGGCGAGGTCGGCCGCGTTGCGGATGCCGCCGCCCGTACCGAGCGGCTCGGACTCGATCACGTAGCGCAGGCGCACGCCCAGGTGCTCGGCTTCGCCGAGCGCCGTGCGTACGTCGTCGACGCGATAGGAGCACGCGAGGATGACGTCGGTCACGCCATGCTCCCGCAGCAGCGCGAGCTGATAGGCGAGGAAGGGCCGGTTGAGCAGCGGCACCACCGGCTTGGCGCGCGCGAGCGTCAGGGGCCGCAGCCGCGTGCCCTGGCCGCCGGCCAGGATGACGGCCTGGGTGGCGGCGCCGGCGCCTACGCGCCGGGGGCCCAGGGTTGCGCCTCGCTGATCAGCATCACCGGAATTCCGTCGCGGATCGGGTAGGCCTTGCGGCAGGCCTGACAGATGATGCGCGTCTCCTCGAAGATCAGGTTGCCCTTGCAGGCCGGGCACACGAGGATCGCCTTCAGCTCCTCGTCGATCACGCTCGC
>Ga0137418_10000715_pt1 | contig 30171 bp, 26 predicted proteins | sample CZODoug3_1_2_16f_FD_122242 | JGI IMG/M metagenome (GOLD analysis project Ga0137418, IMG submission 122242) | Vadose zone soil fungal communities from Angelo Coast Range Reserve, California, USA - CZODoug3_1_2_16fungal (Hybrid Assembly) | ecosystem: Environmental > Terrestrial > Soil > Vadose... | reverse complement strand
AAAACGCCAGGCCGCTCGTCCTGCTGTCCGCCTACTCTCTTCCCGCACGGTATATCGCGGGCCGGTATTTTGGGTTACGACCGATCACGTACGAGAACCTGGAGGGGTTCGCGCCCGGCGCGACGTGATCCACCACACAGGGTCGGTCGTGGTGCTCGCGGTCGACGACTCGACTTCACCGCCGCGGGTTCTCCTGGAGCGGCAATATCGCCATGCGGCACAGGATTATTTGTGGGAACTGCCAGCGGGGCGCATTGACCCCGGCGAGCAGGAACTCAAGGCTGCCAAACGTGAATTGCTGGAAGAGACTGGATACACGGCCAATGGCTGGCGTCGCATTCTAAAGTTCTATGCCAGTCCGGGCTTCGTAGCCGAGACTATGGCCGTGTACATGGCTACGGGTCTGCGCAAGGGCGTGGCACAACCAGAGGAAGACGAAATCATTTACAAGAGATTCGTGAACCTTCCAGCCGCGGTACGCATGGTGACTGGGGGTACGATTCGCGACGCCAAGACTATCTCCTCGGTGTTATGGCTGCACCATCACCTGGAGCAGGGAAAATTCGCGTACAAGCAACCTCCGCTGCGAAAAAAGCACCGTTAATTCCGGGGATTGGGCAATCCGGAGAGCCACAGTACGCGCATGCAAACTCTTGACAGCCCTAAGCTGCCGCTCCAGAATGCATCGTAGCTACTGCGGGCACGTCCTTGGGCCCCCCACAAAAAGGACGTGCAGAAAGAGGGGGGTACGTGGAACGTCTGAAAGGAACCGTCAAGTGGTTCAATAACGCCAAGGGATACGGATTCATCGGGCGCGCGGATGGACCGGATGTCTTTGTTCACTACAGCGCGATTACTTCTGAGGGTTACAAGAGTCTGCAAGAAGGTGATCAGGTTGAGTTCGAGATCGCCGACGGCCAGAAAGGTCCGCAGGCGGCAAACGTCACCAAGGCGGCTTAAAGTCACGCTTTAAGCTCGTCGGACCACTTTCCTGCTGCGGCAGATTGTCGGGGCGAAAGTTCAGGAAAACCTCTGCGCCATTCGGGCATCCCACTACCCAGATGATTTAATCTCTGTGCCGTGGATAATAAGTCAATTGCCGGCATTCTCTACGAAACCGCCGATATGCTTGAAATCGACGGGCAAGACTCTTTTCGCATCAGGTCTTATCGCAACGCCGCACAGGCCATCGAAAACCACCCACAGCAAATAAAGGACATCATCGGCGAACCCAAGAAGGTGCTGGAGATTTCCGGCATCGGGAAAGGAATGCTGATCAATCTCCAGGAACTTTTCAAACAGGGAGGTGTCACTGTCCATGCCGAACTGTTGAAAAAATACCATCCTTCGATGTTGCAGTTGTTGAGGATTCAAGGTCTTGGTCCTAAGACAATCGCGCTGATCTGGAGCGCCTACAAAGTTTGCGATGTTGATGCCGTTGAGAAACTGGCGCGCGAGGGCAAGATTCGCATTCTTCCGCGCATGGGAGAAAAACACGAGCAGAAGCTCCTCAAGGCAATTGAAGACTACCGCCGCATCGGTGGCCGATTTCTGCTCGATGCCGCCGAAGCTGAAGCCGCCAAGCTCACGGACTATCTTGCCAAATTCACGGGCTTCGAAAAGATCACTCCCGCGGGGTCGCTGCGCCGGGGCCGGGAAACCGTGGGTGATCTGGATCTTCTGGTTACTGGCGAAGCCTGTTGCACAGACGCAGAGCGCGAGAAGGCGGTCGAGTATGTTGCCCAATATCCACCCCTGATGGACATGATCAGCCGCGGTGACAACAAAGTCAGCTTCCGACTGCGCAGCGCCATGCAGGTAGACGTGCGCTTGTTGCCTCCTGAATCTTTCGGCGCGGCCATGCAGTACTTTACCGGATCAAAGGCGCATAACGTTGCCTTGCGCCAGCGCGCGCTCAAAATGGGGTACACCCTCAACGAGTACAGCCTGGCCGATTTGAAAACGGAGAAACCGGTTGCAGGGAAAACTGAAGAGGAGATTTACGCCAAGCTCAAACTGGACTTCATCGCGCCAGAACTTCGCGAGAATCTCGGCGAGATTGATGCTGCCGCCCAGCATACTCTCCCCCCACTCATTACCCAGGCCGACCTGCAGGGCGACGTGCACATGCATACCGTGGAAACTGATGGCCGAAACACCATCGAGGAAATGGCAGAAGCAGCCAAGGTGCGCGGATATAACTACATTGCCATCACCGACCATTCCAAGAACCTGGCCTTCGCCAATGGTCTCGATGATAAACGCGCCCTGGCGCACATCCAACGCATCCGCTCGGCCAGCGACCAAATCGAGGGCATCACCATCTTCGCCGGCATCGAAGTGGACATTCTCGCCGACGGGGACCTCGACCTCTCTGATTCCGTTCTCGCCGAAATGGACATCGTCATTGCCAGCGTTCATTCCGTTTTTAATCAGGAACCGGCGAAGATGACGGACCGCCTATTGAAAGCCATCGCGAACCCGAATGTCTCTCTCATTGGACATCCCACGGGACGCATTCAGCTGCGCCGCGACGCATATCACTACGATGTGAACGCGGTTCTAACTGCAGCCGCCCAGCACAAAGTAGCGATGGAATTGAATTCGTATCCCGACCGGCTCGATCTCAACGACGTTCATTTGCGCCAAGCCAAGCAGCACGGAGTGAAGATTGTCATCAATACCGACTCACATCACACCTCGCATCTGGAGAAGATTCGCTTCGGCGTTCTGCAAGCCCGACGCGCATGGTTGACGAAACAGGATGTGCTCAATACCCTTCCAGCGCAGAATTTTCGAGGCGCGATGAAGCACGCCTGGTGACATTCGGCCGGACTCTCTCGGCATCGAGACCGTTAGCGCCGATTAACACCGCTAATCATGGGCCCTACGTACTGCGGTTGGAGCCGCCTTGGCACCGACACGTTCGGACCGAGCGGTTCCCTCATGCACGGCCACTCCATGGGGTCTCCCGGATGCGCCTCCGAAGCATGCGTGATGATGCCGCGTCCTGTCCGAGAACAACTGTGGAACAGCCGGGATACGGAATTGGAAGGAGTGGAGGAATTTCCACGTCAGGAGCTGCAGCAGGACAAGACCGCGTGAGAGTGAAGCCGAAGCGGACTTGGTTTCGGCCCACAAAATGGGCGGTTGCGCCCCGGCCTTGCGCGAATGATTCGTTTTCGGGAGTAGAATCAGCACGCACGAGGGAACCCCCATGCCTGATGAGATTCCCCAACCGCCGGTCGTCGTCCCCAATGCGGCCTCGCCAGCCTCGGCTGCGAGTACGCCTTCCCAGAATGTTCAATCCGGTCCCACCATCAACATTGGCGACGAATTCGGTACCGCCAAACGCAATCTGCCGCCTGCGGCAACGGTTTTAATCACCCTGCTGGGCGTACTGGTGGTGGTTGCGGGTATTTCGTTCCTGCAGCGCGCCAAACCGCAAGGTTCGGGCTCACTGGACAACATTGCTGCCGCGGAGGTTCCCGGCCAAAATGTCACTCTGGTCGCCCTCACCTTTACGATTCGCAACAAAAGCGACAAGACCATCTGGATGCGAAGCATTCAAGGCAAACTGAAAACGGCGAGCGGCGAATTGAGCAGCGATGCCCGTTCTGCGGTGGATTTCGAACGCTACTACCAGGCTTTTCCCGCGTTGAAATCCGGCACTCAGCCGCCTTTCACTCCGGAAACCAAACTGCAACCTGGCGATGAGGTCAAAGGGACTGTACTCGTTAGTTTTCCGGTGACGCTCGATGTCTTCAATCAGCGTCAGTCGATCAGCCTGGCGATCCAACCCTACGACCAGCCGGTGCCGGTAGTGCTGTCGAAGTAAGCTGTAGGGTTCGCTGTTTTGAGATGCTGGTACCGCACGCCTGTCGGCGATGCTTGCCTTCCCGCTGCGAGATGGGTTTCTATAGACCCTATGAAAACAAGCCGCCGCAACTTGAATGTCATCCTGGCGCTGTTCGCCCTGCTACTGCTGGCAGTTGACGGAAAACCGCGAGCCGACACGGGCAAGGAGAAGTATTTAGTTTACGTAGGCACGTATACGAAGCCGCCGGAGGGTTCAGGCAAAGGGGTTTATGGATACCGCTACGACTCCGCGTCGGGGCAACTTGTGTCGATCGGACTGGCGGCGGAAACCACTAACCCTTCATTCCTCGCAGTCCATCCCAATCGTGCTTTTCTGTACGCAGTGAATGAGGTCACCCACTACAAAGGCCAGAACAGCGGAGTGGTGAGCGCCTTTGCCATCGATCACAAGACTGGCAAGTTGACCTTACTGAATGAAGTTCCGTCGCGCGGATCTGATCCCTGCTACCTAATCGTCGACCAGACGGGCAAGTTCGTCCTGGTGGCAAATTACACCGGAGGCAACGTAGCCGTGTTCCCCATACTCGAGAGCGGCGGTTTGGGCGAGGCGTCGGCCTTTGTGCAACACGCTGGACACGGTACGAATCCCCACCGCCAGGAGGGGCCACACGCGCACTACATCAATGTGTCCGCCGATAACCGCTTTGCTGTCGCCGCGGATTTGGGACTTGATGAGATTCTCATCTACCGGTTTGATCCGGCCAAGGGAACGTTAACGGCGAACGACCCCAAGTTTGTGAGCCTGAACGCGGGGGCGGGCCCCAGACATTTTGCGTTCAGTCCCAGCGGCAAGTTCGCTTATGTGATCAACGAAATGCAGTCCACGGTTGGCGCCTTTTCCTACGATGCCGCTCGCGGCCAACTGCATTCGCTGCAGACGATTTCAACTTTGCCCAAGGACTTTGCCGGTGCCAATGACGACGCCGAGATTCAGGTCCATCCATCCGGCAAGTTTCTGTATGCCTCGAACCGCGGACATGACAGCATTGCCGTGTTCGCTATTGACGAGTCCAAGGGCACGCTCACCGCTCTCCAATATGTTTCCACGCAAGGCAAGGAGCCGCGCAACTTCGAGATTGACCCAACTGGCTCGCGGCTGTTCGTGGCCAATCAGAAGTCAGACAGCATAGTAATTTTCCGTATTGATCCCAAGACCGGGCGCCTGGCTCCCACCGGCGATGTGCTTCACGTGCCTTCGCCGGTCTGCGTGAAGTTTGTGGCGGCAGAGTAGTGAATTACTGCTTCTTCTGAATGAACCTTCGCCGCACCAGATGGGTGTTGGCGTCCGGTTTGATCTCGTCATATTTCAGGCAACTGATGGAGCCGTCAACTTCCAGCACCGCCAGCGCCACCTGGTGATAGTCGCTGATTCCGTGTTCCCGGAGGGCGCGCTGCAACTCGTCCATGCTGACATGTTCCTTGGCCATGTGGGCCTCGATGATCGCTCCATCGTGAATCAGCAGGCTAGGTTGCCCTTGAATAAATTTGCGAAAGCGGCGGTTCGCTCCCGAAATGTCCGCCACTACGTAGTTCATCAACAGCAAGGTACAAGCCGCTACCACGCCGCCCAAAAGCGACGTGTCGGGACCCGTCATGGCATTTTGCACGGAGTTGGAGAGTAGAAGCAGCAGCGTCAGATCGAAGGGCGTCATCTGCCCTACTTCGCGCTTGCCGCTCAAACGCACGCCAATCAACACCACTAGGTAGATCACGCCCGTGCGCAGGGCGATCTGGAGCAAGACGTGCCCAGTGGGGAGGAAGGTGCTGTTCAATTGGCGGTCACCGGCACAGGAGCATTCTTCGGAGTGCTCAGATAACCTGTAGCCTTGTTCTTATCCACGGTCCACACCACCAATTCAAACAACAGATGGTCGCGACCGGAGTAGAACTGGATCGGTTCCGCCACGTTGCGGTCTTTCTTCTCGATCGTCTTGTCGTCGGAGGTTACGTTCATCGTGAACTTGCCACGCTTCACGTCGGCCTTCTTAAGCTGCAAGCCCACGGTGGCGACTGGTTGCGGCTTGGCACCTTTGAGCAAAGTAAATTCGTAGTAGTTGCGGTCGCCCCTGTGCTTGAGCGTTTCCAGATCGCCGCGCGTGGTGGCGATCAGGCCGCTCTGCACTCCCAGATCGCCAATCGTGCTCTGCAGCCTCGCTTTGGTGGCTTCCAACTCGGCCTTCGTCGAGGCTACGTCGGATTTCACTCCACCAACGTCCGTTTTCACTCCCTCCACTTCCCCGCTCACCTGGGTAATTTGTTCCTTCTGCGCAGTTTCCAGACGGTGCTCTGCGGCCCTCTGCTGAGCCTGCAATTGTGACGCGCGCTGGGCCAGCTCCTTCTTCGTCATGCCCAACTGATGAGCCAGCGTCTCTTCCGACGCCTCGGCTGTTTGCACGCGATTCTTCAGCTCGGCAACCTGGGCTTGACTGGAGTTCAAATCCTTGCGCAAGCTCTCAATCGAGGAATGCATGGTGACGTGCGCGTACACCGACGCCGCCACAAAGACCCCAGCCAGCAAAATCAGAATCCACTTGCCCGTATTCGACTGCTCTTCTACGGGTATTCGCTCACCCTCTTCCGACATAGGTTTCTCCTGCGATTACTGGGATGTGATTGAAAGTTCTACTTTATTATTCGCCCGCAAAGCAAGTGCTGCAATTCGCTCACGCCGGGCGCACAACCGCAACCGGGATTTCAGCGTCGTTTGATTATAGGCGTTCGCAAACATTCGGGCCGCATAACCAGAGACATCCACGGCAGATAACGAAAGTAACCCGGGAATCTGGGGAGATCGTTTCAGCACGGGAGCGCGGAATTGTGGCGCTGCTGTTCGCCTGCCGTTTTCTTTTACAATGCCGGGATGAAGAGTTGGGATGTGATCATTGCCGGAGGCGGCATTATTGGCTTATCACTCTCGATTGCTCTGCGCAAATCTGGCGCAAGAGTGCTCATTGTGGAGCGTGGCGAGCCTGGACGGGAAGCCTCTTCGGCCGCGGGCGGCATGCTGGTCGATTGCTCACTCGAAACGCATGCGGCTCTACAGGCGCTGGCCACTCCCAGCGCCCATTTGTATCCGGAATTTGTACACGAGATCGAGACGGAATCGGGAATGAAAGTTGACCTGCGGGACCAGGGCGCAATTATTTTTCCGCCGCCGGACCAGGTTCGCGAGCACGCCCGATTCACCACAGCGGCCCTGCTCAATGCCCCCTTGGCCGAACTTGAGCCCGCGCTCGCTGAAGACACTCGAGTCGCTTTCCATTTGAAAGAGCGCAGCGTCGATCCCCAGGCACTGGCTGCTGCAGCCGTGAAGGCGGCCAAGCATCGAGGAGTAGATTTCTCATCGGGCGACCCGGCTATTTCGGTGAATCTTTCGAACGGCAGCGTCACGGGCTTGACCACTGCCAAGACGACTTTCCTCGCCCCGAAAGTGATCAACTGCGCCGGAGCCTGGGCCGGCCAAATCGCGCCACATAAATTCCCCACGCGTCCCGTCAAAGGACAGATGCTTAGCCTGGCTGCACCTTCTCGGGCGCTACTGAGCCATGTGGTGCGTGCCCCCGAGGTCTATCTCATCCCGCGCAGTGACGGCCGCATTGTGGTCGGCACCACGGTGGAACAAGTGGGCTTCGACAAGCGAACCGACGTGCCTACCATCCAGCGTTTGTATCGGGCCGCGGTGAAGATGATTCCGGCACTTCGGGACGCGAAAATTCTCAGGGATTGGGCAGGACTGCGTCCGGGCACGCCAGATGACTTACCTATCCTCGGAGCGACCGCAACTCCCGGCTACTATGTAGCCACCGGTCACTTTCGCGACGGAATTCTCCTGGCGCCGATCACGGCGCAGGTTATGGCCGACGTCGTCGCCGGTAATCCATGCAGTCAAGATTTGTCGCCGTTCTCTCCCGGGCGATTTGCCCACTAAACCACGCTGCTCGACCCCTCCTGGTTGCCGGCACACCCTTATGACGACCCACAGGCCCGCCCGCGGCTTCCGGTATACTGAAACGTTTTATGGTGATCCACGTGGCAAACCAGCGGCGCTTGCCTCGGAGGAAAGGACGAACTCATGGCTTCCCCTGCGGTGGATTTCGCTCGTAATAATCAGCAGCGCTTTCTTAACGAACTCAAAGATCTTCTCCGCATTCCTAGTGTCAGCACCCTCGACGAACATAAAGGCGATGTGCGCAAGGCCGCCGATTTTGTGGCCAACGAGCTTCGCCGTATCGGCATGGAGAACGTCGAGATGATCCCGACCAAGGGCCATCCTCTTATTTACGCGGACTGGCTTCATGCGCCCGGCAAGCCCACCGTGCTTTGCTATGCCCACTATGATGTGCAGCCGCCCGATCCGCTTGAGGAATGGATTTCCCCACCGTTCGAGCCGACCGAGCGCAATAACAATCTTTACGCTCGCGGCGCGGTCGACGACAAAGGTCAGCTCTGGCTCGAAGTGAAAGCTCTCGAGTCGCTGCTAAAAGCGCGCAACGGCTCTCTCCCTATTAACGTCAAGGTAATTTTCGAGGGAGAAGAAGAAGTTGGCGGCGAATCGATTGCCGACTATGTCCGCAAAGAGAAGGCTACGCTCAAGGCCGATTTCGCCCTGGTCTGCGACACAGAATTATTTGCTCCGAATCTCCCTACGCTATGCGTCGGCCTGCGCGGGCTGGTTTACACCGAGATCGAAGCCCTCGGCGCGAAAACTGACCTGCACTCCGGCATGTACGGGGGCGCCGCGCCTAATCCTTTCTTCGCATTAATCGAGATCATCAGCAGATTGAAAAACGCAAAGGGGAAAGTCCTGATTCCCGGCTTTTATAAGGGCGTCAAAGCACCGAGCCAGGACGAACTCAAAGCCTGGAAGCGTCTGCCTTTCAATGAGGAGCGCTACCGCAAGGCCGAGGTCGGATCCAAGGTTCTCACCGGAGAGCCCGGCTTCTCGGTTCTATATCGCACCTGGGCACGTCCCACGCTCGAAGTTCATGGCATGCCCGGAGGATTCACCGCTCCTGGCGCCAAGACCGTAATCCCGGCTAGGGCGGCCGCCAAAGTCTCCATGCGCCTGGTTCCCAACCAGGATCCCGACGACATCCTCAACAAGTACACCGCTTACGTGAAGAAGCTGACGCCCAAGGGCATCGAAACCAAGATCAAGGTTTGGAGCAAGGGCCCGGCCTGCGTCGTCGGCACTGACAATCGCTACATTAAGGCCGCTACCGAGGCTCTGCGCGACGTCTTCAAGAAAGAGACGGTCTTCATTCGCTCCGGCGGCTCAATTCCTATCGTCACCGACTTTCAGGACGTGCTTAAGATTCCCAGCGTGATGATGGGATTCGGCCTTCCGGACGACAACCTGCACGCTCCCAACGAGAAGTTCCACATCCCCAACTTCCATCGCGGTATCGAGACCATCTGTCTGTTCTTCGAGAAACTGGGGCGCAAGTAGCCGACCACATACGATACGAGCAGATTGAACAATGAAGATTGAACAATGAAAGGAGTCTGAGATTTGAAGTTGTCGGTCAGAACTGATCGAATTGCGAGAGGCTTCTTGCTTTATCTGATGGCGCTTTCTGCTGTCGCCTCGCTCACCGACGCGGCCGAGAACAGAGCCAGAAATTCTCAGTCGTGGTCCGGCATTCTCGTCTCCAGTGGCTGCAACGCAGACGAGGCCTTTTTCGAGTCTCCCGAATGCAACAAAGTCGTGGCGGGTGCAAAATTGTCGCTCTATGACGATACGAACCGCGTCATGTACGACCTTCGACCGCAGGACAAGATAACCTTTCATCCCGGAGACACGGTAACGGTTCGAGGGAAACTCGACGGCGATGTCATCCGCATCGCTTCGATCGGGCCGATGTCAATAGGGCTCGCGGTAGGTCAGAAAGCTCCGCCGTTTGCAGTTCGCGACCAGTTTGGTCGGGTAGAAACACTTGAGACCTTGAAGGGAAGGAACGGCACTGTCCTGCTGTTCTTCCGTTCCGCAGACTGGTGACCCTTCTGCAAAGGACAGCTGGTCCAGCTGCAGAATGCAATCCCACGATTCGAGAGGCAAGGCGTCAAGCTGGCAGCTATGAGCTATGACTCAGAAGAAATCCTGAAGTATTTTGCTGAGCGTCACAAAATTGAATACCCATTGCTCGCCGACCCTGACTCGAAGACCATTCGGGATTATCGCGTCTGGAATGAGGAAGCCACGGGCATGCAGAAGGGTTTCGCACGCCCGGGATATTTTTTCGTCGATCGGAACGGCGTCATTCGAGAAAAATTCTTCGAAGCGAAATACCGGGAACGGCTTACCGGAAACAGTGTCCTCTCCAAGCTCTTCCCGGCACTGAGCCAGGAGGTGGCAGAAACGGTTCAAGCCCCGCATCTTCAGCTGGCGCTGGAGCAATCGGATCCGATCGCCTATCCCGGTACTCGCGTCACGCTGGCAGCAGAACTACGCCTGCCTCCCGATGTGCATGTCTATGCTCCCGGCGCGCAAGGTTATAAGCCCATTCAACTCGTGATGGAAGCGATTCCACAAATGGAGCTCAAACCGGCACAGTATCCGCCGTCTAAAACCCTTTACTTGCCCGCGATCAAAGAGAGCGTCCCCGTCTTCGAGGGAGAGTTCCGTATCACCGAGGATGTGAAAGTAAACTCCGGATCAGAGATTCTGGGCCCACTGGGGAAGGAGGGGAAGGTCTTCACATTATCCGGAACCCTTGAGTATCAGGCTTGCGACCAAACCATGTGTTACAGACCAACATCTGTCCCCGTCAAATGGCAACTACAGGTATTTCCGCTGGACCGCACCAGAGCCCCCGAGAACATTCGGCACAAATAGAGCCGTAAGAAATCCGGGGCATGTTACCAAGCGGATACGAACTGCATTGTTTCCCCTTCCCGGTTGCGATAGCATGATTGTGCTCTCGCGGTTCTCCCACCTCACTGCTTTCCTCACCCGTAAACCAGGCATGTGCCGCAATCTGTGTGCAACTTAACGCGGTGGCGCGCAAGGCCATACAATATATAGTGTTATATTGCTTGACCCCGGTGCGATTTCGCCGTTACAGTAGCTTAAATTTGTGCCCGCCCCGGGACGGCATTGATTGAGAGAACACGGGCTTGGCGGGCGGACGAACCTGCTTAGTAACTGGGCTCGGAACGGACTGCTGGCCGGCATCAAAGCATGTGGCGCGCTCATGGAGTCTCAAGGAGTCAACGTTGCTCAAACTGAAGAAGCTTCATGTTCTCGGCTTTAAGTCGTTCTGTGACCGTACGGAGCTGAAGTTCCACGGCGACGGCATTGCGGCCATCATCGGGCCGAATGGCTGCGGCAAGTCCAATATTGCCGACGCCATTTCATGGGTACTTGGCGAGCAGTCGGCCAAAACCCTGCGCGGTGCGCGCATGGAAGATGTGATCTTCGCCGGCACCCGCGATCGCAAGCCTACCGGCATGGCTGAGGTGTCGTTAACCCTGATCGATCCCGAGGTGTATCCGGGCTCCGACCTCAACGCTCCCACTGAAATCGAGATTCACGACGAGATGCCGGAAGGTGCGGCCGCAGAGCTTCTCGCGGACGCAAACATTGTGGACGATTGGGACGAGGCCGCAATTCGTGCTCGCGCCGCCGAAGAGACGGCCAGCGCTGCCGATGAAGCGCAACCGGGCAGAACGGCAGAAGTCGCGGTGTTACGCCCCCGGGCAAATAGTCTGGCCGACGCCTTCCCGGACGACGAGCCAGCGTTCGCATCGTTCGGAAATTCCGGCGGTGCCGTCGTAGCGATTGCGTCCGCCGCGGTCAGCGGTCCGCAGGTGGTCCTCAAAATCCGCCGCCGCAAATTCAGTCAGCGGCAATTCCGCGCCGGCGAAATCGTGGTCACTCGCAGGCTCTTCCGCTCAGGCGACAGCGAATATCTGCTCAACGGCAAGCTCTGCCGCTTGCGCGACATTCAGGAACTTTTCATGGGCACCGGCCTCGGGCCGGAATCCTACGCGCTGATTGAACAGGGACGCATCGGCCAGATTCTGAGCAGCCGCCCCACCGACCGGCGCGCAATTCTTGAGGAAGCAGCCGGGATCACTAAATTCAAAACCAAAAAGCGGCTCGCGGAAGCGCGTCTGGAAGACGCGAAACTGAATCTGGCGCGGGTGAACGATATCTTCGACGAAGTAACTCGGCAAATGAATTCGCTGAAGCGTCAGGCATCCAAGGCCGAGCGCTACGCCAAGCTCCGAGAAGAGTTGCGAGCCAAGTTGCGCGTGGTGCTGGCCAGCAAGTTTGCCGCACTCGACCGGCAAAGCGCTGAGCTCGATGCCCAGCTCAATGCTCTTGCCGATGAAATGCGCCACCGCAGCCAAGCCGTGCAAGGGCTTGAGGCTGAGCACGGTGAGCGCACTCAGCGCGGCTACTCCATCGAGGGGGAATTGCGCCAGAATCGCGATCGGCTGAGCCAGATTACGCTCGAAATCGATCGCGCCCAAGCTCGTCGGCGGCACAACCAAGAGCGCTGCGCTGAATTGATGGTGCGCTCGGCTTCGGCCGAGGCTGAACTCGCGCAGGCTCGCCATCGGCTGACTGCACTCGAATCCGAGCGCGATTCCAACCGCGAAGTGCTGGAATCAGCCAGCGCCGATCTTGCCGCCGCCAGAAACGATTTCGCACTCTCTCAGCAAGAAGCCACGGCAGTTGCGGAAAGCCTCGCCCGTCTCGAACAGCAGCAGGAAGAATCGCGAGTGGCCATTTTTGACATCGTCTCATCGGCATCGCGCGAACGTAATCAGCTTGCGCAAGCGGAGGAACGAATGGCCAGTGTCGACCGCGAAGCGCGCCGGCTCGAAGCCGAGATCGGCAACGCCAATCTACAGGTGGAAGCCTTCGGCGGTCAGCGTGGCCAACTCGCACTCGAATTTGAGACGGTTTCCGAACGCGTCAGCGGCATCACCGAAGAGCTCAGCCAACTCCGCCGCTTGATCGAAAACAAACGTCGGGACGAAACCCAGGCCAAGGGACATCTCGACGTTCTCCGCGCCGAGTTTGCCACTGCGCTGGGCAAGAAAGGTTCACTCGAAGCCGTCATCGCCGAGCACGGATATTCCACTGAGTCTGTTCGCCGCCTCTTCCAATCCGGAGTGATGCAAAGCGGCCTGGCCCCGGTGGGCGTGCTTGCCGACTTCCTTGAGGTAGAGCCCAGGTTTGAGCGCGTGGTGGAAGACTTCCTGCGCGACGAATTGAACTACATCGTGGTCAAATCATGGGATGCAGCCGACGAAGGACTGCGCCTGCTCCGCACCGATGTCGATGGACGCGCGACCTTTCTCGTTCATCCCGAAGACTCGCAAGCCAAGTTCTCTTTTGTGCTCGATGAAGCTGCGCATTCCGCCCCGCCGGCAGCGTCCATTGTCCCGCTCAAACACACCATTCGAGTGCTCAACGGTTTCGGCAAGTCGCTCGAAGTCATTTTGCCGAAGCTGCGTGATGGATACATCGTGCCTGAGAGTGGCGTCGCACGCGGCCTCGCCCTGGAGAATCCTGACGCATTCTTTTTGTCACAATCGGGCGAGTGCTTCCACAACGTGACGGTGACGGGCGGCAAGCAGCGCGCCGAGGGACCACTGTCGATGAAGCGCGAGCTTCGCGAGGTGAGCCGGCAACTGGAAGACCTGCAGCGTGCCCTGCGCGATGGAGAAATGCGCGTGCTCACCTGGGGCCGCGAACTTAAAGATCTCAGTTCCCTGCTGGAGCGGCTCGAAGCAGAAAAGCGCCAGGCTGAACACCAGGCCATGACCTCGGGCCATCTGCTCCAGCAACTCGAGTCTGAAATTGCCCGTGTCAGCGAACGCCTCGGAGTTTCCCAGGGCGAGTTACAGCGGCTGGCAGAAGAGCGTTCCGAACAGCATAGCCTGATTCATGCCCGGCAGTCCGAGATTGCCGCCCTCGAGGAAAGACGCGAGCAATGGGAGCGGCAGATTGCCACAGCCCAGGAATCGCTCTCCGCACTGCGGCAGCGTCGCGAGCAAGCCACTCAGACAACGGCGCAGCATGCGGCCCGGGTCGGAGGTCTCGAAGAGCGCCACCGCTCGGCGGCCACAGTATTGGAGCGCATCGATTCGCTGTTCTCGGAGATGGACGAGCGCGTGCATGCCCTGAGATCGCAGATCGACGCGGCGGCTGCCGAAAAGCTGCAGCGCGAAGTTGAGAGCGATCAATTGGAGCAACAGGCGGCCGACCTCGAAGCCGAGCGCAACGCCAGTCAGGCCCGCGAAAGCCTTCTGCAGTTTGAATCGGAGCAACTGCGCGCTCGCCTGGCAGAAATCGACGAGCTTCTCCGCAATGCCCGCCAGCTTCTGGATCAGGCTCGCGACCGTCGCGGCGACATCTCCGCAGTAGCCGCCAAGTTGCAATCTGACGCGCAATACATGTCGCAGACTTGCCTGAACGAACTCGGCATCGAGCGTGAAACCCTGATGGCCGATGCCAGCCTTCCCATGGTTAGCGGAGAGCAGCTTGCCGCCGAAGATCAGGCCCATCGCGAAATGCGGGCGAAGCTCGAAGCCATGGGCCCGGTGAACATGATGGCACTCGAGGAGTACAAAGAAACCGCGGAGCGCCATTCGTTCCTCGAAACTCAGCGCGCAGACCTTGTCAGTTCCATCGAGAACACCACCGCCACCATCCGCGAAATCGACGAATTCTCACGCCAAAAGTTTGCCGAGGCCTTTACCCGCATCAATGAAAACTTCCAGATGACCTTTAAGAAGCTTTTCGGCGGAGGAAATGCCTTCATGAGGCTTACCGACGAAGAGAACAGCGCCGAAAGCGGTATCGACGTCGTGGCCTCGCCGCCCGGCAAGCGGCTGCAGAGCGTGCTACTGCTCTCCGGTGGCGAGAAGGCACTGACGGCGCTGGCTCTGTTAGTCGGAATCTTTCAGTACTCGCCCAGCCCGTTCTGTATCCTCGACGAAGTCGATGCTCCGCTTGACGAAGCCAATATCGGTCGCTTCATTGAACTGGTGAAGGAAATGAGCCTGCAGACCCAATTTGTGCTCATTACCCATAGCAAGAAGACGATGAGCATCGCGCCCGTGCTGTATGGGGTCACCATGCAAGAACCGGGGGTTTCCAAGTTGGTGTCCGTGCGCTTTGGAGCGACTGCCTAGTCACAAATCGAACTGCCCACAGACCGGACGCATCTCACCGTCGTCCGCTTGTTGTCCGCAAAACGCAACCCCGGCGGACCTCCAGGGCTTGGAGCGTCAATTGACGAGCGTCAATTGACCCTGTCCGGGCCGACCTCGTCGGTACGCGATCCAGGTATCCCTCGCCTGCGCAATGGTTGGCGGACCGTGATTGGCGGACCGTGGTTGCCAGACCATGATTGGCGGACCAGGCGGTCATGCCTGCGCCTGTTCGCCTCAAACTGAAATCTTTCCAGATATCCACTCTCGTCCTCAGCTTTTCCACAATTGCCTTCTTCCAGTATCCATCTGAAGTTCCCTCCCCTTGAGTTCCCGGCTGTCAACTTTTTTCTCTTCAAGGAGATAAAAGCACTGTTGCCGAACTGTGAATTTGTTTCGTTGACAAATTTTTCTGAGGGGCTAGAATACGCCACGCTCTCTTGCCTGTAAAATTTCAACATGAGCCCCCAACTTCTCGATACCGTCCTTTTGCAAACTGACTTCCCGGACCTTCAACTCCACGCCAGCGGCAAGGTGAGAGACGTTTACCAACTCGATGACGATCGCCTGCTGTTTGTCGCCACCGACCGTATCTCTGCCTTTGACTATGTCCTGGCCACGGGCATCCCGCATAAGGGACGCGTGTTAAGCCAGATTTCCTTGTTCTGGTTCGATTTTCTGTCGGACATCGTGCCCAGCCACGTCATCACGGCCGACGTTGACCGCTATCCCCAGGCGGTCCGCAAGTACGCCGACCAACTGCAGGGACGCTCCATGCTGGTACAGCGCGCGGAGATGTTTCCCGTGGAATGCGTAGTACGGGGCTTCATTTCAGGCTCCGCCTGGAAGGAGTACAAAGCGACGGGGAAGGTCTGCGGCACCCAATTACCTGGCGGTCTACGTGAGTCCGATGCTTTCCCCGAGCCCATTTTCACCCCGGCCACGAAGGCGGTGACCGGCCACGACGAAAACATTCCCTTCGAACAGATGTGTAAGATCGTGGGCAGCGAAACTGCTGAGCAGCTTCGCGACATTACCCTGAACATATACAGGAAAGCCGCGGCCTATGCACGCCAGCGCGGCATCATCATCGCCGACACCAAGTTTGAATTTGGCCGCACCGCCCAGGGGATCACCCTGGCGGATGAAGTGCTCACGCCGGATTCTTCCCGCTTCTGGCCCGCAGACCAGTACAGGCCGGGCCAGCCGCAGGCGTCTTATGACAAGCAGTACGTTCGCGATTATCTCGAAAAAATTCGCTGGAACAAGCAGCCGCCTGCGCCCGCCTTGCCCCTTGAGGTGGCCCGTGGGACCAGCGAAAAATACCTCGAGGCCTATTTCCAGTTGACCGGGTACAGACTGGATGTGTAACCGTTCGGCCGCCCACCGGAGAAATGCATGAGCGGGGCGGATTGGATCATTTTTGCATTGCTGCTGCTGAACGTGGTTTCCGCAGCCATCCAGGGTTTCTTCGCTGAGGCCCTGAGTATGGCGGGATTGATTATAGGATACATCGTGGCCGCCTGGCAGTATCCCCGCCTGGCGGCGTGGTTGTCATCATTTTTCAAGTCGGAGTTGTTGGCTGACATTTTCGGCTTCCTCATCATCTTTTTTGTCATCGTCCTGCTGTTCGGTATCGCCAGCAGGATCGCGCGCTGGGTGATGAAAGAGGCCGGGTTAAGCGGCTTCGACCGGTTCCTGGGCGGAGTGCTGGGATTGCTGAAAGGCGGACTGATGGTGGCCGTCATCCTGATGGGCCTGACGGCATTCACTCCGACCTCAAAGCTCCTGGAGGATTCACAACTGGCGCCTTACTTTCTACTTGCGGGAAGGGCTGCAATCTGGGTTGCACCGTCAGACTTCCGAGCCCGTTTCTATCAGGGCCTGGACCTGCTGCACCGAGCTCCTCGCGATTTGAGCGGCGCTCCCGCTTCACGTTCGAAATAGATGCGGTAAGAACAGAAATTCAAACCGAAAAGAGAGACGCATCGTGAAAGATCAATTGGAAGCACTCGTCTTGCAGATGTACAAGAGCAATATTCTTTATTCCGAAGGCGTACGTGAGTTCAAGAAGCGATTCATACTCACCGTGCTTCAGGAAAACAAGGGCAACCAGTGCCGCGCCGCGCGCGAACTGGGCATGCACCGCAATACTCTCAGCCGTACTATCTCCGAGTTGAAGATAGACGTTCGTCAGCTCCGCGATGGCGTCAAGCGTCCTCCACGCAGTGCGCGCCCTTTGTCCATGGAAAAGAAAGCGGCTCGCTAAATGAGTCGGTTCTGAACCCGGGAACTGGGGAACCCAGAAAACTCCAGGGCAAAACCAAAGGCAGCCCTCTCGCGGCTGCCCGTTTCACTTCCCTTTCAGCGTGCCCCTGTCACTGCGCCGCCCGCTTGCGGCGAACCGGAGGCTTCTTCTTGGGCGTAGCGGCAGGCGCCTTCTTGGTGAGGAGCACACCTTTGTCCATGGATATCAGGAACGAATCCTTGGTGTAAGTCTCCGGTGTTCCCTCAAAGTCGATGGTAGTCCCTTCTTTGGGTAGCAATCTGGCGGGAATCGGAGCGGACATGGTCAGCTCCACATCCGCCTTATTCGCGTCGATGTCATCCAGGCTGGCAGCCAGCGTCAGCTTGGTAGGGGAAGAACTGATTACTTTTGCGCCGCCCAACTGCACTGCTTTTCCCTTGATGGCGTTGAAAACCGTGTCAGCATCTTCCTGCTTGCCCACGGTAAGAATTAATTCCCACTCGGCGAAGTCCATCTTGGTTGGATCCTTGGACTTGACCAGATCCGCGGCCTGATCGGCGGGGGTCGGCGCCGGCTTAATCGTGAAATCCGCCGGCATCGTCGGACTCGCCTTCGCCTTGGCCACCAAATCTGTCCAGCCATCGTCGGCGCCGTGATACTTCACGTATTGTCGCTTTATGTAAGGCTCAATCTGCGCAGCCACTTGTGGCGTGGGCGCAATCGCAAGAGCGCGAGCCCCATACCAAATGCCATTGATCGAATCTTGTGGAGTGGCCTGCAGATAAGCCAGAGCGAGAGGGTAGACGATGCTGAAGTCCTGCGGGTTGGCGTCGGCAGCCACCTTAAGGCTTTTCTGCGCTGTCGCGTAATCTTTGTCCTGCAACGCAGCAATACCAACCGCTGCGTTGAAGATTCCTGACATCTGGTCTTTCATCTTCTGAAAGTCCGTGTCGGAAGTACCTTCGGGCTTGTTAAATTTCGGAAGTGCGTCTAAACCCATCTGGCCAAACTTCTTGGCGTCCGCCAGGTTCTGCTGAGGATTCTGTCCCGCCTGCGCCATCGTCCGCTTTAGATAGGCGAGCAACGCCAGTGCGCGCACGTTATTGGGGTCGGCCTGCACCAGCTTGGTGGCGGCGTCCAGCGTTTTGGCCTGATTCCCGGTTTGTTGGTAGGTCCCCATCAAAATTTCGAGCGCCTGGGTCTTCATGACGCTGTTGGGATACTGGGCAAGAAATGCTTCCAGGCCGCTGATCTTCGCAGCCGCATCGTTTTGCTGCACCGCGCCCACATAGGCGTTGTACTCGGCCGGATCTTTGATTACCGGCGCTTGCGACCCGGCAGCGCCAGGCTGTCCTTGCGCGGGCTGCGCTGGTGCGGGCTGCCCTGGCGCTGGTTGCCCTTGGGGCTGCTGTGCCGGCTGCGTAACCTGACCCGCTGCTACTACAGCAAACCCAAGCACCGCCGTGACCAGAATCTTTTTCATCAGTGTTGCTCCTTAGGATCTTCGGGAATCGACTTTTTAGAAGGACTTACGGAATCGTCACAACGACATCTCCGCCTTGACCGCGATTCGAGCTCTCAAATTCTGCTGGAATGGTCTCGGGCTTTCCGCACCACCCCCAAAACGGGGTGCTTGCTCGAATGCCAGGCAGTTGACCCCTTTTTTCGGGTTCGCCGGATTATAAGTACCTCTCCCGCCGAAGGCAAGCCACTTCCCCATCATCCTCCACTTTATTGTTAAGATGCGGATACCAGCTCCGCCGGATGGCCCGTTTCGCTGTTCATCGAACGAATTAACCTCGGGAGACCATTGCTGAAGCCAGTACGAGCTTTGGATACGCAAGTCGCAATCATCACCGGCGCGGGCCGCGGCATCGGCGCGGCCATAGCGCGCAAACTCGCCAGCATGGGCGCAACCGCGGTGTTGTGCGGACGCACGCGCGCCGCCCTGGAAAACACGGCGCAGGCCATCGCCCAGAGTCAGGGCAGATCTGAAATCATTGCTTGCGATGTGACTCAGATCAGCTCCGTGGAGGCCGCCGCCAAGCAGGTTGAATCGGCATTGGGCAGAATCGACATTCTGGTCAATAACGCCGGAATTGGCGGATTCGGTGGCCCGCTGCATCAGTTGCCGCCAGACGCCTGGGAGCAGATTCTCAACACCAATCTGCGGGGCGTTTTCTATACCATTCGTGCCTTCGCACCCCTGATGATGAAAGCGCGGTCGGGCCACATCATCAACATCTCGTCGCTGGCCGGGAAGAACGCGCTACCCAACGGAGCCGCCTACGCCGCCTCCAAGTGGGGATTGAACGGCCTGACGTATTCTGTCGCCGAAGAACTGCGCGGACACAACATCCGCGTGAGTGTGATTTGTCCCGGCTCCGTCAATACCGAATTGAGCCCGCACACGGGCAAAGATCCCATGAAGATGCTTCAGCCGGAAGACGTGGCCCACGCGGTGGAGATGCTGGTGACGCAGGCTCCGCAGTCATTCGTGAGCGAGATTCTTTTGCGGCCCACGCAGAAACCGTAAAATCCTGCGACCGGGAATTTGTTCTTATTTCTTGAACAGGTTCTCAAATGCCTGACGCGCGTCGTTCGGACGCAGGCTGGCGGGCGTGGAAGTTTCTTTTTCTCTGGTCACGCGAATCTCGTAGAAAGCGCACTCATTCCGAGCGTCCTTTCGTCGAATCCGCTCTGTGATCGGTTGCATGCACTCGAACCGGCTGCCCGGATCGAAATACGCACACTGCTTGCAGGAATGCAGTTCAAATCCGCACTTGAGACACTTATCGCCCGCCGGAGTGGGCAGCACCGTGCCGCATTGGGTGCAGCGCGAGACCGCGCGAGTGCCCGGCAGATTCACGGGTCTGGGACCGAACCTGTTGTCTTTGTTCGGCGGCGGTGCCCCTGATTTTTCTCCTGATCCACGGCGCGGTTTAGCGTCGCGGTCCTGATAACCATGTTGACGGTATTTGGCTGCCACAAAACCCTCCCCGCAGCGTGGCTGGTATTGTCTCCCCGAACCAGCCGGCGCAGCAAGTCTTCCAGGTTCCAGCCTGTTTCTGCTGGGCACTCCGGCACGAGGCACGCGACGCTGCGATTTACAATGAAACCATGATTCACGAAATACTGCCGGTCGGCCCGCTACAGTGCAACTGCTCCATTATCGGAGATGAAGCCACGCGCGAAGCCATGGTGATCGATCCCGGCGATGACATCGACGACGTTCTCGCTATCCTCGGCAAGCATAATCTCGAAGTCAAGCAAATCGTCGTCACTCACGCTCACATCGATCACGTGGGCGGAGCGATGAAGCTGCGCGCCGCCACCGGCGCCCCCATTTTGCTCAACCAGAATGACCTCGCTCTGCTCACAATGCTGGACGTGCAGGCGGTCTGGGTCGGTATGGCCGATCCCGGCCGAGTCGAAATCGACCAAAGCGTCGGCAGCGCCGACACGATCAAAGCGGGCTCGCTCAGCGCCCATGTGCTGCATACCCCAGGACATACCGAAGGCAGCATCTGCCTATACTTTCCGGCTGAGAATAAGCTCATCGCCGGCGACACGTTGTTTGCCGGCTCCATCGGGCGCACCGACCTTCCCGGCGGATCGTTCGACAAGATCATTCGATCGTTGCATCAGACCGTTCTCGCCCTGCCCGACGATACCGTCGTCGTTCCCGGCCACGGTCCCCTCACCACCATCGGAAAAGAACGTGAGAACAATCCGTTCCTGGTGAAAAAGTAGAACTGTTGATGGTTCGGAAGTTTGGATTCTCTTTCAACCATCAACCATTTCCAGCACACGGCGAATCCCCTCTGCGAATTCAGCCTTGGGTCCAATCAGGCTCAGCACGAGATGCCCCTCCCCGGGGAAATCGTAAAAATGTCCCGGGTGCACCCGCACCGATTTGCTGCGAAGGAGCTCGATCGTCAAATCTTCGTCCGACCCGGTTACTGGCACGCGCAGCACCGCGTTCCATCCCCCCTCCACACCCAAGCGTTGGCAAGCTTTCCGAGCAGCCAACTGCCGGTCAAGCTCAGTCAGATTGGCCAGCACACGACCAAGAAGCTGCTTCTGCATACTCTTCCGCTGTTGTAGCAAAATCGGCACCGCCCACTGAATCGGCGCATTCATTGACAAATATGTATCGGCAATCACCTCCAGCCGTGCCACCGCATCTTTCCATTGTGCCTGCGGTCCACTCGCGACCAGCCACGCCACTTTCATTTGTGGCAGTGCGGATATTTTTGACAGCCCACTCACGGTGAACGTTAGCACCTCGCGATTGAGCGCGAGACTCGACCGTGACCTACCGTCGTGAGCGTAATCGAGGAACACTTCATCCCCGACCAGCGCTAAATCATGCTCAGCGCAAAATCGATTCAAGGTGTCTCGCTCCTGCGGTTTGACGTATGAACCGGTGGGATTGTTAGGATGCACCACCACCACCGCACGCGTAAGCGGGCCGACCGCCTTCGGCATGGACGCAAAGTCGATCTGCCAGCCGTGATCGTAAATCAGCGGGTACGGAACCAATTTGACGTCCTGAAGATCAGCCAGAAACTCAAACAGCGGGTAGCTCGGCTTGGGGATCAGAACTTCATCCCCCGGATTGCATAGCAGCCGGAAAACATACGAATAACCTTCGCTGGTGCTCGTGGTCAGGATCAACTGTTCCGGATCGACCCCGGTCGTGGCGTGTTGCTCCCCATAGTAGCCACTCACCGCCTCGCGAGCCTCGCGCAAACCTTTCGGCTGCGGATCGTAATCCATTGCCCGTGGCGACGATAGCGCGGCCAGAATCGCCGCTTCGTCGTAATCGAATCCCGCACGGGTTGGATTCGAGATGGTGAGGTCGAGCACTTCCCTTCCCGCCGCGCGCACCTCTTCCCATGCTTTCGTAAAACGATTGCGCGTGAGCTTCCAGTTGGTGCGATCGGAGAACATGAACGGGTGAGCGGCTCCTGAGTCGCAGCCGCGCCAGGGAAAAAACGCCGCCTACGGTTCGAGGTAGAATCCCAACTGCTGTGGTGGCGTCAGTGCCTTGCTGGCGTAGTACTGCCTGCGCGCCTGGCGCACCGCCACAATCTTGGCCTGAAATTCGCGCGCCAGGTTGTCATAGCGCACCAGAACATTGTCGAGCCAGTACGGACGATCTTCCTGCAACCACGCTTTGCGGTACAGTTCGCGCACTCGCGTCGTGGAGTCCCGCAAGTCTTCCAGGCGCGCGTTGATCGCGGTAATTTCTTCCAGGTCATTCCCCACTCGGTCTTCGTCGGCCTGATTCTGAAAGGCGTCCCAATAGAACTTATTGATTTCCTCGGTGAATTGAATCTTCATGCCCAGCGCGTCAAACCGCCATGCTGCCACTTCCATATCTCCGAGCGTGTCCGAGTTCACCCGCGCCTTGGAGCGATTGCGGTAGAGCACCTCGAGCGTATGTTCGGCTCCCAGGCGGATGTCCCTCGCCGCGGGCGAAAGTCTCTGCATCAGTTTTGCTCCCTGCGGGGTAAATGGATCCGCCCAGAACAGGTCGTCCGTGTCCTCGCGGATATCAATCTTGGCCAGGGCTTCGTGCGCCTGATCCAGGTTGCTCAGCGCGTCGCGGAAACTGTTATCGTCATTGCGATAAAACGTCCAATCATAAGCATCTTTGAAGTTGTCGATACTGGCTTCTCCGGCCTGCCATCCTGCTGCCGCGCCAAATGTCAGAGCTGGCCATGCCATCTCGTACAAAGACTCTCCATCATCGTTCCAGGTGGTGTTGAGCATGCCCTTAGCGCCCAGCTTTTGCCCATCGCGCACGAAGTTTCGAATGTTTACGAAGGCCACATCGAAGTCAGGCCAGATCTGGTTCCAGGTCTGCGTACCGGGCGCCACCATCACCTCTAAACCCGCATCCCGATAAGGCTTGATAATGTTGTCGAAGCTGGGCTTCGCGTCATACTCCCAGGGCACGGCGATCACATCCTTAGGCAAAATGCCCAGCAGCTGCGGATACTTCACCGCAATGTCTCCCCAGAACATGAGCTGCTTGTGGTAGGGCTCGAGGATTCCACTTACCTTCCGCAGATGTTCGAGATAGACGCGTCCCACGCCAACTTCCTTGACCCGGTCGACGGTTTGACCTTGCCCCAATTCGGAGGTCTCATCCGCGCCAATGTGAAGGAACGGTCCGGGAAAGAGCGGCACCAGCTCGGCATAGAAGCTCTTGATGATGTCGTAGGACCGCTCTTTGGTGGGAGTCAGCACATGTCCATGCGGACGCTCTGCCACGTCAGAATAAATCTCATATTTCAGCATATGGTGGAGATGCCCGAATGCCTGCTGCTCGGGAAGAACCGTCACATGAAACTTTTGCGCGTACTCGACCAAGGTTTTGATTTCCCCGGGCGTCAGTGCCGCCTCTTTCGGCGCCATCAGCGGCTGACTGGCAAAATCGAACACGTGCTCCATGTACAGTCCGAACAGATTGATCTTGTACGACGCCAGTGTCCGAATCTGTTTCTTCATGAACTCCATCGTAGGAATCGGACCGCGGCTTACGTCGTCCTGCATTCCACGCCAGGGCATGCTCGGCCAGTCGCGAATGGCCACAGCCGGGCATGCGAGACGGTTCCCCTCCGGACGAAGCAATTGGCGCAATGTCTGCACTCCATAAAACAGTCCTTGTCCCGTATGGGCAGCGACGATGAGGTGAGATTTGTCCGCGTACAGCACGTAGCCCTGGTCGCCAATGGAATCGTCGCTCTTGATTGCCTTGGATTTGAGAAACTCGCGCAGGCCGCGATCTTCGAGCCTTCCGAGGACGATCGCCTTCGCTTCTCGCCGCGGAGCCCGGTTCGCACTGACGATACTCACGTTAAGCCCGGCCAGCTCGGCAATTTCTTCTGCCAGTGTCTCCGCAGCAATTCGATCCTCAGACTGGTGCCGCTGATCCACCCGGATGATGGTTCCCGGGCCAACGCGGAAGCCAGCACCCTCATGCAAGTGCACTTCCTTGGGCTCAGGCACCAATCTAAGTGGCCGCCCAGCCACGGGAGCCTGGGCTGAGGCGAGAGAAGCGAGGAGGCTAGCGCCAACGATTAGACCTGAGAAGACAGAAAACACAGTTTTTAGGGTCATCCACCCATCCGGGATGTTGAGATTTGTAAGGCTTCGCGGTGCACTGGGAAATCATAGTCCGCGCCGGCGCAGCATTCATTTTTGAAACCCTTCCTTGTTCACAACGTAGGGCATCTTCGTGACGTCGCCGCCATAATTGCCTTCCAGTACATCGATCAGGCCCTGTACGCAGCGTCCAGCCATGCCTTTATTGGGATCCGCAGAAAGCCTCGTGATGCGTGCCGCACTGGCGAAGTGGGGCATCAAGCGGCAGCGGTCTTCAATGGCAGGATCGCGCAACGGCGAGTCCTTGGGCAGCGGCTCTTTCTCATATACGTCGAGTGCTGCGCCGGCAATCCAGTTTTCTCGCAATGCCCGGGCCAGCGCGGTTTCATCCACCACCGGCCCGCGTGATGTGTTCACAAGATACGCCGTCGGCTTCATCTGGCGGAGTGTCTTCTCGTTGAAAAGATGGTACGTCGGTGTGGCACTCTCGCCTGCGCGCAGCAGCGGCACGTGCACGCTGACAAAATCCGCCTCACGCAGTGCCTCCTCGAACGGCACGTATTGGATCCAGTTCTTTTCCTTTGTAATGCCCCGCGCCAGGCGCAGATCCATGATTTCCTGGATGGCCTTTATATAGTCGCGATTTTCATAAGCCGGGTCATAGCACAGCATGTTCATGTCGAAGCCAGAGCATTTCTTGATCATGGCCAGCCCGATGCGGCCGGTGCCAATGATCGCAACCGTCTTGCCCGTAACCTCATCGCCCAGAAATGGCAGGTACGGATGCCAGTATCCCCACTGATTCTTCCGTAAGAGATGCTCCGCCGGCCACATTTTGCGGGCAAGCATGCCCATCATGAAGAAGGCAAACTCCGCTGTGGATTCAGTAAGGACGTCCGCGGTATGGGTGAACGGGATTTTGTATTGATTGGCGTCCGCACGATTGATGTTGTCGAATCCCACGGCAATCTGCGCCACCACCTTCAGCGTGTTCTTGCCCGCCTCGAAAACTTCACCGTCGATCGGATCGCGCAGGGTCGTGATCAATCCATCGATTCCAGATTTAACTTTTTCAATGATCAGACTCTTCGGAGGAGCTTCCGGCTCGGAATACACTTCAACCTCATAGCCTCGATCACGCAGCTTGTTCAAGGAATCGCCGATGTCGCAGGTAACAAAGACACGGAATGTTTTGCTCATAGTTGCTGTTTCGTTGCTCGCCCAGGCAAAGACCACGCTAGCGAAACATCCACCGCGTGGTTGTTTCCATAAACTGTTTCTCCCACAGTCCAAAGACCACTCGTGGGCGCACGGCAAACACCGGCTCCTTCATCGAGAGAATGTCCTCTGCCATCGACGCCATATCCCAGTCGTACTTGCCTGAGTACTTCGCCAGCAATCGACGGCGAGTCGGAACGTCCGCCACCCGAGCCGTGCCCTCGACGATTACCGCTTCGTGCGCCTGCTCGGTCGAGACCACGCAGTTGGGATTCTTCGCCAGGTTCCGCGCCTTGCGCGATTTACTCCCGGTGCTGAACAGGAATTGGCCGTCGATCCATAAACCCCAGACCACCATGGTGTGAGGCGATCCGTCGGGCTTGACCGTGGTTATCCAGTAGTTGTGCGACCGCTTCAGACGCCGCTCCGCCCAACTCCACGGAAGCAGTCCCGTCGTCGCTGCCGTCGGCAGCCCATATCCCGGCATGTGCGGGCGGCTGGCTCGCGGCTTCGCCTTCGGGCTTAGCTTTTTCTTCTTGGCAGGCATCGCAGATCTTGAAAAAGAGAAAGGCTAGAGATTCTTGGCCGTCCACTCCCCAATTCGTTCCAGCGCCTGGCGCAGGTTCTCGAGCGAGTTGGCGACGCTAAAGCGCAGATAGCCTTCGCCGAAGCTGCCAAACGCCGTCCCGGAAAGCGCTGCTACGCCGGCTTGCTCCAGCAAAGCCTCCGCCAGAAGTTTCGATTTCCAGCCCGTCGCCGTGATGTTGGGGAATACGTAGAATGCGCCCCTGGGCATACGGCAGGAAAATCCCTTGATCTGGTTGAGTCCCGCCACAAACACATCCCGCCGCCGCTGAAATTCCTCGCGCATCCGATCTACCGAAGTCTGATCGCCCCGGATCGCCTCAATCCCCGCCAGCTGGGTAAAGCTGGCGGTACAGGAATTTGAATTGGTCATCAGCCGCGTAATCTGCGCGGCCAAGTCCGGACGCATCACGCCATAGCCCATGCGCCAGCCCGTCATCGCGTACGTCTTCGAAAAACCGTCCAGCAGGATGGTGCGCTCCTCCATCCCGGGCACGGACATGATCGAGAAATGCTCGCCGCCGTCAAAGACCAGCCGGCTGTAAATTTCGTCCGACAGCACCAGAATATTGCGGTCGCCGATGACCCGCGCGACCTGCTCAATTTCTTTGCGGCCAAGCACCCCGCCGGTCGGATTCTGCGGCGAATTCAGAATGATCAAACGAGTCCGGTCATTGATGAGCGCAGCCAATTCGTCAATATCCAACGAAAAATCGCGCTCTTCGCGCAAGCGAATGGGGACGGCCCGTCCGCCCACGTAGTTCACCATGGACTCGTAGATCGGGAACCCTGGATTCGGATATATGACCTCATCTCCTTCATCAATTAGCGCCAATACAGCAAAGAAAATAATAGGCTTACCGCCGGGAACGACGACGACTTCCTCGCTCGTAACCTTCACTCCGCGGGTCCGGCTCACGTATTCCGCGATGGTCTGCCGAAGTTCAGGCAAACCCGCCGAGGGACCGTAATGTGTCCAGCCCTTGCGCAGCGCGTCCACCCCCGCTTCGACTACGTTCCGCGGCGTATCAAAGTCAGGTTCGCCAATTTCGAGATGGATAATATTTTTCCCCTGACGCTCCAGCGCTCGCGCCTTGTTCAAGACTTCAAATGCTGTCTCCGTGCCCAGGCGCGACATCCGCCGCGCCAGTTGGAGCTCGTGTTGGACAGCCTTTACCATGACGGCAAAACTCCGTACAGCGGCAAACCGCACATTATACGCCGGACAATGCAGGGAAATGGCGGAGACGAGGAGTGAGGAGATTGATTTTCGAGGAAGGCAAGCCGTCAAAGGAAGACACGGGGCCTTGCGGCCGCGATGGGGAACGGGGGCTATTCCGAGACGCTGTGCTCTTCGTTCTGCGAGCGCAGGACGCGGTCGACCGAATAAGGCGCGCGACGGCTGGGTTCGTGGTAGTGGCGCACCTGCATTTCACCCAACAGGCCGATAGCCAGCAGATTCAGTCCGCCGAGGAGCAGTCCCAGCGCCGTCATCATCAACGGTCCGTGTGAAGCCATGACCGGCACGTTGCGCAGGAATTTCTCAACGCCCAACCACAGCACGATGCCACTGCCGCCGAAAATGCTGGCCATGCCAAACGTTCCGAAGAAGTGCAGCGGACGCGAGAGATAGCGCAGCAAAAAGCGGATCGTGAGAAGATCAAAAAACACGCGGAAGGTGCGTGCGATGCCATAGTGCGATGTTCCCCGCTCGCGGTTCACATTGCGAATGGGCACTTCGCAAATCGATGCCCCGTGCCACGAGGCCAGCGCCGGAATAAATCGGTGCAACTCTCCATACAGCGGAACCTGGTCGAGAATGTCCCGCCGGTAAGCTTTGAAGGTGGTACCGAAGTCGTGAATGTCTACGCCGCTGAGCTTCGCCATCATCCAATTGGCAATGCGCGACGGGATACGCCGCATCCAGAAGTTATCCACACGCACTTTGCGCCAGCCACTGACGATGTCGTAGCCCGCCGCAATCTTTTCAAGAAACAAGGGAATGTCGGCGGGATCGTGCTGCAAATCGCCATCCATGGCGATAATGTATTCGCCGCGTGCATGGTCGAACCCTGCCGCCAGCCCGGCTGTCTGACCAAAATTCCGTCGAAGTTTCACCACCGTCACGCGACTGTCCACGGCTGCAATTTCGCGCAGCATGGCAAAAGTCTTATCGTTCGAGCCATCGTCCACCAGCACGATCTCGAAGCTCTCGCCGCTGACCTCCATCACCGCCTTCAGGCGATCGTAGAGGTCGGTCACGTTCTCCTGCTCGTTGTGTAGGGGGACGACAATGGAGTATTTGGGCACGATCTTTTTATTATAGCGTGAAGGGTTCGAGCCGCAGCCGACTTCTTAGGGGTTGATGTTACTCATGGACTACGCACCGCGGGTTCAACCGTCAAACCGGCGTCGTCTGTGCGCGAACCCGGTCACCTACCCCTGGTCCTTGAGCTTGAGCCTCGATTTATTCTCTTCCATGAATTTCTTCAAATCCTCGGATGCGCCCAGCAGTCGCATCCACTGCTCGTAGTAGAGCGTGACCGGAAAACGGCCCAAGCCGTAAACACTGACCCCTCCCTTTTCGCCAACCTTGAAATCCAGGCTGCCGCTGCGCGTGCGTCCGCCGTGCTTTTCCAGTTGTTCTAAACGGGCTTTCAGTTCTTCGTAAGTTGGTTCTGCCATGAATGACCTCGTTTTGGGTTATTGCCACATCATAGGTTGATGCACTCCCTGCACACAAGCCATGTCCCGATCGGCCTGCAACGCGGATGGCGAAACTGACTAGGAACTCAATGGTCATGCATGTCATCCCGTATAGTAATATTGTGAAAAATTCACGAGTGTTGAATTGCCACGCGACTTGAGGCTCGCGACTCTCATGGGATCACCGGTTAGACTCCTGGCCCTGGTCTGTGTCTTTTTGGTCGCACTGAACGGGTGTGCTCAAGCATTTCACGCGCACCGGGAGATCTCGAAACCCTCGAATCACGAGTGTTCCATCTGCCTGGTGGCGCACTCCGGGGTCCTTGGTTGCTCTCCTTACTGCCTCGATCCAGTTTTCGTGCGAACGCCTCTATCGGTTCCTCTGAGAGGGACTGTACAGTCTTCGGGCTTCGTTTCCTCGCTCCGCATACGCCCTCCGCCCTGGTATAGCAATTTTTAAACAGTTTGGACGCCACGAACGCATTCGTTGCGTACAGCTTGAACACTTGGGGCGACCGCAACGCGGCACGCGCTCGAGATCCACCTTCGAAACTGAGGTAGTCTCCCATGAGAAATTATGCCAGCTTGCTCGCAATTCCAGCAGTTCTGTTCGCCATGCCTCTTTATTCCCAGCAAGCCGCAGGAATTCCGCCGGGGGCAGATCAGCCCGATAACGCTGCCCTCATGGAGAAAATCCGTGATCTCGAGGACCGGATCGTCGCCATGGAAGGACAGATCCGGCAATTAAAGAGCCAGCAGGCGGCACCATCTTCGCTGGCTGGCTCAACCCCGGCCGCGACTTCCGAGGCAAGTGCGGCGGCGGCGGCTGGACCTCAAACTCAGACTGCTTCCATGCCACCTCCGGCATCCGCGGCCACTGCCAGCACGATCACGCAAGAACCCGCCCTCGGCGGGGCAGGCGGCAGCGCTGCCAAAGCATTGAACCCTGACATCAGCATGATCGGCGACTTCATCGGCTCTGCCGGACACAATCCGGTGAATTCCACGTCTTCGTTTCAGATGCATGAGTCGGAACTTGGAGTCCAAGCCATCATCGACCCATATGCCCGCGGCGACTTCTTCCTGTCATTTGGAGAGCAAGGCGTCAATCTGGAAGAGGGCTACATTACGCTCACGGCGCTGCCGGCGGGGTTAGTGGCGAAAGCCGGCAAATTCCGCGGAGCTTTCGGGAAGGTAAACACGCTGCACAATCACGTGCTGCCCTGGATTGATCGGCCGCTGGT
>Ga0137418_10000714_pt1 | contig 30171 bp, 26 predicted proteins | sample CZODoug3_1_2_16f_FD_122242 | JGI IMG/M metagenome (GOLD analysis project Ga0137418, IMG submission 122242) | Vadose zone soil fungal communities from Angelo Coast Range Reserve, California, USA - CZODoug3_1_2_16fungal (Hybrid Assembly) | ecosystem: Environmental > Terrestrial > Soil > Vadose... | reverse complement strand
GCGGCGGCGCCGATGGCTTGACGCACCTGTTCCCGACCGCGGCAAGTCTCGCCAGCGCGAATCTCGACCACCTTGGAATCACGCGCACGCGCGCCGCCACGCTGCACGCCCTGGCTCGTGCCGTGCTCGAGCGCCGCCTCGACTTCAGTGCGGCGCCCGAGGCGCTGGCGGCGGCCCTGACGGCGCTACCGGGCATCGGTCCCTGGACGGCGCAGTACGTCGCCCTGCGAGCGCTCGGGGAACCCGACGCCCTGCCGACGGGAGATCTCGTGCTGCGCCGCATGGCGGCGCCCCGGCACCGCGTGCTGAGTGCGCGCGAGCTCGAAGCGCGCTCCCGGGACTGGCAACCGTGGCGTGGCTACGCGGTGATGCACCTGTGGCGCGCCGCCAGCAACCGGGCTGTACGCATCAGCAAGCGGCGAAATCAGCCGGCACGCGTGCGGGCGCGGGCGTAGCATCCATGCGCATGACGCCCGGATCGGAGCCGACGTACTGGTGCGAGACCGACACTCCGGTCGGTCGTCTGCTGCTCGCCGGGGACGCCCAGGCCCTGAGGCGGGTGCATTTCCAATCCGGCCCGCATCCCATGCGCACGGCACCCGAGTGGCGCGAGGACGCTACGCCATTTGCGCGCGGGCTGGCGCAGCTGGGCGAGTACTTCTCCGGTGCGCGGCGCGCCTTCACGCTGCGGCTGGCCCCTGAAGGCACTGCGTTCCAGCTGGTGGTCTGGGAGGCGCTGCGGGCCATCCCCTATGGTCAGACCGTCTCCTATGGCGAGCTGGCGCGCCGCCTCGGCAATGCCGGCGGTGCACGCGCGGTGGGCCTCGCCAACGGCGCGAACCCGTTGCCAATCATCGTTCCCTGCCACCGCGTCATCGGCGCCGACGGCTCCCTGACTGGCTTCGGCGGCGGGCTCTTCATCAAGCGCGCGCTGCTGTCGCTCGAAGGGGCGGCGTGCGTCGCCGATCTTTTCAGCGCTCACGAGTCAGCGCGGGCGGCGAACGGCGTCCCGGCGCGTGACTGACCCCTGAGTCAGCGCGCCGCCGCTCCGGGGCGAGTCGCGTCCACACCAGATCGGTGCCTTCGCGGCGCTCGGCGAAACCGCTCACACGGCCGTCCGGCGCGCACATGAAGATCCTGCGCGTGCGCGGCGCGCAGCGGGCTCGCAATCGCCGCCATCACGCTGACACTCACCACGATTCGCAGCTTGTTCACGATTCATTCTTCCCGGCGGGTTGCGCATGTTGCCGCGGCGCGTCGGCATCGGGCGGGCAGCTTAGGATGAGCGAGTGGTACCCTCAAGATCCGTTTCCGCGTGCCGCCGCCGTGCCCGGGACTACGCGGATCAACGCCGCGACTGAGTTGCTGGGCCGCTAACGGGAGAAGTTGGAATGAGGCGATGTCACCTGTCCAAATGCGCTCTGCCGTGCGGCCATGGCGCGGCTCGTCGATCATCCGGCCTCTGGCTGCTCGGCGCACTCGCGGAGCACACTTCGAGGTGCTGGGAGTAGCGGTGAAGACGCCGCGCAAGCTGCCGTGAACCGCCGCGAATTCTCGGCTGCGCTGGCGGGGGCCGCTGCGAGCGCCGCGCTCGCACCGAGCGCGCAGGCGGCGGCCGCCGAGGCGCCGGCAATCAGCCAACGGGCCAAGACCCTGTACCGGCACGCGCTGATCCTGGACTGCAACTCCTCACCGTCGCAGGAGCGTCTGCCCCTGCCGCAGGCCGCCCTCGAGCGCGTGCGCGACAGCGGCATCAACGTCATCAAGCTGACAGTCGGCGGGATCAACAGCGACTTTGCCGACACCGTCGCCGAGATCGCCCAGGTGCAGCAGCTTTGCGAGGTCCATCCCGCCTACTTCACCCAGGTGCGGATCGCGGCCGACCTCGAGCGCGCCCGGCGGGAGCGCAGGCTAGGAATCATTCTCTCCTTCGAGAGCGCCGAGATGCTCGGCGGGCGGCCGGATTCGTTCGAGCTATTCCGCAATCTCGGCGTGCGTGTGATGCAGCTGTCGTACAACCGCAAGTCGGCGTTCGCGGCGGGAGTCATGGAGCCGGGCGCCGGGGGACTCACATCCCTCGGGCGGGACGCGGTCAGACGGATGAACCAACTGGGCATTGCCGTGGACCTGAGCCACGCCAACCCGCAGACCACGGCGGATACCCTGGGCCTCTCGGCCAGGCCCCCGATCATGACCCACGCGGGCTGCAGCGCCGTGCACGTGCACCCGCGCAACAAGACGGACGAGCAGCTGCGCGCGCTCGCCGCCAGGGGCGGCGTGGTGGGCATCTTCGACCTGCCGTATCTCACGGCTTCGCCGCGGCAGCCGACCCTCGATGACTACATGGCGCACCTGGAACATGCGCTCCAGGTCGCGGGCGAGGATCACGTAGGCATCGGCAGCGATGTCGGCATCGATCCATTTGATACCAGCCCCAAGGGCATGGCCGAGTTTGCCCACGAGCTCGAGGAACGGCGCAAGGCGGGGCTATCCGCTCCGGAGGAGGATCGGCCGATCTACGTGCTGGGTCTGAACACCCCGCGCCGGATCGAGATCATCGCGGATCGGCTGCTGCAGCGGGGCTACTCGGGCGCCGCCACCGAAAGAGTCTTGGGCGCGAACTTCGCCCGGGTGCTGGCGGAAATCTGGGCCGCTTAGGCAGCGACCGTCGCTGCCTGGCCAGACCCGCGGCCCGGATGCCTCAGGCGCTCGTGCTCGCCAGGGCATCGAGCAGCAGGCGGGCGAACTGCGGTCCTATGCCGGCTTCCTCGTGCTTGAAGTATACGAACACGTCGCCGCATCCGGCAGCCTGGGTCCGGATGGTCTGCGCCCAGCGCGCGAGGTCCTCGGGCGTGTAACCCTCGTCACGCAGGCGGAAATAGCCGTAGTCGGCGGTGAGCTCGACGGGGGTGGAGAATTTCTCGCTGTCGGCGATGCACAGGGCGAGATTCCTCGCCCGCAGCCGAGCAAACACTTCCGGGTCCATCCACGAGGCATGGCGGAACTCGAACGCCGCGCAGGTGCCGGCGGGGAGCAGCTGCAGAAACTCATCGAGCACCGCGAGGTCGCGGCGAAAGTAGGGCGGCAGCTGGAAGAGGATCGCGCCGAGCTTCGGCCCCAGGGTGGCCGCGGTTCTGAGAAAGTACTGCAGCAGGTCTGCGCAGTCCTTGAGTCTCGCGATGTGCGTGATGCGCTTGGGAGCCTTGAGGGTCAGCCGGAACCCCGGCGGGGTTTCGCGATCCCAGCCGGCGAGGATCTTCTCGTTCGGTATGCGATAGAAGGTGTAGTTGATCTCGACGGTTGTGAAGCGCTCGGCGTAGTAGGCCAACATCTTGGCCGCCGGGAACTTGTCCGGATAGAAGCTGCCCTTCCATTCGGGGTAGTTGTATCCGGAGGTGCCGACCCACATCCTCATGCGCGCCGGCCCGACCTCATCAGCGGCTGTCGCCACTCAGCAGGCGCCGGTATTGACCCAGGTGGCGGATGGCGTGCTGCGGCTTGCCCAGCGCTTCGTACAGGCGGGCGAGGTTGTAGTGACAGTCCGCCAGATCGGGATCCTCTTCCAGTGCCGTCTGATACGCCGCGAGCGCCGCCGCGGATTTCCCCAGATCCTCGAGCAACACGCCCTGGTTGAAAAGCAGCAGCGGGTCCGGACCGATCTGCGCCAGCGCCCGCCGATACACGGTATCGGCTTCGTCGGTCCGGCCCCGCTCGTGCAGCAGGCGTCCCCAGTTGGTCCACGCCGCGGCGTTGTGCGGCTCGCTGTCCACGGCGCACCGGTAGGCGCTGAGCGCAGCGTCCGGATCGCTGCTCTCGAGGTCCAATGCCTGCGCAAACCAGTCCTGTACCGGCGCGGGCGCGGCCTGCCTGTGCTCCACTACATGCAGCACGCCGTTTTGCAGACTCACGTCCAGACCCAGCAGGTACTGGCCGCTGTCTACCTGCCAGCGCGCATCCCCGTCGCGCACCACGACGTGGTCGCCGACCGCGCTGATGGCCAGGCCCGATAGCGGCATGGATTCGGGCAGGTTGCGCCGCAGGCTCTCGAGCGAGCGGCGGATGCGCTTTTTGGGAATCCTCGCGTCGAGGAGCGCCCGCGCGGTACGCAGCACGATCAGATCCTGGAAGGAGAAGCGGTACTCGCGCCGCGGACCGCGCGCGGGATGGACGAACCCGGCCCGGATGAGACTGCGGGTGGTGTCGGGGGCAAGCTGCAGGACCCGCTGCACGTCCCGCACACTGTAGGAACGCATCCCGATCCCTCGTTGGCGTCGCGCTGCTTCAGCCGTCGCGCTTGCCCGCCTTGCGAGTCACCTTGGCGGGCTCCTCGACGCGCTTGGGAGCCTTGCGGGGACCCAGGCGCGTGACCTGCGAGCGGGCACTCTCGGATTTCGCCAGACTGGCACGCAGCGCCTCCATGAGATCGATGACCTTGCCTTCGCCCTCCGGGGCGACTTCGGTGACCGAGATTTCCTTGCCCTCGACTTTCTTCTGGATGGCCGCTTCGATGCGCCCGCGCAGCTCATCCTTGTAGGAGTCGGCATCGAACTTCTCGGCCGTCTGCTGATCGATGAGCTGCTGGGCGAGCTTCAGCTCCGCGGGCTTCACCTCCGGCTTCGGGATGTCGACTTCGCTCGCGCGCCGCACGTCGGCCGCATAGTGCAGCTGCTGCATGGCGAGCACGTCGCCGATCGGGCGCAGGATCACGAGATAGCCCTTGCCGCGCGCGGCCCAGCGGCCGACGCCGCAGCGCCCGGCCTGCTTGAGCGCCTCGGTGAGCAGCGCGTAGGGCTTGGCCGCGCCTTTGTCGGGTGCCAGATAGTAGGTCTTGTCGAAGTACACCGGGTCGATCGACTCGATCGGCACGAACTCGGAGATCTCCACTGCATGCGTTCCAACTTCCTCCAGCGCCTTGATCTCCTCGGGTGAAAACAGCACGTACTGGTCCTTGGCGAACTCGTAGCCCTTGACCATCTCCTCGCGTTCCACGACCACGCCTTCTTTCTGGCATAGGTACTGCTGCTTGAGACGTGATCCGTCGGTCTTGTGCAGCAGATTGAAGGAGATCGCATTCGCCGACTGGGTGGCGGTGTACAGCTTCACCGGGATGGCGACCAGCCCGAACGACACCGTCAGAGATCCTATGGAACGTGGAGCCATGAGTACACCTTGAGCCTGTCTTCGCGTTAGGTCTCACGCCCAACCTTACGGTCAACACCGAAAGCCTGCGTAAGACTCTGTTTTCTCTCGAGTACATCATGCCACCGGTCGCCGTTCTTTTCCAACCGGGCCGGTACGTTGTTGATTGTGAAGTCCATCGGCTCGGCGGCCTCGAGCTCCTCCCAGCTGAGGGGCATGGAAACCGGGGCTCCCGGAACACCGCGTGGTGAATACGCCACATTCAGGGTCTTGCCGCGCACGTTCATGTTGTAATCGATGAAGATTTTGCCGGTGCGCTTCTCGACCGCCCACTCCATGGTGATGTCCTTCGGATGTGCGCGCATGACGTGCCGTCCGACCGTCTCGCAGATGTGGCGCGCCTCATCGAAGGTCACGGTACGCTCGATCGGCACGAACACGTGCAGACCGGTCTTGCCGGAGGTCTTCACGATCGCTTCCAGGGACATCTGTTTCAGCAGCTCGCGCAGCCAGAACGCGACGCGCTTGCCGACCGCGAAACCGCGCTTGTTGAGTTCCGGCTCCGCGCCCTTCGCTTCCTTGCCGGAGTAGATGTAAGGGTCGATGTCGAACACCAGGTAGTCGGGGTAGTTGAGGATCGAGGACTCCAGCGCCGCCAGCGAGCTCGCGTAATCGGTCTGGGCCCCGGCGGCCTCGGGCGCCAGCTGCGCGCGCGAATGCCACACGTGGAATTCCAGTGTGCCTACCTGCCCCAGCCACAGGAGTGTGGGCAGGTTGTTGGCGAGCAGATAGCGGTGCTTCTCGTCCTTGTGTTCGGAAAAAACCGTGACCGACTCGACGAACTCCGGCAACGCCTGCGCCCAGTGCTTCTGAAAGAAGCGCTCGCCATCGATCCCCTCGGGCATGCGGATCATGGTCAGCGGTCGATCCGCAAGGTGCGGCAGCATGAAGCGCGCGACCCTCGCCAGATAGCGGATGAGATCCCGCTTTGTGGTGGCCGGGTGCCGCGCGCGCGGCGCGGCGGGCCAGTAGACGCGATCGAGGTTGGTCAGCTTGATGCGCGCGCCGCCGACCGCCAGCTCCAGGCTGTTGACGGGGTTCTCGAGCTGCTGCAGCACCGCGGCCGCCTCGTTGGCGGCGGTGTGTGTCACGGGCGCGAGCGCGCCCGCCCGCGCCGCACGGGTGTTCGCCGTCGCCGGCGCGGCCCGCGATGCCGCAGCCCCGGAGCGCTTGCGGACGCTGCGTGGTGCGATGTCTTCGCGCAGGCGCACGAACACCGGAGCCCGCAGCGCCCCGCCTGGCGTCCACTCGCTGAAGCTCACCTCGGCCACGAGCTGCGGCTTTAGCCACCGCGTGGGCCGATGCAACGGCGGCGGATCGGCGAACGGCGAGGTGGGGCGCTCGAGTTTCTCAGCGCGCTTCAACAGCACGCCGATGACTTCATCGTCCAGACCCGAGCCGACGTGTCCGGCGTAGCGCAGCGACTTGCCTTCCCAGAAGCCGAGCAGCAGCGCCCCCAACGGTTCGCGCGCGCCCCGACCGCGTGTGTAGCCGCCGATCACAAACTCGGCCGACTGCGCCGCCTTGATTTTGAGCCAGGCGCGCGAGCGCCGGCCCGCCTGGTAGGGGCTGTCGAGGCGCTTGGCCATGATGCCCTCGAATCCGTGACTCAGGGCCGCGGCGAACAGCGGCTCGGCGTCTTCCGAGGCATGCACCAGCTGCAGGTGCTTCGCGGGCAGCAGGCACTGCGCCAGGTAGCGGTGCCGATCGCGGTAGGGCGCGGCGCGCAGGTTGAGGCCCGCAAAATGCAGCAGATCGAAGCATAGCAACACTACCGGCGTGTCACGCTGCGCGGCGGCGATTTCCGCGGGCGTCTTGAGCTGCGCCCGGTTCTGCAGCGCGTTGAACGACGGGCGTCCGGCGCCATCGAGGGCCACGATCTCTCCATCGAGAATCATCTGCCCCGCGGGTTGGGCGGCGAGCTCCGCCGTGATTTCCGGGAAAAAGGGCGTGAGGTCAAGACCGCGGCGCGACTGCAGGCGTACGCCGGAAGCAGCGACGAACGCGATGACACGATAGCCGTCGAGCTTCGGTTCGTAACGCCAGCGCGGATCGGAGCGCGGCGCGTCGCCGGTTTCCGCCAGCATCGGCTGCAGCTGCTTCGGCAGCGCCTCCGCCGGGCCGGTCGGCGCGAGCACGGCCGCGTCGAGCCGGGCGGGGACCTCGAGCGGCGACATCTCATCGAGAGTCAGGCCCGAGAGCACGGAAGCATGGCGCGCCAACACGTCGTTCGGCTGTGCGAAGCGGTCCCGGTGCTTGATCAGGAGCCACTGGTTGCCGGTCCTGGTCTTCACCAGCGCAAACGAGCCCTTGAGCTTCTCGCCGCACAGCAGCACGCTCAGCTTCCCTGCGGCCAGCTCGGCACGCACGCGCGTTTCGGCCGCGGCGCGATCCGCGAACGAGTACTTCTGCCCTTCGTCCGGGGAGTACACGCCGCAATCCCACACGATCACCTTGCCGGCGCCGTATTGCCTGGCCGGAATCACGCCTTCGAACGAGGCATAGTCGAACGGGTGGTCCTCGACCTCGACTGCCATGCGCTTGTCGCTGACATCGAGCGAGGGGCCCTTGGGTACGGCCCAGGACTTGAGCACGCCGTCGAGTTCCAGGCGAAAGTCGTAATGCAGCTGGCGCGCTGCGTGCTTCTGCACCACGAACAACAGCGGCCCGTGCCGGGCGTGCGCGGCCTGCGCCGGCGGTTCGGGCGTGCGGGTGAAGGTGCGCTTGGCGGCGTAGCGCTCGAGGGCGCGCCTGCTCACAGCAACGACTCCATCCAGCGCGCCACCGCGCGCAGCAGCTCGCTGCGGACTTGCGAGTCCTTGCCGGTGCGGGCGGGCACGTGGAAGGAGTGGTCCGCGTCCTCGATGAGACTCAAGGAAGCGCGCGCGCCGAGCCGCACCATGAGCGCCTCCAGCAGCCCGCGCTCGGCGAGCGCATCGCGGGTACCCTGCACGAACAACATCGGGATGCGCACGTCCGCAAGATGCCGGGCACGCGAATCCCCGGGTTTGCCGGCGGGGTGCAGCGGGAAGCCGAGGAAGGCGAGGCCGCGAACCCCCGGCAACGGATCAAGCGCCTGCGCCTGCGAGGTCATGCGGCCGCCGAAGGAGCGACCGCCGGCGAACAGCGGCAGCGCGGGAGCAAGGCGCGCGGCTTGCTCGACCGCGGCGCGCACGGTCGCATGACACAGCGCCGGAGGATCGGGGCGGCGGGAGCGGCGCTCCATGTATGGGAACTGATAGCGCAGCGTGGCGATGCCGAGTGCCCCGAGCTCGCGCGCGGCCGCGCGCATGAACGGGTGCTCCATGCCCGCTCCGGCGCCGTGTGCCAGCACATAGCAGGCGCGCGCGCCGGCGGGCAGCTCGAGCCGGGCCGAAACACGCAGCCCGCCCTGCACCTCGAACGTGAGAGGATCATGATTGGCTGCCTCGACTGTTCCGCGATCAGCTGGCACGCACGCCTCACCGGCAACCGCGCCAGAGGACCGGCGCTACTCGAGGGCCGCGACCCACGCGCCAAAGGCAGGCAGCGCGATGGGCTGCGACGCGGCGGCATCGACAATCGCCCCCGGGCTCGACAACAGGGTCCGGTAACGCGTCCCCGACAGCCCGGCCGCGGGCGCATCGAGCGTAATGCTCTGGGGCCGCGGCGACATGTTCAGCGACACGATGATCGTCCCGCCGTGCGCATCCACGCGCGCGTAGGTCAGCACGCTGGCGTTGGTAGGATCCAGCATGACCGTGCGGCCGCTGCGCAATGCGGAACTGCTTCGGCGCAGCGCGATCAGGCGCTTATGCCAGTTGAGCATTGAATCCGGGTCGGCCGATTCGGTCTGCACGTTGACGGTGCGGTAGTCCGGCGGCACCGGCAGCCAGGTCCTCGGGTTGGTGCTGAAGCCGGCCTGGGCGTCGAATGTGTCCCACTGCATCGGCGTGCGTTCACCGTCGCGACCCTTCTCCTTCGGCCAGCCGGTGATGCCGATCGGATCGCGCACGTCCTCGACCCGCGTGGGCGTCGCGGTCCGCTGTCCGATCTCCTCACCCTGGTACAGCAACGCGGTGGCGCGCGAAGTCAACAGCAGCGCGGCGACGATGCGGGCGATCGCGTCGTTGTGAACCCCGTCGCCGAAGCGGTCCCAGCTGCGGATGTTGTCATGGTTGTCAAACACCAGCAGCGGCTGCGAATCGTGGAGCTGGGTCGCGGCCTCGATGAGATGCTGGCGGAAGCTGCTGGCATCGAGCTTGCTCCCCAGGCCGACGAGGGTATCCATCGGCAGCTGCAGCTCGTTATGCAGCGCACCCCCGTACCACGGATCGAGGTCGGCGGTCTTCGGCACGTAGGTCTCACCGATCAGTAGCCGCTCGCCCGGGTAAGTGTCGATCATGGCCCGCATGCGCCGGATGACGTCGTGAACCTCGGGAAGGTTGTTGGTGTAGATGTCGCTGAGGATGGGGTCGCCCTGGGCATTGGTGCCGCCGAGTGCCGGGTCATCGCGCAGTTGCACATCCTCGAACAGCGTGGTGATGGCGTCGAGACGGAAACCGGCGACGCCGCGATCCAGCCAGAAGCGCATCGCGGCGAACATGGCGCGCTCGACCTTTGGATTACGCCAGTTAAGATCCGGCTGCTGCCGGTAGAACATGTGGTAGTAGAACTGATGCACCGCCGGCAGGTACTGCCAGGCCGAGCCGCCGAACAGACTCACCCAGTTGTTGGGCGGCAGGGGCTGGCCGGCGGGGCCGGCCATGCCGTCGTTCCAGCAATAGAAGTCATGGTGCGCGGAGTCGCGCGAGCGCGCCGCCTCCAGGAACCAGTGGTGTTGGTCGGAGGTGTGGTTGAGCACCATGTCGAGCAATACGCGGATGTGATGTTTGCCGGCCTCCGCGAGCAGATGGTCGAAGTCCGCCAGCGAGCCGTACTTCGGATCCACGTTCTGGTAGTCGGAGATGTCATAGCCGAAATCGACCTGGGGCGAGGGATACATCGGTGCGATCCAGATGGCATCGACGCCAAGCGCCTCGAGGTAATCGAGCCGCTGCGTGACGCCGTTGAGATCGCCGACACCGTCGCCGTCGGAATCCTGAAAGCTGCGCGGATAGATCTCGTAGATCACCGCGTGCTTCCACCAGGGATCCGGGTTCGCCGCGGTGCGCGCGCGTGCAGCGCTGCGCGGCGCGTCGGTACCCGCGCCGGCCCAGCCGGCCACCAGGCAGGAACCGACACATAACAGCGTGCAGCCGAGCTTGCGCAGTGAGGCCGTTGACCGGGTCCGGGCGGTATGCATAAATCGCGCTCGTCGATTGCCGGGCATGGCTCGCAATATTACGCGCAATTGGCCCGGCGAAATCATGCCACCGCCGCAGGACTGCTCGCGCCGCCAGCAGAGCCGGCACGCCCCTCAGGGCGGTGTCGGCCCTTCGCTGACGCGCACCAGGTCCTGAGGACGCAGCCATTTGCGAAACGCGCTCTGCACCGCCGCGGCGTCCAGAGCGATGTAACGCTGCGCCGCGGCGGTCGGCTCATCGAGCGCCAGACCCAGGTCGCTGCGCGCCAGCAGTCCATGGGCGATCTGCTCCACGCCCGATTCGCTCAGGGGGAGCTGGCGCAGCAGGCAGGCCTTGACGCGGGTGAGCTCGTCGGCGCCTGCCGGGGTGTTTTGCATCGTGGTGACCTCGCGCACCACCATGTTGGCGGCCTTGACGACATTCTCGGGGTCACTCGCGTACTCAACCAGGTACACGCTGCGCGTTCTGCCGGCCTGCAACAGCGACTGCACCGAGTACACCAGGCCGGAATTCTTGCGCAGATCGACGCTCAGGCGCGTTGAATAGAAGCTTCCGCCCAGCACGGCGTTGCCCAACTGCAAGGGGTAGTAGTCGGGATCGGAGCGCGTGAGCGCGAGGTTGTGCGCCAGCACAACGCGATCCTGCACACGGCTCGCATCCGGCACCACGACGCTGCCCGGTCCGTTGGGAGGCGCGGGCGGCAGGTCGATGATGGGTGCGGGGCCGGTGGCGCTCCAGGCGCCGAAATACCTGTCGATGGCAGAGCGCGCGGCGGCGAGAGTGACCTTCCCGATGACCACTATGGTGGTGAGATCGGGCCGGAACACCCTGGTGTAGTAGCTGCGTACCGCAGCCGGGGTGAGGGAGCGCACCGTCTCGGGCGTGGCCATGCGCAGACTGGGATCATCCGGCGGAAACAATGCCGCGCGCAGCGAGCGCTGTGTCAGGAAGCCGGGGCTCGCGTTGCGCGCGGCGACACCCAGAGCCACCTGGCCGCGGAGCACTTCCAGGGCTGCATCGGGCAGGGCCGGGTGCAGTTCATTGTCGGCCAGCAGTGCCACAGCGCGCTCGAAATGCTCCCCCAGAGACTGCACCGAGAAGTCCGTTCCGGCATGCTCGCGGGCGCCGATCGCATCGAGCGCCTGCTGGAACGCGACCCGGTCGAGCCGTTCACTGCCGTAGCTCAGGAGCCGCTCGAGCAGCTGCGCGACTCCCTCCTGGCCCCCGAGCTCTTCGGTCTCGGGGCGATTGCGGATGTGGCCGTACACGCTCACCGTGTCGCTGACATCCTCGCTCTGCACGATCAGGGTGAGGCCGTTCGGCAGGGTGGTGACGATCGGGTGCAGGGTCGAGGGCGGCACCTCCAGTCGCTGCAGAGCCTTTTGCGCCCAGGCGGGCAATGCTGTCGGGTGGGCCTCGCCCAGGGAAATCGCCTCCTGTCCGCCGAAGCCGCCGCGCGCGGCCATCGGCTGACCCGAGCCGCGCGGCAGCATGACGCCGGTGATGGCGTGGTCGAGGTCGAGATACTGGCGCGCCACCCGATTGACGTCCGCGACCGTGACCTGCTCGATGCGCGCCAGATCCTCGTCCGGGGAGCTCAGCCCGTACAGCGCCAGCGCCTCCGACCACACCGCGGCGAGCTCGGCTATGTTGTTGCGCTGGAACTGCGCCGCGCTGCGCTCCTGCAGTTTGGCCGCCTCGACGAGTTCCGGCGGTACGCCCTCGCGCGCGACGTGCGCCAGTATCGTGCGCACCTCGCGCTCGAGCGCCTTGGGATCATCTCCGGTGGTAAAGGAGAGAATCGCGTAGGCAAGGGCTGCCTGCGGCAGCGGATCAAGCGCGAACTCCGCGGCCACTGCCTTGCCCCGCGGCACCAGCCCGTACAGATCGAAGCGCCGGCTGCTGAGCACGTCCGCGAGCACCTCCAGTGCGGCGAAGTCGGCAGCGCGTGGACCGGGAGTGCGCAGCGCAATCATGAGCGTGCCGCTGGGCCGGTCGGTGTCCAGCGTGAAGGATATGGGTCGCACGGGGCGCAGGCGCACCTGCGGCTTGGGAGGCAGTTTCTTCGCCGCGATGTCCCCGAACAGCAGTTTCACCTCGCTCAGGGTCGCCTCCGGGTCGAGGTCCCCGGCGATCACCAGGATGGCGTTGTTGGGCGCGTACCAGGTGTCGTGGAAGCTCTTCAGCATGCGCGCCGTGGTCTTCTCGAACGATGGTCGGGTGCCGAGCGCATCGTGGGCGTAGGGGGTGCCTGCGAACATCCTGGCGCGCAACTTCTCAAACAGCACGTAGGACGGCTCGGACAGGTCTTGCGCGACCTCCTGCTCGATCGCGCCGCGTTCATGGCTCCACTCCTTCGGTGAGTAGAGCACGGCGCGCATGCGCAGCGCCTCGATGTGCAGCGCCACGTCGAGATCCTCGGCCGGCACCGTGAACAGGTATTGGGTCATGCCCTCGCGCGTATTGGCGTTGAAATCACCGCCGACGACACTGCCGATATCAGCGAGCTGGTCGGCGCTGAGGCCCGGGCTGCCGCGGAACATCATGTGCTCCTCGGCGTGCGCCGTTCCGGGGAACCCCGCGGGCGCCTCGTCCGAGCCCACCAGGTAATTCACCGCGGTCGCGACCACCGGCGCCAGCGCATTGCGCACGATGACGACACGCAGGCCGTTGGGGAGCGTAGCGCGCAACACCCCGGTGTTCTGCGCGGCGCTCTCGGCCGCAGGCGCGCTGCTGAGCGCAGCCGCCGTGCAGCACCAGAGCGCAATCAGGGCGGCGAACGACGCCCGCCGTGGTCGGCGCCGGTAAGCGTGATGCGGCATGAGGGATCCTGCGTGTTTGGAAGAGCGCCAGTATATGCGATCACCTCACGCCGCCATGTTCCGCCACAAATCATCCCCGCAGTGTCGCTTTTGCATCACCAGGGGCGCCGCCTCGCGCGCTGAACTGGTCGGCGTACCCGGAACGATTGGTTCCGCACTGACACGATGAGGAGGCAACATGACTACATTGAAATCGAGGCTCCGGGCCGGCGTGCTCGGCATTGCACTGGCAGGGGGCGTGACGGTCTGGCCGGCGTACGCCTGCGGGGACGAGCGCGGTGAGGGCTCGAAGCAGTCGGACATTGGCGCGGTGACCGGACTCGCGGTCGGTGCCGTGGCGGGCGGACCGTTCGGCGCGGTGCTGGGCGCGGCCGCCGGGGCCTTGCTCGGTGACCGCTATCACCGCCAGGCGCAAACCTCGGCGGCGCTGGCCGCCGATCTCGACCACAGCGAAACGGAGCGCAGCCGCCTTTCTGAGAGTGTCGCGCAGCTCGACGGCTCGCTCACGCAGGCCCAGGCGCGCGGTGCACAGCTCGATCAGACCCTGCAGCAGGCTGACGAGCTCGCTCTCGACGTGAGCTTTCGCACCAACGACGACTCGATCAACGCCCGCGTGATGCCGCCGCTGCTGAAGCTCGGGGCACTGGTGGCGGCCATGCCGCAGGCCCGCGTGCGGATCGCCGGCTACGCGGATCCGCGCGGCTCGCAGGCCTACAACAGCGAGCTGTCGCTGCGCCGCGCTCAGGGTGTCGCGGCGGTGCTGATGACGGCAGGAGTGGCCCGCGAGCGCATCCTCATCGAGGCACACGGCAAGACCGAGTCGACCAGCGCGGAAGGCGACGTCGACAGCTACGCGTTTGACCGCCGCGTAACGCTGCGCCTGGAACTTCCCGGGTCCGGCCAGGTTGCCCGCAGTGACTAGGGTGTGCGCCACGCACCCGCCAGGCGCGCCGCGGGAAGGCAGGCTCGCGGCGCGCGTTCGCGCTAGAATTTCCTGGCATGAATACCTGTGCGGCACGCTCGTGAGCACTGCCATCGTTCCACTGGAGGGCCGGGTGGAAGCGGAGGTGTCCGAATTGCCCGCGGAGCGCTTGATCGCCGGCGCGCCCGAGTTGCAGGTGCGGAATTTCTTCACCGACTCCAGCCAGCAGTTCTTTGCCGGCCGCTGGTCAGCGAGTCGCGGCAAATGGCGCGTGCGTTACACCGAGAACGAGTTGTGCGTGATGACGGCCGGGCGCGTCACGATTGAGAGTGCCACCGGCGAGCGCTGCAGCTTCGGCCCCGGGGATGCGTTCGTGGTCCCCGCCGGCTTCGTCGGCACCTGGGAAGTCCTGGAGGACTGCGCGAAGATCTACGCGGTGTTCGAAGCGCGCGCATGAAGTGCGCGGCGCGCGCCGCGATCAGACATAACGCTAGTTTCTTGACGACCGTCGCAGATCCAGGACGGGTTCCTTCACCGCGCGTGCGCCCGGTGCGACAGTACCTGAGCTTGTGTGGGAATTCGGTGAGCTTCGGAGGTCGGTCGTGGAAACCATTACTGTTGCTGCCACGCGCAGCAGCGCGTTCAGTCTGTCGGAGATGGAAATGCTGATCGGCAGCGCCATCGTGGTCGCGGTGCTGGTATGGATGGTGCTGTCGCGCGTGCGCCGCGACCGCAATCAGCCGCAGGCTTAAGGGCCGAGCCGCACGCTCGAGCCTGCCGGGGCGCCGCAGCCGCGCGCTCCGGGGGCGAACACCCTAGACCGCACGCCTGCGGGCGGCGGGTTTGCCCGCGGGGCCGCTATTGCCCGCGCAGCACGGCGGTCAGCGTGCCGAAGATCTGATCGATCTGCGACTGCTCGATGATGAGCGGCGGGGAGAGCGCAATGATGTCGCCCGTCTGGCGCACCAACACGCCGCGCTCGAAGCATTTGATAAACACCTCGAAGGCACGCGCGCCGGCTTTTCCGGGGATGGGTTGCAGCTCCAGTCCCAGGATCAACCCGTAATTCCTGACGTCGATGACGTGCGGCAGCTCGCGCAACGCATGGGCGGCGTCCTCCCAGTACTGCGCCAGGGACTTGGCGCGCGTCAGCAGACCCTCACTCCGATAGATACCCAGGGTCGCCAGAGCGGCCGCGCAGGCCGCCGGATGCGCCGAATAGGTGTAGCCATGGAACAGCTCGATGCCGTCCGGGCCCTGCATGAACGCCTCGTAGACGGTCTTGCTCACCAGCACGGCGCCCATCGGCACGCAACCGTTGGTCAGACCCTTGGCGAGGGTGATGATGTCGGGCGTGACGCCAAACTCCTGCGCTGCGAATGGCGCGCCGGTGCGGCCGAAGCCGGTGATCACCTCATCGAAAATCAACAGGATCCCGTGCCGGTCGCAGATCTCGCGCAGCCGCTGCAGATATCCGCGCGGTGGGATCAGCACACCGGCGGAGCCCGCGATCGGCTCGACGATCACCGCGGCAATGGTGGATGCATCATGCAGCGCCACCAGCCGCTCGAGCTCGTCGGCCAGCTGCGCTCCGTGCGCCGGTGCGCCGCGCGAGAAAGCGTTCCTCGCCGGATCATGAGTGTGCGGCAGGTGGTCGACCCCCGGCAGCAGCGCCCCTGACCAGGTCCTGCGGTTCGGCGCGATGCCGCCCACCGAGATGCCCCCGAAGCCCACGCCGTGGTAGCCGCGCTCGCGCCCGATGAGACGCGTGCGTGAGGCCTCACCGCGCGCGCGGTGCCAGGCGAGGGCGATTTTCAGCGCCGTGTCGACGGATTCCGATCCGGAGTTGGTGAAAAACACGTGATCGAGCCGCTCGGGCGCGATTTTCACCAGTTCGTTCGCCAGCGCGAACGCCCCCGGGTGAGCCATCTGGAAGGGCGGCGCGTAGTCCATGGTCTCGAGCTGGCTCGCAACCGCCTGAGTGATCTCGCGGCGGCCGTGACCCGCATTGACGCACCACAGTCCCGCGACCCCATCGAGGATCTGCCGTCCCTCGGGGGTCCAGTAGTGCATGCCGCTCGCCTTCGCGAGCAGCCGGGGTTTCGCCTTGAACTGGCGGTTGGCGGTGAAGGGCAACCAGAACGCTTCGAGTTCCGATCGGCTGCTGGGGGCGCTGGCGTTCGACATGACGGGCTCGGTGCAGGTGGATTCGGCGCGATGATAAATAAAGTGGACAAGACCGGCCACCGGGGCGATATTTTCACCCTTCTTGTCTAAGATCCTAAACACCATGAGCATCGACGTCGGTGCGCGCCTGCGAGGTATCCGGACCACTTGCGGGCTGTCGCAGCGCGAGCTTGCCCGCCGCGCCGGGGTGACCAACGGGCTCATTTCCCTCATCGAGCAGAACCGCGTGAGCCCCTCGGTGAGCTCGCTGAAGAAGGTGCTGGATGGTGTGCCGATGTCGCTCGCCGAGTTCTTCACCGTGGACCTGAGCGCGACGCCGCAGGCTTTTTTCAGCGCCGACGATCTCGTGGAGCTGGGCAATCCGGAAGTCTCGCTGCGGCTGGTGGCGGCGCAGCGCCCCGGGCGGCAGCTGACGGTGCTGCACGAGCGATATGCGGCCGGCGCGGCCACCGGCGAGGAAATGCTCACTCACCGCGGCGAGGAGGCGGGCGTCGTGATCCGCGGGCGCATCGAGCTCACGGTGGGCGGCGCTGCGCGCGTGCTGGGAGCCGGCGAGGCCTATTATTTCGCCAGCCAGCTTCCGCATCGCTTCCGCAACGTCGGGCGCGAGGCCTGTGAGATCATCAGCGCCTGCACCCCACCGACCTTCTGAAGGCTCGCTGCAGTCATGAACGCAATACCCGAGACGCAATCCTGGCACGAGCGTGCGCGCACGCTCAGTTTCCGCACTCAGGCCTTCATCGACGGGCGTTACCTCGACGCCGCTTCCGGTGCCACCTTCGACACCATAAATCCCGCCACTGGCAAGCTCCTGGCGCGGGTTGCCGCCGGTGACCAGGAGGACGTCAACCGCGCCGTGAGCTCTGCCCGCGCCGCATTTCGCAAGGGCGCCTGGGCGAATTTCGCGCCCGCGAAGCGTAAGAAAATCCTGTTGCGCTTTGCGGACGCGATTCTGAAGCACACCGAGGAGCTCGCGTTGCTCGAGACCCTCGACATGGGCAAGCCCATTTCCGACAGCCTCAAGATCGACATCCCGGGCGCGGCGCGTTGCCTGCAGTGGTATGCCGAAGCGATCGACAAGGTGTACGACCAGGTGGCGCCCACCGGAGCGCGGGCGCTCGCGCTCATCACGCGCGAGCCCATGGGGGTCGTCGGGGCGATCGTGCCGTGGAATTACCCGCTGCTCATGGCGGCCTGGAAAATCGCCCCCATTCTCGCGGCGGGCAATTCTCTGGTGCTCAAGCCCTCGGAAAAGTCGCCCCTCACCGCGCTGCGGGTCGCGGAGCTTGCGGTGGAAGCGGGAGTTCCGGCGGGGGTGCTCAACGTGGTGCCGGGCTTCGGGCACACCGCCGGCAAGGCGCTCGCTCTGCACATGGACGTCGACTGCATCGCCTTTACCGGCTCGACGGCGACCGGGCGGATGATCATGCAGTACGCGGGTCAGTCGAACCTGAAGCGCGTCTCGCTCGAATGCGGCGGCAAGTCGCCCAACATCGTGCTCGCGGATTATCCGGATCTCGACAAGGCGGCAAGCGCCGCCGCGGACGCCATCTTTTCCAACCAGGGCGAGATGTGTTCCGCCGGCTCGCGCCTGCTGCTGCAGGAAGGCATCAAGGACGCGGTGCTGGAGAAAGTGCAGGCGCTCAGCCGCCAGCGCCAGCCCGGCGATCCGCTCGATCCGGCGACGCAGCTCGGCGCGATAGTCGACGAGACGCAGATGAAACGGGTGCTGGGTTACATCGAGGCCGGCCGCCGCGACGGTGCCAGCATCCGCGTCGGCGGCCGCCGGGTGCGCGAGGACAGCGGCGGTTACTTCATCGAGCCGACGGTGTTCGAGGGCGTCCGGCCTGCCATGGCGATCGCGCGCGAGGAGATCTTCGGCCCGGTGCTGTCGGCCATCACCTTCAAAACCATCGACGAGGCGGTCGAGATCGCCAACGACGTGATCTACGGCCTCGCCGCCGCGGTATGGACCCGTGACATCACCACTGCGCATCGCGTGGCGCGCGCGCTGCGCGCCGGCACGGTGTATGTCAATTGCTACGATGCCGATGACCTGACCGTGCCGTTCGGCGGCTTCAAGCAGTCAGGCATGGGACGCGACAAGTCGCTGCACGCGCTGGAGAAATACACGGAGCTGAAGACGACGTGGATCGACTTGTCCTGAGAGTGAGTCGGTCGCGGGTGCCGCGCACACCCGCGTGAGTGTGCAGTCGCTCAAGTTTCTCGCCAGCGCGCCCCGCGGCTTTGCCGATCTGCTGGTGCGGGAACTCGGCGCGTGTGGCGCGGCGCAGCTGCGCGAGCGCTCGAGCGGCGTGGCGTTCACGGGCACGCTGGAGAGCGCCTATAGAGCCTGCCTGTGGTCGCGCATCGCCAATCGGGTATACCTCGAGCTCGCGCACTTCGAGGCGCGCGACGCGGATGAGTTTCACGCCGCCGTGCGCCGCATCGACTGGGCGGCTCACCTCGGACCCGGGACTACGCTGGCGTGCGATTTCAGCGGGCGGCACCCCGCGATTACTCACACTCACTTCGGGGCGCTGAAGCTCAAGGACGGCATCGTCGACGCGCTGCGCTCCGCCACCGGCGCGCGGCCCGACGTGGCGCTCGAGCGCCCGGGTGTGCGGGTGCACGCGCATGCCCGCGACACCGACATCAGCGTGTCCATCGACCTCTCGGGTGAGAGCCTGCACCGACGTGGTTACCGGGGCGCGGCCGGGGAGGCGCCGCTCAAGGAGAACGTCGCCGCGGGGGTGCTGTTGCGCTGCGGCTGGCCGGAGCTCGCGCCGCTGGGCGCGGAGTTTCTCGATCCGATGTGCGGCTCGGGTACGTTGTGCATTGAAGCGGCGCTGATCGCCGCCGACCGGGCGCCCGGGCTGACGCGCGACTATTTCGGCTTCCTGGGCTGGCGCAGCCACGATGCGCCTTTGTGGGCGCGCCTGTGCGCCGAGGCCGGGGCGCGCGCGGCCGCGGGCGAGGCGGCGGCGCGGGTGATGGTGCGCGGAACGGATCGCGACCCCACCGCCATCCGCAGCGCGCGCGACAACGCCGCGCGCGCCGGTGTCGGCCGGCTGGTGCGCGCGGACACCGGCGTGCTGGCGGAGGCGGCGCCGCTGGCGGAGCGCGATCCGGATCGGCCGGGACTCCTGTGCACCAATCCACCCTATGGCTTGCGCCTGGAGGGGCCCGAGGGCGCGCGGGCGCTGCATCGTGAGCTGGGCGCCGTGTTGTGCCAGCGTTTTCAGGGTTGGAACGCCGGGGTACTCACCGGAGCACCGGAGCTCGGCAAGGAGCTGGGCCTGCGTGCGCATCGCACGCACAGCGTATGGAACGGCGCGATCGAGTGCCGGCTGCTGCGGATCAACGTGGTGCCCGACAGCCAACGCGAGCCGGGAACACTCGGCAAGGGCGCGGCGCAACTCGGGGACACGCCCGGGGCGGGCATGTTCGCCAACCGGCTCGGGAAGAACCTGAAGCGACTGCGGAGCTGGGCGGAGCGCGAGGGTGTTTCATGCTACCGGGTCTACGACGCCGACATGCCGGAGTACGCCTTCGCCATCGATGTGTATCGAACCATCGAACCGGATGAGTTGTGGCTGTACGTTCAGGAGTACGCGGCGCCGGCTGAGATCGAGCTGCAAGCCGTGCGCAGGCGGCGCGGCGAGGTGCTGGCGACCCTGCCGCGAACGACGGGCGTTGCGCCCGAGCGCATTCGTGTGCGCCTGCGACGCCGCACCCGCCGCGGCGAGCAATACGACAAGGTGGACGAGCAGGCGCACTTCCACGTCGTCACCGAGGCGGGCTTGAGATTCCGGGTGAATTTCGAGGACTATCTCGACACCGGACTGTTTCTCGATCACCGCGTGACGCGCGCGAGGGTGCGTGACGCAGTGCGCGGCAAGCGTTTCCTGAACCTGTTTGCCTACACCGGTACCGCCACGGTCTATGCCGCGGCGGGCGGCGCGGCGAGCACTACCTCGGTCGACCTGTCCAGAACCTATCTTCAGTGGGCGCAACGTAACCTCGCTCTCAATGCTCTGGCGGGCGACGCGCATGTGTGGGTGCAGGCGGACTGCCGTGAATGGCTGGCGGACGCGGTGCGCGGATCCGAGCGCTTCGATGTGGTGTTTCTCGATCCGCCGACTTTTTCGAACTCCAAGCGCATGCAGGGTGTGCTCGATATCGAACGCGATCACCCCGAGCTCATAGACGCCTGCGTGCGGTTACTGGCGCCCGAGGGACTGCTGATCTTCTCGACCAACGCGCAGCGCTTCCGCCTCGACGAGCAGCTCGGCGAGCGCTACGACATCCGCGACGTGTCGGCGGCGACCTTGCCGAAGGATTTCGAGCGCAATCCGCGCATTCACCGCTGCTTCGAGGTGCGGCCCAGGCTCTCCCAACCCGGAAGCTGAGCCCTAGCTTTCCACCAGGATCTTCAGCCTCGACAGCACCTGATCCCACCGAGCGGAGACGCGGCCGAGATACTCGTGCAGCTCATTCAGCGGCTGCGGATCAAGCTCGAAGCGGCTTTCGCGGCCGGTGCGAACGCTGTGCACGATACCGGCGCTCTGCAGCACCCGCAGGTGCTTGGTGATCGCCTGCCGGGTCATTCTCGAACCACCGGTCAGCTGAGCGATGGAGCGCGGTTCCCCCCTGGACAGCGTCGTGACGAGCGACAGGCGTGTCTCATCACCCAGCGCCGCACACACCGCGGCATGATGCCGCCGCTTCGCGGCGCTCAGGTCACTGCCGATGCGCGACATGGTTCTCGATGTTCTTCATCTGCTGAGTCCAGCCGCCGTCATTCATACGGAACGCTTCCGCGCTGCGGTTCGCGGGCACTTTGTCGAAGCCGGACTCGGTGAGCAGCAGCAAGGTTCCGCCGGCGGTCTTCTGCAGCCGGAACTCCACCAGCGTGGGGGTCTCCTTCGAATAGTCCACCTTCGGATCGATGCCGTACGGATGCCAGGTAAAGCTGAAGAGACTCTCGGGCTCGATCTTCTGTACCACCGCCTGCCAGCGGACATGCTCGTAGCCGCGGATCGTGATCTGGCCCTGCGACAGCTGGCCCGGCACGAACGGGCCCTCCACCTTCACGCCGAACCACTCGCCGAACTCGCGGTGGTCGGTGAGTGCGCGCCATACGCGTGACTGCGGCGCCCTGAGCTCGATGCGTTTCTCGATGCGCTCATTCATATTGGCAACCTCCGAGTTGCATATTAGCGCGGCCCATGGCGATACGCAACCTAGAGGTTGCGGGATGTCGCCCGGCTCCGACGGCAACGACCGGCAGTCTCCCGAGGACTCGTCCGTCTCGCCCCGATACGCACCTTCGTGGATCACCTACTGGAATACGGCCACATACCCCATCCGTGGGATGACGCCGCGGTCGGTAGACGGGTAAACAGTCGATTGAGGAGTGCACGCGCCGCGGCGCGTAATCGAGGACGTGCCACGCTGCGAAGGAGATTCATATGCAGACTCTGGTGCGGGTGGTCGTGGCTTTGGTGATCGTCCTGCTGTTGCTGCTGGTAGCGCTGCCGCTGCAGCTGATCAACATGCTCGCCGAGAACGATCCGGAGTATGACCCGGAGAACGAACTACAGAACCGCAGCCGGCCCCCCTACGACCTCGAGGGTGAGCCTGCGTCGACTTCCCCGGCTCGCGCCGCCGCCATATCCGCGTCTGCGGAAGCGCCGCCCGGAATTCGGGGTGAGGCGATTAATATTCGCTAACGATATGAAAGCACTGCATTTTCATCCCGAGCCGGGATCAGATCCCTGATCAGCCGATTTACAGCCTGATGCCGCTCAGGTAGCGTCCGGAACGGATCCCGAGAGGCCCCGCCGCTGACCCGACGGGGCCTTTGTCGTTTGTGAATCGGAGAACACAGTGATGTCTGCAGGTCGTGGCCCGCCAGGGGCGGTGGTGGCGATCGTCGGGGCTACCGGCGCGGTGGGCGTGGAGTTGATTCGCTGCCTGGAGGAGCGAGGCTTCCCGGTGTCGGAACTGCGGCTGTTCGCCTCGGCGCGCTCCGCCGGCAAGACGCTCACGTTCCGCGGCCTGCAGCTCACGGTACGCGAATTGAACGAGCACAGCTTCAGCGGTGTCGACATCGCGCTGTTCTCCGCCGGCGGGAGCACCTCGAAGCGCTTCGCGCCCATTGCCGTGCGCGCGGGCGCCACCGTGATCGACAACTCGTCCGCGTTCCGCATGGATCCCAGCGTGCCGCTGGTGGTGCCGGAGATCAATCCGCACACCCTGCGCACTCACCAGGGAATCATCGCCAATCCCAACTGCTGCGCCATCATCGCCATTACGCCGCTATGGCCGATCCACCGCAGCAACCGCATCCAGCGGCTGACGCTGGCCACCTACCAGGCCGCCTCCGGCGCCGGCGCCGCGGCGATGCAGGAACTGCTCGAGTCCACGCGCGCGTACCTTGAGGGCCGGGCTTACCAACACAAGGTGCTGCCGCATCCTTACGCGTTCAATCTCTTCAGCCACAACACCAACATCGACCCGGCTACCGGTTACAACGATGAGGAGACCAAGGTCATTCAGGAGACCCGCAAGATCTTCGGCGATCCCGACATCCGCGTGTCGGCCACCTGCGTGCGGGTACCGGTGCTGCGCGCGCACTCGGTGGCGATCACTTTTGAATGTGAGCGGCCGATCACGCCGGCGCAGGTGCGCGAGCTGATGCAGACCGCTCCGGGCGTGAAGCTGGTGGACGATGCGCAGCGCAACTACTTCCCGATGCCGCAGGACGCCACCGGTCAAGACCCCATTCTCGTCGGCCGCATCCGCCAGGATCTGAGCGATCCGAGCGGACGCTCCATCTGCCTGTTCGTGGCGGGTGATCAGCTGCTGAAGGGCGCGGCTCTGAATGCGGTGCAGATCGCGGAAGTCTTGTGAACGGGATCAGGGCCGTTACAACAGGTCCCTGATGCGGTAGTACAGCATCGCCAGTACCAGCGCCGGACGGCGCAAGGCAGTTCCGCCCGGGAAATTGCCATGCGGAATCCGCGCGAACACATCGAAGCGCCCGGCGGTTCCGGCGATGGCCTCGGCGACCAGTTTGCCCGCAATCCCGGTAAGGGCGATACCGTGGCCGGAGAAGCCCTGCAGAAAGTACACATTGGGTGCCAGGCGGCCGAAATGCGGAGCGCGATTGAGCGTGATGTCGACCTCCCCGCCCCAGGCGTAGTCGATGCGCACGTCCTGCAATTGCGGAAACACGGCGAGCATGCGCGCGCGGGTGGCGCTCGGGGCATCGAAGGAGCTGAACCCGGAGTAGTTCACCCGCCCGCCGAACAGCAGGCGGTGATCGGCTGAGCGCCGGAAATAATCCAACACCCAGTTCATGTCGCTGACCGCCGCGTTGTTGGCGATCAACGCTCGCGCGCGCTGCGCACCCAAGGGTTCGGTCGCCACGATGTAAGTTGCAACCGCCATGATCTTGGAGGCGAGTGTCGGGGCGGTGGCGCCCAGGTAGACGTTCCCGCACAGCGCCAGGTAGCGCGCGCGGACCTCCCCCCGGGCAGTCCGGATGTGCACCTGCGAGGCTCCCGCGGGTCCGAAACCCGTGGCGCGGCTTCCCTCGAAGATACGCACCCCCAGGCTCTCGGCCGCCGCCGCGAGTCCCAAGGTGTAATTGAGAGGGTGCAGGTGACCGCTGTTCGTGTCGTACAGCGCGCCGCGGTAGCGCTCGGTCGCGAGCGTTGCGCGCAGCTCCTCGCGCGGCATGTAGCGCACACTCGCGTAGCCGTAGTGCTCGCGCAGTTGCGCGAGCTCGGCGTGCAACTCACGCTCGTGGCGCTCCTTGACGGCAGCGGCCAGGTGCCCCGCCGCCCAGTCACACTCGATCGAGAAGCGCGCGATCAGCTCCCGCATCAGCGCCAGGCCTTCGATCGAGACGTCCCACACCGCGCGCGCGGCCCCGGCGCCGATGAGCCGCGCAAGTTTGGTCTGGCCGGCCGCGATTCCGTAGATAGCCTGCGCGCCGCTGCGCCCCGAGGCGCCCCAGCCCACGCGCTGCTCTTCGAGCAGCACCACGCGCAGGCCCGCGAGCGCCAGATGCAGCGCGGTGGAGCAGCCGGCGATGCCGGCGCCGACCACGCACACATCACAGTCGATGCCCTCCGCGAGCGCGGGACGCTGCGGCGCGTCGTGAGCTGAGGCGGCGTAGTACGAACCCACGTGTTCGAGGCGTCCCATGAAGATGCTTCCCAAGGCGTGCGGGTGTTTAAGATATTCTGACGCCCTGCCGGGCGGCGGGAGGGGCGCAGGATAGCGAGCGGGAGCGGCGCGCGGCAAATCCATTCATGCCACCGTGATTCACGCGACGGCCGTACTTAGGCCATTACCGCACTTCCATCCGGGTGCGCAACAGAGGCTTCCGTACTGCACCTGTGGTCTAATAGGAACGTATTTGGGAGACCCCGCCGGCGCGGTTTGTTTAAGATACTAAACACCGCCCGGGCTGCAACCCGCCATGGCACCCGCCCGCCCACTCATAGGTATTCCGGCCGACCGGCGTATGGTCGGCGCGCATCCTTTCCACATGGTGGGGGAAAAGTATGCACGCGCGGTGCTGGACGCGGCGCAAGCCGCGCCGCTGCTGATCCCCTCGCTGGCAGACGAGCTGGGGTTCGATGAGCTGTTGCAGCGCCTGGATGGACTGCTGTTCACCGGCAGCCCCTCGAACGTGGAGCCGCATCGCTACGAAGGCCCTCCGAGCGCGCCCGGCACCCTGCACGACCCGGCGCGCGATGCCACCACACTGCCCCTGATCCGCAAGGCCGTGCGGGCGGGGGTGCCGGTATTCGGCATCTGCCGCGGTTTCCAGGAGATGAACGTGGCGTTCGGCGGCACTCTGCACCAGAGGCTGCACGAGGTGCCGGGACATCTCGATCACCGCGACGACGGCACGCAACCGCTCGAGGTGCAGTACGGCCCGGCTCACGACGTGACGCTCGAGCCGGGCGGGGTGCTGCGCGCACTCGCGCCGGACGATCGTATCCGGGTGAATTCGCTCCACAGCCAGGGCATCGATCGGCTGGGGGAAGAGCTTGCGGTCGAGGCGCGTGCGCCGGATGGCGTGATCGAGGCGTTTCGCGTGCGCGACGCGCAGCGCTTTGCGCTGGCGGTGCAGTGGCACCCGGAGTGGCAGGTGATGAGCAATCCGTTTTCGCGCGCGCTGTTTGCCGCCTTCGGGCAGGCCAGCCGCGAGCGCGCGTCAGTCAAAGAAAGGCCTTAACGTATGGTGAGTGAGATCCGGCAATTCTTCCGCGATCACGGCATCTCCGAGGTGGAGGCCATCATTCCCGACATGGCTGGCATCGCCCGCGGCAAGATCATGCCCGCGGAAAAGTTCGCCGAGGACGGGGGCATGCGCCTGCCGGAGAGCGTGTTCCTGCAGACCGTGACCGGCGACTACCCGCTGGAGACCGGCACTGCCATGAGCCCGGCGGAAATCGACATCGTGCTCAAGGCCGATCAGAAGACGGTGCGGCGCGTACCGTGGGCGGCTGAGCCCACCGCGCAGGTGATCCATGACTGCTTCTATAGCGACGGCCGGCGCGTGTCGATGGCGCCGCGCCACGTGCTGCGCAACATCGTCGAGCTGTACGCGCAGCGCGGCTGGGATCCGATCGTGGCACCGGAGCTCGAGTTCTATCTCGTCGAGCAGAACAAGGACGCCGACTATCCGCTCAAGCCCCCGGTGGGCCGTTCCGGGCGCTCCGAGCCCGGCCGCCAGTCCTACAGCATCGCCGCCGTCAACGAATTCGATCCGCTGTTCGATGACATCTACCAGTTCTGCGAGGACCAGGACATCGAGATCGACACCCTCATCCACGAGGACGGCCCGGCGCAGATGGAGATCAACCTGATCCACGGCCAGCCGCTCGACCTGGCGGATCAGGTGTTTCTGTTCAAGCGCACCGCGCGCGAGGCGGCGCTGCGCCACAAGATGTACGCCACCTTCATGGCGAAACCGCACGCCAAGGAGCCTGGCAGCGCCATGCACATCCACCAGAGCGTGGTGGACCTGAAGACGCGCAAGAACATCTTCAGCAATCCCGACGGCACGCCCTCGCCGCTGTTTTTCGCGCATATCGGCGGGCTGCAGAAGTACATGCCCGCGGCCATGGCGCTGTTCTGCGCCAACGTGAATTCCTACCGGCGCCTGACGCGCTACCTGTCCTCGCCCATCAACGTTCACTGGGGCTACGACAACCGCACCGCGGGCCTGCGCGTGCCCATGTCCGATGCGCAGGCGCGCCGCGTAGAGAATCGGGTCGGCGGCGCGGACGCCAATCCCTATATCGCCATCGCCGCCTCGCTCGCCTGCGGCTACCTCGGCATGATCGAGGGGGTGCAGCCGAGCGATCCGATCGTGGGCAGCGCGCACGATCTGCCGTTTGGCCTGCCACGCTCGCTGGATGAGGCCCTGCGGGCGCTGCGCGCCTGCGAGCCGCTGGTGAAGCTGATGGGCGAGGCGTTCATCGAGGCCTACACCCTCGTCAAGGAAGCCGAGTACGAGGTGTTCCTGCAGGTGATCAGCTCCTGGGAGCGCGAGCACCTGCTGCTGAATGTGTGATCTATTGCGTCGTGATCAGCGCGCCCCGGTCCTTTCGCCTCAGCGCAGCTCTGGCCGCGCTGTTTGCCGCCTGCGCGGGATGCTCGCGCCCGGCTGCGCCCGGGACCGCCGCGTCGGCCGGCGAGAAGGTTCTCAACGTCTACAACTGGTCCGACTACATCCAGCCGTCGGTGGTTGCCGATTTCCAGAACGAATACGGCATCCGTGTCAACTACGACGTGCTCGACTCGAACGAGATCCTCGAGACCAAGCTCCTCACCGGCCATACCAACTACGACATCGTGGTGCCGTCGGGCGCCTTTCTCGAGCGCCAGATCCAGGCCGACATCTACCAGAAGCTCGACAAGTCGCTGCTGCCGAATCTCAAGAACGTCGATCCGGACGTGGCACGCGCCGAGGCGCTGTACGATCCGGGCAACCAGTACAGCGTCGATTACATGTGGATCACCTCAGGGGTGGGCTATAACGTCGCGGACATCCGCACTCGTCTGCCGGATGCGCCGGTGGACAGCTGGCGCATGCTGTTCGATCCGGCGGTGGTGGCGAGATTCCAGGACTGCGGCGTTTCGCTTCTCGATGCGCCTTCGGAGGTGGTCGCCACGGTGCTGATCTTCCTGGGCAGGAAGCCGAGCAGTAACTCGCCCGATGACCTCAAGGCCGCCGAGCAGGTGCTGAAGGCCATGCGTCCGTACGTGCGCTACGTGGACTCTTCGCGCTACATCGACAACCTCGCCAACGGCGATATCTGTCTGGCGATGGGCTGGTCGGGAGACGTCAAGCAGGCGCACGATCGTGCCAAAGAGGTGGGCAAGGGGGTCGACCTCGCGTATGCGATCCCAAAGGAGGGCGCGATCAGCAACTACGACGTGCTCGCCATCCCGGCCGATGCACCGCACGTGAGAAACGCGCACCTGTTCATCGATTACCTGCTGCGGCCCGAGATCGCGGCCAGGAACTCCAATCTCATCAAGTACGCGAACGCCGTCACGGCCGACATCCAGCCGCTCGATCCCAGCGTGCGCGGCGATCCGGGTGTGTATCCACCGCCCGCGGTGCGCGCGCGACTGAGCCCGGAGCGACCGCGGCCGCCGGAGTACCAGCGCCTGCTGACACGCATGTGGACGCGCTTCAAGAGCGGCAAGTGAAGATGAATGCCATCCCATCTGCAGCCGATCGCGACTCCGCCTACGTGCGGATCGCGAACCTGACCAAGCGTTTCGGGGATTTCGTGGCCGTGGACGACGTATCGCTCGACATCCGCCGCGGCGAGATCTTCTGTCTGCTGGGTGGTTCGGGATCGGGTAAGACCACGCTGCTGCGGATGCTGGCCGGCTTCGAGTTGCCGAGCGCCGGGACGATCGGCATCGACGGCGCGGACATGAGCGCCATCCCGCCCTACGAGCGTCCCGTCAACATGATGTTCCAGTCCTATGCGCTCTTTCCGCACATGAGTGTCGAGAAGAATGTGGCCTTCGGACTCGAACAGGAGGGCCTCGGGCGCGAGCAGATCCGCCGCCAGGTCGGGGAGATTCTCGACATCGTGAAAATGGGCGGCTTCGGTGCACGCAAACCGCATCAGCTCTCCGGCGGACAGCGGCAGCGGGTGGCGCTGGCCCGGGCGCTGGTGAAGCGGCCGAAGCTGCTGCTGCTCGATGAGCCGCTGGCGGCGCTCGACAAGAAGCTGCGCGAGCACACCCAGTTCGAGCTCATCAACATCCAGCAGCGCCTGGGCGTCACCTTTATCGTCGTCACTCACGACCAGGAAGAAGCCATGACCCTTGGGACCCGACTCGGGGTCATGAACCACGGCAGGATCGCGCAGATCGGCACCCCATCCGACATCTACGAATCGCCGGCGACGCGGTTCGTGGCGGACTTCATCGGTTCGGTCAACATGTTCGAAGGCCAAGTGAGCGATGAGGGGGCAGACTCCCTGCGCATCGACTGCACCGAGCTCGGCTGCACGGTGCGCGCGGAGCGCACCGTCAGCTGCACGCGCGGCGCCACCGTATGGACGGCAATCCGGCCGGAGAAGATCAACATCAGCCGCCAGTCGCTCGCCGGCGCGCAGCCGGGGGCGGCCGAGAACGCGGTGCGCGGCACGGTGCGGGAGATCGCCTACATGGGGGACATGTCCATCTACCTGGTGCAGATCGACTCCGGCAGGATGATGCGCGTGACGCTGCCGAACGTCATGCGCGGTGCCGAGCGCCCGATCGCGCGCGAGGAGAGCGTGTGGCTCTCCTGGCACGGGTCGAGCCCGGTGGTCCTGACCGAGTAGGGACTGTCGGTGCGCTTGACCACCGCGTCGGGCAGGCGACTGGTCGCAGGTATACCCATCCTGTGGCTGCTGGTGCTGTTTCTCATCCCTTTCATCATCGTCTTCCGCATTTCATTCTCCGAAGTACGGCTGGCGATACCGCCGTACACACCGCTCCTGTCCTGGCGCCACGGCTCGTGGGAGCTGCAGCTGCACTGGTCGGCCTACACGTTCCTGTTCACCGACCCCCTGTACGTGAGCTCGTATGTGTATTCGCTGAAAGTGGCCGCCGTCTCGACGCTGTGCTGCTTGGGATTAGGTTACCCGATGGCCTACGCCATCGCGCGCTCGGACGCCGCAATGCGCCCGGTGCTGCTGATGCTCATCGTGCTGCCCTTCTGGACCTCGTTCCTGCTGCGCGTGTATGCGTGGATCGGGCTGCTGAAGAACAACGGCGTGATCAACAACCTGCTCATGTACCTGGGCGTGATCCATCATCCGCTCGCGCTGCTGCAGACCGACTTCGCGGTGTACATCGGCATCGTGTATTCGTATCTGCCGTTCATGATCCTGCCGCTGTACGCCAACCTCGAGAAGCACGACGGCACGCTGCTTGAGGCGGCGGCGGATCTGGGCGCGCGGCCGTTGCGGGCGTTTCTGCGCGTGACGCTGCCGCAGTCCTTCGCCGGCATCGTCGCCGGCTCGCTGCTGGTGTTCATTCCGGCGGTGGGCGAGTACGTCATCCCGACGCTGCTCGGGCGCACCGACCAGATCATGATCGGCCGGGTGCTGTCGGATGAGTTCTTCGAGAACCGCGACTGGCCGGTGGCGAGCGCGGTCGCGATCGTGATCCTGCTGCTGCTGGTGGTGCCGATCATGCTGTTTCAGCG
>Ga0137418_10000713_pt1 | contig 30175 bp, 29 predicted proteins | sample CZODoug3_1_2_16f_FD_122242 | JGI IMG/M metagenome (GOLD analysis project Ga0137418, IMG submission 122242) | Vadose zone soil fungal communities from Angelo Coast Range Reserve, California, USA - CZODoug3_1_2_16fungal (Hybrid Assembly) | ecosystem: Environmental > Terrestrial > Soil > Vadose... | reverse complement strand
GGGCTCGTGGCTAATATCCTGGTCTGCGACGACGAGCGCTCCATCTGCGAAATGCTTGACATCGCACTGCGCCGCGATGGTCACCGCGTCGAAACCGCGCAATCCGGTCAGGCGGCGAAAAACAAGATTGACGGCGCCCTTTACGACGTCATCGTCACTGACATTAAGATGCCGAATATTGATGGCATCGAGGTGCTTCGCCATGCCCACCGCATATCGCCCGACTCGGCCGTCATCCTCATTACCGCCGTAGACGACTATGAAGCCGCGGTTGAAGCGGTCAAAGCCGGCGGCGCCACCGATTACATTCGCAAAAGTCCCGGACTGGTTGACGAGATCAAAATAGCGATCAATCGCGCCCTCGAGAAACTTGTTCTGAGTACGCAGAATTTTGCCTTGCGCCGGGATGCCGCGATTCGGAACTCATTGGATAACATCATCGGCTCCAGTACGGCCATGGAGAAACTCAAGCAAACCGTCCGCACCGTCGCGTCGACAGCGAGTACCGTCCTCATTCACGGCGAAAGCGGAACCGGTAAGGAGCTTGTAGCGCGCGCGCTTCACGTCTGTTCACCACGCGCCACGGAACCGTTCGTGTCGGTAAACTGCGGAGCCTTTCCCGAAACGTTGCTCGAAAGCGAACTGTTCGGCTATTTGAAAGGCGCTTTTACCGGCGCTAACCAAAACAAGCGCGGACTGTTCGAAGTGGCCGGCGGGGGCACCATTTTCCTGGATGAGATCAGCGAAATGACACCGACCATGCAAGTAAAACTGTTGCGCGTATTGCAGGAGCGGACGGTTCGTCCTGTGGGGAGTACCAGTGAAATCTCTATTGACGTGCGCGTCATCGCCGCCACCAATCGCGATCTCGATAAGGCGGTAGCTGAAAACGTTTTCCGCGAAGATCTGTATTACCGGCTCAACGTAATCCCTATCCTCGTACCTCCTCTTCGTGAACGGCCAGAGGACATTCCTTTGCTGGCCAATCACTTCCTCAAGAAGTATGCGAGTGCCGCTGGGCGAAGCATTCTGCGTGTCCACAAAGAATCGATCAACTCCCTGTGCGGTTATGAGTGGCCCGGCAATGTCCGCCAATTGGAAAATACGGTGGAACGTGCCGTGGCTCTGGAGACCACAGACGAACTGCAGGTCGAATTGCCGGTCGAACGTCCTAAGGTCCGGGCTGCCGCGGCGGGAGCTGGCCAGCCGGGTTTGGCGGAAAGCGGATCAGATTCGATCCTTCCTGCAGGCGTGGGCATGGAAACCTACGTTGCGGGAATCGAGCGAGCGCTGCTGCAAAATGCACTGAATCAGTCCAACGGAGTGCAAACCAAGGCCGCCGACGTGCTCGGTATTTCCTACCGCTCTTTCCGCCACCTGATGAAGAAGTATGAACTGTAGCTTTTGGCTTTTAGCTCTTAGCTACAACCTTTCCGGCACGTCCTCGAATGACACATCTGACGGCGCAAAAATCCGGCTCAAAAGACAAGAACGAAACCGCAAGAATCAAAAGCCCAAAGCCTAAGAGCTCTTCCCCTTCAACTGCTGCTTCCATCCGAGAATCCTCGCCTTATTCCCCTCAGCCTCAGCCTCGGGAATCATGCCCTTCTTCTGGTAAAGCACCGATAAGCTGGTATGCGCCAGCACGTCGTCAGGATCGAGTTCAGCAATGCGCTGGGATACCTCAATAGCCTCATCGTAGCGCTGCAAGTCCTGGAGCGCGCGTGCCAGCCCGTGCATCGCCTCGGTGAACGTAGGATCGGCAGCCAGCGATTCCCGATACGCGGCTACAGCCTTTTCTAGGTGCCCATCCCCCATCAGGTCCAGCGCCGCATAGTAGTGGTCTTCAGCTTTCTGGCGGGCGTTTGGGTCAGGCATATGAGGAAGATCCCTGGCGGAGACTGGATTCTACCACGCAACGCGGCCACAGCCGCGAAAGCTGGTTGCCAGGCGAGTCGAGACTTCAATGCCGGCAGGAAAACTACCGGCAATGTAAATGGGCCGGACGTAAGGCCGAAATCCGGAATCGGCGAAGTCCTATTTTTCTTCGTGCCGCTTGTCATTTCTATTTATGATGGTGTTCCAGTCACGTCGTCATGCGCTACCCTGTCCGTTTTCTCTGGAACGCGACCAAAGGCCACCGGCTGGCGCCGTGGCGAAGCCCTTACCTCTTGTGGCGCATCGAGACCTATTGCGGAGTGAAGATGACGCAGATCGGCTTCCTGGAGTTTTGGGAATTCATGTGGCGGGAACGGGGCAATCTCTGGCGCTTTCTTAAATGGACAGGTGAGATGGAACGGTACGTCCATCCCAAACCCAACAGATCTTAAGAAAAGCTCATTCCGACGGAGCCGGGACCGAAAAACGGGTCCGCCATTGCTTCTGGCGAGCGGCCGAGACAATCTTCCACGCTAGACTCTCTTCCCCGTTTGCTTGCGTATCGCTTCGCGGCGAGTGCACCGATGTTTTTTATAAACGAAATTTGCGGCGTTAGCTTCCTGCGAAGGTAGCGGGGGCTCCCAAGCTCAAGCGCCTTTGCCCGCGGCTGCGGCCTCTTCCCACACGATGTTCACGTCACTGCCCTTTCCTGCGGCCGCGAGTTGTGCGGCAGCTCCGCGATTGGCTGCGATTTCAAGAAAGCCCATGCTTCCGGCGATGCCGAAAACCTCTCCCGGAGCGCCACCGGCGTAGATTTGCCTGATCTCGGTAATCTCACAGTTGCCGACTGCGATCTTGAACGGTCCGGGCTGAGCTTCGAAGAGTTTGGGAGCGTCCGCGGGTGTGATATTCGTAATCAAGTTTCCAAAGCGATCAACCTTTAGCACCACCCCGCGGAGAGTGTTCTCCGAAACCTTCTTGGGACGGGGCGCTGAGAAACGCGCAAAGTCTTCAATCTCTTCTCCGAACTTCTTCGTATCCACCATTTTTGCCAGGTAGGCACCCACCGGAGCAAAAATGTCCCGACCGTGGAAGGTGTTGCTCACGGGCTGTAGAAAGTAGTGCTCAGAAGTAACGTGGCGCACGTGCATCCGTTCCTCACGCGCATAAACCAGGGAAAGCACGCCATTGTCTGGCGCTACAAAATGATGGCCGTCGCTCGACGCAATGATCGGCCGCCGTGCAGTACCCACGCCCGGGTCGACCACAACCACGTGTACGGTCCCGGTGGGGAAGTAGGAATAGGCTTGCGAGACGGTGAGCGCTCCATCGAGCACATCAAAGGGCTGAACCGAGTGGCTGATATCGACGATCGCGGCGTCGGGGGCAATATTCAGGATGACGCCCTTCATGGTGCCAACGAAGTGATCGTTAATCCCGAAATCAGTGGTCAGCGTGATGGTCGGACGTTGTGGCAAGCTTCCCTCACTAGGAAAAAGGCAGAATACTCCCTACGAATGTGAAGTTAATTTGTGGAGGAGCGCGGCGTCAAGGCACGGAGGTAATGATTGAGGGCTTGTATTGACATTGAGTTTATCCTGGGGGGGTATGAAAGAACCCCACCAAGACGATGGCCCCTTTGAAGCGAGCGGGCTATGGGTGCGGGTCCGCAAGTGCCTGCTAGCGGCGTTCTCACAGAACTCCATACGCAATCGGGTGCACTGATTCTGATTTCGGGCACCCGAGGATCAAGACACGGCGCTCGTCTATTCGTATCGCAATGCCTCGATCGGATTCAGCTTGGCCGCCTTTAGTGCCGGGAAGAATCCGGAAACGATGCCCACGAGCGAAAGAATCACAAAAGAAACCGTCATCACGCTCGCCGAGGCATGCAGGAAAATGGCTCCTTCGTGATTCGCCGTCTTGTAGAACTCGTCATACAGCGGCATGGGCGGGATCGCCCAGGTGAGCAGCACCGCTACCGCCAAACCGATCAATCCTCCCGCGAAGGTTAAAACCAGCGCTTCCAACAGAAACTGCACAAGAATGTGCCGCGGACGTGCTCCCAGAGCCTTACGTAGGCCAATCTCACGCGTACGTTCCGTGACCGAGACCAGCATGATATTCATCACGCCAACGCCGCCCACGGCCAAGGTTACGGCCCCAATCAATCCGAGCACCGCCTGCAGGCCTAATGAGAAGCCGTTAATCATGGCCCTGTCTTCTATCGTGTCCCATTCCGGCGTGGCTTTGTCGTCCTTGGGATCGAAGTGGTGTCGCCTTGCAATTACCTCGCGCACCGCCGCCAAAGATCTTTTGTTCAATTCTGCCGCTGTGGGTTGGAAGATGATCTCGTCCGGATCACGAAGGTTTTTCAGGTCGCGCATGAGTCCGAAGGGAATGAAGCCATTGTCATTGTCCGGGCCGTTGTACATCGAGTCCTGGATTTTGTTGCGCATGGTGCCAATGACCTCGAAATCCAGTCCGCCGATGCTCACGTGCTGGCCCACTCCGGGAGCGCCCTGAAATATTTTTTTGGCCGCCTCATAACCGAGGATTACAACGCGCCGGTGGTCGGCGAAGTCTCCTTCGTCAAAATAGCGGCCATCTTCGAGCGTGAGTTTGCGCATTTGCCCGTAGGGCATTTCCACGCCGCGCACCTGGATGGTCACCACCCGTGTGCCCAGCTTGAAGCCAAAATCGCGGTCGATCTCCGCGCTTACCGCACGCACAATGGGAACTTCGTCGCGGATGGCCTCGACATCTTCGTATTCGTAATTGACCTTCTTGCCTGCGCGCTGCCCACCGGCCTGCATACTCGTCTGGCCCGGCCACAGCACGATCACATTGTTTCCCATGTTGAGGAAGGCATGCAGGACGCTACCCCCCAGCCCCTGCCCGTAGGCCAGAAGCAGCACCACCGATGCCAGTCCCCACACGATGCCCAGCATCGTGAGTGTCGAGCGCAGCCGGTCGCGCATCAACGCCTGCCAACCCTGCGAGATGAGTTCTGACAAGAACATGGTTGCGAGAGATGCCTTTTTCCTAAACCAGTTTGTCGGGCGAGCAGTGGTCAGTGGCCAGCGGCAAGAACACAAAGCGTCTTCCACTCACCAATAACCACCGCTTCCTACTCGATATGAATATCTCCCGACCCGGTATGCACCTTGAGTACGGGGCCTCCGCCGCGTACTTGGCCGTGGATCGATTTCCTCGTCTCCTGCACGCGCCCCTGTACCGTCATCGTGATCGGTGCGTCAATATCGAGCGTGCCGGAACTGGTGGAAAGATCGGCCTCAAAAGCGGAGTTGCTGGGCAGCCGCACACGCACGTTGCCGGAGCCCGTCCGAATCTCCCAAGAGCCGGTTTGCCTACCTTCGGCAGTGAGGTCTCCACTGCCGGTCTCGCCGCGAAATGTGCCATTCAAGCCACGGGCCGTGATGTTTCCTGATCCGGTATGCAGGTCAACATCGCCGGAGCCAGTCTCCTCCACTTCGACGTCGCCACTGCCCGTTCCTCCGTGCACTGGCCCAGAGATCTCGCGGGCACGCAGATTCCCCGAACCGCTTTGCACGCGAATATCGCCGGTAAGGCGTGAAAGTCGCATGTCTCCCGATCCGCTTTGCAGATCGGCGTTACCGTGCACACCTTCAATCGTCTCGTTCCCTGAGCCGGTGTGGGCGCGCACTGACGTTTCTGCAGGCACCGTAATTTCGTAATCCACGGAAATGTTGCGCACATTCACCGTGTCGATGTGAATGCTGTTGCCTTGCTGGCGCAACGGCGGGTTCTGTTCGATCTCATGCACTTCCCCCACCCTTCGGTCTCCTCCGAAAAGCCAGTGATCGCCGACAAAGATTTTTCCGCGTACCGAGACCGTTCCTGCGGGGCCGCTGCGCACGCTGATGTTTCCGGAGCGAGTCTGCACTTCCAGGTTTACCGGACCGCTCACCTGAAACGTCCTTGCAAAAGTCCCTTGCGGCGTGGACGCGAGGGCCAGGGTGCAAGCGAAAAGCATGGCCAGCGCGAGCGCGGACGATCGGGCCGGCAAGCAGGAAGAGGAAAATCTCGAGCTCGGATTGCTATTCATATCGTAGAGACTCCACAGGTGTCATTTCTGCGGCACGCTGGGCTGGATACACGCCCGCCGTTACCGTAATCAAAGAAAGTGTCAGAATCGAAACCACGATCGAAATCGGAGAAATAATCGGATGCGGCACGAAATCGGGCAAAGGCAGAGCGCCCATGGCGGTACACGTTCCCATTCCGAAGCTGAGGCCAAGAAGCCCGCTGACCACGGTCAACATCGCGGACTCCGCGAAAAACTGGCGCACAATGTCTCGCCTGGTCGCGCCAATCGCTTTGCGCGTGCCAATCTCCCGCGTGCGTTCGGTCACCGACACCAGCATGATGTTCATGACGCCGATTCCTCCCAGGCAAAGCGTGACCACGGCGACACAGCCAAAAAAAATGGTCACCACGCCGAAGATTTTCTCCAGCATCTTGGCGCCGTTCATGGTGTCCCAGATGAAAACCGCATCCTTGTCGATGGCGTCGAAGTGATGCACGCGCGCCAGCGCTCTGCGAACCTGCAGAACCGCCGCTTCGTGATCTTCCGGGTCACCGACTTCAAAAACAATGTCATCAAGCCACCCCCGCGTGATTCCGGCTCCAGGCTTGGTGGGCGGAGGGAAATCCCGCGACACTGCTGAGTACGGAGCAAAAAGATAGTCGTTATCCGGTCCGCTGTAGTTCGAGTTCTGCTTCTTTTCCTGCAAAACTCCGACGACGGTATAAGGCACGCTCTTGACCAGTACTGCCGCACCGACGGCCGGTTGTCCGGGGAACAATTGGCGATAGGCTTTCGATCCCAACACCAGGACGCGCCGGCCTTCGCGCTCGTCATCGTCGGTAATCAGGCGGCCTTCCGCGAGCAGCAAGGAACGGAAATCCTGATACGAAGGCCACATCCCGACCACGCCCCGACTCGCTGAATTGAACTGGCTTACTTCAGGAATACTTCGACGTAACTCCGGGCTGACGTTCTTCACGAGATAACACTCGTTCTGGATCAGGTGAGCATCATCAACGTTGAGCTGGATCTCCCGTCCCGCGGCGCGTCCGCCAACCTGCGAACTGGTGCGCCCTCCCCAAACGATCACGAGGTCCTTACCCAGAGTCTCCATGTGCTTTTTCTGGTCCACGCTGAATCCAAGCCCCAGCCCCACCAGAAGAATTACCGATGCGATTCCCCACACGATTCCGAACATCGTGAGGAAAGTGCGCATCTTGTGCGCGCGGAACGTAGCGAACGCCTGGCGCAGGATTTCGAGAAGAGTCATACCTTGATCGCAGGAAACGATGCCTGAAAACGCTCTTAGAACTTGGGGCACGGATCGGCGACCCATGCCCCAACCTTACCCGGGTCTCGCGTTCGAGACCGACAACGAGTGTCACTGCAGCACCACCTGATCGCCTTCCTTCAAACCGCTAAGCACTTCCGTCTTCGCGCCGTTCGAGATCCCAATATTGACCGAGATCTTGTTCTTGCCCTCTTTGCCCTTCGGATCAGGAATTTCGACCGACGCCTTCTTGTCTTTGTCGTAAATAATGGCGCCTTCTGGAATCTGGAGCACGCTCTTGTGCTCGTCCAGAATGATTTCGGCGTTCGCGGTCATCTCAGCCTTCAATTCGCCGCCGGGATTGTTGATGGAGACACGCACTTCAAACGTAGTGACGTTGTCCTTCTCTACCCCCATGGGAGAAATCTTCGTGACCTTGCCCTGGAAGGTCTTGTCCTTGAAGGATTCCACTTTGATCCGCGCCGGTTGTCCCAGATAAACCTTGCCAATATCGCTCTCGTCCACTTTGCCCTTTACATAAACTTCGCTGGTATCGCCCAGCGTCATTACCAGTGTGGCCGAGGAACCCAGAACCAGAATCGAGCTGACCGCGTCGCCCATTTGCACATCGCGGGAGAGCACAATTCCCTCAATCGGGGAAACCACATCGGTGTAGCTGAGCTGCTCCTCGAGTTGCTTCAGGTTGGCTTGATCCTGCGCGACCTGCGCTCCCGACTGTGCGATCTTTGCCTTTAATACCGTCATCTGCGCCTTAGCCACGTTCTGCTTGTTGAGCGACATCTCGTAGTTCTTCTCGGCATCATCCAACGCCGAGGCGGATACGACTCCGTCCTTCGCCATCCCCAGGGCACGATCGTAGGCGCGCTTCAATAGCGGCACATCCGGTCCTTCCGCATCGACCTTCGCGCGCTCGTAGTCAGCCTGTGAACCTTTCAGATTGGCCTGGGCGGCCTCAAGCGCGGCTTTCGACTGCTCCACCTGAGCCTCAATTTCTATCTTGTCGAGCTGCACCAGAAGCTGTCCCTTTTTCACGCGGTCGCCGTAATCCACCAGCAGTTTCTTCACAATGCCACTAGCCTTGGATTTCACTTCGACTTTGATGATGGGCGTAACTTTGCCCGTAGCTACCACGCTCTTGGCCAGGTCGCCCTTCTCTACCTTGGCCAGCTTCGACGGGTCAATCTTGGTGCCGCCACGGGTGGCAGCAAACACACCAATCGCAATCAGCAAGACCAAACCCAGCCCAATGCCACCGTAGATGTATAGTTTGCGACGCTTTTTCTTATTATTCCCGTTTCCGTTCACAATCGCCTCCTGATGCGCGCTGGAGATTGGCAGCTGTTGTGTGACGTGCCCTCATTCCTTACTACGCAGCCCGCCCCACGTTTGTTCCTGAGATTGGTTAGTTGGTACCCGAGATATCCGTCGCTTAACCCAAGCTGTTCGTTTAGACCGGGATACGTGTTAAAGGGTAGCGGCCGTGGATAAATTTTCTGAGGCAGCGAACAGTGCTGTTTCTCATTCTAGCCCACGCTTAGCTCCCACGAGAGTCCGCCATGAGCTCGCCGATCCAACCTGACCGGTGGGAACCGAGAGCGTCGCATAGCCCTTTGGAATGTTAGAATTACGTTTCCATGATCGCCTTTGTGCTGCTCCGGGTCTTGTTGATCCTTCTCCTGGTGGCAGCCAATGCCTTTTTCGCAGCCGCCGAATTCTCACTGGTGAGCGTCCGCGACACCCGCATCCAGCAGCTCATCGCGTCCGGCCGCGTTGGCGCGCGCATCGTTCAGCGTCTCCATCAGAAGCTGGATGAGGTCGTAAACGGCGTCCAGGTTGGCATCACGATGGTCAGCTTGACCCTGGGCTGGATCGGCGAACCCATGGTGGCCCGGCTGGTGGAAGGTTTCCAGTTTGTCCACAAGGTTCCGCACGCGGCCGTCTACGCACACAGCATTGCTATTGCGATCGCCTTCAGTTTAATCACCTACCTGCACGTGCTCCTCGGCGAGCTCGTGCCAAAAACGCTGGCATTGCAGCGCGCCGAGCAGATCGCTCTAGCTGTCGCCGCGCCCATGGAGGCTTTTCTCACTATCACTCGTCCTTTTCTTTTCTTCATGCGGAAGTCCGGCGGCCTGGTTCTGCGCCTTTTTGGCGCTCAAGAGTCCCGCCGTCGCGGCGCCGTACACTCACCCGACGAACTCAAGCTGATTGTTACCGCCAGCCGCCAGTTCGGACAGATTCCTGAATTTCAGGAAGAGATGATTCACAACGCCATTGAACTGGACAGCATTACGGTTCGCCAAGTCATGGTCGCCCGTCCTGACATTTTCTCTTTGCCCGCTGACCTCAGCCTCGATGAGGCGCTAACTCGTGTCATCGAAGGCCAACACTCACGCATCCCGATTTACGACCCGCAGCGCGGGCCGGAGCACATCGTCGGCGTTCTCTACTACAAAGATTTAATGCGGTGGGTGCGGCTGCGGCTCACCAACGTGGGCCTGCCGGTAGCCCAACGCATCACGCGCATGACCATCGGCCAGATTGTGCACGATGTCCTGGTCGTTCCCGAAACCAAGGTACTCGCTGAATTATTGGCCGAGTTTAAGCAACGGCGTCGCCACCTTGCGGTTGTGGTCGACGAGTTCGGCTCGACCGCCGGGGTCGTCACCGTCGAAGACATTCTCGAGCAATTGGTAGGAAATATCGAAGACGAGTTTGACCTTGCCCCGCCCGAGCCAGCGCTCGATGACGAATCGGTGATGGTGCTCGAAGGCTCAGTCAACATTCGAGATCTCGAGGCCCAGTACGGCCTGACTCTTCCCCGGGATGCTGGTTTTGAAACTCTGGGTGGATTCATTCTCGCCCATCTGCAAAAGATTCCCAGCCTGGGTGATACGTTCGAATACGAAGGCCACCGTTATACCGTCGCAGAAATAGAAGGCCACCGCATCGCCAGAGTGAAGATTGAGAAAACAGGAAACATCGAGGCCGGGGCTGAGTCCGCAAAGCACGCGGGAGACTGACCGCTCACTCTGCGATAGGACAAATTTCGTGCTGCACTTGCCTTGGGGTGGCGCAGCGCTTCCGCGCTGCGGTAACCGCCTCGGTTGAGTTCGGCTTTAGCCGCCGAAGGTGCGCCTCGACTGCGAGCTGATGGTGCGGCAGAATCGGGAGGCACAAATTTACGATTGGTCTCAGGGCGCGACTTCAGTCATGCCGAAAGGGAGCCTTTTTAACCAGCGATTTCAGCGGCTGAGGTTCGGAGATTTGACTGCGAACTCGCCCCTCGCTACGGAACACTAGTCACTGACCTCATGCTCCGCCAGCTCCTCCAACGCGTCCTCTACACCCTGCCAGTCATCTGGTTAGTCGTCTCCCTCGTCTTCCTTCTCATCCACCTCGTCCCCGGAGACCCCATCCAGCAGATGCTCGGCGAAGGAGCGCCACCCGCCGATATCCAGGCCACTCGCCACGCCTATGGGCTCGACAGGCCACTCGGCGAGCAATACATCCGTTACTGGAAGGGAGTCCTTCGCGGTGACCTTGGACCGTCGTTCCGCTACAACCAGACGGTTACGCATCTCCTGGCTCAGCGTTACCCCTATACAATGGAACTGACGCTGGCGTCGCTGTTCATCGCAATCATTCTTTCGTTTCCAGCCGGCGTATATTCCGCCCAGCATCCCAATCATTGGGAGGACCGCCTGATCTCTGTCGTCAGCCTTTTTGGGTTGTCGTTTCCCAACATCGCACTTGGCCCGATCCTCATAATTCTTTGCGCCATTAAGCTGGGTTGGTTGCCGGTTTCCGGTTCGGGCGGCGTCGAGTATCTGGTGTTGCCCGCCATCACCATGGGCGGATCTATGGCCGCCATCCTCACCCGCATGGTGCGCACGTCCATGCTCGAAGAGTTGAGCCAGGACTACATCCGCACCGCCCGCGCCAAAGGCCTGCCCGAGCGCACCGTCGTCTACCGCCATGCCCTACGCAACGCCATGATTCCCGTCATCACCGTACTCGGCCTGCAATTCGGCGCGCTGCTGGCCGGCGCCATCGTCACCGAAACAATCTTCTCCTGGCCCGGCATCGGGCGCCTGACGATTCAGGCAATTTCGAATCGCGATTACTATCTGGTGCAAGGCTGCATTCTGACGATTGGCTTGACGTATGTCGCGGTGAACTTTCTGACCGACGTGCTGTATTCGGTGGCTAACCCGAGGATCAGGCAGTAAAGAAAAAAGCGCGGCGCTTGGCTGGGTTCGTCCGCCATGGCGATTTGTGGGAGCAATCGAAAATGCAGGAGGCGGGTGCCCGCCTCCTGTCCAAATCAAACTACGCTGCCTGCGTTACCTTCTTCATCCGTTCTTCCATGTCCTTGGGCGACACGTCTTCCACGTGAGTGGCAACGCCCCACAGATGTCCGAACGGATCCTGTATGAAGCCAGAGCGGTCTCCGTAGAACTGGTCCTGAACCGGCTTTAGGATTTTCGCGCCCTCGGCGGCCGCGCGTTCGACTACGCGATCGACGTCGGGAAGGTATACATACAGGCTCACCGGGCTGGCACCGATGGTGGCCGCGCTGGTGTGTCCCTGCCCCATGCTGGGATTTTCGTCGGCCAGCATGATGTGGGAGTTGCCGATCTTCAACTCGGCGTGACCGACCTTGCCGTCCGGGCCATTCATGCGAAAGAGTTCGGTCGCGCCGAAAACTTTCTTGTAGTACTCAATGGCTTGGGCAGCGCCCCTGATGACCAAGTAGGGCGTGACGGAGTTGTAGTCCTTGGGAATGTACGAGACTTTGCTCATGATTTTTCTCCTCAGAACGTAGGCTAGAGGCGGAGGTTTACGGCGCGCATGCGGACCGGCGAACCGGTTCCGGCACTCCGTTTCATGAGAACACAATTCGTGAGTTATGAAAACACAATTCGTGAGCGAGCTCGAGAGCCGAGGGCGCAGTTTACGATTCGCTCAATCTCCCCGCCGCCGAGTGCCCCATCCTTCTCGTTCTTTGCGCAAGGGGAACGAGAACAAGGGGAACGAGAACAGCAGTCCTCGGGAGCAACCGTCAGCACACGACACGCACCCCAGATTTCGAAACTCCTTTTCCGAAACCAACGATGAGGCATTAAACTGGACCGCGCAGGAATCAACTCGGTCCAGGTTCCTGACACGTCGCAGGAGGACTCCGTCATGTATCGCAGAGATTTTCTGGTACGCACCGGACAGGTCATCGGCGCGGTTGCACTGACATCCGCCTTGCGGACGGCTGAGGTGCTTGCTGGCAAGCAGTCCTCCGCTGATTCTCCGAGTTGGGAGGCTGTCCGCGCCAATTTCAATCTCGCGCCCGACCTGATTCATATGGCGGGATTCTTCCTGGCGTCGCACCCCAAACCTGTTCGTGACGCGATTGAGATGTACCGGCGCGCTCTCGACGCCAATCCCATTGAGTGTTGGTTCGCAAATATCGCCAAGTCGGAAGCGGCCGTCGCGGCGGCAGCCGCGCATTATCTTGGTGTCGATCCCGCCGACATCGCGCTCACTGACAGCACGACCATGGGACTCGGCCTCCTCTACGGCGGCCTGAGGCTGCGTGCCAACCAGGAGATCCTTACCACCGCTCACGATCACTACTCCACCGAGACCTCGCTCCGCTTACGCGCAGAGCGCACCGGCGCAGCCATTCGCAGAATCTCTTTGTACCGCGACGCAGCAGCAAAGTCTGTCGATGAGATCGTCGGGAATGTCACGAAGGCTGTCGCTCCCCAGACCCGTGTGTTGGCTGTCACTTGGGTGCATTCTTGCACCGGGGTGAAGCTCCCGATTCGCGCCATCGCGGATGCGCTCAAGCCGATCAATGCAGGCCGCGACGAGCAAGACCGCGTGCTACTTTGCGTCGATGGCGTCCACGGCCTCGGTGTCGATGGCACCGAGCTGCCGGAATTGGGCTGCGATTTCTTCGTCGCCGGGTGCCATAAATGGATGTTTGGCCCGCGCGGTACTGGCTTGGTCTGGGGCACGCCCACGGCCTGGTCAGCCGCCACCGCCACGATTCCCACATTCGACGACGCCAATTACGAAATGTGGATGGAGCTTCGTCCCCAGGCCCCGATTCCCGTCGGTTCTTGGATGTCTCCTGGAGGTTTCCATTCCTTCGAACATCGCTGGGCCCTGGACCGCGCCTTCCAGTTCCACCAAACCATTGGCAAGCCGCGCATCGCGGAGCGCATTCACTCGCTCAACCGGCAGCTCAAAGAGGGCCTGGCGAAAATGCCGAATGTTACGCTTTACACACCTACGGAGGACGAGTTATCGGCAGGCATCGTTTGCTTTGATCTACACGGAATCCACGCCCAACAAGTGGTGGACGCGTTGAGAAAGAAAAAAATCGTCGCCAGCGTCACGCCCTACAAAACGCTCTATGCGCGCTTGTCCCCCGGCGTGTTAAATTCACCAGCCGAGGTAGAAACAACTTTGGCAGCGGTGCGCGAGCTGCGAGGGTGAACGCTTCTCGGCGTTCTCTGCGATCAGTTCTGAGCACACTCTGCGATTAAGATTTGGTTCTTATGTCCACCGCCGCCATTTCGCTCCGCCGCGCTGCCCGCCACAATCCTCTGGCCGCCACCGGCGTTGTGTTGGTGTCTATCTTCGTGCTATTCGCGATCTTCGCTCCTTGGATCGCCCCGCAAGATCCCGCCGCTATCAGTCTTCCCACTCGTCTTGAACCGCCTTCAGCGGCGCACTGGTTCGGAAGTGACGAACTCGGCCGCGACATCCTCTCGCGCATCATCTACGGCGCGCGCATCTCGATGCTGGTCGGCAGTTGCGTTGTTCTCGCGTCGCTCGCGCTCGGACTTGTGATCGGCTCCATCGCTGGCTACTATGGCGGACGCGTCGACCGCTTCGTCAATGTCGTCCTGATGAATGCATTCCTCTCGTTTCCCGGAATTCTTCTGGCCATCGCCTTCGTCGCCTTCCGCGGACCTGGCATCTTGAACCTGGTTCTTGCTCTCTCCCTTGGCGGATGGGTTGGCTACGCACGTCTTGTCCGCGGCCAGGTGCTTGCCGCCCGAGAAAAGGAATTCGTCGAAGCCGCCCGCGCCCTGGGCGCGAGCGACCTGCGCGTCATCGTCCGCCACATTCTGCCCAATATTATTCAGCCCGTGATCGTGCAATCTGCCATCGGCATGGCGGGGGCAATCCTCGCCGAAGCAACCATGAGCTTTCTCGGACTGGGAGTTCCTCCCCCCACGGCCAGTTGGGGCACGATGCTCAACGACGGCCGGGCCCATCTTTTCGATGCACCCCACCTCGTCCTGTTTCCCGCGCTCACCGTGATGTTGGCAGTGTTGTCATTCAACTTTATAGGAGACGCATTGCGCGACTATCTCGATCCTCGCTCTCGCATCGAAGCGGGGATGTAGAGGGATCGGCGCTCAGGGGAAGGACTGCTCACCGGATTCAGCTCACCCATGTAATTGAAAAGCTGTGAATTAGCGCGATTTATGCGCCTACGCAACATTTCTTTGCTCTCCGTGTTTCTTTTCACTGACGCAACACGGCGTCGATCGACAAATCAATAACAGCGCAGAGAAACGGAGAAATTCTTATGAGTCACCATCTGAAGATTACTTTAGTCAGCGCGGCACTGGCGGTCTTTGCGTTGCCAGTGGTTGCGCAGAGCAACAGTACAACTGCACAGAGCTCGACCGCAGCGTCTACCCCTGTAACCGGCGAGTCAATCCAGGATCGTAAACAGAATCAGCAGGACCGCATCGCCAATGGGGTCAAGAGCGGACAGTTGACGGCCGGCGAAATCGCCAATCTGGAGAAGAAGCAAGCCGCCCTCAACCAGGAAGAGCGCAACATGCGCAAACTGACCGCAGCCGACAAAAAGACGCTAACCCAGCAACAGAACCAGTTATCCAAGCAGATCTACCAGGACAAACACAATTCGGCGGTGCAGAATACCAACCCAAAGAGTGAAGTTGGCAAGCGCCAGGAGAACCAGCAGGACCGCATCGCGCAGGGCATCAAGGGCGGCCAGTTGACCGCCGGCGAAGCGGCACACCTGGAACACAATCAGGCGAAGATCAATCAGGAAGTGCGTGCCGACCGTCAAGGCAACGGCGGCAAGCTGACTGCGCAAGAAAAAGCTCAGGTCAATCGCCAGCAAAATCGCCAGTCGCGCCAGATCTATCGCGACAAACACAATAACCGGCATCAATAAGTTGGGCCCACACCACAAGGCAGCGAGCAGAGAGACTGCCGAGAAGAAATGGGAAGCCAACGCCTCCGGGTTCGCACCGGAGGCGTTGGCTGTTTGTGCGGCTGTTGTCCGATGTCACATCCCGTGTAACCCCGCGAAAATACGGCAAATCGAGTGCTTGACTGTAATTGCAATATGCAATATAAGTATGTCGATTTGAAATATGCGACTTGGCGAGAAAATTCGTTATCTGCGCGAAGTGGAGGGCTCGCTGCGTGGATTGGGACGACCGATGACGCAGCAGGAAATCGTCCGCGCCATCGGTGAGGAGCTGGGGCGTGGGAAGACGATTAGCCAGTCCTATTTGTCACAGATTGAAAACGGCGCCCGTCCTCACATGACGCAGTCTTCGCGAGCGTTGTTGGCAAGGTTCTTCAAAGTGCATCCCGGTTTTCTGGTGGACGACCCTGAGGGCTATCACACTGAGCTGACCTCGGACCTGCGAACCACGGAAGGCAAGCTCGATGTCTGGCTGTTGCAAGGCTCGGAACGTTTTGCCAGCGACCCTGAGGTCAGCAATGTGATGATCAAGGCCGCCCGCGAAGGAGATACCCGCCGCTGCTTTCTGCTGTTGGGAGCGATTCTCGACGCTCCAGGGTTGGCAGAACGTCTGCTCGAGGCCTTGCGTCCAGAACCTGCGTATGGTAAGCACCGCCGCGGTATCGGCGCGGGGGGGAGGCGAATCTTATGACCTGGGCAGATTTTTATCTGATCTGTTTCGCCACCGGCTTTGGCTTTAGTTTTCTTTCATTCGTGCTGGGAGGCTCCCGCACCGGACGATTCCATCTGCCCCACTTTCAAGGGCACGCGGGTGGCGCACACTTTCCGCCGGCTCATGGGCGGCTTATGCCCGGAGCGGTAACGCCAGCACAGAATCCTGCAGCTTCCCTCACAACGCATGTCGCGTCCGCTGCCGATGCCGGAGCCGCACATCAGGCTGGCGTGCATGCTGCGCAGGGGAGCGCTGTTTCCCCGTTTAGCTTCGTCACGGTGACGGCATTCCTGGCCTGGTTCGGAGGAACCGGCTACTTGCTGACCCGCTATTCCGGCCTGTGGGTGGGGCTTGCGCTCGTGGTGTCGGTTAGCAGCGGTCTCATTGGGGGCGGCATTGTGTTTCTGTTCTTGACCAAGGTGCTGATCTCGCACGACGAGAACATGGATCCCGCCGACTACGAAATGGTGGGAGTTTTGGGGCGTGTTTGCAGTTCCATCCGAACCGGCGGAACCGGCGAGATTATCTACTCGCAGGTGGGATCACGCCGGGTCTGCGGGGCGCGCAGCGAAGATAGTAGCGCTATTGCCAAAGGCAGCGAAGTGGTCGTCACGCGCTACGACAAGGGAATTGCCTATGTACGTTTGTGGAGCGAGTTATCGGGCGAGGTTCACGAGTCGTCATCTGCGGGCGAGACCGACTAGGTGAGCCAACCCAAAATTGGGAACCACCGCGATTGTAAGAGGAGGCGTTATGTTCGAGATGTCAAGGACATTGGAGATTGGGATTGTCGCCGGGCTGGGGGTGATGGCCGTTCTGTTCCTGACGAGCATGTTGGCCAGGCTCTATCGCAAAGCTGGACCACACGAAGCACTCATCGTGTATGGATTCGGCGGGACGCGTGTGGTGCAAGGGCACGGCACGCTGGTGTTTCCCATGGTGCAGGTTTGCCGGGACCTTTCGCTGGAATTGATGTCGTTCGACGTGGCGCCGCAACAGGATCTGTACACCAAACAAGGCGTCGCGGTGACGGTCGAGGCTGTCGCGCAAATCAAAGTGAAGTCCGACCGGGAGTCCGTCCTCACCGCAGCCGAGCAGTTCCTGACCAAGACTGACCAAGAGCGCGAAGGCCTGATCCGGTTGGTGATGGAAGGCCATCTACGCGGCATCATCGGGCAGCTCACGGTGGAAGAAATCGTGAAGCAGCCAGAGATGGTTTCTGACCGCATGCGGTCCACCTGCGCGGAGGACATGAACAAGATGGGCCTCGAGGTGATCTCGTTCACGATCAAAGAAGTCCGTGACAAGAACGAATACATCACCAACATGGGAAAACCGGATGTGGCGCGGATTAAGCGCGATGCCGATGTTGCCACGGCGGAAGCCGACCGCGACACCGCCATCAAGCGCGCACTGGCGCAGCGGGAAGCGGCTGTAGCCAAAGCGCAAGCTGACCAGGAGCGGGTGCTGGCTGAAACCTTGTCGTTGGCCAAACAAGCCGAATCGCAGCGCGATCTTGAGGTCAAGAGGGCGCAGTTTCTCGAAGTCACAAAACGCCAGCAGGCGCAAGCCGACAAAGCGTACGACATCCAAACCAATATCATGCAGCAACAGGTCGTGGCCGAGCAGGTGAAGGTGCAGCAAGTCGAGAAAGAGCAGCAGGTCAAGGTCCAGGAAGCGGAGATCAACCGCCGCGAGAAAGAACTGATTGCAACTGTGCTGAAGCAGGCAGAAATCGAGCGTCAGCGCATTGAGACCCTCGCCGCGGCCGAAAAGCAGCGCCTGATTGCGGAGGCCGAAGGGCACGCGTCGTCGATACGCGCGCAGGGTGAGGCCGAAGCCGAAATCATCTTCAAGAAAGGCGAATCCGAAGCCAAGGCCATGAACGTAAAGGCCGAAGCCTATCAGGAATACAACCAGGCAGCGGTGATCGACAGGCTGTTCACCAGCATGCCTGAGGTTGTCAGGGCGCTGGCCAGTCCGCTGGCCAACGTCGACAAGATCACCATCGTCTCCACCGGAAACGGCGATGCCTCCGGGATGAACAAAATCACTGGCGACATCACCAAAATGGCGGCGCAGGTGCCGGCACTGTTCGAGACACTTTCGGGCATGCCGCTGGCGGAGTTGCTAGGCAAGGTGCGGCAGATCGGCGACAAGCCGCCGAAGCTGCCAGTGGATGGCAAGTAAGTCTCAAAGAGCTTGCGTAGGGACGGCCGCCTCGGCTGTCTAGCCAGCCAGGAGTAGAGCTGTGAACAAGTCAAGGTACACCGGTTTAGGAATTGCGTTAGGTGCGGGATTGGGAACAGTCGCCGGCGTTCTCGCCGGACACATCGCCCTCTGGCTCTCCATCGGGATTGCGATCGGAGTAGCGTTGGGCGCGTCATTCCGGCGCAAGGGAAACGAGTGTCCCGAGTGCGCGGCAGTACATGGATCCCACGAAGCGAAAAATCTGGCGTTGAGGAGCCAGCAGCCAGGAGCTGGCAGCTGAGAAAAAGGAGTCCACCATGGCACTACTGGAGCGAGTCGCAACGTTAGTTCGGGCCAATCTAAACGATCTGATCGACAAGGCGGAAGAACCAGAGAAGATGATCAAGCAAGTCATCCTCGACATGCAGAACCAGTTTCTGCAGGTGAAGACGCAGGTGGCGATCGCCATCGCGGACCAACACTTGTTGGAGAAGAAGCAGAAAGAAAATGAAGACAAAGTCGCCGAATGGATGCGTAAGGCCGAATTGGCTGTCGACAAGAAAGAAGACGACCTGGCCCGTGCCTCGCTGCAGCGCGTGGAAAGCTATCGCGAAGTGAGCCAGAACTTCATGCAGCAGGTGACCGACCAGAAGGCGCAGGTGGAAAATCTCAAATCGGCGTTGCGCAAACTGGAGCAGAAGTTAACCGAAGCGCAAGCCAAGGCCGATCTGCTGGTTGCGCAACATCGTCGTGCCCGCGCCGTGGGCAAGGCCAGCGACGCGCGCATGGCCATGGGCGACGGCTCGAAAGCCGCGGCTTTCGACCGCATGAAGCGCAAAGTAATACGTTCCGAGGCGGTGAGCCAGGCGAAGTCGGAAATCGCGGGAGACAACATGGAGGATCGCCTGGCTGCACTGGAAAAGGAAGATCGCATCGAGCAGTTGCTGGCGGAGCTGAAGACGAAGAAAGGAGCGGAGCGGACGACGTAGGTGAGCGTCATGGGGTGGCTTGATCGCCGCCAGGCTTTTGCTCTCTTTAAATACGCGCTTTCCCTAAACGACAAAAGGAGCCTCCCCTGGGCTCCTTTTGTCGAGTAGATTCGCAGGTGACTCTGAATCAACCCTAGCCGGCGCGTCGCACGCCGCGGCTGCGCTCGGCTTCAGTTTGGGCCGCGTTTTCGTCAGCCAGCGTGGCGTTCCACTCCTCCACTTGCTTCTGGGCTTCCTCTTTCTTGAGTCCGTATCGCTCCTGAATTTTGCCGATGAGCTGATCTTTCTGGCCTGCAATGATATCGAGGTCATCGTCAGTCAACTTGCCCCACTTGGTCTTGATTTTGCCTTTTAGTTGTTTCCACTGACCTTGCACTCGGTCCCAATTCATGGTGCGATCCTCCTCTTTGGAATTCCCTGATTTCAGAGTAGAACTTGGTTGGGCAGTCGGAAAATACAGTGATCACCTGACCAGTCGCGGAATCATGAGGCGCTAACCTTATTGCTTTGAAGTCCACAGCTCAGTGGCAGCGTAATGTTGCCGGAGATCTAGAACCAATCGCTGCGGTAGGCTATCCACCAGGAGACGAACAGGATGGGAATAGTCGCGGCCACGCCCCACCAGAGGGGCAGGACGAAGTCGGCGATCAGGCCGAGCCCAACGAAGAACATCCAGAATATTTTGCGTTCCACGACTTTCATTCTAAACCTGGGGCCAAATATCGAGGATTAGGACGCGAGTTCGCTTCGCGTCCTCCTGACTCGCTCGGTGTCGTGACGGCGCGGCTTGGGCTCTCGCGGGTCCGGGCGGCTGGTCATGACTGCGATGGCCAAGGATGAACGTGGATCGGCGGAGACGGAGGCAGATAAGCTTCCCTCCTTTGTTGCTGCTGCTATACATTGAAAGGCATGAAGTACTCACTGCAGCAGATTGCTGACGCCGTGCAGGCGCGGCTGCGCGGCGACGGGAGTGTTCAAATAAGGGCCGTGGCCAGCGTTGTATCTGCCAAGCCGGACGACTTGGTTTTTGTCGAGGACGAAAAGTATCTTGCTCAAGCCTTGAAATCCGCCGCGGGTGCGGTAATCGCGGGGGAATTCGCTGCGGCTGCGACTCCGTCCAGCAAGCCTCTTCTTATGAGTGCTCATCCCAAACTCGCTTTCGCCCGGGCGGCACGCTTTCTTCGCGATAAGAAGTGCGACGGTGCGGTGCGGCAGAGTGTGGACGCTACGGCGGTCGTGCATCCTTCGGCGCGGCTAGGTCGGGATGTGAGGGTGGATGTTCACGCTGTGATCGCCGAGGATGCGGAGATAGGCGACAGCACACATATTGGGGTGGGCGGCGCGATCGGCGCGAGGGTGACGATGGGGAGGAACTGCGAGATTTATCCCAACGTCACGATCTATTCCGGTACGACTCTCGGGGACCGTGTGATCGTGCATGCTGGTGCGGTGCTGGGCAGCGATGGCTTTGGCTATGTCTGCGATCCGAAGACTGGTGCCTATGAAAACTTTCCCCAGGTGGGGAGGTTAGTGATTGAAGACGACGTCGAGATTGGCGCCAACACCACGATTGACCGCGGCGCCCTGGACGAGACTCGCATCGGGCGCGGGACGAAGATCGATAATTTGGTCCACATCGGACACAACTGCCGGATCGGCGAAAACGTGGTGATTGCGGCGCAGACCGGACTTTCGGGAAGTATCGTGATCGAGAACAATGTCGTGCTGGGCGGACAGGTGGGCATTGGTGAGCATGCGCACATCGAAGAAGGAGTGATGCTGGGAGGGCAGGGCGGTGTCCTACCGAATAAAGTGCTGCGCGGCAAGGGCGTGGCCTTCTGGGGAACTCCGGCGCAACCTGTTCGGCAGTACTTGAAACAGCTGGCGATGCTGGCCAAGTTAGGGAGGAAGGCCTGAGAGCAGGATCTCCGGGTTCAGAACCTCGACCCGCGTCATCAGCTTCAGGTCAAAGTCGATCCATGGCAACGGTGGTGATTGGCGGACATTCGCGGAGCGTGGGAAAGACCAGCGTGGTCGAAGGTCTGATTTGCGGGTTGCATGAGTTGCAGTGGACGGCGGTGAAAATCACCCAGTACGGCCACGGCATTTGCTCGGCCGACGGCGCAGCATGTGACTGCGCGACCGCAGACCACAGCTGGGCCATTTCGGAAGAGAAGGATCGATCGGGAGAGTCGGACACATCGCGATTTTTGCGGGCAGGGGCAACCCGCGCTTTGTGGGTTCGCACTGAGCAGGGACGGCTGGCGGAGGCGATGCCGGCTTTACGTCAGAGGATCGCGGCGGCGGACTTTGTGATCGTGGAGTCGAATAGCGTCTTGAAATTTATGCGGCCCGATTTATATCTGACCGTGCTTGATCCGGCGACTGCCGACTTCAAGGCTTCGGCGCAAGAGGTTCTGGATCGCGCCAGCGCTGTCCTTCTGCATGACTCCACAAGCGGTGATGGAACAGCCTGGGAGAGGGTTTCGCTGAAACCTGTGGCCCAAAGGCCGATCTTCCGCATTCGTCCCCCCCGTTATGTCACGCCTGAGATTGTGGAGTTCGTACGAAATTCATTGGCGGTCGAACCGAAAACAGATTCCCCACAGACGAGAGCTTTTTCGGAATGATGAATTCCGGAAACGCGCCATGAAAACAGAAAGCTGAACTCAGAGAAGGCCTCTGCTATTCTGGCGGCGTGCGGCAGATACACTTCAGTGCGTGGTGGTTAGTGGGCTTGTCATCGCTTCTGCAGGTTCTGATCTTTCCTCTTCCCGCTTTATACCTTCTAAGCTGGATTGCTTTCGCGCCGCTGCTGGTGGGCCTGCTGCGGGCGCAGCCAGTCGGAACGCTCGAGATCGACGACTCGGTGAGACTTCGCGCGGCGAGCCCCGGGCAGGCGTTTTTGCTGGCCTACGGGTGCGGGATTCTTTGGTATGCGGGCACCTGTTATTGGATTTACGACACCATGCATCAGTATGGCGGGCTGAACCCCGCGGCGGCATTGCTAGCGTTGCTTCTGTTCTGTTTTTACCTTGGGCTTTATCACGGGCTATACGGATTGCTGGTGAGCTTGCTAGTAGGGCCAGAACAGGACAACCGGCGGGTTCTGGTGGCCGCTCCATTTCTCTGGGTAACAGTAGAACTGGCGCGCACGCGGGTGACGGGTTTTCCCTGGAACTTGCTGGGCATTGCGCAGGTGGACAACGTTGCACTCTGCCGGATCGCGAATGGGACGGGGGTTTACGGGATTTCGTTTGAGATCATGTTGGTAAACGTTGCATTGGCTGCAGCTTTTCTGGTCCATCGGAAGAAACGGGGCACGCTTCTGCTGGCCGCCGTGGTTGCGGCCGCGGTGTTACAGGTGGGCCGGTGGGTCAGTGCCCCCGGCGTGCTCGGCGACCATGCCGCACTGCTGGTGCAGCCGAATATTCCGGCTTCGGTCGAAACGGAATGGACTCGAGACTATTTTGAAAGCACGCTCGAGAGTCTAACTACCATCAGCCTAAAGGCGGCGCGGCATGAGTCGTCACCGGACTGGTTGGGCAGCGCGACTTCTGCTAACCCCGCTCCCGCGAAGGTCGACTTGATCGTTTGGCCGGAATCGCCGGCGCCGTTTTACACCAACGATCCTCTGTTTCGCAGCGCGCTGAGCGAAATGGCGCGGCAGTCACGGACGTGGCTGCTGACCGGAGCCATTGGGACGAACTCGGCCCCGAACCAGGGTGGGCAAGGCGGGCAAATCTTTAACTCTGCCGCTCTGATCAGTCCCGAGGGCGAATGGACCGCGCGCTACGACAAAAGTCATCTGGTGCCATTCGGGGAGTATCTCCCGTTTCCACGACTGTTTGCCTTTGCCGGAGGGCTGACCAAACAGGTAGGGGAGTTTGAGCGAGGTACATCACGCAGTCCGCTCGACGCAGGGGGCGCCAAACTGGGAGTGTTCATCTGCTACGAGTCGGTATTTCCCGACGAAGTGCGGCAGTTTGCAGAGCGGGGTACACAGGTGCTGGTGAATCTTTCGAACGACGGATGGTATGGCGACAGCGGTGCGTATGCACAGCATTTGAATCAGACGCGCATGCGAGCCATTGAAAACAACCGCTGGCTCCTGAGCGCAACCAACACGGGAGTGACAGCCTCGATTGACCCTTTCGGGCGCATTGTGGCTCGTATTCCGCGCAAGCAACGCACGGCGCTGGTGGCGCCCTATGCCCTTACCTCGGTATCGACGTTCTACACCCGTCATGGCGACTGGTTCGCGTATCTGTGTGCGATAATTTCAGTTGGGGCGCTGCTGGCGCGCTTCGCATCCGGTAAGAAGGTTGATTGATCGTGATGAATCAAGAGTTGGAACAGGAATATACCGCATTGAAATCGAAGGCTCACGAACTCCGGGAGTATCTTTGACGCGGACAAGATCCGTCCGCAGCTAGCCGAAATTGACCGGCAGGCCGCCGATCCGAATCTGTGGTCGAATCCTCAAAAATCTCAGCAAGTCATGCGCGAGAAGAAGCGTCTGGAAAGCGCGTTGGCCACAGACGCTGATCTGGCGCGGCGAATGGACGACATCCAGGCATATTCGGATTTGTCCGGTGAAGGCGAGAATGTTGACGTCGACCTGCGCCGTGAGATTGATTCGCTGCGCACCTTGGTGGATAAGCTGGAAACGGCCACCCTTCTCTCCGGCGAAAATGATGCGCGCAACGCGATCGTGACCATCCATCCCGGCGCTGGCGGCACTGAGTCTCAGGACTGGGCCGACATGCTGCTGCGCATGTATTTACGTTGGGCGGAGCGCCAGGGATTCGAGACTGTGCTCTATGATTACCAGGCGGGCGAAGAAGCCGGGCTGAAGTCGGCCACGTTCGCGGTAAACGGCGAGTATGCCTTTGGCCTTTTGACCAGTGAAATTGGGGTTCACCGGCTGGTGCGTATTTCGCCCTTTGACCAAGCCAAGCGGCGGCATACTTCATTTGCCAGCGTTTACGTCTCGCCGGAAATCGACGAAACGATAGAAGTGATCATCAAGCCAGAAGATATCCGCACCGATACTTACCGCTCCAGCGGAAAAGGCGGACAGCATGTCAATACGACGGATTCAGCCGTGCGCATTACGCACATCGCAACCGGACTGGTGGCCAGCTGCCAAAACGAGCGTTCGCAACACAAGAATCGCGAACGCGCCATGAGCATGCTGCGCTCGAAACTCTATGAATTCGAGATGGAGAAGAAACGCGCAGCCACAAAGAAAATTGAGGACTCCAAGCTCGATATCGAGTTTGGATCGCAGATTCGATCTTACGTGCTGCAGCCCTACCGGCTGATCAAGGACCACCGCACGAAACTGGAAGTAGGCGACGTGGACCGCGTGCTCGACGGAGACTTGCAGCCATTCATCCGGGCGTACTTGCTGATGCGCCGCGGCGAGAAGTAAGCCAGGCCCAGCCGAACCGGGGAGCAGCGATGGTGGGACGCAAGCGCAGAACAGCGATTAAGCTGGGGCCACGCTTTCTGCGGGCTTTTCAATTCGCAGCGGACAAGCATGCTGGCCAGACTCGCAAGGCATCGACCATCCCTTATATTGCGCATCTGATGGGAGTGGCTTCACTCGTGCTGGAGGCCGGAGGCGACGAAGACCTTGCCATCGCGGCGCTTCTGCACGATGTTGTCGAAGACTGCGGAGGCGAGCCCATGCTCAATGAAGTGCAACGCCGTTTTGGCAAGCGTGTGGCCCGCGTAGTAGAAGGTTGCACCGATGCCGATCGTTATCCGAAGCCGCCGTGGCGGGAACGTAAGCAAAGTTATGTCCGGCGCCTGAGAAGCGCCGACGCCGATACCAGGCTGGTTTCCGCTGCCGACAAGCTGAATAACGCGCGTTCCATCCTGACCGACTACCGCGAAATCGGAGAATCTGTGTGGACACGTTTCCAAGGAGGTCGCGAGGGTACACTTTGGTACTATCGCGCCTTGTGCGACCAATTTCTTCGCCGCCAGCCCAACCGGTTGACTCGTGAACTCGCGCTGGCCGTGAGGGAATTGGAGGCGGTGGCGAAAACGGAAAGCAACATGGATTGAAGTTTTGTGGGGTTGCGGTTCGTCTGTCACCTCCGGGCTACGGGGAGCTTCAAATGAGGTTTCAGAGGGTTCTCCGATTCATGGGTAGTTTCGCTTTAGTAACTTTCGCTGGTCGAGACCCTCGCCGATAATAGGCCTGAGCTGCAGACGCCTGAAGCGCTCAAAGTCTGCTGGACGCATGAACCTATGCCGCGCATGATTGATCAAATCCGCGCATCGAAGTTGCCCTCCAATATGATGCAGTTTGCGGCCCGAGGAGCGCTGTCGGTGCCGCCCGCGGAGAACATAGAGATTCTGGTCTATCTCGCCAAATACAACAAGGTTTTTGGCGACGTGGCGCGGATGACGCTGGCCGGCTGGGACGCGAAAGCATCCTTCGATGCCGCTTCCAACCCTCAAACCCCGGTCCAAGTGCTGGACTACTTCGTGGAAAACTTGCGGCCACAATTGCTGCCAGCCCTGCTGGAGAACCCTGCGGTGGCCCAGGAGACGCTAGCCAGATTCGCAATTTCCGCTTCCCGCGAAAGCATTGAGACAATGCTGAAGAGTGCCAGAGTGCGACGCTCGGAAGCGATCCTAGACTGTCTGCGGTCAAATCCTTACTTGAACAAGGGTGAATCCGAGGAGATCAACAAGCTGATTTCTTCCGTCAGCAATAAGAATGAAGACCAAGGCGGCACTTCAATCGGCGACGTTAACCATGCAGGGGTTAACAACGAGAACGAACAAGGCGATAGTGCAGCGGCAGACGATGGAGGCGGAGAAGTTCCCGACGAAGCGGTATCCGCCTATCTCTCCGAACACGCCAGCGAAATTGCCGCTGAAGGAGAGAAGCCGTTTCAGGCGATTGGGGGCGTTCTGGATTTGCTGGGAAAGGACTATTTTCCGGTGTCTTCCACGTCAGAGGCCGGCGGCGATACGCCCCCACCGGTTGCCGGAACCAGCGATGCGGCGGCCGGCGCAGCCGCAGTTCCAGCCAGGGCCGCTCCCGGCAAGAAGGCGCTTCCGGACGTAGCCAAGCGTGACAACGCCGTTCAAAAAATCAATCGCCTCGACATCAAGGGGCGTATTCAACTGGCGTTGAAAGGCAACAAAGAAGAGCGTTCCCTGCTGATCCGTGACGGCACCAAGGTGGTGGCATTGGCGGTGTTGGAAGCCCCGAAATTATCGGACGGCGAGGTTGAGAAGTTCGCAGGCCAGAAGAATGTGCTGGAGTCAGTGCTGCGGGCGATTCCTTTGAAGCGACGGTTCATGAAAAACTATGGAGTTGTGCGGAACCTGGTGGGCAATCCCCGTACTCCGCTGGATCTTGGCTTGGGATTGATGAAGCACCTGCTGACCCAGGACTTGAAAAACCTCTCCGCCAACAAGGAAGTCTCAGATACGATCCGCAAGCTGGCTCATAAGATGTATAAGCAGAAGCTGGCAACTTCGCCCAAAAAATAATTGCGTGGAGGGGAACGCGGAGAGTCATGCGCGCCTTGCCGGAATCGGACGCCATCACTGAATTGCTGAAACGTGCGAAAACGATTGCGGTCGTTGGACTTTCCGACAATCCATTCCGCGCCAGCCACGGCGTGTCAGCTTACCTGCAGAACCAGGGATACCACATCATTCCGGTGAATCCCCACATCGAGTCAAGTCTGGGCGAGAAGGCCTATGCTTCGCTGCTTGATCTGCCGGAGAAAGTTGACATCGTGAATGTCTTTCGGCGGTCAGAGTTTCTCGAGGAGATCGTGGAGCAAGCCATCCAACTCCAGGCGCCTGCCGTCTGGATGCAGGAAGGCGTGATTAGCGAGAGAGCTGCGGAGAAGGGGCGCCGGGCAGGCATCTTCGTGGTGATGGATCAGTGCATCCTGAAAGAGCACCGGGCGCGGTTTGGGTAAATTACGGTCCGATCATCGCGCAACACCAATCATCGCCCAACACGAATCAACACAACCGTGGCGTCGTCGTTCAGGCCAGTGCTGTTAGAGAAGGCGCGGACATCATCCACGATGCTCAGCGCAGATGCGTCCGGGCTAAGGGCGTGGGTCACGAGCCGGCGAGAACCGTACTCATCTTGCTCGGCATTCACGGCCTCGGTGATGCCATCACTGTAAAAAAGCAGCCGCGAACCGGCAGACAGAGGAACTCGTGTCTCGGAATACTCGCCGAAGCCAAGGCCCAAAGGCATTCCTTGCTCGGTAGCTAGAAAACGGGAGCCGGTGTCATCGATGAATAACGGTTGCAGGTGTCCGGCATTGGCAAAGGTTACGGTGCGAGCTGCCGGATCGAGTACCGCGTAAACCATGGTGACGAATCGCCCGGCAGGGAAATCATTCGCCAGGACGCGATTGAGCCGGTTCAACACATCGGCCGGATGGGAGCAGGTTTCTGCTAGAGAGCGCAGAATGCCGCGAGTTGCAGACATCAACAAGGCCGCGGCAGCACCTTTCCCGGCCACATCGGCGAGAACCAGTCCCCAGGAGCCATCTTCAAAGGGGATGAAATCGTACCAGTCGCCACCCACGGCGCGGGCGGGGACGCTCAAGCCTGAGACCGCGAACCCAGGGATGTAAGGAGAGCTCTTAGGCAAGAGCGCCTGCTGGATAGCGCGAGCTTCTTCAGCTTCGCGATTCATGGTTTCCCGCTCGTCGCGCTCGCGCTGGAATCGGCGCGCGTTGTGCACCGCTGCCGACACCTGATTGCAGAAGGCTTGGAGAAGTCGCAGCCGCTCTGCGGGAAAAGCATTCAGCTCGGGGTGAGATACGGTAAACACTCCGACCAAACCCCCGTCCCCGGAATGGAGCGGAATAGCCACTTCGGAAAGTGTGGAATCTTCGCAGCGGATGTAGTACTGATCCTTGCGCACGTCAGGGGCGTAACGTATCTGCCCGGTCGAGGCCACGTAGCCGACCATGCCTTCTTTGCCAATCTTAAGACGCTGCCCTTTGCCATGAAGGCTGCAGCCATGCACTCCGGCCAAAACCAGCTCGCCGTGCTCCTCGTCGTGCAGGTAAACGTTAGCTTCGACGCAACCGAACGAGCGCGCAACCTCATCCACGATAGTGTCGATGAGCGGATCGAGGTCAAGAATAGAAGAGATATTCTGAGCCGCTTTCTGTAGCCGGTGCAGGTCTTCAATCCACGCTCCTTGCAGGGCACGAGCGGCGCCCGCGTCCGTTCCCGCGGCTATCGAGCCTGACGCCATAGATTCAGCCTTTTTCGAGCAGGAGACTGCTGCCGTATGAGATGCACAGTTGCTGGGTCAGGATTCTTTCTTGGGACGGGACGGCTTCTGTGGCGCGGCGAACGAGCGTAAACGCTTGATTTCGTCCAATCGCTCGCGAATCCGTTTTTCCACACCTTCGAGAGTGGGCCTGTAATAAACGCGGTCGCGCAGATTGTCGGGCAGGCATTGCATGTTGGCGACTTTCTCTTTGAGATCATGAGCATACTGGTATCCATCACCGTAGCCTAACCCTTTCATGAGCCCTGTCGGAGCATTTCGCAGATGTAACGGGACGGCGTCCGCGGCGGTCTGCTCTACGTCTTGCTGCACTTCGCTGTAAGCCGTGTAGAGGGCGTTGGATTTGGCAGCGGCTGACAGATAGACGACCGCCTGCGCCAGCGCCAAATTGCCTTCCGGCATGCCAATGAAATCAACCGCGTCGCGGGCTGCCATACACAGTGCGAGTGCGTTAGGGTCAGCCAGACCGATATCCTCGACCGCCATGCGCACGACGCGGCGCGCAATGTAGAGCGGATCTTCGCCGGCTTCAAGCATACGGCCGAGCCAGTACAGAGCGGCATCGGGATCGCTGTTGCGAACTGATTTGTGCAGCGCGGAGATGAGATTGTAGTGCTCTTCGCCACTCTTGTCATAGAGCAGGGTACGCTTCTGCAGCGCGTCGCGGACGATGTCGTCACTAATTTCGCCGGACGACTGCTCCGAAGTTTTCTCTTGGGCGAGGGCAGCGGCTACTTCCAGGACATTGTAGGCGCTGCGGGCGTCGCCACTGGTGTAACTGGCGACCTTTCTCAGGACGTCGTCCGATGCCTTCACTTTCATTTCGCCCAGGCCGCGCTCCTCGTCGAATAGAGCCCGGCGCAGGAGAGGTACGATCTGGTCCTCAGTCAGGGGTTTCAGTACATATACGCGACAGCGAGATAGCAATGCCGAGTTGATTTCGAAAGAGGGATTTTCGGTGGTGGCGCCAATCAGGCGAATGTTGCCTTTCTCCACGTGCGGGAGAAAAGCGTCTTGCTGCGCCTTGTTGAAGCGGTGAATTTCGTCGATGAAAACGATGGTTCGCGTGCCGTATTGGCGGGCCCGCTCAGCGTCGGCCATGACCTGCTTGATCTCTTTGATTCCTGCCAGCACAGCGGAAAATTCCAGGAACTCGGCTTTGGTCATGCCCGCAATGATCTTTGCCAGCGTGGTCTTTCCCGTCCCCGGCGGTCCCCAGAAGATCAGGGAGCCAGCATCATCGCGATCGATCTGCGTCCGCAAAGGCTTGCCTGGGCCGATCAGGTGCTCCTGGCCGACGAATTCGTCGAGCGTCCGCGGGCGCATGCGGTCCGCCAGTGGCCGTGTACGGTCCGTGGGGGCATGAGCGTTCGGAATGGGTGGGAACAGGCCCATGGGGGAATGGCTCTTCGCTTTTAGCTTAGAGCCTCCGAGTCAACTTACGGGTGCCCTTTCGCTTTCTCTACC
>Ga0137418_10000712_pt1 | contig 30211 bp, 25 predicted proteins | sample CZODoug3_1_2_16f_FD_122242 | JGI IMG/M metagenome (GOLD analysis project Ga0137418, IMG submission 122242) | Vadose zone soil fungal communities from Angelo Coast Range Reserve, California, USA - CZODoug3_1_2_16fungal (Hybrid Assembly) | ecosystem: Environmental > Terrestrial > Soil > Vadose... | reverse complement strand
GGGCCTGTCAACCCGCCTTCGCCCGCCTCCGCCGAGGCTTCGGCGGGGCTTCGGCGGGCAAGCCCACCCCCGGGGATTGCAGGATCAGAACGACTTGACCGGGCCCTGCTTCTTCTTACCGCCCTTCTTCTTGGTCGCTTTCTTCTTCGCCCCACCTTTCTTCTTGGCCATCACACCCTCCTCTCGGTGTACGAACGGGATCTGCGGGACACCGAAACCAGCAGCTCCTGCACGGCCTGCGCGTCCACCTGCTCGCGCGCCATCGTCTTCCGCAGCGCGCGTCGTGCCGTGCGTGTCGGTTTGTACGCGCCAAGCCTGACGGCGAGGGCGAGGTACCGGCGTCCGTCCCGCAGCATCAGGCCGCTGGCGCAGATCGGCGCGAGGCGTTCGGCAATCGAGTCTTCGGTCGCCTCGTACCCCTCGCTCCGCGCGATCTCGGCCAGCCCGCGAACATCGGCCACCCCGTCACACTGCAGGTACAGCAGCCGGTCGAGATCGGACAGAACCGTGACAGCCGTCCGGGCGCCCGGGCGCGTGTCGCAAATCACGAGCGTGGCGCCCATCGCCGCGTGAAACAGCGAGCTCTCGCCGCCGAGCGATTTCCACGCGCGCAACTCCTTCAGCAGCGGTCCGATGTACTCGTCCACGCGCTGTTCGCGCAGGTAGTCGAAGGCGAAGTGATAGGCGAGGTTCGCGACCGCGGGCGGCGGCAGCGGGTACACGTGCTGGTAGGAGGGCAGCGGCCGGACGTTCGCGAACCCGAGCTTCCCGGCGTCGAAGAAGTTCGGGCTGAAACGATCGAGCCGCAGGCCGCCGAAGCCGATCGGCGGAACGAGGTGCGTGAGCAGCGGCACGATGTCGGCCATCCGCCGGTAGTCGTCGGGCGGCTCGCCCGGAAAGCCCCACAGGACGTTCCAGTACGGCCGCACGCCGAGCTCGGTGCACCACTTCAGGAGCTGGATGTTCTGGAGCGCGGTGACGCCCTTTCGCATCAGCGTCAGCACGGCGTCGCTGAAGCTCTCGATCCCCGGCTGGATCTGCGTGACGCCGGCGTCTCGCAGCGCCCGCACCTGCTCCTTCTTCAGGTTCGCCTTGGTCTCGTAAAAGAGGTCCACCTCGAGGTCGCTGGCCGCGAGCGCGGGCAGGAAATCGTGGAAGTAGCGCATGTCGAGAATGTTGTCCACGACCTGGATCTCGCACCCGGGGTGGCGCTTGACGATGAAGGTGAGCTCCTCGAGCGCACGCGCGCCGCTCTTGCTCCGGAACTCCATCGTCTGGCCGTTGAGGCCGCAGAAGGTGCAGTGCTTCTTTTCGCCCCACCAGCAGCCGCGCGAGGTCTCGAAGAACAGGCGCGGCTGCCACGTCCCCTTGAAGCCCGTCGCGTTGAATTCGGCGAAGAAGTCGTCGAAGTCCGGGTAGGGGAGCGCGTCCATGTCGCGCACGGGGGGCGCGTTGTCGAACGACCCGAAGAGGAACTCGCGCTTCACCGTCTCGCGCGTCTTCACGCCGTCGAGACCGGCAAGCGAGGTTCCCTTGAAGACCCGGTGCACGATCTCCGGGAAGATCAGGTCGCCCTCGCCGGACACGGCCGCGTCGACGAACGGAAACTGGCGAACCGTTTCTGCGCCCATGACGCCCTCGCAATTCGAGCCGCCGAAGACGATGGCGATCTCCGGCGCGCGTGCCTTCAGCCGGCGCGCCAGCGCGAGCGACGCGAGATGCTGCTGGAAGACGGTCGTGAAGCCGATCAGCCGGGGGCGCAGCGCGAGGATGTCGCCGGCGCATTCGTCGAGAAACGGTTCGACGTGCCGGCGGTTGTCCGCGAGCCGCCGGATCGTCGCCGGATGGAGCGGGGCGACGTCGTCGATGACCCAGCCCGAACGGCAGCGCAGGATGCTGTCGAAGTACCGCTCGTCGTCCTCGGCGGTGCGGTCGAACAGCGCCCCGGCAAACAGCCACTCGCCGGCCAGCTGGCGGGCCGATACGCGGTCGTCGCTCGACAGGTCGAAGTACAGCGATCGTCCGATGCGCCTGGCGAAGGGAAGACCGAAGTAGCGGACCACGCTGGAAATGCCGTCGCGGTTGAGGGCGCCCTTGAGGAGGCTCAGGCCCATCGAGGGAGAGAACAACTCGCCAAACGGCATGCTGACGAGGACGACGTCGACCTGTCCGCCTTCGCGCTTCGCGCTTCGCCCGCCTTCGCGCTTCGCGCTTCGGCGGGGCACGGCCGTCATACCGTGAAGCTCTCCCACTGGCGCTTCACGCCGGCAATCAACTCCTGGAACGCGGGCTCGCCTCGAAGCGGCTCGAGCAGCGGGTCGCGTTCGGCCAGCAGCGGGTAGTTGATGAAGCCGCGCGACGCGGCGCGATCGAGCCACTCGAGCGCGCAGTGCCGGTCATCGATGACCGCGTAACACTCCGCGAGAAACCACGAGTACTGCGGATCGCTGCCCAGGACCGCCTGCACCTCTGGAGTGACGCTGGCCCTGGCGGCCTCGCGGTTGCCCCGGAACGCGCACGCGTAGAACCCCGCCAGCTGCGCGAACGGGCTGTCCGGCAAGTCGCGGACGAGCGCGTCGAAGATCGGCAAGGCCTCGTCTACACGGCCGCCCAGCGCGAGCGTCTGGCCGTAGGCGAGCCTGACGCCCGGGTTGTCCAGATTGCCGGCGTACTGCGGCGCGAACGCCTCGATGGCCTCCTTGAACCGCCCCTCCATTGCCGCCAGCATGGCGGGAATCACCTGGAAGAGCGGCGTGAGCGGATCGATCAGCTTCAGCCGCTCCGCCCACGGACGCGCGGCGGCCGACTTGCCGGTGTTGCCGCAGAAGACGCACAGCCAGACGAGCGTGTCGGGGTCGTTCGGGTCGATCTCGAGCGCCCGCTTGAGGCTGCGGATGCCCTCGCGCACGTTCCCCTCGTGGACCTGCACGAGGCCGAGCAGCCGGTGCCCGTGCTCGGACTCCGGCGCGAGCGCGAGGATCCGCTCCGCGGCTGCGCGCGCCTTTTCCAGGTAAACCGGATTGTTGTCGATGCCGGCGTTCACGTATTGCCAGTAGACGTGCCCGGTCGCCGACAGCAGCAGGATGTTCTCGCCGACGAGGCGTTCGCTGCTCTCGAGGAACGCCAGCGCGCGGTCGAGCCCTTCCTTGGTGAACGTCAGCATCTCGCGCTTCGCCTTGAGGTACGACTCGTAGGCGCGGATGTCGTCCAGCGGGCGGGCGACCAGGCGCTCGCTTTCGCGCGGGCTCAGGACGAGGTGGAGCGCGTCCACGATGCCACGCGAGATCGATTCCTGGATGGTGAAGACGTCCTCGTTCGTGCCGGAGTACTTGTGCGCCCAGACGGCCGAATCGCTGGCGATGTCGATCAGTTTCGTCGTGACGCGGAGCGACGGCCCATTGCGCCGGACCGACCCCTCGAGCAGGTACTGGACGCCGAGGCTGGAGGCGATCTCGCTGAGCTGCTCCGCGCTCCCCTTGAGACGCATGCTGGAGGTCCGCGAGATGACGCGAAGCGCGCGCACGCTCGAGAGGTCCGTGATGATCTCGTCCATCAGGCCGTCGGCGAAGTAGTCGTCGCCCTCGGTCAGGTTGACGAACGGCAGCACGACGATCGAGCGCCGGGAAATGGGAATCACCTGCGTCTGGAGGTCCTGCGGGACCGTCATCCCCTGCAGGTGGCGCAGGCCGCGCGCCATCTCGCGAGCGGTCTGGACGCGTTCCTTCGGGTTCTTCTTCAGCGCGCGCAGCACGAAGGTGTCGACGTCGATCGACACGCTGGCGTTCTTCGATCGAAGCGGTGCCGGCTCCTCGGTCCGGATCGCGTGCGAGACCGCCTCGGGGTAGCCGCCCTTGAACGGCAGCTCGCCCGTCAGCATCTGGTACAGGACGACGCCGAGGGCCCAGATGTCGCTGCGCGCATCGGCCTCTTCGCCGCGCGCCTGCTCGGGCGACATGTAGGCGACCGTGCCAATCATCGAGCCGGCGAGCGTGAGCTGCAGCGAATCGGCGAACTTGGCAAGGCCGAAATCGAGGATCCTGACGCCGTCCTCGGTCAGCATCAGGTTGCCGGGTTTGACGTCGCGATGCACGACGCCCTGCGCGTGCGCCTTGGCCAGGCCGTCGGCCACCTGCGTCGCCACCCAGAGCGACTCGTCGATCCCCAGCGGTCCCTTCTCGAGCCGCTGCTTCAGCGTCTGGCCGTCGCAGTACGCCATGACGATGAACAGCTGATCGTCGGCGGTCGATTCGATGCTGTGGACGGGGCAGATGTTCGGATGGTCGGTGGCGGAGGCGGCCTGCGCTTCGCGGATGAACCGCTGCTTGACCTGCTCGTCGTGGCTCCACTCGGCCGGCAGGAACTTCAGCGCGACCTGTCGGCCGAGCTTCGTGTCCCTCGCCTTGTAGACGACACCCATGCCGCCGCCTCCGAGCTTGGCGGCAATCTCGTAATGCGCGATGGTCTTCCCGACAAGCGGGTCGAAGAGCGGCTTGGAGGACACACCCAAGGGCGGTCCCCGTTATAGCACGCCTAGCTGCAGGAATCCGCGACGCGGCGCAGCGATCGAAGCGTCAGCTCGCGATCGTCGAGCGTGCCCGTGACGCGGACGCGCTCGCCTACATGTTTGAAGGGCGCCGTCTGGGCGCCGTCGACGAGCTCGAGCGGAACGTTGCCCCTCCTGAAGAAGCCGAACTTCCAGCTGCGCGAGCGAGGCGCATCGTCGCCTTCCGTGTCGGTCAGCCTGAAGCTGTCGCCGTGCTTCTCGACGCAGCCCGTCATCGTGACGGTCGCCCTGCCGCTCGACGCGGTGCCTTTCGGCTCGGCCCAGATCGCGCGCTCCTCCGCGGCATTGATCTGGGCGCGCGACAGACCGCGGCCGTCGCGACCGGCGACGGGTGTCTGCCGCGCCGCGAAGACGACCAGTGCGAACGCGCACACGACCGCGATCGCCGTGGCGATGAGCAGTTCGTCTTTCGAGCGCGCCTTCTTCGGCTCCTTGTTCGGCTCCTCTGGGGTCATGCGGGACGAGAGGCAAAGCGGGTGCCGCTCCAGCGGCCATGAGAATGAGCGGGTTCGAGCCGCTGTGCAGCCGTGTGATGCCGAAAATCGTGATCGAGCGCTCGATCTCGTCAGAAGACTCCGGGGGTCGCGGACCCGGCTAGAGTTGTCGATCGCGGGTCTCGCGGATGCCGAGCAGGCCGACGAGCGTGAGCGCCGCGGCGCCGGTCAGGTAGTAGCCGACGTACTGAAGCCCGTACTTCGTCGCGAGGTACGTGGCGATGTACGGCGCGAGCGACGCGCCGAAGATGCCCGCGAGGTTGAACGTCAGCGAGCTGCCGGTGTAGCGCACCGCGGTCGGGAACAGCTCCGACAGCGTGGTGCCGAGCGGCCCGTACGTCAGTCCCATCAGCGACAGGCCGACGACCATCGCCAGCGTCGCGCCGCCGATGCCCGCCGACAGCATCGGTGCGAGCACGAGCCCGAAGGCGCCGATCCCGACCGTCACCCAGATCAGCGTCACCCGTCTCCCGCGTTCGGCCAGCGCCGCGCTCAACGGGATGGTCAAGGCGAAGAACACGATGCCCACCAGCTGAATGATCAGAAACGTCGCGCGGCTGTATTGCAGCGCCGTCGTTCCCCACGACAGCGCGAAGACCGTCATCAGGTAGAAGAGGACGAAGGTTGCCAGCGACGCCAGGATCCCCGCGACGAGGGTGCCGGGGTGGTCGCGCAGGACGACGAACATCGGCATCCGGACGCGCTGCTCGCGCGCGAGCGCCGCGCGGAACACCGGCGTCTCCGATATCGTCAGTCGCACGTACAGGCCGACGAGCACGAGCGCGGCACTGGCGAGGAACGGGATGCGCCACCCGAAGGCGAAGAACTGATCGTTGGTGAGCCGTTCGGACAGCAGGAGGAACACGCCCCCCGAGAAGAAGAAGCCGATGGGCGCGCCAAGCTGCGGGAACATGCCGTACCAGGCCCGCCGGCCCGGCGGCGCGTTCTCGACGGCGAGCAGCACGGCGCCGCCCCACTCGCCGCCGAGCCCGAGTCCCTGGCCGAAGCGGCACAGCGAGAGCAGCGCGGGGGCCGCGACGCCGATCGACGCGTAGGTCGGCAGGATGCCGATCGCCACGGTCGAGATGCCCATCGTCAGCAGCGCCGCGACGAGCGTGGCCTTGCGGCCGATCCGGTCGCCGAAATGGCCGAACAGCGCCGACCCGATGGGCCGGGCGATGAAGGCGATCGCGAACGTCGCGAGCGACGCGAGGACCGCCGATGCGGGGTCGGAGGCCGGGAAGAAGAGCCGCGGGAATACCAGCACGGCCGCGGTTGCATAGATATAGAAGTCGAAGAACTCGATGGTGGTGCCAATCATGCTGGCAAACAGCACCTGGCCGGCCGTGTTGACGGGCCGCTCGACGACTGCCGCGTGCCGCTGTTGCATGGCCCGTATTTAACCAGAAACGCGGTAATATTCGGCCGCTATGCGCATAAAAGTCGTTTTTGCCGCAGCCCTTCTGCTCGTCGCTGCGTCCGCAGCCGACGCGCGCATCACGAAGATCAGGATCGTCACGAAGGAGTCGCCCGCCTTTGGCGGCTACGCCTTCAAAGACGTCGGCCAGTACGAAAAGCTGGTCGGCAAGGCGTACGGCGAGCTCGATCCCAACGATCCGAAGAACTCACTGATCGTTGACATCAAGCTCGCGCCGCGGAATGCGCGCGGCAAGGTCGAGTACGCGTTCGACTTCTACATCCTCAAGCCGATTGACCTCGCGAAAGGCAGTCACAAGGTGATGTACGAGCCGCCGAACCGCGGACGGAAGACGCACGAGTCGTTGAACCGTGGCGCCGGAGGCAACGACCCCGGTGCGGAGAAGGATCCCGTCAAGCTCGCCAACACCTTCCTGCTGCCGCGCGGCTACACGATGGTCTGGAGCGGTTGGGATGCCAGCGCGGGCACCGACGACGGGAACTACAACACCACGATCGCGCTGCCGGTGGCGAAGAACCCCGATGGATCGGCGATTACCGGTCCGTCGTACGAATACATCGTCAGCGGCGCCGCTGCGTACGAGCTCAACTATCCGGCCGCGACGCTCGATCAGTCGAAAGCGAAGTTGACGCACCGCGTGCGTCTCGACGACGTCCCGCAGGTCGTGCCGGCAAACGGCTGGGCGTACGACGCGGACGGGACGTCGATTCATCTGCTGCCGCAGGGGACGCGGTTCACGCAGGGCGACATCTACGAGCTCTCGTACACCGCAAAGGATCCCACGGTGAACGGTGTCGGCTTTGCCGCGGTGCGCGACTTCAACGCGTTTCTCCGCTACGAGCAGGCTGACGAGGACGGAACCCGGAATCCACTCGCGGGCGACATCACGCGTATTTACACGGAGATCTCTTCCCAGCCCGGTCGGATGCTGAACGACTTCCGCACGTTCGGTTTCAACCAGGCCGAGAACGGGAAGATCGTGTTCGACGGGATGCTGCAGTGGATCGCGGCGGCCGACGGCATCAACATGAACTCGCGCTTCTCGCAGCCCGGACGCACGGAACGCAACCGGCAGGACCAGCTGTACGCCGAAGGCGTGTTCCCGTTCGCGAACCAGCGCCTGAAGGATCCGATCAGCGGGAAGACCGCGGGACGCTACGACGCGTGCACGAAGACGAACACCTGTCCGCTTGCGATGGAGATTTACTCGGCGAACGAATACTGGGTGAAGGGCGCATCCTTGTTCCACACCGATCCGATGGGCAAGATGGATCTGCCGGATCACCCGATGGCGCGGCTCTATTTCGTGTCGAGCATGCAGCACGGAACCGGCAATGCGGCCGCCAAGGGCGCCTGCCAGCAGGTCGGCAATCCTCTCGACTCGGGGCCGGTGCAGCGCGCGTTGTGGGAAGCGCTGGATCAGTGGTCCACCAGGGGCGTCGTTCCGCCGGCAAGCTCGGTGCCTCGCCTCGCCGACGGTACGCTCGTGCCGGCGTTGCCGCAGGCGGCGCAGGGCTTCCCGAAAATCCCGGGCGTCACCTATACGGGGCTGAAGTCCACGCGCTATCTGCTCAACTACGGCCCCGACTACTACAAGACCGGCATCGCCACCATCAACCCGCCGGCCATCACGCCGCCGATGTTCGACAACCCCGCAAACGGACCGATCTACCCGACGTTCGTCCCGAAGACCGACGCCGACGGCAACGACATCGCGGGCATCCGTCTGCCGGACGTCACCGCGCCGCTGGCGACCTACACGGGCTGGTCGCTTCGCGCGGGTGCGCAGGCCAATGACGGCTGCGAGGGAACCGGCCAGATGATCGGGTTCCCCAGGACGAAGGCCGAGCGGATGGCGGCCGGCGATCCGCGTCCCTCGATCGAGGAACGCTACGCGTCGGCAGATGCCTATGCCTCGGCGGCGAAGAAGGCGATTGACGATCTCGTCGCGCGGCGCCTCATGCTGCAGGAAGACGTGCAGCCGTATGTCGAGCGGATGAGGCGCGTCTGGCAGAGCGCCACCACCAGCGGAACGCGCTGATGCGCACATCGTTGGCGGCCGCGGCGGTCCTCCTGATTGCGCTCGCGTCCCTGTCGGGCGCGCGCGTGCAGGCGCAGTCCGCCGCGACTCCCGCCGCGACTCCCGACGCCAGCGACCTCGCCGAGGGGAGACGCCTGTTCGAGCAGAAGGGGAACTGCCAGGCGTGTCACGGCTGGAGCGGTGACGGCCACAAGACCGACAACCAGATGCCGGACGGCGCGAACCTGCGCGAGACGAAGATCCCCCGCGCCGGCCTCGTCATGACGATCAAGTGCGGCCGGCTCAACTCGCAGATGCCGGCGTTCGACAAGTTCGCGTACAGCGACGGGCGATGTTACGGGAAGACGCAGGCGGACCTGAAGGCCTACCCGACCCGAATGCCGGATCCGCCGTCAACGCTCCAGGCGCGTGAGATCGAGCTGATCGTCGATTTCATGATGGCGCGCATCGTCGGCAAGGGACCGATGGACCACGCCAGGTGCGTGGAGTTCTGGGGCGGCGACGAGGACATCTGCCGGGATCTCGCCAAATAGCTGGCAGCTGGCAGCGTGCAGCTGGCAGTAGCCGGCAGTCCAGAGAAACTGCCAGCTTGCTGCCCGCTGCCCGCTGCCTGCTGCCCGCTAGTTCAGCGCGAAGACGAACATATAGCTCGCGTCCTGGAAGCCATCGAACTTCACGGGATGCAGGTGCCGTCCTCCCGCCTGGACCGCCAGATACTGCTTCGGTCCAATCGCGTAGGTCACCGGCGCGCCCTTGAGCGCGGTGCCGACGTTGAAGCGCCAGAGCTCCTCGAGCGTCTCGTCGTTGTAGGCGACGACCCACCCGTCCTGAAGCGCCGTGAATACAAGGCCGCCCGCCGTGTCGATCGCGCCCGAGCGAATCTCGATGTCCGTGACCGCCTTGGCGATCACCTTGTGCTTCACCGTGTCGAACGCCGTCACCGAGCCGTAATAGAGGTCGCTCGAGAACACACGTTTCTCGCTGTTCTTGTCGTCGATGCCGCCGTTGGCCGATCGGAACGCGACCGCCGCGCCGTTGGTCGAGAAGCACCCCTCGATGCCGACACCGTACGCGATGTTCTTCACCGGGTTGTAGGCGGTGGGCTGGTGCGCGATGCCGCCGTGCCATGTCGGACACGTCCGTTTCTGGCCGTCGCCACGCAGCGCCCGCGCCTCGGGGTTGTAGATCTGGACATCCAGCTTCGGGTCGTATTCAAGGGGCATCCCGGTCTTCGGATTGAGTCCCTTCGTCCAGTTCAGATCGTTGACGTACTGCGTCCCCTTGATGAACTTGCCGTTGGTGCGATCGAGCGTGTAGAAGAAGCCGTTCCGCGCGAAATGGCCCATGACCTTCCGCGCGACGCCGTCGATCGTCGTGTCGTACAGCATGTGGATGCCGACCTCGTCGTAGTCCCATGCGTCGTTCGGCGTGTACTGGAAATACCAGGCGAGCTTGCCGGTGTCGATGTTCAGCGCGACGGCTGAATTCGTGTAGAGGTTGTCACCGGGCCGCGCCTGCGGATCGTATTGCGGAATCGGATTGCCCGTTCCCCAGATCGTGAGCCTGGTCGCCGGATCGTACGTTCCGGTCTGCCAGAGTCCGGCGCCGCCGGTCTTCCACGCGTTGTTCTTGTCCTTCCACGTCTCGCTGCCGGGATCACCAGGCTTGGGAATCGCGTACCAGCGCCACAACTCCTTGCCCGTGCGCGCTTCGAGCGCGGCGATCCAGCCGCGCGTTTTGCCGTCGCCCGCGCCGTTGGCGATGATCACCTTGCCGTCGGCGGTGATCGGCGCCGCAAAGAATCGTTCGCGGCTGCCGAATTCGTCCGTCACCGCAATCAACTTGTCCCACACGATATCGCCGGTATCGCGATTCACGGCAATCACGCGGCCGTCGGGCAGGTTGGCGATGACGAGATCTTCCCAGAGCGCGATGCCGCGCGTCCGCGGCGGATTGCCCTGGTGCTTCACGCCCGGATCGGCGACCCAGACGAAGGAGCCTTTCGCCCCATCGCGGGCGTCGATCTTGTACAGCGTCCCCCACCCGTCGCTCGCATACATGAAGCCGTTGTCGATGAGCGGATTGACCTCGGCCTCGGGGCCGTTCTGCCCGACGTCCTGCATGCCGCCGAGCGCGAGCGCCCAGACCATCCGCAGGTTCTTCACGTTCTCGCGGTTGATCTGCGACAGCTTCGAGTAGCGGGTGGCTCCGTAGTCGCCGTTCATCATCAGCCAGTTCTGCGGCTCGCTCTGGGCGTTGACCAGCCGGTCTGCGTTGACGGTCATCTTGTACTGGGCGACGACGGAGATACTCGCGAGGAGTACGCCGCCGATTACCGCCGACGCGAAAGTCGAGAATTTCGGCATGATGTTCTCCGAACGAAAACGTCGTTTCCGGCCTGGACGTGAAGCGGGGACGTGCCGGGTGAATTATTGTCCTGCCGGACCGATTGTCAACGGTTTGATGTATTCTTCGCCACACTCGGCCCCGTGCGCGGCCAGCATCAACGAAATGCAGGAGGAGAAGACGATGGAACCGAGAAACCCGAAGCTGCCAGCGGAAGCGGTGCAGCTCTATAACGAGTTCATTCACGGCCACATCAGCCGCCGCGAGTTCTTCGACGGCGCCAAGAAGTTCGCCGTGGGGGGCTTGGCGGCCGGCGCCATCATCGACGCGCTGATGCCCGACTACGCAGCGGCGCAGCAGGTCTCGAAGACCGACGCGCGGCTGAAGACGAGCTACGAAACCGTGCAGTCCCCGATGGGCAACGGCACGATCAAGGGCTATCTCGCGCGGCCGGCCAACGCCGGCAACAACAAGCTGCCGGCCGTCCTGGTCATCCACGAGAACCGCGGCCTGAACCCGCACATCGAAGACGTCGCGCGCCGCCTCGCGGTGGCGAACTTCATGGCGTTCGCTCCCGACGCCCTGACGTCAGTCGGTGGCTACCCGGGCGACGACGTGAAGGGCGGAGAGCTGTTCGGCAAGGTCGATCGCGCCAAGATGACCGAGGACTTTGTCGCGGCCGCCTACTGGCTCAAGAACCGGCCGGATTCGACCGGCAAGATCGGCGCGACCGGCTTCTGCTTCGGCGGCGGCGTGGCGAACACGCTGGCCGTCCGCATGGGCGCGGATATCGCCGCGGTGGCGCCGTTCTACGGCGGGCCGCCGATGGCGGCGGATGTCGCGAAGATCAAGGCTGCAGTGCTCGTCCATCACGGCGCGCTCGACACGCGGCTGGCGATGACGTGGCCCGACTACGACAAGCAGCTGACCGCGGCCGGCGTGCCGCACGAAGGCCACATCTACGAGGGCGCGGTCCACGGCTTCAACAACGACGCGACGCCCGAGCGCTACAACAAGGCGGCGGCCGACTTCGCGTTCAACCGGACGATCGAGTGGTTTAACAAGTACGTCCGGACGGCGTCGAGTTAACTCCCAACGTATCTGTTTAGCGGGTCAGTAGAAGCTGACCCGCATTTCCTCTTGTACTTTGATCGAGGGTCTGGCATAACTACGGCGTGCCTGGACGGCCGCCAGAGCCCCCGCGTGATCCGCAACAGATCTCGAGCCACAAAGAGCACGTAGGTCACAAAGGAAAAGAACACAAAGCAATTTATTTACTTTGTGTTCTTTCCTTCTTGGTGCTCTCTGTGATCTTTGTGGCGAAACTCTTTGTGCTCTTGGGACTAGCGGAATCCGTGATCCCGCGCAAACACAATCGCCTGGGCGCGCGACCAGACGCCGAGCTTGTCGAAGACGTTCGACGTGTGATTGCGGACCGTCTTCTCGCTGATCTCGAGACGCTCCGCGATGGCGGTGTTGCTCAGCCCCTCGGCGATCAACGCCAGCACCTGGCGCTCGCGCGATGAGAGCGACGCGAACACCGACTCGTGCCCCACGGGTGCGCCGGTGCCGGTGAAATCGAGCACCGCCTCCTGGAAGCGCTTCCACGCGGGCTCGTGCTCGAGCAGGATGTGATTGCGGGAGTCGAGCTCGACGAACTCGGCGTTGGCAATCCCCGCGGCCAGCAGGCGTCCTTCGTCTATCGACGTCACCTCGTCGTTGCGCGCGTGCAGCACCAGCGTCGGCACGCGCACCCGGGCAAGCAGGTCGGAGACGTCCACCATCGCGCGCGCCTCGAACAGCGCGGCCGCGATCTCGCCCGTGGCCGTCTTCAGGCACAGCTCGTTGAACCACTGCACCTGCTCGTGCGTGGCTTCCGGGATGAAGCGTGACGTGAACACCTGGCGGAAGGCCGGGTTGTCGCGTCCCCATCCGACGCGCGCCAGCTCGATCATCGCGCGATACTCGCGTTCGGCGTCCGAGGCGCCGCGACGCATCTTCCCGCGCGCGTAGCTGCCGTAGAAGATCATGCGCGCCACGCGCTCCGGATGCCGGACCGCGTACGAGATGCACGTGGCCGCGCCCTGCGAGATGCCGAGGAGCGTCACGGGACCGGTGGGGCGCGCGGCGTCGATGACCGTTTCGAGATCGGCCGTCCATCGCTCGAGCGTCAGGTCGTCCGGCTTCCACTCGCTCATGCCGCATCCGCGTTCGTCGAAGCGGATGAAGCGGAAGTGCTCCGAGAAGAACTGGATCCAGTGCCGCCAGACCGGGCTTTCCCATTCGTACTCGAGATGCGAGAGCCAGTTGGCGGCCTTGACGACGACCGACCCGTCGCCCGATTCGGCCCATGCGAGGCGGGCGCCGTCAGACGCGTTCGCGTAATGGACCCGTTGGCGGAGCTTGGAAGTCGGCACGGTCCGTCCGGGACATTTGTCCCATCATCCGGGCGGCGATTCTACTCAATTCGGGACAGAGCGCCCATGGCGGAGCCGCGAGGTCCGAACGATCCTCCCAGTGCAAACAGGAGGAGTAGATCATGCTGAAGCGGTTGACGTTCTTTGCCTACGGTCTCGCGGCGTACGTGGTGTTCCTCGCGACATTTCTCTATGCCATCGCCTTCGTCGGCGGCTTCGGCGTGCCGACACGCCTCGACGGCGCGGCGCAGCCGTCCCTGGCGCTCGCGCTCGCGGTGGATGCGGCGCTGCTGACCATCTTTGCCGTCCAGCACAGCGTCATGGCGCGGCGCTGGTTCAAGGAGTGGTGGACGCAGATCGTGCCGTGGACGATCGAGCGCTCGACCTTCGTCCTCTTCGCCAGCCTCGCGCTGATCCTGCTCTTCTGGCAGTGGCGGCCGATCGGCATCGAGGTCTGGACGGTCGACAATCCGTTCATCCGCGCGGTGCTCTGGGCATTGTTCGCGGCGGGGTGGGCCACGGTTCTCGTGGTGACGTTCCTGATCAACCACTTCGACCTGTTCGGCCTCCGGCAGGTATGGCTGCCGCTGATTGGAAAGCCGTACACGCGCATCGAGTTCCGGACGCCGATGCCCTACCGCTACGTCCGCCACCCGCTGTACTTCGGATTCCTGCTGGCGTTCTGGATGACGCCGACCATGACGCTCGCGCATCTCGTCTTCGCGATCACGACGACGGCGTACATCGTCCTCGCGATTCAGTTCGAGGAGCGCGACCTTATTTCGGAATATGGCCCGGCGTATCGGGAGTACCGGACGCGCGTGCCGATGCTGCTGCCCGGGACAGGAGGTACGCGGTCGCGAGCACCGCGATCAGAGCCATCAGCCATCGGATAGCGGTCGCCGTATCCGCTGCCGTGACGGTGGGCCACGGGAACTGGCGAAGCACCCCGTACCGATCGACCATCCAGTGCCAGGCGGTGTGCGCCACGAGCGCGGAGAGGATGATCGTCCCCATTCTCTCCGCGACGACGAAGCGGAAGAGCACGTCGAGCGCGGGGACGATCAGCACGAGCACGAGCAGCTGGCCGAGCTCGACGCCGACGTTGAAGGAGAGCAGCGACGTCAGCAGGTACGAGCCGGCGAACTGCACCGTGTGCTGCAGGCCGAACGAGAAGCCGAAGCCGTGCACCAGGCCGAACAGGAACGTGATGAGCCACCGGCGCCGCGGCGTGACGACGACGATGTTCTCCAGCGCCATGTAGACGATGGAGGTCGCGATCAGCGTCTCGATGAGCGGCGGAAACCACTGCGCGCCGGGCGCGTAGCTGTAGGCGGCGGCAATCAGCGTGATCGAATGCGCCACGGTGAACGCCGTCACGATCGGGACGAGCGTCCAGATTCGCCGGAACGGAATCACCAGGCAGAACAGGAAGAGCAGGTGATCGGTGCCGTCGAGGATGTGAAAGAACCCGAGCGTGACGAACCGCAGCGCCGCCTGGTGCCAGCGCGGGTCGAGCGGCACGAGCCCGGCGTCGCCTTCGAGCTCGTACGCCCGCACGACGCCGCCCGGCGGCAGGAAGCGCAGCGCGGTGACGACGGTGATGCCCAGCCGGTCGAACGCCATGTGAATCGCGAAGTGCGATCGATCGGACTGGATGGGGTACTCGAAGAGCACGTCGAGCATCCCCTGTTCCCAGAAGAGCGTCGTGGCGCTGGTCAGCGCGGGACCGGTCACGTGCGCGAGCGCGTGCTCGTAGGTGTCGAACGATCGGTCCGACTCGAGCGAGACGCGCGTGGACAGGATCTTCGGATCGCCGACGAGCCTGTCCTCTTCGTAGAGCTCGACCTTCCGCGCGAGCCAGATCGTCGAGGCGTCGCGAAGCGACTGATCGATCCGATCGAGATCCATGAAGTCGCGGTCCTGCCGCGGGAACTCGATGTCCATGATCGCTTTCATCGGGACGCGGACGAGCAGCCTGAAGGTGCGTCCGTCGGGCCTGGCGAACGCCTGAACGGTGACGTCGCGCGGGATGTCGTGTGCCGACACCCGCGCAACGCCCGTCGAGAGGGCAATGAGGAAGAGGGCGGCGACCCGCGCCGCCCGGGACACGCGCACGGCCCTACTTGGTCGCGTTCGACCCGGGCCAGACCACGCCCTGGTGCGGTTTCGTCACCGGCCCGAGCCCCTTGTACAGGAAGCGCTGCAGGCGCTTTCCTTCCCACGTCTCGGTCGTGTAGATGTTGCCCTTCGAGTCGGTCGCGATGCTGTGCACGCCGTAGAACTGGCCCGGCTGCCGGCCGCCATCGCCGAAGCTGGTGAGCTCCTGCAGCGTCTGCCGATCGATGACGCGGACGATGTCGTTCATGCCGTCGGGTACGAAGATGTACTTCTGCTGCGGGTCCTTCGAGAACGCGATGTCCCACACCGCGCCGGAGCCCTTCGTGGTCTTCCCGAAGAATCCTTCCTTGACGAACTTGCCCTCGGGCGTGAAGACCTGCAGGCGATCGCCCACGCGGTCGCACACATAGATGAAGCGATCGACGGAGATGTCGGCGCAGTGCACCGGGTTGTAGAACTGCTGCGCCGGTTTGTTCGCGGGATCGTACGCGGGCAGCGGCGTGTCATCCGGCTTGTTGCCGTACGCGCCCCAGTACCGTTTCATCTTGCCGGTGTCGGCGTCGAGGACGGCGACCCGCTTGTTGAGATAGCCGTCGGCCACGTACGCCTCGTTCGCCTTCGGGTCCACGACGACCTTCGCGACGCGCCCGAAGTTCATCGGGTCGTTGCTGCCGCCGACAAATCCCGCGACCTGCCCTTCCTGGTTGCCCGCGCCCGCGCTGGCCTTGCGGCGCGCGCCCTTCTTCCCGATCTGCAGCAGGAACTTGCCGTCCTTAGTGAACTTCAGGATGTGGGAGTCGGGACCGCCGTTGCCGCCAATCCAGACGTTGCCCTTGTGGTCGATGAAGATGCCGTGGTTGCCGTCGGGCCATTCATAGCCCTGGCCGGGACCACCCCAGTGCCGCAGCAGGTTGCCGGCCTGGTCGAACTCGAGGACCGGCGGCGCGCCCGCGCAGCACAACTCGGCGGTCTTCTTCTCGATGCCCTTTTCCTGGTCGGCGAGCGTCGAGGAGCTGCGATGCACGATCCAGACGTGATCGTCGGGATCGACGAAGACGCCGATGGTCTGGCCGAGCACCCAGTGATTGGGCATCGGCTTCGGCCAGAGCGGATCGACTTCGAACCGCGGCGCCTGAACGGCCGCCTTGCTCTGTGCGTCGGCGGTCCGGTCCAGCACCGACTGCGCGACGCCGAGCACAACCAGGAGCCCGAGCACACTCGCACCGACAATCACCGCGCGGTTCCGCGCCAGCTTCGTCATGTTGAGCCTCGCTTTGTTTTTGCCTTGTCTACCGCGTGCTGCGCGTCGGCCAGACGACGCCCTGGTTCTCCTTCGTCACGCTGGCCATCCCCTTGTAGAGGAATCGCTGCAGCCGCTTCCCTTCGTAGGTCTCCGTCGTGTAGAGGTTCCCCTTCGAATCGATCGCGATGCTGTGCACGCCGTAGAACTGTCCCGGCTGCCGTCCGCCGTCGCCGAACGATGTCAGCTCCTGCAGCGTCTGCCGATCGACGATCTTCACCTTCTCGTTCACGCCGTCGGCCATGAAGATGTACTTCTGCTGGGCGTCCTTCGAGAAGGCGATGTCCCACACCGAGCCGGCGTTCAGCGTGTTCTTCTCGTACCACTGCTCCTTGACGAACTTGCCCTCGGGCGTGAAGACCTGCAGGCGATCGCCGACGCGGTCGCAGACGTAGATGAAGCGATCGACGGACATGTCCGCGCAGTGGACGGGGTTGTAGAACTGCTGGGCGGGCGGCGCGGCGGGGTTGTACGGAGGCAGCGGCGTGTCGTCGGGCTTGTTGCCGTAGGCGCCCCAGTAGCGCTTCATCTTCCCCGTGTCGGCATCGAGCACGGCGACGCGCTTATTCAGGTAGCCGTCGGCGATGTAGGCCTCGTTGGCTTTCGCATCGACGAAGATCTTCGCGACGCGGCCGAAGCTCTCCTGATCGTTGCTGCCGCCGACAAAGCCGGCGACCTGTCCTTCCTGATTGCCCGCGCCGGAGCCCGCCTTGCGGCGCGCGCCTTTCTTGCCGACCTGCAACAGGAACTTGCCGTCCTTGGTGAACTTCAGGATCTGCGAGTCGGGCCCGCCGTTGCCGCCAATCCAGACGTTGCCCTTGTGGTCGATGAAGATGCCGTGGTTGGAGTCGGGCCATTCGTAGCCCTGGCCGGGTCCGCCCCAATGACGCAGCAGGTTGCCATCCGCGTCGAACTCGAGCACCGGCGGCGCGCCGGCGCAGCACTCGCCCTGCTTGGTCTCGAGCGTCTTCTCGTTGTTGCCGAGCGTGGCGGAGCTGCGGTGGATGATCCAGACGTGATCGTCGGTGTCGACCCAGACACCGATGGTCGATCCGAGGATCCAGTGGTTCGGCAGCGGCTTGGGCCACAGCGGATCGACTTCGAATCGCGGCGCCTGGACGGCGCCCTTGCTTTGTGCCGCCGCGGAGCGGTCGAGCACGGCCTGCGAGATGCCGAGCGCGACGAGAAGGGCAACGACGCTCGCACCAAGGACCAGAGTCCGGTTCCCTGCCAGCTTCATCATTTGTCCGCCCTCCCCTTTCAGGCGGACCTGAAGGTCCGCCTCTACGATCGAACGTAGGGGCCGACCTTCCTTGCCCGCCGAAGCTCGGAGAGCGAAGGCGGGAGGCCGGCCTGATGTGAGGGCGGAAGATTGTCACGAGCGGCGCCGGGACGCAAGCAGATCTCGCGTCCCGGCGCACGGATTTGGCGGGGTTTATTCGCAGGATTCCGCGAGGCGCTTGATCGAGGAGCCCTGGAGCTCCCGGTCCGCGAGCATGCCCGTCACGCTGACGCGCTCGCCCACGTGGCCGGCCAGGTTCATCCGATGCCGGGCGTCAACCAGCTCGATGCTCTTCGAGCTCTTCTTCAGGAACCCGGACTTCCAGCTGCGCCCCTTCGGCGCGCTGTCGCCGGTCGTGTTCTTCAGCCGGAACGACTCGTTGTCCTGCTCGAGGCAGCCCTCGACAGTGACGCGTTCCGCAACCGGCTCGGCCTTGGCCGCTTCGCCCGCCTGCGGGCGCGCTGCAGGCGCCGTAGCCGCTTTCTGTGCCTTCGCGGGCACGGTGTCGTTCGACGCCGCCGCCACCATGTTGGCCGGCGCGGCCGACGCAGCGCTTGTCGGCTCCGACGAACGCGCCGCGATCAGGATGGCGGTTCCCACGATGCATACCACGATGAGACCGATCGCCGCCGTACGGTTGCCGGTAAAGCGCATTGACTTCTTCGAGGCCATGAAGCCCTCCTCAGGGAGTTTCGACCGACGCTAGAGCGCAAACGGGGTGCCGGGGCGCGTGCCCGAGAGAAGTCTTCGTAACTGGCGGCAAATGCGTGATTTCGGAAGGGTGCGTTCGACTGCGGCGCGAAAGCGTGAAGGGGCGGACCCGCAATTTCGTGATCCACCCCCCAGTTCTCGTCCGTCGGCGGTTCGTTACAGGCGCGCCGTGGTGGCCGTCGTCTTCGATTGGAGCGCCGCCTTGACGCGCTGTGGCGTGAAGGGCCCTTCACGCAACCGCACGCCGACCGCGTCGAAGATGGCGTTGCCGATCGCGGCAAAGAGCGGCACGATGCCCGGCTCACCCGAACCGGACGCGGGACGCTCGGGCCGGTTGATCAACACGATGTCGACGTCGGGCACCCTGGCAAACGTGATGACCGGATACGTGCGCCAGTCCACCGTCTTGATGCCGGTCGCGTCCCACTTCACTTCCTCGATCAGCGCGCGGCTGACGCCCTGCATCACGTTGGCTTCGATCTGAAATTTCAACCCGTCGGGATTGATGATCAACCCGCAGTCGTGCCCCATCGTCATCTTCTTCACGGAGACGGCGCCGGTGGCGCGCTCGACCTCGACCTCCGCGATTGCGCAGACCAGCGTCGGGCCGCGCGAGATGAGCGCGATGCCGCGGCCAGCCGCTTTCGCGGTACCGGCCTCCGGGGAGGGTGACGCGCGTTCTCTCCACGCGGCCTGCTTCGCCGTCGCCTGCAGCAGCTCGGTCGCGCGCGGGTCGTTCGCCAGGTGGCGAAGCCGGAACTGGAGCGCGTCTACGCCGTACGCCGCGGCCACCTCGTCAACCATCGACTCGCTCGCGAACCATCCGGCAGGCTCGCCGGGCGAACGAAGCGGGTTGGTCCGCAGGGGGGTCGGGTCGTCCTGCGGCCACGGGACGTACGCCGCGGTGACCTTCTGATTCGGGATGTCGTACAGCTGCGCGACCGCGCCGGCGCCGACCGGGTTCGCGGGATACGGCGCCGTGTTCTTCTGACCGATCTGCCGCTCGCCCAGCTGCGGGGTTCCCTGGGCTTCGGTCCACGGGAACGTGCGCCCCGCGTACTCCCACGCAATCATCTTTCCCTGCGCGTCCGCGCCGACGCGCACGTGCATCAGCTGCTGCGGGCCCTTCGGTTCCCAGATGTGTTCGTCCGCGCGGCTCCACTGCACGCGGACTGGTTTGCCCACCGCGCGCGAGAGCAGCACCGCGTCTTCCGCCGCGTCGTCGGATGTCAGGCGGCCGTAGCACCCCGCGTGCTCCACCCAGTTCACGACCACGCTGCGCTTCGGCAGGCCGAGCATGTCGGACACGCGATCGCGCGTGGTGAACGGACCCTGCGCACCGGTCCAGATGGTCACGGTGCCGCCACCGACGCCGTCGGCCTGCACGTCGGCGACCGCGCACGACGGCAGCATCATCGCGTGATTCTGGAACGGCCAGTGATAGGCCGCTTCGAAGGTGCGGGCCGCCTGGGCGAACGCCGCGTCGGTGTTCCCTTTCGGCATCGGCCCGTTGTCGGCGAAGCTCTTCGTCGTGGTCAGGTACGCGTCCACCGCTTCGCGCGTCGCGGGCAGCGGCGTAGGCGTCGACCACGTCACCTTCAGGTTCTTCGCCGCCTGGATCGCGGCCCATTCCGTCTGCGCGACGACGCCGACGAAGGTGCCTTCCTGCACGACCTTGACGATCCCCTTGATGCCGGCGATCGAGCTCTCGTCCACGCGCAGCGGCTTCGAGATCGTCGTCGCGGGCCTGATCACGCGCCCGTGCAGCATGCCGGGCAGCTTCACGTCGGCGATGTAGGTGAAGGTCGCGGTCAGCTTCGCGGGAAGCTCGACGCGCCTCACCGAGGTGCCGACGACCTTGTACTCGGTGTACTTCTTCGGCGTGATCGCCGGCGCGACCTGCAGGCCGCCCTGCTGCCCGGTCACCGGGATCGTGATGTTGAACGTGCGTCCGCCGATCAACGCGCCGTACGACACGCTCTTCGACGGGTTCGCCGTGTCGCTGATGACCCCGTCGGTCACCGACAACCGTTCGACGGGCACATCGAGGCGCGTGGACGCCATCTTCAGCAGTTCGACGCGCGCCGCCGCCGTCGCCTGCCGCAGGTGCGGTCCGGCCGCCTGGATGGTGTTGCTGCCCGCCGTGCGCCCCTGGTCCACCGTCTTCGCGGTGTGGCCCATCTGCATGTGCACGCGCGCGAACGGCACGTCGAGCTCGTCGGCCGCGATCTGCGCGAGCGCGGTCTCGATGCCGGTGCCGAGATCGACCTTGCCGGTCGAGACGATCACGGTGCCGTCCTCACGGACCGCCACCCACGAATCGAGCTGACGCGGGTCGAGATAGTCGGGGTTGCCGTACGGGTCGATGTGCGCGGTCGCCTGGCCGAACGCCTTCGACAACGGCGAGAGAATGCTGAAGCTGACGACGAGTGCGCCGCCCTTGAGGAGCTCGCGCCGCGTGAATGCCATTGGCTGCTCCTTCGCGCTACGCGCGCGCCTGAAGCGTGCGCGCCGCCCGCTTGATCGCGCGGATGACCCGCAGGTGGCTGCCGCAGCGGCAGAGCACGGGGTCGAGGGCGCGCTTGATGTCGGCGTCGCTCGGATTCGAGTTCTTGTCGAGCAGCACCTTCGCGGTCATCAGGATGCCGTTCATGCAGTAGCCGCACTGCGCGGCCTGCTCCTCGATGAACGCGGCCTGCAGCGGATGCGGCTTCTCGACGGTCCCGAGCCCGTCGAGCGTGAGGACATTCCGGTTGCCGACGCTCGAGACGGGCATCGTGCACGAGCGGACCGCGTTGCCGTCGATGATCACCGTGCACGCGCCGCACTGGGCGAGGCCGCAGCCGAAGCGGGGGCCGTGCTGGTCGAGGTCGTTGCGGAGGACGTAGAGCAGCGGCGTGGTCGGATCGGTGTCCACGACGCGGGTCATTCCGTTGACTCTCAATGAGATCTGCGCCATGAAAACGTCCTTCGGTATCTGCCGGGTCCGCGGTCACCGGGCTTCAGATACTCCGCGGGACCCGGCCCACGTACGGCGGATGGTATACCAGAGCGGAACATCTGAGCGCTTGCAAACGTCGAAAATAGCCGTATAGAATCCTCTCCTCACGCCCGGGGCGGGCACCGTTGTACTTGGAGGCTGAAAATGCGGTCTAGATTAGGTCTTGCGGCGATTGTTTCGGTCCTGTTCGCGTTGCCGGCCGGAGCACACCACTCCCACGGCAACTATGTCGATTCCTTCACCGACATCTCGGGCGTGGTCAAGGAAGTGCACCTCCTGCTGCCGCACTCGTGGGTCTACCTCGAGGTGAAGGATCCGAAGGGCGGCGAGGCGCAGATCTGGGCGCTCGAAGCGACGGGCCGCAATGGCCTCGAGCGGATCGGCGTGTCGAAGGAATACCTCGCTGTTGGTGACACCATCAAGGCGCGCTGCCACGTGCTGCGCGATGGTTCCAACGGGTGCCTCCTCGGCTTCCTGAAGGCGAAGGACGGCACGATCAAGGATTGGGACGGCAACAACGCGGCGCTGCCGAAAGATTTCTAGGAAGTCGACCCGCCCCCGACAACCGACATCCGGCCGGGCGAACTCGCCCGGCCTTTTTCTTTCCTCCCATGGCACAACCTCGCGAACGCGGACCCTATTCGGCAATCGTCGACCGCCCGCCGCTGCCGCCGCTGCCCGGCGGCAACCGCATCATCTTCTGGACCATCGTCAACGTGGAGGTGTGGGACATCACGCGGCCGATGCCGCGCATGCTCCTGATGCCGCCGCAGGGGCAGGTCCGGTTCCCCGACGTCGGCAACTGGGCGTGGCACGAGTACGGGAACCGCGTCGGCTTCTGGCGGTTCCACGAGCTGTTCGAGCGTCTCGGCATCAAGCCGTCGCTCTCGATCAACGGCCGCGTCTGCATCGACTATCCGCGCATCGCGGAGGCGACGGCGAAAGCGGGGTGGGAGATGGTCGGCCACAGCTACGACCAGCAGCCGATTCACGTCGAGCACGAGCCCGAGGAGATGATCCAGAAGACGCTGGACATCCTCCAGAAGCACACGGGGCAGCGGCCGATCGGCTGGCTCAGCCCCGGCTTCGGCCAGACGTTCCAGTCATCCGACTACCTCGCCGCCGCGGGCCTCAAGTACACCTGCGAGTACCCGTACGACGACGAGCCGACGCGCCTGTCGACCAAGGCCGGGCCGCTCGTCACGCTGCCGTACCCGATCGAGTGCCAGGACGTGACGACGCTCGCGGTGCAGACGCAGGAGGCCCCGTACTTCGCCCGGAAGTGCATCGACGCCTTCGATCAGCTGTACAAGGAAAGCGAGAAGCGGCCGAAGATCTTCTCGATCGCGATCCATCCGTATGCGGCCGGCCAGCCGCACGCGTTCAAGTACCTCGAGCAGATCTACGACCACGTCCTCAAGCAGAAGGGCGTGCTCGTCTGGAACGGGCGCGAGATGTACGAGCAGTGGTACTCGAAGAATCCCGAGAAGTTCGCCGGCCCGATGAAATGAGCTTTCGGGTCGGCATCACCAGGGACACCCTTCGCGCCGACGGCACATCCATCTTCGACCCCCGCGCGCTGCAGATCGTAGACGAGGCGAAGCTGCAGTGGGAGTTCATTCCGGACAACGTCAAGGAGCTGACCGCGGCGCACGGCGCGCAGTACGACGCGCTGTGCGTGCTCAATCCGAAGGTGCCCGCCGCCGTGGTATCCGCCCCCGACAGCCGGGTCCGGATCGTCGCGCGGATGGGCGTCGGCTACGACAGCGTCGACGTCAAGGCGTGCACCGAGAACGGCGTCATTCTCACCAACACCCCTGACGGCGTGCGCCGGCCGGTCGCGACGAGCATCCTCGCCCTCATCCTCGCGCTGTCGCACAAGCTCGCCACGAAAGACTCGCTGACGCGCACGGGGCGCTGGAGCGAGACGACCGACCACATGGGCGTCGGGCTCACCGGCAGGACGGTCGGATCGATCGGCGTCGGCAACATCGGCAGCGAGCTGTTCCGCCTGCTCGCGCCGCTCGAGATGGTGCACCTCGCGTACGACCCGTACGCGAAGGCGGAGGACGCGGCACGGCTGCGCGTGCGGCTCACGGACAAGGAGACGGTCTTCCGCGAGGCGGATTTCGTCTGCGTGAACACGCCGCTGACGCCCGAGACGCGCGGGTTCATCGGCGCGCGCGAGTTCGCGCTGATGAAGCCGACGGCCTACTTCATCAACACCGCGCGCGGCCCCATCGTCGACGAGCGGGCGCTGTACGCGGCGCTTGCCGAACGGCGCCTGGCGGGCGCCGCGCTCGACGTCTTCGAGGTCGAGCCCATCGGCCGGGACAACCCGCTCCTGGCGCTCGACAACGTCATCGTCACGCCGCACTCGATCTGCTGGACGGACGAGTTCTTCCGGAACAACGCCGAGAGCGCCTTCCGCTCGGTCGTCGCGGTCGCGACCGGAAAAACCCCGACATTCGTGGTCAATCGCGACGTCCTGGAGCACACGGCCGTGCGGGCGCGGTTGCTTGACCGACACGGGGAGCGCCCATAAAATGAGCCGACTTTTCAGCCGAATTCACGCCCGTTAACACTTTGGGGGTCCGACAACCATGGCGGTGACTGTACCTGCGACGCACACACAACCCGTCCGCACGAAAACACCGCTGACGACCAACCAGAAGAAGGGGTTCATCGCGGCCTACGCGGGCTGGACGCTCGACGGCATGGATGCGTTCATCTACGGGCTCGTGCTCGTCCCGGCGCTGCGGGAACTGCTGCCGATGTCGGGCATCCAGGCGACGCAGGTGAACATCGGCATCTGGGGCAGCATCCTGTTCGCGATGTTCCTCGCCGGATGGGGTTTGTCGATGTTCTGGGGGATGATCGGCGACCGCATCGGCCGCGTGCGCGCGCTGGCGCTGACGATCGTCGCGTATTCGATCTTCACGCTGATGTGCGGCCTGGTGACCAGCGTCTATCAGCTGGCGATCCTGCGCATCCTCTGCGGCTTCGGCCTCGGCGGCGAACAGCCGGTCGGCTCCACGTTCGTTGCCGAGTCGCTGCCCGAAGATCGCCGCGTGAAGTTTGCAGGCTACCTCCACACCGGCTACTACGTCGGCTTCCTGCTCGCATCGATCGCGAACTACACCATCGGGGCGAATTTCGGCTGGCGCTGGATGTTCGCGTTCGGCGGCCTGCCGGCGCTCTTCGTCGGCTGGATCATGTCGAACGTCAAGGAGTCGCACAGGTTCGAGGAGATGAAGAAGACGAAGAAGCCGTCGATCGCCCAGGCGTTCGGCGGCCTGTTCACCTCGAAGTACAAGAACCGGACGATCGTGATGTCGCTCGTCTACCTGGTGTCGATCATCGGGCAGTGGGCGGGATCCATCTACGTTCCCACCGCGATCACTCAGATCGCGATGCGCGAAGGCGCGGTCGCGGCCGACGCGGCGCGCATCGCATCATGGGGAGGAGCGGTGCTGGCGATCGGCACCGTGCTCGGTTGTCTCTGTGCGCCGATTCTCGCGGAGAAGTACGGCCGCCGCGTGGCGATGGCCATCTTCATGTCGCTGCTGACGGTCACCACCGCGGTCGCGTTCGGCTGGGCGTTCTTCATCATGGGTCCGAACGCGCTGCCCGTCTTCTTCGCCATGACGTTCTTCCTCGGCCTGGCCGGCGCCAACTTCGCGATGTACACGCTGTGGCTGCCGGAGCTGTTCGAAACCAGCAGCCGCGGCAGCGGCATGGGCTTCATCAGCTCGATCGGCCGCTTCGCCGGCGTCGGCATGGTGTTCCTGATCGCCGCGGGCGTGAACCACTTCGGGAACATCGGCACGCCAATCGCGCTGACGTCGTTCGTGCTCTTCGCCGGGTTGTTCCTGCTGCCGTTTACCGTGGAGACGAAGGGACAGCCGCTGCCGCGTTGACGCGGATCAATCTGGCGGGCCGTAAAGGCCCGCCCTGCGAAGGTCGAATCTGGCGGGCCGTAAACGGCCCGCCCTGCGAACGTCCGAATCTGGCGGGGCGTGAAGCCCCGCCCTACACATATATGAAACGAACAATTGTTACGGCGCTCGCCGTCGTCGGGTTCACCATCGGTCTCGCCGCGCAGGGTGGCGGCGGCCGGCAGGGCGGACCCGCGCCGAACGAAACGCTCAGCCAGACGTTCCGCGAGAGTCATGGGCGCGACGTCGCCTATCAATTGAGCCTGCCCGGCTTCAAGATCTTCGACAACCTCTATCACGTCGGGGTCGGCACGGGGGCGCCCACCGCCCAGGCGGCTCCCCGGCCGGCGGCGCCCGCACGGCCGCCGATCTATCCGACGAAACAGCAGTTCGAGGCGTCGGCCGACGCGCAGCGGCTCGTCGCCGCCGCGAAGCAGCTCGCGCGCGACGACCTCGCCGCCGAGTTCGAGAACACCTGCTCGTTCACCGGTCCCGAGCGCGCCGCGCTGAAACGCGAACGGCTCGGCCTGCCGCCGATGAAGGACTACACCGTCGAGCCGACGAAGATCTTCGACAACGTCTGGTTCATGGGGCTCGCCTCGCAGGGCGCGTTCGTCGTCACGACGAGCCAGGGGCTGATTCTCATCGACACGCTGAACACCACCGAGGAGGCGCGCGACATCCTGGTGCCGAGCATGCAGAAAGTCGGCCTCGATCCCGCGCAGATCAAGTACATCGTGCTGTCGCACGGCCATCCCGGGCAGACGGATCACACGGGCGGCGCGAACTACCTGCAGCGCACGTATCACCCGCGCGTGATGATGGGGACGGAAGACTGGGACGCGACGCTCCCCGCGCAGAAGCCGGAGCGGCGGCTCGCGCAGCGCGACGTCGACATCAGGCACGGCGACTGCGCGACCGCGCGCGTGGTCGCGCTGGAACAGGCAGGGACGAAATGAAACGGGGTGTGATTCTCACGGTCGCGTTGATGGCGGCCGCTGCGCTCGCGCCGCCGGCACGGGCGCAGGGGCTGCCGAACGTCATCGAGGGTTTTTTTCCGACACAGCTCGGGGCGGGGCAGGTCAACGTGCTGCACCTCGGCATTCCGGGGCGCGGTGAGGTCACCGGCGTGGAAATCAACCCGCCCGCGGGCATCACCGTGAAGGACATCAAGCGCGGGGACATCAGGGAGGGATCGCTGTTCTGGGACGTCACCATCGACGTGGCGGCCGACGCGATGCCCGGCAACCGCACGATTGTGGCCGTCTCGCAGAATGGCCGCACCGCGCCCCGTCCGATTGCGGTCTACGGCCACGTGCCGAAGATCTCGGACGTGAAAATCGTGTCCGCCCAGGTCAGCCAGCCGACGGTGCAGCTGCAGTTCGCGATGAGCGAGACGCCGAGCGACATCGGCACGGCCCCGATGGTGTGGTTCTTCCTCGGGTGCGGCAGCGAGCCGGAATCGGGCGTGGTCAAGGGCCGGTTCGCCAGCGGCGTCGTCACGGCGGCCATTCCGAACCCGCGCACGCAGATGAAGCCGTTTGCGCCGCAGCCGAGCGCGCGATGCGATCTCGAGGTCCGCGCGAGCGACTCGAAGATGGCCGACAGCAACACGCTCAAGACCACGGTCGACTTCAAGTAGGGCGCAGGAGACGCAATCATGTCCGTCCAGAAATTACTTCTTACATCAGCCCTGCTCCTGGCCATCTCCGCTCCGGCGTTCGCCCAGGAGGACTACACCGAGTTCGCGAGCAAGGAGGACTTCTTCACCATCACCTTCCCGGGCAAGCCGGTGGTGACGGACGGGACGTGGCTGACGGAGTACTTCGTCAACCTGCCGTCGAAGGTCTACACGGTCAGCGGCATCAGCGGGAAGCACGTCCTCACCGTCGTCGACTACACGCCGGTCGAGCGCGTGCTGGTCGAGAAGGCGACCAGGTGCCCCGCCGGTGCGGAGACGTGCATCGGCGTCGGCGATACCGGGTACGGCTACTGGAAGAACGACGTGCGCGGCGCCGTCACGTATGCGATGGACAAGCTGATCGCCGACAAGGACGTGAAGGTTACGCACCTGATGTTCAACTTCATGGAGATGGTGGGGGGACAGGAGATCCAGTTCACCAACCTGAAGGACCAGTCACGGACCTTCGCGTCGGCCTACATGCACAAGAACCGGCTGATCATCGCCGAATCGACGGTGCCGAAGGGGTTCCCGCCGCCGACCATCATGCAGCAGTCGATCGGGTGGCTCGGTGACGACGGCCGGGGTATCCGCTATCAGTACCTGTACCTCAACGAACCGGATCACGCGGTGCCGCCGCCGCCGCTGCGCGGCCAGGCCGCGCCGCAGCCGGGGCAGCGCCCCGATCGCATCGACCCGGGCGCGCGGTAGCCGTTATTGCGCTACTCCGCCGCCCTTCGGCATCGCGTTGCAGCGGTCGGCCGTGAGCGATCCTGTCGACGCGCCACCTGACACCGAGACGTCGCGATAGACCTTGTGGCAGTTCGCGCAGGTGTCATTCAGCTTCTCGGACAGCCCGCTGACCGTGTCCTGGTTCCTCGTCTGCGCGGCCTTCCAGAGCTCGTCGGTGAAGGCGACGAGGTCCTTCACGGCCTGCTGGTAGTCCGCATTCTGGATCGGCACCGGCCGGCCGTTCTGGCAGCGGCGGCCCGGCAGCAGCAGCATCGGCGACGTGTCGCGAAGCGCGAGGATCGCCTCGTCAACCGCCTCCCACCCGTAATACACCGTCTTGCCCCAGAGGACGTAGTCGTAGGGGATCGGCATCTTCGGCTTTTCCTTGCCGGGGTCATAGAGCTGCGTGTTGAAGATGATGTTCGCGTTCGGGAAGGTGACGGCGCGCATGAATTGCGCGAGGTTCGCGCTCGCGGTCACCGTCGGCAGGCCACTCGCATTAGCGGCCGCAGCCGCGGGCGCGGCCTTCCCGGCCGGCAGCGTGAACTGCGCGGCCGTCGCCGCGGTCATATCGGCGCCGGCGGGATACTTGTTTTCCTGCAGGATGTAGGCGGTCAGATCCATCGACTGCGCGTCGCTCAATGTGCCCGGGGCCTGCTGCGGCATCGTCGCGTGAATCTTGTCGGCCAGCTCCTTGACGGACTTTCCGCCGAAATCCGCCATGAAGTCGTCACCGGTCAGCGGCGGGCCGACCACGCCTTCCAGCATCTCGCCATGGCACGCTACGCACTGGTCGGTGTACAGGGTCTTTCCACGTGTTGCCTGCGCGGCCGAATACGACCCGCCGGCGGTAACCTGACGCGCCTGCCCGGCATGCCCGGTAATCGAGAACAGTCCTACGACCGCATACGCGGCAACGGCCACGACGAACGCGTAGCGAATCCCCGCCGGGCCCAATCCAATACGGCGCATCTTTTCGTCCTCCAGAACTGCCTCAGGTGGTAATGACGTTGAACGGGCGGATTTGTTCAAAAGCAGGCCGGGATTATATCTGCTGTGAGAGCATTGTGTCGACCGAGGAGACCTTATCAATGCAGACTCTGACACGCGTTTTCCGTTATGGCGCAGTGACGGTGATCGTGGTCGCCGCGGCCCTCGTCACGACGGGCGCGCAGGGGCGACTCAGCGGCCCGGGCACATTGAAGCTGGAGGACATCCCATGGCCGTCCGCGAGCGCGGGCGGTGCGGGCACGTCCGGCGCCAGCGGCATCGAAACCGTCGTGCTGAAGGGCGACCCGACCAGGCCGGGCCTCTACGTGCTCGCGCTGCGCGCCGGGCCGAACATGACGATCCAGGCGCACTCGCACAAGGATGATCGCGTCGCGACCGTGCTCAAGGGCACGTGGTACTTCGGCTACGGGCAGACGTTCGACGAGAAGGCGCTCAAGGCGCTGCCGCCGGGCAGCTCGTACACCGAGCCGCCCAATACCGCGCACTTCGCGCGGACCAGGGAGCAGGTCGTCCTCGAGATCGTCGGCTACGGTCCGACGTCGACCACGTACGTGAATCCCGCTGACGACCCGACGAAGAAATAAAGGAGGTCCCGTGCGCAGCCCGCTTTCTCTCGCCCTTGGCGCCGCCGTGCTCGCTGCCGCGACCGCGATCGCGCAGCAGGCGACGCCGCCGCTGACGCCTGATATCCCGTCGCGCTTCGACGCGCCGGCGAGCGGCTACGACTACGTGAAGCGCGATGTCATGGTCCCGATGCGCGACGGCGTGAAGCTCCACACCGTCATCGTCGTGCCGAAGGGCGCGCGCAACGCGCCCCTGCTCCTCACGCGGTCGCCGTACATCGTCTCGACTCTGCCGCTCTTCGACGAGGCCTTCGCGGCCGACGGGTACATCCGCGTCTACCAGGACGTGCGCGGGAAGTACGGCTCCGAAGGGGAATACGTGATGACGCGCCCGCTGCGCGGGCCGTTGAACGGCAGCATGGTCGATCACTCGACGGATGCGTACGACACGATCGACTGGCTCGTGAAGAACGTCCCCGAGTCGAACGGGCGCGTCGGCATGGTCGGCAGCTCGTACGAGGGCTTCACCGTCGTGATGGCGCTCGTCAATCCGCATCCCGCGCTGAAGGCG
>Ga0137418_10000711_pt1 | contig 30223 bp, 24 predicted proteins | sample CZODoug3_1_2_16f_FD_122242 | JGI IMG/M metagenome (GOLD analysis project Ga0137418, IMG submission 122242) | Vadose zone soil fungal communities from Angelo Coast Range Reserve, California, USA - CZODoug3_1_2_16fungal (Hybrid Assembly) | ecosystem: Environmental > Terrestrial > Soil > Vadose... | reverse complement strand
TGGAGCAAAAGAGCAAGTACGCACAATGCTTGGCGACCGGCTTTATCACAAGTTCTGGTGCTGGCTGGCGAATTGGAGCCCGGGAGAAGGAATGGAAGTCGAGATCGATGGTCACGGAAGCCCGAGAGACAATCAAAAATAGCATGAAAGTTCTTCATCTTATCAGCAGCGGCGGAATGTATGGTGCTGAGGTGATGCTCCTGAACCTAGCTTCCGCGCAGAAACGCCTTGGCTGCGACCCGATAATAGGTGTTTTCCGCAATGCGCTTCACCCACATTTAGAGATTGCAGATGAAGCAGACCGCAGAAAACTCCAGGTTGCGATCTTCGAATGTAACGGCCGATTTGACCGCAAGTTACTTCGAGCCATCCGAGAGTTCGTTCGCGATCGCGATATTTCGTTGGTACATGGCCATGGCTATAAGCCAGACATCTATGGTTATTTGTCAGCCAGAGCTGTCGGGATTCCATTCGTTGCGACTTGTCATCTGTGGACCGGGGCGACACTTCTAATTCGTTTTTACGAATTCCTCGATTCGTTCATCTTACGCCGCGCGCAAGCGGCTGTGGGGGTCTCGGACGCCATCAGGCAAATCGTCGAACGCTCCGGTGTGCCTCGAGCAAATATTTCAACTATCTACAATGGAACTGATTTTTCTCGTTTCAGAGCCGCTGCTCCTACTCTACGAGCCGATCTTGGGATTGGCGATAGGGTGTTGATCGGAACGGTGGCCCGCCTAGAAGAACAAAAGGGACTCGAGTATTTCATCCGAGCGTCACGGGAGGTACTCTCGGAACTCCCGGATGCGTTATTCGTTGTGGTGGGCGATGGTTCTCAGCGTTCCCGGCTTGATGGTTTGATCCGTCAACTGGGTCTCAAGTCGAGAGTCCTGCTCCTCGGTCACCGCAATGACATGCCTGGCGTATACGCATCGCTTGACCTGTTTGTTCTTGCTTCCATCGACGAGGGAATGCCGATGACTATCCTTGAGGCCTTGGCATTGCGCAAACCTGTAATCGCAACAGCGGTTGGTGCAGTCGAGAAGCTCGTCATTCCAGAACAGACGGGTCTGCTCGTGCAACCACGGGATGTACCTGCCCTCCGCGACGCAATCCTTCGATGCCTCAGAAACCAATCGTTCGCCCAGACACTCGGAAAGAACGGCCAAGAACACGTCCAAACATTCTTTTCGGCCCAGGGTATGGCCCGGAAGTATGTGGAGCTATACGAGCGAGTTCTAGCACAACAGAAAACCAAGGCGGCCACCTCACTTCAAGAGGCCTGAAATGATCTTATCTGAAGAGCCTAAGTCTCCATTGAATGACAAGATCGAAACGAGGCCTTCGCGGCTACCATGCTTATTCTCCATCGTCATCCCCGTCCGTAACGAGGAAGAAAACATCCGCAAATGCTTGGATTCTGTGCGTCGCATGAAGTTCGCACCTGAGATGTTCGAAGTAATCGTCGTGGACAATGGCTCGACCGATCAAACTAAAGAGGTGGCCTCAACCTTCAGGGAATCTCTCTCACTTCAAGTTCTGGACAAGCCGAACGTCTACATCGCGGCGGTTCGGAATGCGGGGGCTGCAGTCGCGCGGGGACGGTATCTAGCCTTTCTCGATGCTGATTGTGAAGTACGGCCCGATTGGCTCTCGGTCGCCGCAGAGGTTCTTTCTGGAGATAATGGTGGGGTTTGTGGCGCTTTTTATCTCATCCCGGAGCGGTCCTCCTGGGTCGCGCGTCATTGGTATCAAATTCGGGAGATCAAACCGGCCGGAGAAGTGTCTTACTTGCCGACAGGCGACCTATTTGTCAGCCGGCAAGCTCTCGACAAAATTCATGGATTCGATGAATCCATCCAAACTAATGAAGATTATGAGTTTTGCCAGCGAATCCGTGCTGCCGGACTTCCGATTAGGTGCGAACCCAGACTGAGTGTTGTTCACTGGGGAACACCTCAATCGCTCTCCGCGTTTTTCAAGAAGAATCGCTGGCACGGAATGCATGTTTTCAGGGTCTTCCTTCGTAACCTGCCTGCACTGCACAATTTCAAGGCCGTCGCGCTTGCAGTCTATACCCTTGTCTGCGTTCTAGGCGTTTTGGCTGGTGCGTTAGTCGGCATCCAAACTGGAGATTTTCGAATGCTGGGCGCGTTCATCCTAGCCACGCTCTCGCCTGCAGTGTTCTTGGGCTTTCATGCGGCCATTTCCTCGCGACGGCTGCAAGCAGCTCTGCCGATGACAGTCCTCTATTTCACTTATGCGGTCGCGCGGGCTTGTTGTCTACTGGATTTTCGGAGCTGGTTTGGGGGCATCATTTCTGGACGGGTAAGGTAGCCGCTGGAAAGCGGATCAGGCGATACAAGAAGCTAGCTCGAACTGGGTCAAATCGAGCTCGCTCCTCTTGTTTCATCTCTGTTTCTTAACTTAATGAACGGTGACCACCAAGTTGGTAGGTGGATTGGGCCTTTGCGCCGTGCCACCGCCTGCCAAGCTATCATACGCACCGATTGCCGGTGAACTCGGTCGTGGTGCTCCAGTGATATCGCTTGTCAGACTGGCAATAGATACGCCGGCGCCAAACAGCAGACTGCCTGTCTGCGGAGTCAGATTTTGAGAACCTAATGTCGTACTCGTGTAGAGTGGAGTGAAGTTAGAGTTCGCTGTTATCTGGGCCGGACATAACGGAGCGCCGTTTCCAAACCAATCGTTGTTACTTCCACCGAAGTTCGCACAATTCAAAGAACTGCTATTGCTGGTAAGGTACTGTTCACCGGAGCCAGTGCTCTCGAACACGTTATTCCTAAGCCGAGTTGCGGTCACCACGCTAAACCCACCATTTGAATTGGTCTGAGACCCTCTGGAACCGCAGTCGTAGAGGGTATTGTTGTAAAGTTCTATTTGGCCCGTGGCAGTTCCGCTAGTACTGGTGTAGATGCAGGCATAACTCGATTCCTGTCCTTGGGGCGGAGGCCCAGTGCCAGCATGATAAATCACGTTATTGTAAGCCTCTACTAGACCAAGCCCGGAGTCCACCGTGTTGAGGTTCAAGCCATCGCAGATTGTGTTCCTGATTATGTTGTCGTGGACGTGTATATCAAACTGGTTCGTTCCTCCGGTGGAGTAATACTGTATTCCACGGCAGCCTGCCGCCCCGGAGTGCGTCGGGTCAGGATCAACGACGTTCCAGCCGACCCAAGAGTGACTGCTGTTCGTTGTGTAATAGACAGCGTGATAGAGTTTTGCTGCGCCGAGAATGTCGTGAATATTGTTTCCGTAAAGGAATGTGTTGTTGGACACGTCAACGTGGACGCAGCCAAACCCATTGGTGTTGCAACTCATATCGAGAGCGATCATCCAAAGATGGTCAAATTGAAACATCTCTAGGGCTTCACCTCCCCGCAATGTTAAACCAGCGATTACGTAGTATGCCGGGCTAACTCCGCTCTGGGGCACACGGATTGCGTATGCGGCTGGCCCGGCAATCGCGCCGATAGTGGCCGTTGCTCCTGGATAACCAACCAACGCAATCGGACTACCAGCTGTACCGCCTGGATTTTTCGTGATGCTCACAACGGCAGAAAATCCATTGTTGGCAGTTTCGTTGATTCCGTTCTCCACGTACGTTGTATCGCCAGCCGACATAGAACTATTAGCGTGCGATACCGTCGCCCAACATGAAGAAGGAAAATTTCCATTGTTACTGTCGCTTCCGGTTGTCGAAACGCAGAAGATATTTCCAGACCGCACCGTGAAGGGCATCAAATTCGAGGCTATCCCCCCAACCGTGACCACGAAATTTCCAGACGCACAACTCGGTCCTAACTGGACTATGAGTTTTTGATACCAGAGCCAAGTCGTTCCCCACTGAACGACACGGAGACACGAAGCACCATTTAGCGTCACGGTCGAACTGCCTTGGGTCGCGCCGAAAAAATTGCCGTAGAGCGTGACATAGGTCCCGGCGAACCCGCTGACTGTTTCCCCGCCACTGTTCGGGCCGCTGGTCAGGTCAGTGAAAAAGATCGCTGGCGGAGGGGTTTGCGCCCCCGCTCTCGACGCCCCGACAAGAACCACAACCGCTACAACCAGGATCGACCAAACGCGAATTCGCATGACCGGTGTTCCCCCGTCTGGCATCTTGAGTCCCCTCTTGCTCATCAGTTTTTCCATTCCAAACGCTCGACAACTTCTCGCCATTCGACAAACTGGTTTTCCATTCCTTCCCACCAGCGGGAGGCCCACCCCACAGTCTACGTAGGTGAGTCTGGCTTCTTCAAGCACCTTGCGCCACTGTCTAAAGGACCTAAAAAGGTACAGGCTGTTGCCCTGTACCCTGTACCTCCCTTCTTGTGGCCCCGCACGAAGCACCGAAGAAGTTCATTCTAGCTTGAATACCATGTGCATTGGGGCAAGGAAGGCTCAACTGCCAAGTAACGGAAGGAGATGAGATGAGAATGAGATGAGAGCCTCTACGGATCTTGTTGGCCTATGAGGAGTGCGGGCGGGCACCGTGGGTAATCTCGAGGATAGCTGCTAGCTGACTGGAGATTTGAGACAGGGGAGAAGCAAACACCTACATAAACGTTGCGCTCCGAGGAGCGCTTAGGACGGAACGATTGCCTGATGGAAATCTCGCGGGGGCCGCGACGGGTCAGATAGCGCGAAACCCGCGGCGGTGGAACTCACGGATTTCGGCAATTGTTGGGAAGGTGAAATAGGAGCCATTGGAGGAATCCAAGGGAATTGGGACGTGGGAGTTCGAAGCGATCTGACGCAGGACGCGCGCCATACAGTGTGCTCCGTGACGCTTGGATCGACGGATGAGATGATCCAAAGTCTCGCCCGGTTCGATGGCAAGCTGTTCCTGCAACAGAGCGCTTCCTTCATCTACTTTGGCCGACATAAAGTGAACGGTTACGCCTACCGTCCTCTCGCCATGAAACATTTGCCAGAAGGTGGGCATCATGCCTTTGTACCGTGGAAGCGGCGCATGGTGAATGTTAACGCAGCCTCGAGGCGGAAGGGATAGAATCGTCTCCTTCAGAATATAAGGGCAGGCGACCGAGACGATCTGATCAGCTCCACGCTTCCGAGCGGAGTCAACGAACTCGGCAGCGTTCGGGTTGCCAACCTTCTCGTAAGGGATGGCGTATGCTCTTGCCGCTTGTTCAAGGCTATAAAAGTGTCTGGCCTCGCGGCCCCTCCTGAACTTGCCTAGGATCCGGTACTTTGCGGTCCTGCCGAGTAGCCTGATGAAACCAACGACGCCGTAGAGGGACGTAAGTTCCCGTAGAAGTTGGACTCGCGATCTCTTCCCCATGGTTGGGCTGCAAGAAATCTTCAGGATTTCGAATTCCGATGAGTAGTTTCTGAGAAACTCATCAAAAAAAGGCAAAACGTAGAGAGGGTCGTTCTGAGTGAGAAACTCGATTCGCATCCTTCGCTAGCTCCTGACCGTTTCCCAAACCACGTGTTTACGGCCGCGCATCACCTCCAAAATGCTCCGCAGTGCGGCAGCATTGAGCGTACAGAAATAAAGCGGGATGCCTAGAGGTTTCCACAAGCGATGCAGGGGAACAAGCAACGTCAAGAGTGCGAATCCATAAAAACCAACTTGCAAAGCCAAAGGTATGCCATACCAGGAGTGGTTCCAAAGCACAGCGCTACTAACGAACAACAACAGCAAGAAAAGAGGGACCATCCATCGTAAGACTTTGTGCGATACCAACTGCACACTAACCCAGCCGTACTTCCACGGATTCAGCAGATTCGACACGCTGAGGATGCCCCGCATCCCACGGGTCACCACCCGCACGCGCATCGAAAACTCTTCTTGTGAAGACTTGGTCGTTTCCTCGTAAGCGAGCGCGCGATCTTCAAAAACCACACGGTATCCCTTCTGAATGGCCCAAAGCGGCTGCACCAGATCGCTGATCACATCCGGATGAAGCGGCGTATAGGCCGCACGGCGAACTGAGTAAATGCATCCGCAGCAACCAGAGATGGTCCGAATCCGCGACTGCATCATCTTGATGAAATTCTCGTAATTCCAAAAGGCGATCATGCCAGAGCTGATTGGCGACTTCCCCTCGGGATCAAAGTATTGATAACGGCCGCTTGCCGCGCCGACTTTCGGATCTGCGTAATTACTCGTGAGGTACTGGAGAGCCAGCGGATGATAGACCGTGGTCGCGTCAGAGAAGATCAGGACTTCGCCCTGCGCGGTTTCAACCCCCAAGTTTTGTGCGTTGGTTTTTCCCATTCTCTGCGGTGCCCGGAAAAGCCTAACCCGCGGATCCGTAAAGGACTTCACAATCTCGTCTGTGCGATCAGTGGAGCAATCCGAGAGCACGATGATTTCCATCTTGTCCGGGGGATACTCGATAGCCAGTGTTTGCTCGATTTTCTTCCGAATGCCGGTTTCCTCGTTATAAGCGGCAATGAGTACGGAGATCTTTGGGAGATATCCGAGAGAAGCTTTCGAGCGCCGAGCAAAAAGCCCCACCGATGCGAGCAATAAAGGATATCCCAGATAAACATACGCCAGTGTCCCGAGGCTCAACCAAACCAGGACCACCGCAACTGTCTGCAACAAATTAGACATTCTTTGCCACCAGTAACTCGTCGTAGATCCCCATGAGCCGATTCATCATGGCATCTATACTGAAGCGTGCCTTCACGGTTTCCCGCGCGGTCTCGCCCATTCGCCGGGCCATCACTGGGTCTCGGAGGAGCCGGAGAATACGATCCGCCATCGCCTCAGAATCTTCGCTGGCAACCAAGTAGCCGCTCTTGCCTTCCTGTAGCGCCTCAGCATTGCCACCGACGCGGGTCGCGACGCATGGCAGACCGCACCCCATCGCCTCGATAAGCGCATTGGAGAAACCTTCATTCCGAGAAGGCAAACAAAAGACATTACTGGCTCGAAGAACTGGAAACGGATTGGTCATCTCCCCCACGAACTGAATACTTCTTTCCAGGTGTAGCGACGTCACGAGCCTTAGCAAAGCAGCCATCGTCTCTGGTTCCAGTATGCGCCCCACAACGAGGAATACTGCTTCGGGGAACTCGTTGCGAACGAGCCTAGCGGCCGAGACTAAAACATCGATTCCTTTAATGGAGCGAATGTTGGCTAGCGTCGAAATGATGGGCACTTCAGCGAGCAAGCCCAGCTGTTGCCGCGCATTGCCCTCTGCGGCCTTGCTATCCAACTCGGCCATATCAACGCCATTGTAGAGCGTCTCGACTCGATCAGGTGATAGATGATCGTGCTGGATACAATAGGCGCGGACTTCATCTGAAACAGCAAGAACGCGATCAAAAAACCGATTGACGATGGGGTAGGCAAATTGATGTTTACGCGTTCGAAGAATTCCCATGTCACGCCGGCTGGAAATCAGGATTGGGCAACCACTGAGTTTCGCAATGGACGCCGCCCAAATGTCAGAAGTCTCAAAGAAAGTATGGACAATTGTAATATTTTCCAATTTGAGAATTCGTCGAAGTTGGAGTGCCATTTTCGCGGCATTGAGGTCGTAGGTTTTGCGGAGAGGCAGGACGTGTAATCGACCAGTCAGCTTGCTCAGTGGCTCAAGCCGTTGATTAATTTCAAATGTAACAATGCTAGCCCCGAAACGCTCTGAAGAAAGACGGTGCACAATTTGAAGCAATGCATGCTCTGCTCCCCCAAGCTGACACAATTGATCGACTACATAAAGAATCTGCGGTCGAAGCTTAGCTATTCTTGAGTCTGTCGTCAAAGCTGTTCCAACCACGTGAACCTCTTGCACGAGCGCGAGAGTGCCCTTCTTTGGCTACTTGGGGTCAACTTTTCATCATCTGGAAGAGAGTTATTTTTCTATATATCCGCTCAAAATGTAACAAGAACCTAATGCCCGAATCGGTGTTCGATCAAGAGCCTCAAGTTTCTCATCGATACCGAAATTCAGCTTGGAGGTAATGGTGCAAAGCGGCGCCGGTAACAAGGAATAATGGACATATCTATCGGCCTCTATTCTGAAACCTTGATGGGTCATGGATAGGCGGGCAACCGATGGGCGGTGCTTTCGTGGCAGAAAATTGAAGCTCATCGCTCCTTCATCGCCCCCAACAAAGACCGATCTGAGGAAGGAGGCAAACGATCGGACAATTTGCATCTTCTTCATCCAATAGAGGGGCGTTGATAAACAGACCGTGTAACCGAACCGATTCGTGAAGCAAAGGAGAAAGCGTCCACCAGGCTTCAATACGCGGGCTGCCTCGACGATTAGATTTTCGTCGGACGGAAGATAGTCAATCACTCCGGCGCATATCGCGGCGTCAAACGAGGAGTCTGGCACCGGGACGGCCTCGACGTCCCCCATTTTGTAATCCCACTTGTCGGCGACGCCCTCAGCAAGAGCTTCTTTCTCGCTTAGTGAAATCATGGATTGAGAAGCATCAACACCGAGACCGCAATAACCCATTCTGGCCAAATCGCGCGTTAATCGCCCCGGCCCGCATCCCAAATCCAAAATCCTCGATCCTGCAGGGAGGTTCCAACTTCGGACGAACTCCAAGATCGCTCGGTGACGAACTTGCAGAAGATCTCCGCTCGCTTTGACCAAATATCTCTCGTTGTAGACGCTTGCTCTGGAACGGAAGTATTCGACCGCGTTTTCCTTTAGCTTTTGTTCTCGCTGCATAAGGGCTGACATTCATTCTCTCTTCTGTCTTGCTGTGCTCACCCATCATCAGGTGCCGATGGGGGATGCAGAGCCCGCATTTTCTTCGCGCCGCGTTATTAGAGATCTACCGGAGATTCTTCACACTATCTATCCGTCCTGCTCCTGAGTTCTCCGGGCCGTAGATTGGGCTCCTAGCACCCTCTGTTACCCGGCCAGATTTAGATGAGAGAGAGTCTTTTGCCCTTTCACAGCTCTCGTTCCACGCCGTCCCACCCGAGTTGTTCTCTTTCTACGTCCGTCCCTCTGAAAGCCACCACCTATCTAATGAACTGCCACCGGTCTGAATCCAATCCGCCGTATATCTCTCAGCGGGTCCGAGAGACATTACCCCATATTGAGTCTTAGCAATTGTGCTGCCATTCTCTATAGCCTAAGTTATTGACAACTAATCACTTATCTGCTTATCGGCAAGAGGCCCCGAGGCTCTGAAACGGTTTCTAGAGCATATTGTGGCAAAAGCTTTCACCCCGTATGACTTACAAGGAGCGCAAGAAAGCACTCGCAATCGGCCCTTGTTCCTTCTCACCAGGAGTCCTTATCTGGCCTTCATCGAGCCTCGACACTGGTAATGGCAAGATTTCAACCCCCCTCAACCCCTCGGGCTGTTTCTTTCCTAGAATTGCGAGTATATAAATTGAGTATTGTTCTCATCAAAGAGCATAAAGAGCAAGAACCCACAACTGTATGCGATTGGTCGACCGAGGATTCGGAAAAGGGAGAGACCGTTCGCACCTGCGTTCTCTTCGATTTCGCTTAGTTTACGCACCACAATCGGCTCAACAACGCAGAAGAGCAAGACTACTAGGGTGAACCCATAGAAGGTGAAGCTGTACGCCGTTCCCAAGCTGAAACGAACGAACATCGAGGAAAGTATCCCGCTCGCCTTATGTAAGTTCGGCGACCGAAAGGGAACCCACGCGGCCGTAATTGCCACCAAGGTCAATAGTCGCCAACAGCCAGAGACAATGCGCGATTGGCCAATGACGGAGTTCGCGGCCTTTAGGCTTTCATAGAGCCGATACAAGACAAGATACGCGCCGTGCATAAGACCCCAGACAATGTAACCCCAGCCGGCACCGTGCCACAATCCAACAAGCGTCATGACGCCCAGCAAACTCGCATACAACGGAAGCGGCGCTCCCATCCATTTTGCATTGATCGGAAAAAATAGGTAATCCCGAATCCAGCGTGACAGCGTCATGTGCCAGCGAGACCAAAAATCGGGAGGCGTGGCGGCGTAATAAGGTTGACGGAAGTTTTCGGGGAGTGTAACGCCGAGCAATCGCGCGGCACCAATCGCCATATTCGAATAGCCTGCGAAATCGAAATAAATTTGCAATCCAAAAGCGATGGCAAGGAACCAGCCATCGACGGTCGACGGCATACCAGCACCCACGGGACTAAAGCCCTTATTCACCCAAATCCCGAGTAGGTTTGCCACCGCATTCTTCTGCACAAGGCCCCACACCAAGCGGTCGATTCCTTCAAAAACGAATCGTGGTTCGAACTTCAGGCGGAAATGCAACTGTGGAACGAGTTCGCGAGCACGCACGATCGGGCCAGACATCACATTTGGCCAAAACATGAAGAAAAGGCACAAGTCCATGAGAGTCGCTGGCTTTACACGACCCTGGCGGATATCAATGAGATAACTGATCGCTTCAAATGTGTAAAACGAGATGCCAATCGGTAACGCAATTGATTTTGCAAAGGAAAGGTGCGGCGCCGACATCCACGTCATTATTGTGTTGACGTTGGCAAGAATGAACTCCCGATACTTGAAGAAGGCCAGCGACGCCAGCAAGCAATTGATTCCGAGCCACATCCACTGTTTCGCTTTGTTCGGATTGGCCGCCATCGATCGACCCAGAAGAAAAACAAGAACACCCAGAGTAAGTGGAATCGTAACAAAGCGGATTCCCCAGGTGGCATAAAAGGCAAGACTGGCGACCAAAACGAAAGGACGCCTGTAGCGCTCCGAGAGCAACCAGTAGGCAACAACTGCCACAAACAGAAACACAAGGTATTGGAAGGAATTAAACTGCATTCATGCTCCGCCGATCTCTGACCGCTCAACCAGCGGACTTTGCCACTCGCTCGATTGTTTCCGCGATGAGGTCAAGATCATCGAAATCTTCGGGCTGGAGTGTTTCGGGTGGGATGGACACGCTGAGCTTCCTCTCTAGTAGCGCGATTAGTCTGAGTATGGAAAGTGAATCAATCAAACCTGACGATACCAAACGTTGGCCGTCTTTGATCGGTCGTCCAGCGATCTGAGTTGCAGCGTCTCGGGCTGCATTGCGAATTGCAGTGCGGTCGGGTAACACTTAAATGACCTCTCCTCGTGCAACTGAAAGTCGTTCACGCTCGAATCTTTCCCGGGTCTCACGTCGAGAAATCTTCCCGGCAGTGCTCTTGACGATCCATCTCTGCGGAACAACAGCCACATAGCGTGGGGCTACGCCAATCGTTGTCAGCACAAGCTTGCGGATTGCCGTCTCGAGCTTTGATTCTGACTCTTCGTTGAATTCATCTCTGACCTCGGCCACAACGGCCAAACTCTGGGTGCCAAGGTCTTGGTCCTCCACCCCGAACGCAACCACGCGACCGGGGTAAATCCCATCGATAGCGTTCACAATGGCTTCCACGTCTTCGGGGAAAATGTTGTTTCCTCCCACGATGGCGATATCTTTAAAGCGGCCAATAACGAATAGTTCGCCCTCCACTAAAAAGCCAAAATCACCCGTGGCGTGCCAACCGTCACGCAGGGTGTGCGTCTGAAATCCTTCTGACCCCCAATAGCCAGAGAAGAGAGATGGCGTTCGGACATGAATTTCGCCAGGGACGGATTCGGCACAAACCGATCCGTCAGCAGCGACAATTCTCAGCTCTGTATCTCGAATTGGCCTGCCAGAAGATACGTACACGTCATCGATCAGGTCAAACGCGAGTTCGCTGTAAGTCCGACTGCCGTGATGGACCCGGCTCCGCGAAACGGTAAATGCCTCCCTGCCGAGCTCGGACTGCGTGATCGCAAAAACTGTTTCCGCCATCGCGTACGATGCCTGTAAGCTCTCTTTCCGTACGCCCCAATCGGCGAAGGCCATGGCAAACTGCCTCATCGATTTGAGCCGCACCGGTTCAGAACAGTTGATCCAAGCGCGTACCGAGTCGAGCCGATATTCACCCTGCATCTGCTCACGGCGCTGGCCCAGATAGGAAAAAGAAAAGTTCGGCAGCCAGCAGAAGGTGGCTCGGTGCCGGTCAATATACTTCAACAGGAGTTCTGGATTGATGACCCAGTCATTCGCGCCAATCTGATGAGACGGCGCCCCATGCCACAAGGGCATCCAATAGCAGGCGATCAGTCCCATATCATGATAAAGAGGCAGCCAGGAGGCGACTACGTCCTCTGCAGTGAAACTGAGTGCCTCACGCAATTGAGCGAGTTGCTGGGACAACATGGCGACTGTCACCACGATGGCTTTTTGCGCCCCGGTCGTACCGCCGGAGAACTGCAGAAACAATGTTTCAGCGCTTGGCCTCGTGTTCCGCTCCGGAAACTCTCTCTGCTCCAGTCGCTCGCTGACTTGTCCAGCCGGAAAAATCTTCTCGTAGACGGCAGAGTTCTCTACCTTGAGGCCTGTAGCCGGATAGGGGAGGATTCCAGCCAGGTTCTTAGCAAGTCGCGGAAGGGTGATGAGCAGATCGGCTGGCAAGTTGCTGAGCTGATGAACCAGATTTCGCTGATACTTATCTGGATCGATCCGGCTCGTTGGCCAGGCCAGTATGGCTGGAACATGGCCTTTCAATACGAGTCCCAGCTGCAGGAGAAACAACTCTGCGGAATGCGGCAAGAGTAGGAGGACGACGCTACGTTCTTTCGACAAGCCCAATAACGAAGCTAGTTCCTCGGCCCGCCTGAGGAGAGTTGCCCCTGTGAATTCCAAGGGCTGATCAAAGTTTGGCGCAGAGACTACGCGAAGTAAAACCTTTTCTTTATTGACTAGCAACCGCTCGCGCAACTGCTGACGGAATTCGGCATGAGTGGTCAATGAAGTTTCGATTCTTCCTGGACTCAAAGGATGGCTCCTATCAGTGCGTGGATGCCAATGCCTGCGACTCGTTCCTGTTCGCAAACCCGCACATGCTGGAAGCAATCGTCTCCGCGGCCAACCGGTGACCCATTTCGTTCCAATGCCCCCCACCGAGATTCGATTCATTGAATCCGTTGAGGTAAATCTGATGCGTTTCAGCGTATGAAGAGAGTGCAGGCGCAAGGATCGTAACCAGTATTCCCTCGCGTTCACCCAAAGCCTTAATTCGCTCATCCGCATACGACAGATCGGATACTCCCAATGCCTGCATGAATGCCAAGCGCTTTGCACGATCCGGAATGACCTGGGGCCGATTTGCAAGAGTCACAATGCGGAACTCTGCGCCGTGGGTCTTTACCTCATCATGCATCGTCACCAGCAAGCCTTCTGTGACGCGCCACGCTTCTTGCAGCGAGGGCTGAGTAGGAGCCGCGTAAATGCTATGCTCAATCGTGTGGACGCCCGCCTCGCCAGCTCTCTCTTTCACTGCCGCCATAGCAACACGAGCTCTCCCGTTGCGCACCAACGCATTGACAGCTTGCAATACCACCACGTGATCGTTCACTAGGCCACGAATCTTCTGCAATATGATCTGCTTCTTTTGGACGGCCGGTAGTTCGCGAAAAGAGTCATCGAGAACTAGCTGGTCTCCTCGATACACGAAGTACGGAGACTGCTCAGGGTTGGCGGCGTTGTTGAACTGCCGCACGTTGTTGGCGACGTCTCGGGCCGAGTAGAACGCGACGACGACGATATCGGGATGATACTTCCAGACCTCGTCCCTCAGCAGGAGAAGTTCCTGAGCCGTCGAATAGCCAGAAACGCCAAAGTTCAGCACGTCGACATGCTTGCCTGCAAAGCAAGAAAGTTCGGTTAGCCTGCGCTCCAATAGTGAGCAGTAAGTCTTGTCTAGAGGCACTTGCATCGCCTCCGTCCAGGAATTGCCCAGAACAGCGATCCGGACGGTACTTCCGGGCTTTTCGTAACTGCGGTCCGCATCTCGAAAACCATGTTTGTTTACGTGAACGTATTGTCTGGTCTCACCAGCTACCAGACCCTCCGCGCCGGCTCGCAGCGACCATCCTGTCTGCTGGTCCGCAGTGTAAAGTTGCGAATCGAATTGAACATGGCCAATTCGCAGCGCAAGTTCCGCGACAATCGGAATTGCCAGCATCACAACTGCTGCGAAGATTAGTTCGCTTTTAGTGGGGCGCATAGATTAGCGTGAGTTAGTTGAACTACCAAGTCCCTCACCTGCCCAGTCTCGGTTGAAGCGCCTGCTTGCTCCCCGATGGCAGCATTTTGCTCGACGCTAGGCTCTTCTCCCGCAATCATTCTCCCTCGGATAGCCATCGCTGCGATTGCCCACGTAAAGCCGGTTTCTTCGATGTAGATCCAGCGATCACCGAAGGCATTCGCCACCATAGTCGTAACTACCATTCCTGCCAAACCTAAACCCATTCCGCGCAAGAAATCATCAGCTAGCGCTGTACGGAACAGACTGTAACCCGCCGCAAACATCCGCGAAATTATTCCTAGAAAGACTATAAGGCCGACTATGCCCATTTCCAGCGTGACCTTGACGTAATAGTTATGCGTGTCTTCATAGCCGCCCACGAGGTGCATGAATTTGTAGGTGTCGAAACCCGTACCAATCGCGGGATTTGCCCTGATTATCTCTACTGCGTTTTCCCAGAGTATCAAACGGGTACCAGCCGAAGGTTCGAATACTCCATTGCTATCCTGCGTCATGTAGACGCGCTCTCGCACCGCGCCCGGCACAAGACCTTCCCATGTCAAGAGAAAGACAGCCAAAATCAGCAGGAGCTTTCGATTCTTCAGCAGTCCTAAGAGAAATATGCCGACTATTACGGCCGCGTAGCCTCCACGGGACATGGTGTAAGTCAACGCTACGAGACAGGTCCCAAGAACCACCAAGTATCCTAACTTTGGCAAAGTTTTCATTTTATGTACACTATACAGCCCTAGTATAAAAACGGAAAACTGTGCCTCCAATGCCGCCAATCCATTTACACCCGCGTAACCCATCGTTCCTTCATTGCGAGCCGCGTAGGAGAACGTAGAGAGATCGCGCTGTCTCATGGTGTTGATATAGCTCCGGTTCATAACAAGGACTGAAAGACACATGAGAAGTAGCAATACCTTCATCTGCTTAAGGTTCTTGATGGAAGCTAACACGAGGAAGAATAAGAGAAAGATCACCATGTAGTTCTTCCAGTCGGACAGGCGCTCATTGTCGAACCAGAATGGAAAAGGGAAATTCAAAAAGAAAGCTCCCCGCCAGAGCGATGCATAGGTCAACACAGCTAAAACTGATAGCCAGCCTCTCAGCGGGGTCTTGGTGAAGATCGAATCTCCCTTACTAAGCACCCCGATCAGAACTCCCAAAAGCATGAGGTCAATCCACTGAGCGCCCAGGGGATATTCGTGAAGCCTAAATCGGAGATTCTGAAGAGGGAGCAGTGGGACTATGTAGTAGATACCAATTTCCGGACGCCCAAAGGCACTTGCAAAAAACGCTGCAAGGCCGGCAATATAGAACAGCAGAGGGATCAAGCCAGACAGCAACCCTGAGAGATGAAGTCCCATGGTATCTATATCCTTTCGTCTCTCTCAATGGGAACTAACCTGTGTTCTCCATCTCTCTCGAGGGAAACTAAATCCCCCTCCTTATCATTTATTTTCTTAGCTGACCCGTCCTCCGTTCTCCGTTGCAATATTTCGCTCCCGGTCGGGTTTTCGCCTATATTCGAAACCCGCGCTTTAAATTCCAATTTCCTGCCGTCCCTTTTCAAGATGTCAAGGTTGACACCGCGGAGGATCCTCGCCCGAGTCTCCCAACTAAAATCGGAGCGTACCCGCCGGACCCCCGCTGCCCCGAGTCTTTCGCGCAAACCTGGGTCTAGCAAAAGCTGTCGCAGCCTCCCCGCAATTTCGTCAGGATCATCCGGATTCACCAAGAACCCGGTTGAGCCGTCGGCAATAGCTTCCGGGGTACCGCCAGTCCGGCCTCCTATCACTGGTTTGCCAACTGCATTTGCTTCCAAAAACACAATCCCGAACCCCTCCACATCTCCATCTTTCTCCTGGCGATTCGGCATCAGCATGATATCGCAGAGATTGTAGATGTCCGGAAGTTGCTCAGCTGCAACGTACCCGGCAAACGTCACTCGTTCACTCAAGCCAGCCCCCTGAACCATCTGACGGAGCCGAGGCCCTTCCGGACCTGTTCCGACAATGAGGTAATGAGCGTCCGGAATGTCGTGACAGACTGTCGCGAACGCGTTCAGAGCCGCTTGGTGTCCCTTTCTGGGGATCAATCGCGCAACCGTGAGGACGACAGTCTTTCCCTCCAGACCGTACCGCTGCTGGAGGTCTGTCCTGCGTGGCATTGGTCTGAATCTTGTGGAGTCGACCCCCGGAACAATCTTGCAGATACGACACTCAGGCACACCCAGCTTCACGAGATTGTTTCGCGTGAACTCCGAAGCGGCAATAACAGCATCCGCATTCAGGTAAATGCGGTTACGGACAAGGGGTTGGTATTTATAATTGTCAAGTTGGGGAATCTCCTCGCCATGGCAATACACAACATACGGCAATCCGAGGAGCTTCTTTAGAATCATGGCAGTCACCCCGGGAGGATACAAATCCCCGGCGTGCACAATGTCCGGCGAATAGCGCAGTGCGTGCCAGGCTGCATCCAGAAAGGGACCCAGCCCCTTGGGCAACTCTTGATACTTCAATGAAGCCAACGGCTTGTATCGCCGCTTAATTCGAAAGAACTGCGTCGATGCGATATTGTCAAATTCCTTCCAACCGGGAATCTTCTTCGTCAAAATTGTGACTTCAGAGTCTCCTAGATTCACCAAATTTCGATAGATATTATAGTAATACTCGCGAGAGCCTCCGGCATGAGGCAAGAAGGAGTCCGTCAGCATCAGAATCTTCATACCAATATCAGGAGTTAGACCAGAATCGCTCAAGTGCCGATTCTCCGCGCCGCGGCAACAAAACAATAGTGCCAAACTCTGCTTGAGCTACTATTTGGACGGGCCAAATTTGACCCAACTATCAAAGAATTGGGTGAATCTTCCATAGGAGTCCTGCTACAGCCCCGATCGCGAGAATCGAGAAGCTCACAGCAAAAGCAACGAACAGCAGATGCCTTCGACGTTCTATAGGAGATTGAATATGAGGAACAGCCGCTAGCATAGGAATAGGTTCTGGGTATGCAACACGAATCTCTCGCTCCGTTTTGACCCGAGGATCGAGGAATTCTTTGACGATCACAAACGCAACAGAACCAAAAAACGACATAAAGAACGAGACTGCCATGAGCTTGCGACGGCTCGGTTTGAAGGGCTTTTCGGGAACACGAGCGGGATCCAGTATGATGAATCTTTGCCCTTTCTGCTGGGAATCAAGGTCATTCGACATGTCCGCAGAATAGGTCTTGCTCAACAAGGAATCATAGCGGCCCTTCGAGATATCGTAGTCGCGCGTAATATCTTTCAACTCCTGCTCGCGTCGTGGGATCGCTTCAACTTTAGCCTGATAATTGGCAATTTGCTCCCGGATCCGTTTTTGTTCTTCTCTCAAACGCTGCATATCCCTCCCGATGACATCAAGCCGTAGTCCCGTTGTGGTAGGCTTGGTCGAACGCGAAGTCGAAGTCTCAGAAGGTTTTTCCACCGGGAGCGCAATCAGACTTTCGTTGACAAGATTCAGTCTTCGAGCCAACTCCTTCACTTCAGGGAACTCGTCGGTATAGCGCCGGTGAAGTTCACTAAGCCTTGCTTCGAGTTGGTTCTTCTCAATCTCCAACCGCGCTCTCTCGGACACTGGTTGAGTATTGCCTCCCGACATCGACACCGACTCCGGTAGCTGCGTGAGAAACAACCGTTCCTCATCGAGTCGGTTCAAATTACCAGCATTCGTCTGCAACTCCGCCTGCAAGCTCGATAGAGTATGGAGAATAGCTTCTTGTTGCTGAGGCAATTCCCCGAGATGAGACATCTTGTATTGACGAAGCTTAGTTTCCTGCTCTTCGAGTACGGTCTTCGCTTCTTGCAATTGCGTGTTCAAAAATTCCGTTGTTCCAACAGCATGTTGCTCCCGGCTCTTGAGATTCCATTCGATAAAATCCGAGGCCAGCTGATTTGGCACATTGGCAACGACCGCCGGATCCATCCCCTGATATGTAATCGAGAAAACAGCCAAGCCGCCTCCAGACTGCTTAACTTCGATCGCGACGTCGCTTCGCATCTGCTCAATGACTGTCTCACGTGGGGCCGTTCGGCGTAGCTGGGGGTAGAGGTCCCACCGATCAATGATCAACTGCAAGCGAGTCTCGCTCAACACCTCTTGGCTGATGGTTTGCAGCCGATCCAAGGGGCTTACCCGCACGAGTTCCGAAACGAATTGTTCCGGTACCTTTTGAGGGTCCACCTCGACCGTCGTCGTAGCCTTGTATTTGTTGGGCAAAAGTGCGATCGCGATGAACGCGCAGAGTGTCAATCCCAGGGTCATCAAATAGACCCACCACTTGTGGCGGCGGACAACCTGCAAGTATTCCAACACTTGGGTTATCGGCAGTTGTGCGATTGAAGTATTCATGGGTCTTTTCCAGTGCTATGCAAGAAATTTACTTGACAATCCGGGCGGGAAGTGGGTTCCATCCCAGCGTGATCATTGCCATATTCTGTCCTTGAATCGGCCCTCCGGAAACTTGCTCGAAGCGCCTATATCCTGTTCCGAGGGCAATGGTACGCGACAGTTTCCAAGAAAGATTAGCTCCGACGAAGTAGCCTACATAGGTTCCCAAACCAGTTTGCGTGCGAACGCTCCGGGCATAGCCTGAGTTCAAGTTAATCTCGAAAGATTGCGACAGTTGCCTGGCGTACGAAACCGCAGCAGTGTCACTCCATTTCGTGTTAGCCAAATAATTGGTCATGTAGGAGCGGCCAGCCGTAAGTCCCATTCGAGACCTTCGGCTCAAGGTATAAGACATACTAACCTCGTAATTTCCATTGGCTCCTTTGCATCGGGCAGTTTCAAACTCGGGGCCCCCGGCAACAGATAGACTGATATTGCGACCAAGTTGATGCGAAATTCCGAAGCTAAAGCCGTAGCCGTCACAGGTTCCGAGGGAGAATGCTTGGTGGTTGTAGTTGCCCCCGACACTGAAAGACGTGCGTGGCGATACCGCTGCAGAAAAGGATACTTGAGCGGAAGTCGACCTGCTACTTGGGCCACCATCAAGCGATGAAAAATAGGACTCCCCGGCGGAGAAACTCATCGCTTGGGAAGCGCTTCTCTGCCAGGTGAGGCCAACATTATTCGCTGTTGTAAACACTTTGCCTCTATTGAACTGGAAAACCGCCGAACTGGGATCTACGACCGGAACCCCTTTATTGACGTCAAACGCCAGGGGACTCAGCAATCGAGATGAATCCGTTCCGTAGGAGTTCGAGCTGCTCAACTGCAGCACCCAATTCGGTGCTATCGGCTGGCCAAAAGAAATGGTTCCGGCATGAAACACTTGGCGACTCGATGGACCTGAGGTACTCTGCACGACGAAGGGCGCATATTGGAGGCTAAACGAGGAGAGATTACTTTGCTCCGTGTCCCGCAGGCCGCCCCGTGCATTAATGATGGCAACATGCGGACTCCATGTAAATTGGCTGTTGTCTGGACCTCCGGAGTTCTGTACAAGATTGTCGACGTATGATTCCGATACTCTCATGCCATAGATGAAGAATGTACGCCGCCTCGGTTGCAAGGTCCCGAGATCCAAGTACCGCTGATCCGTTCCAAGGAGTGCGATATTTTGGGAATAGCTAGGTAGCACCAGAGCCGTCGGCTTAACATCCTGGGAATCCGTCGAAGGAGCGGGCTTGTCGGTGTTTTCCTGCGCAAAAAGGACCGTGCAGTTGCCGCTCAGAGCGATGAGGCAAAGCACCATTCGCATCCATAAACTGCAAAGGTTATTATCTCTGTTCTGTCTCATGGCACCACGACCATGTCACCAGGGTGCAGCTGTATGTTCTGCTCCGGTTTCTCGCCCTTGATGACACGCGAATAATTAAAAGGAAACCTCTGTTGTTTTCCACCCACCGTTCTCAGTACGAAGATGCCCTTCTTGTTCGCGAATTGCCCAAGCCCACCGGCGTTCGTGATCAACTGCAACACTGTGGTTGGAACTAGCAGCGGATATGCCCCTGGCTTGGCCACCTCACCGGTAACGGACACCATTCTGCTTCGGATCTCCGTCACTGTCACTGTAACTTGGGGGTTCGTTAGAATAGATTGCAACTTGTTGGCCAGCAAAGTCTGGGCTTGCACTGGAGTCAGCCCGTTAACGAGCACCTCTCCAATTAGCGGAAGTGAAATCTTCCCGTCCGGTCGCACCACGACACTCTGGGATATTTCGGGCTCTTTCCAAACATTGATGTTCAGGACATCAGATTCACCGATGACGAAGTCGCTCGGTGTCGCGATCTGTCCAGAAGCCGTTTGAGATCCCTTCGAATCGGCGTTTTTCCCCTGAACAGGCGGCTCCTTCTGGTTCGCTTGGACTTTCGCCCCGGCTTCTTGACCGTAGCCGACTTGGACGTATCCAAGGACGGCTACCAGCACAGTCCCGATCACGCAGCTTTTAACTCTCTCAATCATACTTCTCAGGTCCCTTCAGCCGAGTTCCGCAGAAGCTCTGCAGATATGGTTTAAGCACGTGACCTGCCATACGAGGAATGGGGGTACTAATTAAGTTCTTTATTTTCAACGAGTCTGCAAGCGACTCCAGGTTTGGTCCACACGTAAAGAAGAAAATTGTTTCCCAGCGCAGGCTAGGATATTCCCCATCGCAAAAGCAGGCAGGTAGCAGGAGATTCCGGAACTGAAAAGTAGCCGTTATTGCGCGCCCCGTCCAAGAATCACAACCTTGGCGGTCTCAAACAGAATTGCACAATCAACGAGCAGCGACATATTCTTCAAGTAAAACAAATCAAATTCGAGTTTCCCTTTGGCGTCATCGAGGCTGGCGCCGTAGCGAAACCTCACCTGTGCCCATCCCGTTAGACCAGGCCGGATCGAGTGCCGAAGGTTGTAGAAAGGGATCTCCTTCTCAAGTTGGTCACAGAAGTAAGGCCGTTCTGGACGTGGCCCCACGAGGCTCATCTCACCGCGAAGCACGTTGAAAAGCTGCGGGATTTCATCCAGGCGAGTTTTCCGGAGGATTCGACCGATCCGTGTGATTCGGCTGTCACGCTGTTCCGCCCAGCGTGGCCCATCCTTCTCTGCGTCTTGAACCATGGACCTGAATTTGAGCAGTTCAAATTCGCGACCTTTGTGCCCAGCCCGCGTTTGACGGAAAAAGATCGGGCAGCCACTGTCCAAATAGATCGCCAGTGCAATCAACGGTATTAGAGGCGAGACGATAATGACGACGGTCAACGAAACGAGGATATCCATGGATCTTTTTGCAGCCAGCAAGAGTCGCGATTTTTTGAATCCATCAGACAGGATTAGCCAACTGGGAGAAAGTCGCTCGAGCAGAATGCGGCCGTGAAGTCGCTCGAAGCAACTGTGCACATCTTCTATTCGCACACCGCCGAATTTGACATTGAGTAGCTGTTTGATCGGCGTGCTGCCCCTTCGTTCCTTCAATGACAGTATGATCCGGTCGATTCTTTCCTGCGCTACAATCTGCTCCACGTTCGCGAAGTCACCGATGATTTTAGGATTGACGAGAGACCGCCCAATGTCTTGGCCATTCTCGTCGAGGAATCCAACAACCCTCAAGTTATATTCCGGGTGGGCGAGGATATGCCGCACCAGCAATATGCCTGATTCTCCCGTCCCCATGATCAGTACCCGCTCATCACCGCGTGATAAGAGGTTTGTCGCGTTTGCTGATAGCCGCCAACTTAGCAAGAGGGCAAGGATCAATGGCGCTGCAAAGAGTGCAGTGCCGCGGCCCAGACTGCTTGCCGGCGAAATATAGAACAACAGCGCCAACAAAAAGTAGGCGGCTCCAAGCGCTTGCATGGTGTGGACAAAAAGGTTGTCTCTGCGTTTAACAACTTGAAAATCGTAGAGATCGTTGAAGTAAAGTGACAGCCCGCAGACGATTGTGATCAGAGGAATTTTTGTCCACAGGCTCAGTTGAAGAATCAGTTCCGGGAAAGGTCTGGACGTGCGTGCAGCGCTGGCAGCCAACAGGGCTAGTATTATGGCCACCCCGTCAACTCCGACAAGGAGTAAGGTTCTGGCAGGAACCTCATGAGTACCAATCTTGGGCATAAGAGCTCTGGAACTGAGGTTTTCGCCGTGGAAGCTATTTTGAACCCCAGCCGCGATGGTGAATGCACGTCCGAGTCCAGACACAGGCCATATATCTCATTTTGTTTCAGTTGGTTAGAAGACCCTGCCGGAGTGGCCACCGGAGCGTGGGAAAACAGTTTCTTCTTTCTCTCCAGGAACGTTCACAGCCCGGAGTTCTGGCTCGATACTTTAGCTACGTGCGACGGAGAATTAGGCAACCTGAAGACCGCGATAGAAGAGGCACAGCAAGTCGTAACGAACGGCTGGTAATGTGGCCTCCTTCTTGAGAATGCGCAAAAGTTCACAGCGGCGGAGCAGAGCTTGCCGAAAGGCGGTCCCTCTTGAATGACCTGCTTGCATCTAGGTGTGTGTCGAGGGGCGGAGAATTGCAAAACTGTGCAAAACACCTTTTCATGAGAGGCCCTCCTCCTCTCTGGGAGGAAGGCTAGGCACAGCCCCGGTGGGTCGGAGGGTACGATCGTATTTTTCAAAGAGCCAGCTCTCTTCGGCATTCAAGTAGCGCGCGAGTTGCATGCGTTGCGTTTTCGATGGCTCGCGATAGCCGTGGATAATTTTGCTGAGCACACTCTCATCAATGCCTAGCGCTTTGGCGATATCGATTTGGTGGAAACCCAACCGAAAAACTTGCAGCTTGATGTTTAGATACATAGTCGCCTCGGTATTCCCGACGTGGCATTTTGGCCAGCGTAATCTGGTCTTCTCTCTTCGGCGAGTTGGCCGCTTGCCAGCGACACTTCGGGACGAATGGATTTTTCAGGGCTTGGCTTCATATTTGTACCCATAGTACTGCTTCTCGTTTGCATCGGCGCCATTGAAAACGAAACCCAGAAGCTTCTTACGATCCACTGAGCTTGCGGATTTCTGTAAAGTTTCCCGTTGCCCATGATAGGCTCGCACTACCACCACCACCCCTTGGCAAGCCGCGCTGATCAGCTCAAAATCGGCCAGCGGGATACTCGGCGGTGTGTCTATAAGAACGACCTCGAATAGTTCGCTGCAGCGCCCGAGAAGCTCCTGCCAATGCGATCCCGTGAAAAGCTCCGGCGGAGGGGAGGAAATGGTGCCGGCTGGAAGCACGAAGAAATTCTTGTGATTGGTTGCAACGATCGCTTCGTCAAGAGTCGCTTTACCGGCGAGCACTTCTGCAAGGCCCAGTGCGCCCGGATGATCTAGTAATGCCGTCAGCCCGCACGTGCGCAAGTCGCCATCGATAACCAGCACGCGCTGTTGCGGGAGCTGTGCATAGCACAAGCCAAGATTCATGGTCGTCAGAGTCTTGCCTTCTCCCGGCAGTGAGCTGGTAATGGCGATCGTTTTAAACCCTGCTTTCGACTGGGCTCGCATGAGTCTCATCCTCAATGCTCGATAAGCCTCAAGAGCCTCCTTGGAGGATTGATCCTGACGGAGGACCAGATGCGTCGCGTTCCCGTTTCCCACATGGACTTGCTGAGACTGAGTGAGCGGCGCACTAGCCGCTGGCGTTTCCAATATCGAGCCCTGTTTGATTGACTCCAGCATCTCCCGCACATCCATATCGGAGTCCGAAGGCTTACGTTGCACCCACTGATTCGCCTTCTGCGTTTCATTGAAAAACTTGCTCATCTATAGCTCCATAGAGGAAGTGCGATGCAGCTTCATAGCTTGTACCAGAACATCGACGGCTGACTCGATGATCTTGTGGCCGACAGGATCTTTTTCCTGCATCGCGTTGACCGCCTCCGCGACCTGTTTCTTGATGCTCATCTCGGGGCGAATTTCATCGGCCACGGGCAGGAGAGCACTCCGCTTTTTCATGGCTTGAACTAAGCGGTCGAGCGCCGACCCGATCTCCGCATCTCTCACGACTTCGGCCCCACCGGTCATGCCCGCGGAACCGGCGCCATTCCCCTCGATTGGCAGTTCGATTTGCGCCTCACGCAATCCCAGCTCGGAAGCAGACTCCTCGACCGTCAACAGATCGATCATAGGCCGGCGCGCCTTGTATCCGTTCGTCAAGCAGGCATCGCAGAGCAAGTTGATGAGCCGCGGAACTCCTTCCGTCAGACGGACAATCTCTTGGAGAACTTGCGCAGAAAATAGAGGCGCGGCGCCACGATATCCTGCAGAACGAAGCCTCTCTGCGACGTATGAGCGTACCTCTGCAAGATTCAGGGGTCGGAGCGAACAACTGATCGCAACCCGTTGCCGAAGCGCGCGCATCTCGGGTTTGCGTAAGATGCCCAGGAGTTCCGGTTGCCCGCAAAGGACAATCTGTAAGAGCTTCTCCTGGTACGTGTCCGCATTGCTCAGAAGACGAATCTCTTCGAGAAGCTCCGGTGAGAGCAAATGAGCCTCGTCCACGAATAAAAGCGAAGTCCCGCCTCTCCTTTGGGTATCCAGTAGCATGTGCTGAAGCGCCGAAAGGCGCGCCGGCTTACTGGTCCCCGTACACGGGATTTCGAATTCCGTAAGAATCATCTCCAGAAATTCTTCACGGCTCAGAGTGGGGTTGAGAATAAATGCCGAGGAAATTGGATTGGAGGTTGTCGCTCGCTCCGAAAGGATTTGCAGGGCTGTGTGCACAACTGTCGTTTTCCCGGTCCCAATCGGGCCGGTCATGAGGACAAACCCTTTACGGCGCATGACCGCTTCAATGAGTGCGGCAAGCGCCGCAGCGTGAGGCTCGGAGAGGTGAAAGAACCTCGGGTCGGAAGTCAATCGAAAGGGCTCTTCGCGCAAATTGTAGAAAGTCGTGTACATGTTAGGCGGAGCCTGTCCTTGTGGTGCTAAAGTTCTCGGATGCCACCAGAGTCAGGCTTTTTCTGCAGCGGCTTCCTTTCCGTATGCTTTGATACGTCTTCGCTCCAATCGGACCCCTAAGCCCTATCCGCGCGGGGATGCACGAATGTCAAGAAGTTTCCGACATGCGCAATAAAGCACATCATGTTCCAGTCAGTTCAGAGCTTGCCAGAAAGCCGCAAAATTAAGTTCCTTTTTTTCAGCATCTTGCGACGAGACTACAATCCTCCTTGCTCGCTTTCCAAGATCCCAAGTCCAGTCGTGGGAAAGAAATTTCCCAATTGCGCCTTCCGAGACTCGCACCTGAAAACATTCTCTCCCTTTTGTAAGGCTGTTTGAGCCAGTTGGATTCGCGTAGCAAGACGAGCGCTTGGGAAAAGACTTGCTCTTATGCTGCGAAACAGTTCCGGGTATCTACAGAGCCACTGAATCTACATTATGCTAAATCACTAAAAACAAAAGTTTTACTGGGCCGACACCATTGGAGGCGTGCATGCTCCCGTTGATAGCGATCATAGGGAGAAACCGTGATTTTCCTCGAAACGCTTTCGGACTCTGCTCAGTTGTGCTTTCTTGGCTCGGTGTTCCTGCTCGGGGGTTTCGCCATTCGTGGAGTTCGCTCTGCGATCGTTCAATATCGTACTTCTTTCTCGCCAAAGCCCCAGCCACCACCCGAACAAGTCTGCCCGTCAAATTCGTAATCTAATCCTCCCGATTAGTCAAGAAAGTGCATGTTATTGGATCGTTTGGCTTTGTTGCGCAAAGTGTGCCCATCCTAGCTGTCTCATTTCAAGGTGCAGTCCATTCTTGCGATGTGGAGATTAGCAAAACAATTGGCGGGCACATTCGGCAGCGAGTGTCGTGAGGAACGACAAGAACGACACTATTCCGTTGCATCTTCAATTGATTCAAGTGGAGCAGACAGTGTGGTAACTTATTTTGTGACGGGCGTAATTCGATCAAGATAGGAGATGAGCAAGGCTCGGAAAACACTTCTGATTATAAGCATCGCCGTAGTTGGGGTAGCTGGGGATATCTGGGCCTTCTTGACTTGGGCCACATGGAACATCAAATGAGTTCAGCTGAACACGAGCGATTACTCCAAGGGGCTGAATGCCCGTTTCCCTATCGATCTCATACTTGGGAGCCCTTCGAAGCTCGGGACGAGCTGAAGCTCGCGCCTCCCAGGATGCGATCGAGGCGATTAAATCAAGCGACCCGCGAAGCACAGAAGCTCCACCAGAAATACGGTGCAGAGTATGACCAGGGCCGGCTGCTCCGCCCAGGCGGGGCGAAAGACCTTATTCACTGTTGCACCCATCACGCGGTACAGCAGACGATAAAGCAGGCGAGATACCCAAATCTTGTCCCAATTCATCGTTCGCGCATGCGTGAAAGCGTATTCATCAAGGGGATAGGATGCCAGGTTCGCCAAACCAATTGGATTGCCCTTGGCGCGTAGCTCCTGAATTCGCCGCGGCAGTATTTCAGGGTGATTCCGGAGCTGTTCGACGCCGTAGTACCCTCCATCCGGCCTCGGAAACCATAGACCAAACGAAGGATCAACAACCATCTTGCCGCCTTCCGCCTCGAGTTCCACGACCGCGTGGCAGGGCACCAAATCGGGCGAGTAAATAGCCCATTTGGAGGCCCAGATGCCCCTGAGACGAAGAAGAACCACGATCAACCTACAAAGGTCGGAGCAACACCCTCCCGACTCTGCGACTTGACGCGGAGTCGGGCGCAAAAACCGAAATACGGGAGCGAGGAAGAACTTGTCATTGGTGACTATCGGTTTGCCGCGGAATGAATCGACGATGCATTTCACCTGCTCGCCAGGCGGGAGAGCTGGGCTAGCAATTCGATCCATCAACTGGCGCAGGAACCGCTGGTCTCGTAGGTAGGCAACTAGAACGTAAGATTGCACAGCTAGTGCCGCCAACAACGCCACGCCGTATCCGAGCCGCAACCCCGACTGATGAGTCAAGCTGTAGTATGCCGCTGGAATAAATACACACTTCGAGGACATACGAATACCGATACCAATTGCAATAATACCCGACATCTGGTTCTCCCAATGACCCGGCCGTAAGTTGTTGTAGTTGCTCGATCAGACAGACTGTGGCGAGGGTGGGGCACGTCCGGTGAGAGGGATACGTTGAGAGTCAGAAGATTCTGAAACACGGAGGTCTTCTACAGAACCAAAACAGGAATTTGTAACGGAGTGCCCAAGCGTGTCAGTAAGTGTCGCGTGTGATAAATCGGGACTCGTAGAGTGTTTATGATGTGGGGCCGCCGACGTCGCCTTCAAAAGGACTTGCGAGGACCCAGACTCCTCGGCGATGGCCTGTTGCTCATTGAGGTCATCCGTCATCGAAATGATGAAAAAAAGAATGACCAAGCAGAGGCCTAAGGCAACTAAGAAACGCCACTTTGGTATTCCGGGCCGCTTCCAGCCATCGGCGTGGAATACCCGAGTTCCAAGTATGGCGGCGCTCGTCGTAGCCAGCAGCAGCCAGGCTAGATTAAGTGCGAATTCCATATGTCCCGTCCCATCTTACCAGCACCCCTCTTCTTCCCTCACGATTATTTGGAGACGGTGTTGACTGCATTTCAATGTTTGAGAACATGGCCAGGCCAGCAGAATTTCTCACTACCAGCCTTATTGCAGATGGCGAAGAGCCACCCAAGCTACCGAATCTTCCGAGGCGCAAGTCTTCTGACGAGATCGCTTGGGTAGTTCCGGCAAAGATGCGCGGTATCTGAACAAACTTCACAGGTTGATAGGTAAGTCAGACGACAATGACCGCAGGCTCTTGTTGCACATCGCCTAGAATGGCCCATCGCTAGTTTTTAATTGCCGTACATCCCTTTGAACCTCACCGCTCTTCGCGTCCAGACCACTCGCCAGTAATTAAGGCGGGCGTCAGGATCGGGATTCCGGTCACGCGGTGAGATGGACAGGACTTCGACAGTCGGAAGCCAAACATGGCTTTGGATTTTGGGACGGAGGTTTACACCAAAAGATCGATGGAACGGGCGGCGCATTTTCTGGATTTGATTGACGCTAAGTGGCCTACCTGAGACTGTCTAATGTAAGGATAGTTGAGGTTGTTACCTGCGCGTCTTCGGTCAACGGTCAGACATAACGATCAAGATTCTGGTTCGTTCGGTGTCCCGGAAAGAGTGAAAGAGTCGAAGCTCTAATCAAGAAATGGAAATAAGCATCTTGAACGGTATGTTCACGCTAGTCGGTAGAACGAGGTCTGAGATGAGAAGATTGCCTTGGGTTTTCGTTTTCGTAACGATGCTCGGTTCCTTTCTCTATGCCCAGACAAAGCGCTCCCCCACCGATTCGGCCTTCATCGAAATTGCGGGAATAAAATTAAGACTTGGCATGACCCCACGTGAAGTAACCGCGAAGCTTCCCGGTACCAAAATAACCAGGATTCATGGTGATCTCTGGGGAATTGGTGGTGAAGAGTCGCCAACTGAAACCATACAATTCACGAATGGTCGGCTAAGTTTTGCCCAGCGTTACTGGAAATCGTTTGATAACGATATCGTTGAATCGCTGTTTGGGGCTGTGAGCACTCTGAATCAACAGGGGTACTCTCAATGTACCGTTCAAACCCGCGAGAAGCGAACACCTGACGCACTGGTCCATGCTGTCTGGATTGTTTGTGGGGAAAAAGCTGTCTCTATCACGCGCGATACGATCGGCGATAAATCCTACAACATGGTTTACGAACAATTGGGGGATATGAGGCTGCTCGATTGAAATACCTCAGCAGCCGAGATCGAGGTAGAATATCACTCCTGCCTCTACCACATTCAATCCTAAACTGCCGGGACTCCCTATGCGAGCGAGTAGCGGAAATATTGAACTCAAAATCGGCAGGGCTTCGGCGGCTTGAACTTTGATTCCGGAGCCGAGAGTGGGAGTTGAACGCACGACCTGCCGATTCTACAGGGTTAGTAGCGCCAACCACGCTAGAACTGTACGCTCGTGGTAGCCAAGTTTATCTCAGATTGACTGTATTAGGTTGCTCACAGGCAGTAGCCCTCCGAATACTGAGAGAGCCCCATGTCCGTCGAATTTGTTGCAGGTAGCAATAGAAAAAGGGGAGCAGCTCGTTTCTGGGTTTCTGCACACTCCCTGGGGCTATTTATGGAATGACCGCCGTCACTTGGTTTGAGTCGACGCTCTGAGCGCCGGTGCTGTCCACTGCCGTTGTCACGTAGTAGTAAGTAACCCCGCTTACCACGGTTGTGTCCGTGTAGCTGAGTCCCGTAACCAGAGAGAGATTTATTAGAGTGTACGGCCCGCCGTTCACTGTACCTCTATAAACGTTGTAACCGGAGACTGTTGACGTGCTGGCCGTCCAGCTCAGTGCCGCAGAATGCGCCAGCTGCGGCGTAGCTGTAAAGTTTACGGCGCTGACGTTGGTTCCATTTATCGTAACGCTCTGATTCACGGGGGTGAAAGTGTACCCCGCATTGCTCGGGGTGACCGTATACATCCCATTGGCCAGGCCGCTGAACGTGTAAATGCCGGAAATATTGGAAGTTGCATTGGCGCTGGCCGCTCCACTTAGCGTCACCGTCGCCCCACTCCCGCCTGCTGCCGGACTTATTGTTCCAGAAATGCTAAAAGTCTGGCCGGCTGTCGCGGCAAAATTAAGCCCTGTGACGTTGGCTCCATTGATCGTTACTGCCTGGGTAGTCGGGCTGAAAGTATATCCCGCATGGCTGGGGGTGACTGCATAATTTCCGTTCGCCAATCCGGTGAAATTGTAGTTGCCCGCCGCGTTGGCGGTGGTCGTGGCGCTAGCTACTCCACTTAGCGTCACTGTCGACCCGCTCCCCCCCGTTACCGGACTAATCGTCCCTGAGATGCTATGCGTGCCACCTTGAGCTGTCGCTGTGAAATTCAATCCCGTCGTGATATTGGCTCCGCTGACCGTTGCGCTCAGGCTGGTGGGGCCAAAGGTGTAACCCGCATGGCTTGGAGTAATCGTATACGTTCCGTTTGCTAATCCACTGAAGGTGTAATTCCCTGAGCTGTTGGCGGTAGTCGTGGCGCTTGCTGCTCCGCTTAAGCTTACCGTCGTTCCGCTACCGCCGGTCGCCGGACTGATCGTCCCTGATATGCTGAATGTTTGAGGCGGCGGTTGGGTATTTTGTCCGCTCACGACGCCAGCGAAGCCCCAGAGGAGGGCCATCGGCGCAAGGATACCCGCCAGCAAG
>Ga0137418_10000710_pt1 | contig 30226 bp, 34 predicted proteins | sample CZODoug3_1_2_16f_FD_122242 | JGI IMG/M metagenome (GOLD analysis project Ga0137418, IMG submission 122242) | Vadose zone soil fungal communities from Angelo Coast Range Reserve, California, USA - CZODoug3_1_2_16fungal (Hybrid Assembly) | ecosystem: Environmental > Terrestrial > Soil > Vadose... | reverse complement strand
GTCGAAGGCGGTCAGCGCGAACGGCGAGGCGGGCTTGCCGACCAGTGGGGAGGGGATGTCGCGCGGGTCGGTGCGGAAGCCGTAGGCCAGCAGCGCCAGCACCGGCACGACTGCGAGCGGGATCGCCCAGCGCAGCGCGCGGGGGCGCGTGCTCATGCCACGACCGCGTGATCCGGCCGCGGCCGCGCCGCCGTCCGCCGGGGCTCGGGCACGATGGCGAGCGCGGCGCCCAGGGTCAGGATCAGGCCGCCGATCCACAGCCACGAGACCATCCGGTTGATCTGCACCTTCACGGTGGCGTGGGAGCCGTCGCGGGCGAAGTCGCCCAGGACGAGGTAGAGATCCTCCATGAAGCCCAGGCGGTAGTCCACCGCCGCGATCGGGGTCTGCTCCTGCGGGTAGAACTTCTTGGCCGGGGTCAGCACGGTGTAGGGCCCGCGGCGGTCGGAGACCGTGAAGGTGCCGACCACCTTGAAGTGGTTGGACTCCTCCACCGGCTGCAGGTCGTCGAAGCGAATGCTGTAGCCGGCCAGCTCCACGCTCGCGCCGCGGTCGATGGTGGCCTCGGTCTGGGTGGACCAGGCCTGCGAGCCCGCCACGCCGAGCGCGACGACCAGGATGCCGAGATGCACCACGAAGCCGCCGTAGCGCCGGTTCTGCCGGAGCGCCAGGCCCCAGGTGGCGTCGAGCCAGCCGTCGCCGGTGCGGCGGCGCGCGCGGGCGGCGCGGGCGAAGTCGAGCGCGATGGTGGCGGCCACGAACACCACCAGGGCCAGGCAGAGCAGCACCAGCGCGTTGGCGACGCCGGCGACACGACAGACCGCGGCGGCCGCGATGCCGATCGCCACCGGCGTGAGGAAATTGCGCCGCAGGTTCTCCGCCGAGGCGCGGCGCCAAGCGATCAGCGGGCCCACGCCCATCAGGAAGATGAGCGCGAGGAAGATCGGGATGTTGACCAGGTTGAAGAACGGCGCGCCCACGCTGACCTTCTGGCCCTTCACCGCCTCCGAGAGCAGCGGGAACACCGTGCCGAAGAACACGGTGAAGGCCGCCGCGACCAGGAACAGGTTGTTCAGGAGGAAGGCGGACTCGCGGGAGAAGATCGAGTCGAGCTCGCTCTGGCCCCGCAGCCGCTCGAGCCGCCAGGCCAGCAGCGAGAAGGCGCCGAGCAAGACCAGGGCGAGGAACACGAGGAAGAAGATGCCGATCGAGCCCTGGGTGAAGGCGTGCACGGAGCCGATGATGCCGGAGCGGGTGAGGAACGTCCCGAACAGGGTGAGGCTGAAGGTCAGGATGATCAGGGTGAGGTTCCAGAGTTTCAGCATCCGCCGCCGCTCCTGGATCATCACCGAGTGCAGGAACGCGGTGGCAGTGAGCCACGGCATGAAGGCCGCGTTCTCTACCGGGTCCCACGCCCAGTAGCCGCCCCAGCCCAGCACGTGGTAGCTCCACCAGCCGCCGATCAGGAGGCCCAGGGCGAGGAAGTACCAGGCGATGATGGTCCAGCGCCGGGTGATGGTGATCCACTCGTCCCCGGTGCGGCCCACGATCAGCGCGGCCATCGCGAAGGCGAACGGTACGGTGAAGCCGGTGAAGCCCAGGTACAGCGCCACCGGGTGCGTGATCATCCCGGAGTCCTCGAGCAGCGGATTGAGCCCGCGGCCGTCGGCCGGGATCGGCGAGAGGCGCTCGAACGGCGGCGCCGGGATCGTCATCACCAGCAGGAAGAAGGCGGAGATGCCGAGCATCACCGCCAGCGACCACGGGTAGAGCTGGGGCTGGGTGCGGCGATAGCGGCCCACCATGATCAGGGTGTAGAGCGAGAGCATCCACGCCCAGAGAATGATCGAGCCTTCGAGCGCGCCCCAGAGCGCGGTGATGCGGTAGTAGAAGGGCGTGCCGCGGTTGGTGTTGTTGGCCACGTAGCGCACCGAGAAATCGAACGACAGGAACGCGTAAACCAGCAGGAGCATGGCGGCGGTGATCAGGAGCCAGACGCCGATGGCCGCGCGCTCCGACGACTGCTGGAGATCGGGCCGGCCCTTGAGCCCGCTCAACGCGGCGGCGCCGGCGCCGTACAGCGCCAGCACGAGCGCGCCCACCGTCAGCGCGTAGCCCAGCTCGGGCGTCACGGTCTGGGCTCCGAGCTTCTCAGAGTCTTGAGCAGCTCCTTGTAGCCCGCCTGGCTCGCGTCGTGCGGCGCCTTGTACTCCTCGGAGTGCTTGGCGAGGATGAGGCTCGCCTTGAAGTAGCCGTCGGCCGTCCAGCTGCCCTCGACGACCGCGCCGCGGCCCTCGCCGAAGAGGTCGGGCGGCGTACCCTTGTGGCGCACCGGCACCGTCACCTTGCCGTCGGAGAGCGCGAAGGAGAGGTCGAGCGAGCGCGGTTCCCACGTGAGCGAGCCCGCCTGGACCAGTCCGCCGAGGCGGTAGGCCTTGCCGACGACGGGCGCGGCGCGCAGCTCGCTCGGCGTGACGAAGTAGACCGCCGATTGGGTCACACCCGCGTAAATCATGTACGCGAGCGCCGCGGCGATCACCGCACCGCCGGCGATGAACTTCCCCTTCATTGTAGCGGGGTCCGCGAGGCCGCCACACTCCGTGGGTGGCCCGAGCCGAGGCGCGGTCCGGCTGCGTTCCGCATGGCGCTATTCATTCCAAGGAGGCTCCGCGAGGCCGCCACACTCCGTGGGTGGCCCGAGCCGAGGCGCGGTCCGGCGGCGTTCCGCATGGCGCTATTCATTCCAATGGGGTCCGCGAGGCCGGCGCACTCATTGGGTGGCCCGGCATCGATGCGCTGAGCTCCTTCTCGCGCCGGATCAGACGCCGCCAGTAGGCGAACAGGACCAGCGCGGCGAGCCCGTAGGCGGCGAGGACGAAGCCCCAGTTGTCCGGCATCAGGCGGCCGCCTCCGCTTCGAGCCGCAGCAGGCGCACGCGCCTGGCGAGGAAGTAGAGGTAGACGAGCGCGAACGCCGCGAAGTTGACCAGGAGCGCCCAGACGATCACCCGCGGCATACTGCTCCCGCCGGGCTTCATCAGCGAGGGCGGCTGGTGGAGCGTCCGCCACCAATAGACCGAGAAGTGCACGAGCGGGATGTTGAGCGCCGCGACGACACCGAGCACGGCGGCGTACCGCGCCGCGCGCTCGGGCTCGTCGATCATCCCGCGAAGCAACAGGTAGCCCAGGTACATGACGAAGAGGACCGCGACGCTGGTGAGGCGCGCGTCCCACGTCCACCAGGCGCCCCAGGTGGGCTTTCCCCAGATCGACCCGGTCGCGATCGTGAGGCCCGTGAAGAGGACGCCGAGCTCGGCGGAGGCGTGCGCGACGTGGTCGGCGCCCTCGGCACGCCGGGCCAGGTAGACGATGGATGCGACGAACACCACCGCGAACGCGACGTAGGCGACCCAGACGCTCGGCACGTGAACGTACATGATGCGCTGCACGTTACCCTGCGTCACCTCGCGCGGCGCCACAGCGAAGCCCATCACGAGGCCCGCGACGAGCCCGACCACCGCCAACCACCCGAGTGCCCTCGTCATGACTCGAGCAGGAAGTCGAAGGTGAGCACGCCGGCGGCGACGTAGACGACGTCGGCCGCGGCCAGGAGCTTCAGCCAGTGGGCGACCGCCGAGAGGGGCTCGCCCAGCAGCACGGCCTCGGTCGCCTTGACGGTCGCGAGGAGGACCGGCACCTGGACGGGGAGCAGCAGCACCGGGAAGAGCAGCTCGCGCGCGCGTACCTGCGCGGTCATCGCGGCGAAGAGCGTGCCGACGGCTGCGAGGCCGAGCGTACCGAGTGCCAGGACCAGTGCGAGCGCTGGCAGGGGGCCCACGAGGTCCACATTGAAGAAGAAGGTGAACAAGACGAGCAGCAGGACCTCGACGACGAGCATCAGGAGGACGTTGACCGCGAGCTTGCCGACGTAGATCGCCGATTTGTCACCGGGCGCCAGGAGCAGCGCATCCCAGCAGTCGTTCTCCCGCTCGAGCACGAAGGTGCGGCCGAGCCCGAGGAGGCCGGCCAGGACGAAGCCCAGCCAGAGGAGACCGGGGAGCGCCGCGGCGAGCCGCTCGCGATCGGGGCCGAGGGCGAACTGGAAGACGAAGAGGAGCAAGAGCGCGAAGAAAACGAGCGCGTTGAGCGTCTCCTTCGAGCGGTGCTCCACGCGGAGGTCCTTCCAGACGACGGCCCACGCGCGCCGTGCGAAAATCAGGCGCCGTCCTCCGCGTGCAGACGGTAGAGGCGCGCGATCTCGTCGGCGCCCATCGAGGCGCGCGGCGTGTCGAGCGCGATCGCGCGCGCGGCGAGGATCACGAGGCGGTCGGCGAGGGCGAGCTCGCGGCCGAAGCTGTGCGTGGCCATCACGAGCGCGCCGCCCGCCGCCTTGAACGCCTCGAGGTACCCCTCGAGCCACTTCTTCGCACGCTGGTCGAGTCCCGCGAAGGGCTCGTCGAGCAGCAGGACGCGCGGCCGGGACAGCACGAACCGGGCCAGCGAGAGCCGGCGCTTCATCCCCGCCGAGAACGTTCGCACGCGCTCGCCCGCGAAGCGCTCGAGCTCGACGGCGGCGAGCGCCCGCGCGAGCGCCGCGCCGTCGGCGGCGAGGCCCGCGAGCGCCGTCCAGAATCGAAGGTTCTCGAGCGCCGTGAGGTCCTCGTAGACGTAGGCACCGTGGGCGACCAGGCCGATGTGCGGCCGGACGCGCTCGGGCGCCCTGGCGCAGTCGTGGCCGAGGATAGACGCGCTGCCGCGCGAGGGTCGCGTGAGCGTCGCCAGGATCCGCAGGAACGTCGTCTTGCCGGCGCCGTTCGCGCCGAGGAGGGCGACGGCCTCCCCGGGACGGACCTCGAGGCGCACGTCGTCCAGCACGACGTGGCGGCCGAACGCCTTGCCGAGGCCGATCACTCGAATGAGCGGATCAGCGGTCATGTGTCGATCAACTCATTCTCACGTAGCGCCGGGGGCCGGTCAAGGAAGCGGGGCGACGTCGCGGCGGCGGCCGCGCCGCTCCGTCCCTGCCAGCGTCAGGGGTCCATGGTCGTCTACGGTGAAGAATTTGTAGAGCAGAAGGAGCACCGCCAGCATGTCGACCGCGCCACCGAATCCCCACATGACGACTCCACCCAGCGCCTGGTCGTCCAGCGGACTCAGCGTGGCGGGCTCGGGCCGCGCCGTGTAGGAGGCATACAGGACGACCGGGCTCGCCGCGATCAGGAGCCCGAGGGCCGCGCTCTGGAGAGCGCCGGTGACGAGATAGACGACGCGCAGGCCAGGATGAGCGGATCGCCCGAAGTGGGGTGCGGGGCCGACCACGGGCCACCAGAACAGGATGGCGCTGGCGAAGAACGCAAGGTGCTCGAGATCATGGACGACCCGATGGCCGAGCGCTGACTCGTAGGCCCACGGGAGGTGCCACAGCCACAGGACCGCGGCGTAGCTGCACCACGCGACGGGCATCCGAGTCAGGATCTGCCAGACCCTCCGCGCCGGCGCGCCACGCACGAGGAGCCGGCCGACTAGGATGCGGGCTCCCGCGGGCAGGGCCCACACGAGCGCCGCAAAGGGGTCCGAGAGGAGAAGGGCCGGCGCCGCGACGGCGATGAGGAGCATGTGCTGAACCATGTGGGCGACGAAACGGCGATGCGCGAGCGCCTCGAGGGGGGAGAGCAATGCCAGGGCGAGGCTCCCCAGGCCGACGAGTGTCAGGGCGGGTCGCCACCAGACGACCAGTGGCCGAGCCCGCCGTGTCAGGCGCCACCAGCCGGCGGCGTACGCGGTCCCCAAGAGTAGGAGCAGAAGGAGGATTTCCGGGCGGCGTGTGCCAGCGAAGGCCCAGGGCACGCCGCTCGTCAACGGCGCAGTGCCAGGGTCGCTACCCAAACGAAGAAGGCGATGGTTCCCACGAGGAACAGGCCGAGCGCGAGCTTTTCGACGGCGCTCACGGACTCACGCTACAGCAGCGAGACTAGGCCCGACAGCGCGTTGAAGAGGATCTCGAACACCAGGATCGCCAGATTAAGGATCACCAGAGGGATCAGGATACGCTCGGCGCTCATGGTCTCAGTCCTACTGACCCACCGCGAGGCCGGGACCGAGCCCACCCCAGTACTTGAACAGATAGTAGACTCCCCAGACGGCGAGCGCGGCGTAGACCACGAGCAGCCACTTGTTCACGATGCCATGGTACGAGCGGATCTCGCCGCGGGCGAATTCCTCGACCGCGCCGTATCTCGGATCGGGCTCAGGAGCGCTGTCGTTCATCGGAGTCGTCCTCCACTTCTAGCACCTGGTACTTGATGGCTTCGACGTCGCGGAAGGCGCCGCTCACAGCCCCCCAGATGAAGGCGCTGAGGGCGGCCAGGCCCATGAGCAGCGCGACGACGAACTCGCCGAGGGTCAAGTGTTCGAGCATGCGGGGGCTCCTTACTCCTGGATTCCTGGGTAGTAGACGCGTGGCTTGCGGCCGTTGGCCCGAGCGACGCCGGCCGGCTCGCGCTCAGGGTCGAGGGCGAGCCGCGGATGGTCGGCGCGGACCTCCGCCGAGTCGAGAGCCGCCTTGGTCTGCGCAGAGAGCTTGAGCTTCTCGCCCGTCAGAGGGTCGGCCCAGGCCGAGAACGAGAGCACGAAGTACGAGATGGCCCAGCGCTCGTCGTCGTTCATCGAGTCTGCAAACGAGGGCATGGGGGTGCCGTCGAGCCCGAGCGTCATCGTGCGGTAGATGTCGGTCACGTGGGAGCCGCCCTTGAACTGCCCCTTGGTGAAGTCCGCGGGACGGATCGGGAACTTCAAATCATCCTTGAGCTGATCGGCCGACGGCCCATCGCCCCTCCCGGCATCGCCGTGGCACTCCCAGCACTTGGCCTTCACGTACAGCTGTTTCCCGCGGGCGAGGACCTCGGGCGTGGCAACGGGCGGTGTCTTGATGAGGAGCGGCGGCTCCGGCTTCTCTTCCTTCCAGCGCGGGGAGAAGGTCTTGATGTACGTGATGAGCGCGAGCCGTGTCTTGTCGGGGAGCTCATGCCACGTCGGCATCGCCGTCCAGCGGACGCCACGCGTGACCGTGCGGAAGAGGTCGCCGTCGGTCGGCAATGACCCGGACGGCGTCGAGCGGAACTTGAACGCGCCGATCGTGAAGTCGCGCGGCCGGGGGAAGAGGAAGGTGGCGGCGAGCCCGTTGCCGTCGCCCTTCGCCCCGTGGCAGCCGATGCAGTGGTCCTCGTATTCCTCCTTACCACGGGCGACGAGGTCGGCGCTCTGCGGGATGCCCATGACGGACAGCGCCACATTCTGCGGCTCGAAGACCTCCCGCCACGCCCCTCGATTCGTCCCGAGCTTCTGGACATACCCGACGAGTGAGACCAGCTCCTTCGTCGGAACCACCAGGAGGACGGAGCTGAGGGCGGGCGGTTTGTCGGCGAAGGGCGTCAGATCGAGGACCGGCGTGCCGTCGATCGGGAGCTCGCCGTCGGGGCGCGGGCGCACGAACGCGAGCCCCGTCTCGTTGGGGAAGAGCAGCACGGGCTTGTCCTTCCGCATGGTGAAGTACCGCGCGACCGCCGGCGTCGTCTCGAGCTCGAGCCCCTCATTCCCCTTGCGCACGGGGACCTGGGCCTCCTCGAAGAGCCACTTGAAGCTGGGCATGATGGACTCGGGCACCACCAGCCGCGGGTCCCAGTGATGGGCGTAGTGCCAGTCGTCGGCGTACTTGAGCCCCACGCGCGTCAGGTCCGGTCCGATACGCCGGGTAGAGAAGAGATGGGGGAGGTCGAAGGCGTACTCGCCGGCCTCGGAGACGGGGCCCCATCGGAGCTCCTCGCCGGCGACCGGCCGCACGTACTGGCTGTGGCAGTACCAGCACCCCTCGCGGATGTACACGGCTCGCCCGAGTTTCTCGAGCGGTGTGTAGTCGCTCGACTCATACCGTACCCACTTGACGTCGCCGAGGTCCGTGCGCACCGCGCGGCTGACCTGCTTCGTGCGGGACTCGGGCAGAATGGCCGGGAGAAAGCCCTGGACGAACGTCGCCAGCGTCACGAAGCCGAACCCCGCCCCGACCGCCAGCGACTTGATCGATCTCATGGCCTGGTGTCGTCCCTCACGCCGCCCGCCTCGAGAGCGAGCCCTTCAGCAGGGTGTACACGACGAGCGACATGCCGATGTCCATCGAGATCCCGGTGAAGGTCCGGAGCCACCAGTACGGCCGGATCGCGGTGACCGTGTCCAGAAATTCGCTCTGCGCCATCAGCATGTACCCCTGTTGCAGCCCCTGCGCGCTGAGCACGAGGCCCATCGCCGAGATGCCGATCGTGACGAGCCAGAACCCCCAGTTGGCGAGCTTGAAGCTCCAGAGCTCGGACTCCGTGATCCGCGGCCATACATAAACCGCGCCGGCTATCGCCCACACGACGAACGTGCCGAAGACAGTCAGGTGCGAGTGGGAAATCACGAAGTCCGTGAAGTGGGTCGGCTGCTGCAGCGCGCGCAAGGCCTCCAGGGAACCCTGAAAGCAGCCCAGCAGGTACATGATCGATCCGATGATCAGGAACTTGGCGGGGAGGTTCCGGCCGAACTCCTGCCACCTGCCGATCATGGTGCCGAAGAAGTTCTGGAGCACCGTCCAGACGGGGATGATCAGCATCATCGAGGAGACGATGGCGATCGTCTCGGCCCAGTCGGCGATCGGGGAGTAGAGATAGTGGTGGATCCCGACGAACGGGTAGAAGAAGGCGAGCGACCAGAAGCCGATCAGCGAGAGCTTGTGGCTGTAGATGGGGTTCCGCACGGTCGCCGGCAGGAAGTAATAGATGAGCACGTAGCCGGCCGGGGTGATCCAGAGGCCGACCACGTAGTGGATGAACAGCCCGTGCCACGCCGCGTTGTTGATTCCCGGAATGTGGTACGGACCCAGCATCAAGAGGACGAGGTTCACATCCGTCCAGATGAAGGCCGCGATGAGATACCAGAGGGAGACGTAGAGCGGCGTCTCCCGGCGGTTCTTGATCGTGACGAGGAACTGAACGGTCAGGACGAGCATCGCCAGGAAGATGACGATGACGTTGACCAGGGCGAACTCCCCCGCCTCCCAGCCGCGGTTCCAGCCCGCCCCCAGGAGGATGACGGCCAGGGCCAAGTTCAGGTTCCAGACCCAGAGGAGCCCGTGGCTCCAGCGCTCGTTCCACAGCCTCACCCCGCTGAGGCGCGGCACGATGTAGTGGCAGAGGCCGATGAAGAGTGTCGAGAACGCGCCCCAGATCACGCCGTTGACGTGGATCGGGCGGATCCGTCCGAAGGTGAGCCAGGGTTGGCTGCCGAGAAACTCGGGATGATTGAACTTGGTGGACAAGACGACGCCCACGGTCGGAAAGAGGAGCAGCCAGAAGAACCCGCAGGCGAGCCACTTCCGGATCAACTTCCGGTCGATGACCTCGTCGTTGAGGCGCCGCGCGTCCGCGATCCGCACTTCCACGGCCGGTCCCCTGCCGCCCATGCTCGGTCTCCTATCGGGGAGTCGTGACTGCCACCGTCGCTATATCACGAGAAGCGAATCGAATGCGCGGCCTCGAACCGTTGCCCTCGGTTGTTCGTCAGGACGACCCGGAGAAGGTCTTCGGCGCGTGGGCGGAGCCTGAACGTGATGAAGGGATTATCGCTGAGCGCCGAAGTCAGCGTGAACTGGCTGACCTGCGTTGCTCCGTAGAACACGGTCATCCGATTCAGATAGAGCGGATCCCCGGCCTGGACGAACTTTCCCTCCCGGACCTCCAGCCCCGTCCGGCTCGGATGCTTGAGCTTGATCTGGACGTCGATGATCTGCTCCGCGCCGATCTGGCCCTCGCCGATCAGTTGCGGAATCCGGATCGCGGGCGGGCCGAACTCGTCGGGCCCCATGGGGCCCGACGGTGGCGCGGTCCCGGTGCACCCACCCGCGCCCTCGGGGATCGTGATGGACCGTGTGGACTGCCAGCGGGTGTGGCGGCTGCACTCGGCCGTCGCCGCGACCGAAGAGGCCCCATGATCCAGCCGGATCTGGAAGGCGACGTAGACCTGGCCGTTCAGCGGTGTGAAGTGGAACAGACCCTTCAGGGGCACGGGATCGCGCTCGTTCACGACGCTGATGCTCGTGACGTAGTGGCCGGGATCCATCGGGTGGGACATCTCGACGGCGATCGGAACCTTGGCTCCGTTACTGGTCGACGCGGGGAGCCTGAGCGTCGGCGGATGGAGGCCCTCAGACAGCAAGCGAGCACCGGGGCCATCGCCACTCCCCGTCGACTCCGAGCGCGCGGCTCCGCCCCGAATTCCTCCCGCCGCGACCAGCCCCACGGCCGCCGGCATCGCGCAGAGGAACCTGCGCCGAGACAGCCGCCGCGGCCGAGGGGCGAGGTGGGGACTCATCGCCGACCCGAGCTCTCTTTAGTGGCGACCGGGGTCGAGCTTGGAGCCCTTGTTGGACCAGTAGATATACGTCTCCAGCGCCTTCATCGCGTCGCCGTCGGGGTCGATCTTCACCCCCTCGTTGGGCTTCTCGATGCACCAGTTGATCATGTCCCGGAGCGTCGCGAATTTGTTCATCTGCTCCTGGAACTTGGGGAACTCGTGGGGATGGTTGTCCGACCCGAAGGGATGGCACATGGCGCAGGCCATCCCGGTCTTGGACAGCGTGACGCCCAGCCGCTTTTCCGTGGCTCCATCGCCGTGGAAGAGCAGATCACCGATCTTCACCTGCTCCATGAACACCTCGTCGAACGCTTTGAGCTGGTCCGGCGTGTGTTTCTCCTTGTGCGCCAACGCCCGGTCCGTTCCCGAGGTCGCAAGCAGCGCCAGCAGGACCGGGAGGACACCAAGCGCGATCAGCAAGTATCGAGTCCTTTTCATTGCCCTCCTCCCTCCGTGGGTGTGAGCGCTGCCTGCGATCACTTGTAGGCGCCGTAGTACGGCCACTCGCGATCGGCGATGCGCGGGCTCAGAACCTGGTTGACGTTGTCCGCGCATCCCGAATCCCATGGGGCCTCGGCGAAGATGTCCTTGCGCCACATCACGTACTCGTTCTCGATCTTCTCGCTCGCGGTCATGGTCAGCCGGGACCAGCCGACGCCGTCGAAATGATCGCCGGGATCGACCCGCACCGCGCACTTGGTCAGCACGGGCACGCCCTCAGGCGGGTAGGGCCACGTCCACGAGGTGGCGAGCATGCCGATCGAGCGCATTCTCCCGACCTCGTTGTACAGCACCTGGTGCGTATGGCCGTGGACGTTGGTGACGTTGGTGTAAGGCTTGAGGACCTCGTGCACCTCGCGCCAGTCCCGGACCCAGAAATTCCAGGGCGGATAGTATTCATAGAGCGGGTTGTGGCTGAAGATGACCACGGGCTTGTCCTTCGGCCAGCTCCCGAGGCTACGGCCCAGCCACTCGAGCTGATCACGGCCTACGCCGGCCCACGCCCCGGCCACGGAGCCGTCGAGAGTCGCCATGTGGCCCATCCGCTCCTTGGCCGTCATCTTCTTGACGGTCCAGTAGTCTGGACCGCGGCTCACCGTGTCGAGCCCGACGAAGCGCACGCCCTTGTGGTCGAAGGTCCAGTTCGGCTGGCCGAAGAGCTGCCGCCACTTGGTGCCCATGTCCAGGTACCAGTCGTGCTCTCCGGGGATGTACACCTTCCTGATCTTCAGCTCCTTCAAGATATCGTTGCCCAGGTCCAGCTCGACCGGGTCACCGAGCTGAGCCAAATCACCGCCATGGATCAGGAAATCGGCCGGGGGCGACATGGCCTGCACATCCTTGACCGCGCGGGTGGCCTTGTCGACGAAGCGGGTGTTGACGTCTTTGGGGTAGAGGTGATTGTCGGAGATCCAGGCGAACTTGAACGTTTCGGCGCCGAACGCGAGGTCCAGTGTGTTGATGAGGGGGAACCAGCCGTACGTCGCCGCACCCGCGGCCGTCCCCGCGAGGAACGATTTGTGGAGGAAGATGCGACGGGTGATTCCGAGCGAAGAGTCGGGGCGCTCGCCCGGTTTCCTCAGCTCCCGGTCCATCTCCTGCCGCGTATGCTGGATCTCGGCGCACGCGCGAGCCTTCCGCCACCAAGCCCTCCGGGCCGTTTCTCTGGCGCGCTCGAGTCGATCATGATCGTCCACTGCGGTCGTCTCCTTCCCACCGTCGGGCAGTCGTGCCGGACGGAACCCAGGGCCGCCCTACTTCTTCAACTCCACAGTAACGGGCACCACCTCCTTCGCCTTTACGTTCACGGACACCTCGGCCTCGCCCGTGTACTCCTGCCACGTCACGAGGGTGTAGGAACCAGGCGGGACGTCCTTGATCGTGAACGTCCCGTCCTTCGCCGTCACGGCGTAGTAGGGGTTGTCCGCGACGTGGACCCAGCCGAGCATCCAGCCGTGGGCGTCGCACTCCACTCGGACGAGCCCCGGCTTCTTGAGCTGCCTCTTGATCCGCTGGTCCTGGTTCGGCAGCGCCACGTTGAACGCGGTGAGCTTCCCGTAGAAGCCGTGGGTGTTGTGGAGGACCGGATCCGAGTTGACGATCTCAAAGTCGCCGGCCGGAATGACTTGGACGTGCGGCCTGAAATCGCACTTGACGTTGTCGATGTGCGGGACGCCCGAGGACTTTTCCCAGCCCTTTCCCTTCTCGACGACCTTCAGATACACCACCGCTTCCTCGACGGCCTTGTCGGGGCTGAGCAGGATCTGATCCACCTCGCGCACGCCGCTGCCACACACCTCCCGATCCTTGGTCGGGATGACTTTTCGCTTGGCCGGCGGATTGCCCTGGAAGACCACCTTGCCCTTGATGGTTCCGCCGTCGCTCACAGCGATGGCCTCATAGGGCCGCGCGGGGAAGGGCACACCGACCACCATGGCGATGACCGCGACCACCGCCGCTGCGATTCGGGGACGCTTCGTCAATCGTTCTCCTCTCTCGGGCGCGCCCGTGATCAGAGGTGGGCCGACGGGCGCGGCAACGGCTCGAGCTTCTCTTCCGGCGCGTGACACACCTGGCAGGCTCGGTCCCCGATCTCCGAGACGAGCGTGTAGCCGGCGCCCTGGGACCGCCAGATGATCACGTCGTAGCCACGGTGGCTCACCACCTTGAACCGCGGCTTGTCCGTCAGGTGAAGTCTGCGGTAGGCCTCTTCCGGGATGATGAAGAGTGAGATGTTGTTGCCGTCCAATTGATACTCGAGCGCCGCGACCTCGACCTCCCTGAGGTGTGAGATCCGCCCTCCGAGGAAGTGCAGGTGCTCGGTCCTCAAATCCGGCAGACTCACGTTGAAGGCGAGCCTTTGCCTGAACCACTCCTCGGCCGCCTTCGGCGACACATCCCGGATGTCGGGCGGGAGGAGTTTTCGCACCAGCTTCTGGTGCTGCTCCACCGCAGCATTCGCGAGCTCGGGGAGTGTGGTCCCGGTTCCGAGGTACGTTTGGAGGGTAATCCCGGCGCCCAGTCCAACGGCGACAAGAAGCGCGGCTGCGACGCTGAAGACGAATCGCCTGAACCGGCGCCGCCCGTGACCGGCGTGCTGCCTCTGGACGAGGTCCTGCAGGAGTGTGGCGACGTGCTCGCGGACCCTCTCCGGGGCCGGGTCCGGTCCCAGGCGTTCCACGTAGGTCTCCCGGAATGCGACCTCGAAGTCGACAAGCCGCCGGCACGCGCTGCAGTGCGCCAGATGTGCCTCGAGCTGATCCCGCAGCTCTGGGGTCAGCTCCCCGTCTACGTAGGGGAACAGCTTGGATTTCGCTGTATTACAGTCCATCACTTCGGACGCCAACGCCTTTCTCGCCGGGCCGCTGATGTGACTCCACGAGATAGGTTCGGAGCAAGTTCCTGCCACGATAGAGTCGGGACATGACGGTGCCTATCGGACGGCTCACGATCGTGGCGATCTCCCCATAAGACAGACCCTCGATGTCACGGAGCTCGACGGTTTCCCTCAGTAGCGGTGGCAGGCGACGGATCGCGTCCCGAACCCGCTCGACCGTCTCGCGACGAACGAGGATGTCCTCCGGGGCGAGCGGGATGGAGTAGAGGGGACTTTCCGTCGACACCACCGGCTCCGCTTCCTCCTCACGGCCCAGCGGCGCTTCCGAAGGCCGCACCCGCCGGCGCCGCTGCCGGTCGATCTGGACATTTCGGATGATCGTGAAGATCCACGGCTTGAAGCGGAGTGACCGGTCGAAGGTGTGGAGGCCGCCGTAGGCTCGAACCAGGCTCTCCTGGAGGAGATCCTCGGCGTCCTCGACATGCCGCGTGAGAACGAGGGCATAGTTGTAGAGGGAATTGAGATACTTACGGACGAGATCCTGAAACTCGGAACTCCTGTCCACAGATCTCCCCGGTCCTGTCTTCGTACGACTTCTTAGGTACTATTTACCTACTACGTAAGGTCGGGGGGTTTATTCCCTGAGCGGCGAATCTCTGGAGCGCTACCGGAGCCGAGCCGATCTCCCGCTCGGTCTTAGGCCCGCATCGCCCGGAGGCGCGCGATCCGCTCCTCGATGGGCGGGTGGGTCGAGAACAGGCGCATCAGCGCGTCGCCGCTCAGCGGGTTGACGATGAAGAGGTGCGCGGTCGAGGGATTTGCCGCCATCGGCGCCGCCGCGTTCGCCATCTCGAGCTTCTCGAGCGCCTTCGCCAGGCCCCACGGCTTGCCGGCGATGCGGGCACCCGTCGCGTCAGCCTGGAACTCGCGTGCGCGGGAGACGGCGAGCTGGACGAGCAGGGCGGCGATCGGGGCGAGCACCGCCATGAGGATCAGCGCGACCGGGTTCCCGCCGCCCTCCTCATCGTCGCGCGCGCGCCCGCCGCCGAACATCGCGGCCCACTGCGCCATGTGCGCGAGGTACGTGATGGCGCCCGCCAGCGTGGCGGCGATCGTCGAGACGAGAACGTCGCGATTCTTCACGTGCGAGAGCTCGTGCGCGAGCACGCCCTCGAGCTCCTCGTCGTCGAGGATTCTGAGAATTCCCTGGGTCACGGCGACCGCGGCGTGCGCCGGGTTGCGGCCCGTCGCGAAGGCGTTCGGTGTGTCGGTCGGGATGAGGTAGACCGGCGGCATCGGGATGCCCGCGCGCGTGGTGAGCCGTCGGAGGATCGCATGGACGTTAGGCGCCTGCGCCTCGTCGATCCGCTGGGCGCCGTACATGGACAGCACGATCTTGTCGGAGAACCAGTAGCTGAAGAAGTTCATGAGGAGCGCCAGCACGAAGGCGATCAGCATACCCTGACGGCCTCCGAACGCGCCCCCGATGAGCACCAGCATCATCGTGAGGACGGCGAGGAGCACCGCGGTCTTGAACATGTTCGACATGCCTGGAGCGTAGCAAAGGGGTGGGGACCGGTCAAATGCCTTGACTTGGGCGAACGCCGTCGATATACTGACCGCGTTTAGTGAAAAAATCTTTTATTGACAGAGACTTAGCGACCATGTACATCCGCGTGTCCGACATCCTGAAAGACGGTCTGACGGTTGCCGATGCGACGGCCGTCGGCCCGTTTTCCGATCCCGCCTGGCGGCTGGACAGGGTCTCGCTCCACGTCGTGCGCGATGACGTCGATGTCCTCGTCTCGGGCGAAATCCGGGCGACCGTGCCCCAGCTCTGCGGGCGCTGTCTCGAGCCGTTCCCGGCGGGCGTCCGCGCCGCCGTGGACGTGCGCCTGATCCCGCGACCCGCGACACCGGACAACGTGGAGCTCGCCTCCGATGACCTCGACGTGGACTTCTACCAAAACGACGAGCTGGACCTCTCCGCCCTCGTCGAGGCGGAGACCACACTCGCGCTTCCCATGAAGCCGCTGTGCCGCGAGGACTGCCGGGGACTCTGCCCCGTCTGTGGCGGCAACCGGAACGTGGTCGCCTGCGCGTGTACCGAGCAGGCGCCCGTCGCGCGCCTGGCCGTCCTCAAGGACTCGGCCACGCGACTCTCACACTAGAAGGGAACCCTCCATGCCGCTGCCGAAGCGACGCCACTCGAAGACGCGCGGGCGCAAGCGCCGGACGCACTACAAGCTCGCGGCGCCGCCGCGCTCGCTGTGCCCGCAGTGCCGCGAGGTGAAGCTGCCGCACCGCGTCTGTCCGCACTGCGGTTATTACAAGGGCCGGGAGATCGTCGCGGTCGAAGGGACCTAAGCGCTCCGGCGCCAGGCGCGATGAAGATCGCCGTCGACGCCATGGGAGGCGACCGCGGCCCCGCCGTCGTGGTGGAGGGCGTGGTGTCCGCGGTCCGCGAGTTCGGCGCCTCCGTCGTCCTGGTCGGCGACCGGGCCGCGATCGAGCGCGAGGTCGTGCGCCTGCAGGCGCAGAGCCTCGGCATCGAGATCGCCCACGCGTCGCAGGTCGTCGGCATGGCCGAGAGTCCCTCGCACGCGCTCCGCCGCAAGCGTGACTCGTCGCTGAAGGTCGCGGCCGAGCTCGTCAAGGACGGCAAGGCGGCGGGGTTCATCTCGGCCGGGAACACCGGCGCCGCCATGGCGATCTCGATGTTCGTGATCGGCGTGCTGCCGGGCGTGGACCGTCCCGCCATCGCCGCGGTGCTCCCGAACCTCCGCAAGTTCACGATCCTCCTCGACGCGGGCGCCAACGTCGACCCCAAGCCCTGGCACCTCCTCCAGTTCGCCGTCATGGGACACGTCTACGCGCGCGACATCCTCGGTCTGGACAGCCCGCGCGTGGGGCTTCTCTCCGTCGGCGAGGAGGAGGGGAAGGGCAACGAGCTGACGAAGGAGGCCTACGATCTGCTGAAGGACTCGTCGCTCAACTTCCTCGGTAACATCGAGGGACGCGACATTTACAACGGCCGGTGCGACGTCGTGGTGACCGACGGCTTCACGGGCAACGTGGCGCTCAAGATCTCCGAGAGCCTGGCCGAGATGCTGGGCAGCATGATCAAGGAGGAGCTCTTCCGCGACACGCGCTCGAAGCTCGCCGCGGCCCTCGCGATGCCCGCCTTCGAACGGTTCCGGCGCCGCATCGACTACACGGAGGTGGGCGGCGCGCCGCTGCTCGGGATCGACGGCGTCGCGATCATCTGTCACGGTGCCTCGCCGGTGAAGGCCATCAAGAACGCGGTGCGCGTGGCGCGTGAGTGGGCCAGCGCCGGGCTGAACGAGCACATCAAGGCCGCGATCGAGGCCGAGGTGGCGCGCGGGGGCCGGGAGGAGCGCGAATGACGCGGGCGAGGATCATCGGAGTGGGCGCGTACGCGCCGAAGCGGATTCTCACGAACGCAGACCTCGAAAAGATGGTCGCGACCAACGACGCGTGGATCCAGCAGCGGAGCGGCATCCGCGAGCGGCGCATCGCCGACGAGACCGAGGCGACGTCCGACCTCGCGCTCAAGGCCGCCACGCAGGCGCTCGAGCGCGCGAACCTCGTGCCCGAAGACATCGAGTTCATCGCGGTGGGGACGACGACGCCGGACATGTTCTTCCCGACGGTCGGGAACATCGTGCAGCACCGGCTCGGTTGCGGCCGCGCCGGCTCGGTAGACCTGCTCGCGGCGTGCGCCGGCTCCGTCTACAGTCTCGCCTTCGGCTCCCAGCTCATCCAGACGGGGAAGTACCGCCGCGTCCTCTGCATCGGCGCCGAGACGCTCTCGCGGATCACCGACTGGACGGACAGGGGCACCTGCGTCCTCCTCGCCGACGCCGCCGGCGCGGTGGTGCTCGAGGCCTCCGAGGGCGAGCGCGGGATCCTCGACTTCGACCTCTACTCCGACGGCCAGTACTGGGACCTCCTCTACATGCCTGGCGGCGGCTCGCGCCATCCGGCGACCCGCGAGACGGTGGACGCGCGGATGCACTACGCCAAGATGAAGGGCAGCGAGGTCTTCAAGGTCGCCGTCCGCATGTTCGTGGAGTGCGCCGAGCGGATCCTCACGCGCAACGGCTTCACGGTCGACGACGTGTCGCTCTTCATCCCGCACCAGGCAAACCTCCGGATCATCGAGGCCGCCACCAAACGGGTGCGGCTCCCGATGGAGCGTGTGTTCGTGAACGTGGACCGCTACGGCAACACGGGCGCCGCGTCCGTCTACGTCGCGCTCGAGGAGGCCGTGGCCACCGGGCGTGTGCGGCAGGGCGACCTGATTCTACTCGCGGCCTTCGGCGGGGGGTTCGCCTGGGGCGCCACCCTGCTCCGCTGGTGACATCCCGCTGACGGCATGATCGCGTTCCTCTTCCCCGGCCAGGGGTCGCAGGCGGTCGGTATGGGACGCGCGTTCTACGAGTCGTCGCCGGGCGCGAAGGCGCTTTTCGAGGAGGCGAACGACGCGCTCGGCTTCGACCTCAGGAAGCTCGCCTTCGAAGGCCCCGAGGCCGAGCTTGCCCTCACCGCGAACACCCAGCCCGCCGTGCTCGCGGCGTCCGTGGCGGCGGCCGCGGCGTGCGCGGAGCGCGGGCTCCGGCCGGGGATCGCCGCGGGACACAGCCTCGGCGAGTACTCGGCGCTTGTCGTCGCCGGCGCGCTGAGGTTCGCCGACGCCATCCGCGTCGTGCGCAAGCGCGGTCAATTCATGCAGGACGCGGTCCCGGTCGGGACCGGCGCGATGGCGGCTCTCATGGGGCTCGAGCTCGCGGAGGTCGAGCGGGTCTGCGCCGCCGCCGCGAAGGGCGAGGTCGTGGAGGTAGCGAACGTGAACTCCGCCCAGCAGATCGTCGTCGCGGGCCACCGCGCGGCGGTCGAGCGCGCGGTCGGCCTCGCCGGCGAGCGCGGCGGAAAGAAGAGCGTCGTGCTCCCCGCGAGCGCGCCCTTCCACTGCGCGCTCATGGCTCCCGCGGCCGAGCGGTTGCGCGCCGAGCTCGAGTCGATCACCGTCGCCGACCCGCGGATCCCCGTGGTGCGGAACGCCGACGCGGGCGTGACCCGGACCGCCGCCGAGGTGCGCCCATCCTTGTTGACCCAGGTCGCGAGCCCGGTGCGATGGACCGCATGTGTCACGCGCCTGGCGGCGGCGGGCGCGACCACGTTCGTGGAGGTGGGCCCGGGCCGGGTGCTGACCGCGCTCCTCAAGCGGACCGTGGACGGAGCGCGCGGTCTCTCGGTCGAGGACCCGGCGGGTCTGGACAAGGTCATCGCGGCGCTCGAGGCGAGCCTGTGACGAAACCTCCGCTCGACGGCAGGGTCGCGATCGTCACGGGTGGGAGCCGCGGCATCGGCCTCGCGATCGCCGCGTTGCTGGCCGAGGACGGCGCGGCCGTGGTAGTCTCTGGCCGCGACGCCGACCGGCTCCAGCGCGCGGTGAAGGAGCTCGAGGCGCAGGGACGCGCGGCGCACGCGGTCGCGGCCGACGTGGCGAGTCGCGAAGACTGCGACCGGCTGGTCGACGCGGCCAAGGAGCGTTTCGGTCGTATCGACGTCCTCGTGAACAACGCCGGTATCACGCGCGACGGGCTGCTCGTGCGGATGAAGGACGAGGACTGGGACCGCGTCATGGACGTGAACCTCCGGGGTGTATTCCTGATGACGCGCGCGGCGACGAAGGCGATGGTGAGGCAGAAGAGCGGCGGGCGGGTCATCAACATCACCTCGATGGCGGGGGCGATGGGCAACGCGGGCCAGGCGAACTACTCCGCCGCCAAGGCGGGGCTCATCGGCCTCACCAAAGCGGCCGCGCGCGAGCTCGCGCACTGGTCCATCCTCGTCAACGCCGTCGCGCCTGGACTGATCGAGACCGACATGGCGACGGCGCTTCCGGCGCAGGCTCGCGAGGCATTGCTCGCACAGGTGCCGCTCAAGCGCATCGGGACCGCGCGCGAGGTGGCCGAAGTGGTACGATTCCTCGCCGGCGACGGGGCGGCCTACATCACGGGCCAGGTGTTCCACGTCAACGGCGGGATGTACATGTAACCCATCCTTAGCGTGGAGGTGACGAGTTCATGGCGAAGTCGGTGGAGGAGAAGGTGAAGGAGATCATCGTCGAGCAGCTCGGGGTGGAGGAGGACGAGGTCACCCCGAACGCGAAGTTCATCGAGGATCTGGGCGCCGATTCGCTCGACACGGTTGAGCTCGTCATGGCTCTCGAGGAGCATTTCGACATCCAGATCCCCGACGAGGATGCCGAGAAGATCGTGACCGTCGGCGACGCGGTCCAGTACATCAAGGAGAATTCGTGATGGGGCACCGATCTCGGGCCTCGCTCGCGGCGCCCGATCGATGACCACGCGACGGGTCGTCGTCACCGGGCTCGGGGCGCTCACGCCGGTCGGCAACACGGCGGAGGAGTTCTGGTCTGCGCTCAAGCAGGCGCGGTCGGGCGTGGGTCCCATCACGAAGTTCGACGCGACGACGAAGAACGCCCAGGGCGAGTACGAGTTCGCGACGCGGATCGCGGCCGAGGTGAAGAACTTCGACCCGCTCCAGTTCGTGGACAAGAAGGAAGCGCGGCGGCTCGACCCGTTCTTACAGTACGCGATCGCCTGCAGCGTCATGGCCGTAGAGGACGCGGGGCTCGACACCACGAAGGTGGACGGCACGCGCTTCGGCGTGCTGATCGGCTCGGGGATCGGCGGGATCCAGACGCTGCTCAGCACCCACGACACGCTGAGGGAGAAGGGACCGGACCGAGTCTCGCCCTTCTTCATTCCGATGATGATCGTCAACATGGCCTCGGGGCTCGTCTCCATGCGCTACGGTGCGAAGGGTCCGAACTCGTCGGTGATCACCGCCTGCGCGACCGGCAACCACGCGATCGGCGACGCCTTCCGGATCATCCAACGGGACGAGGCGGACCTGATGATCGCGGGCGGGTCCGAGGCGATCATCATCCCCCTGACGATCGCCGGCTTCTGCGCGATGAAGGCCATGTCCACCCGCAACGACGAGCCGGCCAAGGCCTCGCGGCCCTTCGACGCGGGGCGCGACGGGTTCGTCTGTGGCGAGGGCGGCGGCGTCCTCGTGCTCGAGTCGCTCGAGCACGCCGTCCGCCGCGACGCGCGGATCTACGCCGAGCTCGTCGGCTACGGCATGACGGGCGACGCCCACCACATGACGGCGCCCGACCCCGAGGGTGACGGCGCGGCGCGTGCGATGGCGGCGGCGCTGCGCGACGCCGGACTCGCCGGGCCCGAGGTCGGCTACATCAACGCCCACGGCACCTCCACCCAGTACAACGACAAGTTCGAGACACTCGCGATCAAGCGCGTGTTCGGCGACCACACCCGACGCCTCGCGGTGTCGTCGACGAAGTCCATGACCGGCCACCTCCTCGGCGCGGCCGGCGGCGTCGAGGCGATCGCGACGGTGCTGGCGCTCCACCACGGCGTGCTGCCGCCGACGATCAACTATGAGACGCCCGATCCCGACTGCGACCTGGACTACGTCCCGAACCAGGCGCGGAAGCAGGATGTCGAGATCGCGCTCTCCAACGCTTTCGGGTTCGGCGGCACGAACGCGACGCTGGCCTTCCGCAAGTATCTCCCGTAAGTGGACGCCGCCCGCGTCGCCGAGCTCGAGCGGCGGCTCGGTCACCGGTTCCGCGACGGCAAGCTCCTCGAGCACGCCTGCACGCACGCCTCCTACGCGAACGAGCACCCGCCCACGCCGAGCCACGAGGGCCTGGCGCTCCTCGGCGACGCCGCGCTCGCTCTCGTCGTCGCCGAGCACCTGCTCGCCGAGGACGCCGCGGCCCCGGTCGGCGTCTTGACGCCGCGGCGCGCCGAGCTCGTCGCGGGCGAGCGCCTCGCGCGCTGGGCGACCGAGCTCGACCTCGGTCCGCTCCTCCGCCTCGGGCGAGGTGAGGAGCAGACCGGCGGCCGTGCGCGCGACTCCATCCTCGCCTCGACGCTCGAGGCCCTCCTCGGCGTGATCTATCTCGAGGCGGGGATTTCCGCGGTCCGCGCCGCCGTCGGGCGTCTGGCGCTGTGGTAGGCTGAGCCCATGCGGTTCTGGCCGTCCCGCGGCGGTTCGCGCGCCGCCGCGCCGCCCGCCCCCGACCCCCTCGCCGCCGCGGAGCTCCTGCGTCGCAACGTCGAGGATCTGCTCGTGGTGCGCGACCAGGTGACGCACGGGGCGATCGTGAGCTTCCACGGCGACCTGCTCGTGGCGCCGGCGCGCGCCTGCGACGTGCTGAGCGAGCGCCTCCGCCCCTTCGGCTACACGCCGTTCCTGCGCCGCGAGGGCGACGGCGTCGTGATCCAGGCGTGGCCGATCACCGACGCCACGATGCCGCCGCGCGTCGGGGTGAGCCTCGTGCTCTTCCTGCTCACGTGCGGCTCGACACTGATCGCCGGGCTCGGGTACTCCGGCTCACCGACGTTCGACGCCTTCCGATCCTCGCCCTCCGCGTCGCGTTTCCTCGCGGGGCTGCCGTTCGCGGCGACGCTCATGGCGATTCTCCTCGTGCACGAGCTCGGCCACTACTTCACGGCGCGCCGCTACAAGGCCTCGGTGAGCCTGCCCTACTTCATCCCGTTGCCGATCAGCTTTCTCGGGACCCTCGGCGCGATCATCCGGATGCGCTCACCCGGGCGCGACCGGAACTCGCTGTTCGACATCGCCGCCGCGGGGCCGCTGGCCGGCCTCGCGGTGGCCGTGCCGGCGATGGTCGTCGGGCTCGCCTGGTCGGCGGTCGTGCCGGCGCCCCCGAGCGGGCACGTCGCCTTCGGCGACTCGCTCCTGACGCGCCTGCTCGTTCAGCTCCGCTTCGGCGCGATTCCGGACGGGTTCATGGTTTTCACCCACCCGATGGCCGACGCGGCGTGGGCCGGCTTCCTCGTCACGGCGCTCAACCTCTTCCCCGCGGGCCAGCTCGACGGCGGCCGCATCAGTTACGCCCTCTTCGGTCGCCGTCACCGCGCGATCGGCAAGGGGACCGTTGCCGCCCTGGTCCTGGTCGGCGTCGCGTCGACGCTCTGGAACGTCCTCACGGAGGGCGGCGATGCCACGTCGTCGATCAACTGGTTTATCTGGGCCGGGCTGATCTCCTTCGTCGTGGGGTTCCACCATAGCCCGCCGCTCGACGACATCACGCCGCTGACGTCGGCCCGTCGCGTCGTCGGGATGTTCTGCCTGCTGCTCATCGTCTTGCTGACGCCGGCCTTCATCGTCCGGGTGCGGTAACCCGCTCACGGCCGCGCGTGCGGATGACACGGGCGGCTCGGCTGCGCTACTATCCGCGCATGCCGGGGCGGCTCGACCCGAAGCAGCTCGAGCAGCTGATCAAGAAGGGCGAGATCGACACCGTCCTCACGGTCTTTCCCGACACCTTCGGCCGGCTGATGGGCAAGCGGGTCGTCGGGAGCTATTTCCTCGACCACGTCGCGGCCGAGGGGGCCCACGCCTGCATCTACCTGTTCACCGTGGACATGGAGATGGAGCCGCTGCCGGGCTTCAAGCTCACCTCGTGGGAGCGCGGCTACGGCGACATGAAAATGGTCCCCGACCTCGCGACTTTGCGCCTCGTCCCGTGGCTTCCCAAGACGGCGCTCGTCTTCTGCGACGTCTTCACGGAGGAGGGCGAGCCGGTCGAGGAAGCGCCGCGCTGGGTGCTGCGGCGCCAGGTCGAGCGCGCGGCGAAGCAGGGGTTCGTCGTCAAGACCGCGGCGGAGCTCGAGCTCTACGTCTTCAAAGAGTCGTTCGAAGCGGCGCGCGCGAAGCGCTATCGCGATCTGACACCGGCCGCCGGCTACCTCGAGGACTATCACATCCTCCAGACGACGAAGGAGGAGCCGCTGATCCGCGCGATCCGGAACGGCATGGAGGCGGCCGACGTCCCCGTCGAGACCTCGAAGGGGGAGTGGGGCCGCGGCCAGGAGGAGATCAACCTCCGCTATGCCGAGGCGCTCGAGATGGCCGACCGTGCGACGCTCTACAAGCACGGGGCCAAGGAGATCGCGCACCTCCACGGCTGGTCCGTCACCTTCATGGCGAAGTACGACATGGGCGCGGCGGGCTCCTCGTTCCACCTCCACTCGTCGCTCTGGGACAAGGGCGGCCGGAAGGCGCTTTTCGCGACGACCGGGCACGGCGCGGCGCCGCGCGCCGGGGGCGCCCTCTTCGACCAGTGGCTCGCGGGCCAGCTCGCGATGGCGCGCGAGCTCGCCTACTTCTACGCGCCGGGCGTGAACTCCTACAAGCGCTACCAGTCGGGCTCGTTCGCGCCGACGCGCATCGTCGCCGGCTGGGACAATCGCACCTGCGGCTTCCGCCTGTGCGGTGAGGGGAGCGGCCTGCGCGTGGAGAACCGCATCCCCGGCGCCGACGCGAATCCCTATCTCGCCTTCGCCGCGACGATCGCCGCGGGCCTCCACGGCATCACGGCGGGGCTCAAGGCGCCGAAGCGCTACGAGGGCAACGCCTACGAGGACGCGACGCTCCCGCAGGTGCCGAAGACGCTCCGCGAGGCGGTCGCCGAGCTCGAGCGCTCGAAGGCGGCGCGCGTCGCCTTCGGCGAGCGCGTCGTCGAGCACTACCTCCACACCGCGCGGCTCGAGCAGCAGGCGTTCGACCAGGCCGTGACCGACTGGGAACTCATGCGCAACTTCGAGCGCATCTGACGAATGCGACGGCTGAGATCGGCGGCGAGCACGATCGGGGCGCGTGGTTGCGGCGGGGCACGGGCGTGGCGAGAGCCCGGGAGGCCCAGCCCGGTGGGCTGGGCCAGGTGCCCGGTTCAATAGATGGCGGGGAGGCTCCGAGACAAGGTCGCGTTCATCACGGGCGCCGGCATGGGCATGGGGCGCGAGGCGTCCATCCTCTTCGCCGAGGAGGGCGCGCGCATCGTCGTCGGCGACATCGACGCCCGGGCGGCGAAGGAAACGGTCGGGCTCGTCGAGGAGGCGGGCGGCCAGGCGCTCGCCGCGGTCGGGGACGTCTCGGTCGAGGCGGACGTCCGTCGGATGATCGAGGAGGGCGCGCGGCGCTTCGGCCGGCTCGACGTCCTCTACAACAACGCCGGCGTCCTGTGGAAGGACCGTGACCGCTCGGTGCTCGAGACAGACGAGACGTGGTGGGACCGGGTGATGGCGGTCAACCTGAAATCGGTCGTCTGGGTGACCAAGCACGGGATCCCGGAGCTCCGGAAGGCCGGCGGCGGCTCGATCATCATGACGGGTTCGGTCTCCGCGCTGGCGGGCTTCACCCGCGCGCAGGACGCCTACACGGCGGCGAAGGGCGCGCTCATCTCGCTCACCAAGTCGCTCGCGATCCAGTTCGCGAAGGACCGGATCCGGTGCAACGTGATCCACCCGGGAATCGTGGACACGCCCCTCCAGGCGCCGTATCTCACCGAGGCGATCCGCAAGGAGTTCGAGAGCGGGATCCCGCTCGGCCGCATCGCCCATCCGCGCGAGATCGCCTACGTCGCCCTCTTCCTGGCCAGCGAGGAGTCCTCGTTCATGACCGGCGCCGAGCTCGTCGTGGACGGCGGCTTCACCGCGGGATAGGAAGCAGGAGCACGCCATGGACGCGACGTCCGGGGCCCCACGCTCCTCGCTCGGGCCACCTGCGGTGGTCGCGGTCTCGCGGCCGTCGCGACAACGGCTCGACGCCGCCGTCGCGACGACGGCCGCCGCCGTGCTGCTCCTCCTGCTCGCGTTCGTCGTCTGGCCCGTGCTCCGCGTCCTCGGCGCCAGCGTCGCGGGGCCGGCGGGCTCGACGCTCGCCCACTACGCCGAGTTCTTCGGCTCGTGGCGGCTCCTCCGGATCCTGGTCAACAGCCTCGAAGTGGCCCTGGTCTCGACCGTCATCACGGTCGGCCTGGCCCTCCTGCTCGCGTACGCGGTGACGCGCACCGACATCCCGGGCAAGCGGTTCGTTTCCCTCATGAGCCTCCTGCCGCTGATCTCGCCGCCGTTCCTGGTCTCGCTCGCCTTCATCCTCCTCTTCGGGCGGAACGGCGTGCTGACGCACGGGCTCGGGATCGACTGGTCCATCTACGGCTTCACGGGCATCGTGGTCTCGCAGGTGTTCACGTTCCTCCCGCAGGCCTACATCCTCCTGGCGAACGTGCTCGGCAACATCGACGCCTCGCTCGAGGAGGCCGCCGAGAACCTCGGCGCCGGTCCGCTCACGACGCTCCGCCGCGTGACGCTCGCGCTCGCGCGCCCGGGGCTCGCCTCGGCCGCGCTCATCGTCTTCATCCTCTGCATGACCGACTTCGGCAATCCGATCCTCATCGGCGGACGCTACAACGTGCTCGCGACCGAGATCTACGCGCAAGTGATCGGGATGAGCAACTTCGCCGCCGGCGCAACGATGTCGGTCGTGCTGATCGTCCCGTGCCTCGCCGCCTACCTGCTCAACGCGTACTGGGTGGGGACCCGATCCTACGTGACCGTGTCGGCGGGGGCACGCACGGCCGTCCGGCCGACACCCCCCGCCGTGCGCTGGCCCCTCGCCGTCCTCGCCGGCGCCGTCGCGCTCTTCATCGCGCTGATCTACGGTCTGATCCCGCTCGGCTCGTTCGTGCGTCTCTGGGGGAGCGACTGGTCGCTCTCGCTGCGCCACTATGCCTTCACCTCGAGCGCCGAGGGCGCCGCCCCGGTCTGGAACAGCGTGAAGCTCGCGCTCGTCGCGGGCGTCGTCGGCACCGCCGTGGCGCTCGTCACCGCGTACGTCGTCGAGCGCAAGCGGCCGCCGGGGCGGCGCGCGATCGAGGCGCTCTCGCTCCTGCCCGCGGCTCTCCCCGGGACCGTCGTGGGACTGGGGTACATCCTCGCGTTCAATGTGCCGCCGCTCACCCTCACCGGCACGATCTGGATCCTCGTCGCGAGCGTCGTGTTCTGGAAGCTGCCGGTGGCGGCGCTCGCGGGGATCAACGCGCTGAAGCAGATCGATCCGGCGATCGAGGAAGCGGCGCTGAGCCTCGGCGCGGGGAGCCTCAGAACCTTCTGCCGCGTCGTGATGCCGCTCCTGACCGGTACGGCGTTCTCGATCTTCGTCTACTTCTTCATCAACGGGATGGTCACCGTCAGCGCGGTGATCTTCCTGATCTACCCCGGGTTCAACCTCGGCTCGGTCGCGATCCTCAACCAGGTCGAGAACGGATACCCGGGCGCGGCGTGCGCCCTCGGCACGATCATCCTCGCGATCGTCGTCGGCTCCGTGCTGCTCCTCCGTGCGCTGATCGGGGGAGACCGCGTCGCCGTCCTGAAGCTCTAGGCAAAGGAGACCCGTCCATGCGCCGATCCCTCGCCCTCGTGCTTGCAGTCGCCCTCCTCGGATGGCTCGCGCCGGCCCCGGTCCCGGCGGCCGAGGAGAAGCTCGTCATCTACACGGCCTACGAGGAGAACGAGCTGAAGACCTTCTGGGAGCAGTTCAAGAAAGATCTGCCGGACCTCGCCGCCAAGGCGCAGTACATCCGGGGGTCGACCGGCCCGACCATGGCGCGGGTCGAGGCGGAGAAGGCGAATCCGCAGGCCGACGTGATCTGGGGCGTCTTCAACGACTATCTGACGGGGGCCGCCCAGAAGGGGCTCCTCGAGCCGAATCTGGCGAAGGAGGCGTCGGCGATTCCCGCGCGGTTCAAGCATCCGGAGAGCATGTGGCAAGGCGTGACACTCCTCGCCGTCGGCTTCGCGGTGAATAAGAAGAAGATGGAGGAGCTCAAGCTCATCCCGCCGCGGTCCTGGGCGGACCTGCTCGACCCCAAGTACAAGGGCCACATCGTCATGTCCAACCCTTCCACCTCGGGGACGGCGTACCTGCTCCTGGCGAGCCATGCGGCCCGGCTCGGCGAGGACAAGATGTGGGAGTACTACGACGCGCTCGACAAGAATCTCTCGCAGGTCACCAAGTCGGGTGGTGCGCCGGGCCGCATGGCAGTATCGGGCGAGACGCCGATCGGGATCGCGCTCGGCTACGAGGTCGAGGTGGCGAAGAAGCAGGGAGCCGGGATCGACGTGATCTATCCGACCGACGGGATCGCGTGGACCTTCGAAGGCAACGCGCTCGTGAAGGGCGCCAAGAACCCGCAGAACGCCAAGCGCTTCCTCGACTGGGCGGTCTCGAAATCTGCGATGGCCGCGTATGCCGAGTGGCGGGGCGCCGCGGTGACGCGGACGGACGTCGCGCTGAGCGGCCCGAAGCTCACCGAGATGAACCTGATCAGCATCGACTTCGTGAAGGCGGGCGATCCGCAGTACAAGGAACGGCTCGTGAAGCGGTGGCTCGAGAAGTACTCGAGGTAGCGTGCGGATCAGCCTCGACCGCCTGACGAAGCGCTTCGGCCGCGCCGTCGCCGTCGACGGGCTTTCGCTGGACATCCGCCCGGGAGAGCTCGTCTCGCTCGTCGGCGGCTCGGGCTGTGGCAAGACGACGACGCTCCGCATGATCGCCGGCTTCGAGCGTCCGGACGCCGGTGAGATCCGCTTCGGGGACCGCGTCGTCAACGACGTGCCGCCCCGGCGGCGCGGCGTGGGCATCGTCTTCCAGTCCTATGCGCTCTTCCCGACGATGACGGTCGCCGAGAACATCGCCTTCGGCCTCCGCGTCGCCAGGTGGCCGACCGCGGAGGTTCGTGCGCGGGTCGCGGAGATGGTCGAGCTGACCCGCCTCCGCAGCCTCGAGGACCGGTACGCGAACCAGCTCTCGGGCGGACAGCAGCAGCGGGTCGCGCTGGCCCGGGCGCTCGCGCGCCGCCCCGAGATCCTGTTACTCGATGAACCGTTGTCCGCGCTGGACGCGAAGATCCGACTTCGGCTGCGCGGCGAGATCCGCAAGATTCAGCAGGACCTCGGGATCACGACGATCTACGTCACCCACGATCAGGAGGAGGCGCTCTCCATCGCCGACCGCATCGCCGTCATGCGCGCGGGGCGCGTCGAGCAGGTCGGGCACCCGCGGGAGATCTACGGCAGTCCGCGGACCGATTTCGTGGCCGATTTCATCGGCATCTCGAACATCCTCGACTGCCGCGTCGCGTCCGCGCGCGAGGGCGCGGTCGAATGGGAGGGCGCGCGCTTCCGCGCGACGCTCGACGGTGTCCGCGACGGCGACCGGGTCCTCGTCTCGGTGCGCCCCGAGAAGCTCGAGCTCGCGGGCGCCGGTGCGCCCGACGACGGTCGCAACCGCGTCGAGGGGGTGCTGGAGGTCGTCACGTTCCTCGGCCCGTTCGTCCGCCTCGAGGTCGCGGTCCGCGGCCGGCCGTTCTGGGTCGACGTACCCTCGGGCGAGGCCGTCGCCCTCGAGCGGAAGAAGCCGGTGACGCTCGCCTGGGCGCCGGGCGATGCCGTCGTCATCGCCGCCACCGGAACTTCCGCCGATTAACGCGGTCCCAGCCCTCGACGACGACATTCGTGAAAGGGACGTGCCATGAGAATCGAGACCATCGCCGTGCACGCGGGCACCCATGTCGATCCCGGAACGGGCGCGGTCACGCCCGCCATCCACCCATCCACCACCTTCGAGCGCGAGCCCGACGGCTCATATCCCCGCGGCTTCCTCTACGCCCGCAACGGCAACCCGAACCGCAACGCGCTCGAGGACTGTCTCACCGCGCTCGAGGGCGGGGCCGCCGCGGCAGCGTTTGCGTCGGCCTCCGCGGCGACGTCGGCGATCTTCCAGGCGCTCGCCCCCGGCGACCACGTCGTCGCGCCGATGGACGCGTATCATGGCACCTCGCGGCTCCTGCGCGAGACGTTCAGCCGGTGGAGGCTCGAGACGACGTTCGTCGACATGACCGACGTCGCGGCGGTGAAGGCGGCGATCAAGCCGAGCACGAAGCTCGTCTGGGCGGAGACGCCGTCGAACCCTCTGTGGAAGGTCACGGACATCGCTCGCGTCGGCGAGATCGCCCACGGCGCGCGCGCGCGCTACGTCTGCGACAACACCACCGCCACGCCCGTCCTCCAGTCGCCGTTCAGGCTCGGCGCCGACCTGATCCTGCACGCGACGACCAAATACCTCGGCGGCCACAGCGACGTGATGGGCGGCGCCGTCGTCGCCAAGGTGCGCGACGAGTTCTTCGACCGGATCCGCGAGAACCAGGCCGCGGCGGGCGCCGTCCCATCGCCGTTCGACTGCTGGCTCGTGCTCCGGGGGATCCGGACGCTCCCGTACCGTGTGCGCGCCCACTCGGAGAACGCGCTCAAGATCGCCACGTTCCTGGCGCGCCACCCGCGCGTCGCGGCGGTGCACTACCCTGGGCTCCCCGCGCATCCTGGGCACGACGTGGCCCGCCGCCAGATGTCGGCGTTCGGCGGCATGGTCTCCGTCGAGGTGCGGGGCGACCGCGCCCGCGCGATGGCCGTGGCCGCGAAGCTCCGGGTCTTCA
>Ga0137418_10000709_pt1 | contig 30241 bp, 22 predicted proteins | sample CZODoug3_1_2_16f_FD_122242 | JGI IMG/M metagenome (GOLD analysis project Ga0137418, IMG submission 122242) | Vadose zone soil fungal communities from Angelo Coast Range Reserve, California, USA - CZODoug3_1_2_16fungal (Hybrid Assembly) | ecosystem: Environmental > Terrestrial > Soil > Vadose... | reverse complement strand
GCAGCCGCGCGGCCTGGTAGTCCGACTCCATCTGCGCGATCATTTCCTTCACGAGCTGGTGCTGGCCGATCTCGACGCCGAACGTCTTCCGCTCGTGTGCGTATTTCACGCTGGCGTCGCGGCAGGCTTTGATCAGCCCGGTGGCGCCGGCAGCAACCGTGTAGCGGCCTTGATCGAGCGCGAACATCGCGATCTTGAAGCCTTCGCCTTCTTCGCCCACCCGATTCGCTGCCGGCACGTGCGTGTCCTGCAGCGAGAAATAGCCCGTGTTGCCGGCGCGAATTCCCAACTTGCCGTGAATTGTTCCGGAAGTGAAACCCTTCATGCCGCGCTCGACGATGAAACACGACATTCCCGAATGATCGCGTTTGCGGCGCTTCTCTTCATCAGTCCAGCAAAAGAAAAGAAAGTTGTCGGCGGTGTCGGCCAAACTGATCCACATCTTCTCGCCATTCAAAACATACTCATCGCCTTCCCGTCGCGCCGTTGAGCGCGAGCCCACCACGTCGGAGCCGGCGCCAGGCTCGGTCAATCCATAGGTCGCAAGCTTCTCGCCCTTCGCTTGTGGCACCAGATATTTTTGTTTCTGTTCTTCAGTACCCCAGGTGAAGAGCGTCAACGAATTCAGACCGGTATGGACCGACATTGCCACGCGCAGAAAGGTGTCAACCGCTTCCAGCTCTTCGCAGACCAGGCCGAGTGAAATGTAATCAAAGCCGGCTCCACCGTATTCTTCAGGAATGCACACGCCAAGCAGATTCAGCGCCGCCATCTTTTCAAATATGCCGCGCTCGAAGTGTTGTTGCTCGTCCCATTCTTTGATGTAGGGCGCAACTTCCTTCTGCGCAAACTCGCGCACTGTCTGGACCAGCGCTTTATGATCTTCGGTCAACTCAAAGTCGATCATTGAAATTTCTCTCTTGATTTTGGAGGTTAAAAACGACCGGACATGTTAACTAGTCCAAAGTCCAATGTCCAAAGTCCGCTATCGATGCCCTCCGAGCAGTTCAGAGTACAAGCTTCAGCTTGCGTGCGACGCAAGAGACAACCTAAAGGTTGGACTCTAAACTGCTTGAATCCCGCAAGGATGGACTTTGGACGTTGGACGTTGGACGGTATACTCGCCGTCATGCCGAAAAAAGCGAAGTCGAGGATTGTTAAGGTTGGTCTGATCCAGATGAGCTGCGATCAGAAGCCGGAAGCCAATTTGAAGAAGGCAATCGCGCGCATCGGTGAAGCTGCCAAAAAAGGCGCGCAGATCATTTGCCTGCAGGAGCTTTTTCGCTCGCAGTATTTTTGCCAGACCGAAGACATCGAGCTCTTCAAGTTAGCGGAAACAATTCCCGGCCCCACCACCGACGCGCTGAGTAAAGTGGCAAAGGCGAAGAAGGTTGTGATTGTTGCGTCGCTGTTTGAGAAACGCGCGGCCGGCGTCTATCACAACACCGCGGTAATGATCGACGCCAACGGAACAATCGCCGGCAAGTATCGCAAGATGCATATCCCGGACGATCCGCTTTACTACGAAAAGTTTTATTTCACGCCAGGCGATTTGGGTTTCCAAACTCACAATACGAAATATGGAAAAGTCGGCACGCTCGTTTGCTGGGACCAGTGGTTTCCGGAAGCAGCCCGGCTGACTGCGCTATCGGGCGCGGAGTTTCTCTTTTATCCGACGGCAATCGGCTGGCTGCCCGACGAAGGGGAAGAGATGAACGAGGCGCAGCATTCGGCCTGGGAAACGATTCAGCGCGCGCACGCAATCGCAAACGGTGTCTACGTAATCGTAGTTAATCGCGTTGGGCGCGAAGGCAAATTAAATTTCTGGGGCCAGTCGTTCGTTGCCGATCCGTTTGGCCGCATCATCGCAAAGGCATCATCTGATAAAGAAGAGGTGCTGGTCGCGGATTGCGACTTGAACAAGATGGATGAGACGCGCCAAAACTGGCCCTTCCTGCGCGATCGCCGCATCGATGCTTATCAGGGACTGCAACTCCGCTACGGCGACTAAAAGATGAAATACAGCTTCACTGATTTTCTCGGCAACATCGGCGTAGTGTTGATCATCATCGATTATCTATTGCTCCAGCTAAACCGCATTAGCAGTATCTCGCTCAGCTATTCGCTGTTGAATGCGGTCGGCGCAAGTCTGATCATCATCTCACTCATATTCAACTTCAATCTGTCGGCTTTTGTCATGGAAGCCATCTGGGTCGTCATCAGCCTGTTCGGTCTTTATCGCTATTTTCGTCCCCCAGCCACTGAATCATGAGCCGCTTAAACCATGACCGACGCGCAGGCTGAATCCGCAAACACAACACCTGCCGAGCTGGGGTTTTACATGCCCGCAGAGTGGCGGTCGCATGAGGCCACCTGGCTTTCCTGGCCCAAGGATCCTGAGACCTGGCCCGAGCGCGTGCCGCAAGTTCAAAATATCCTTCTGCAGATGATGGCAGCGCTCGCGCCTCATGAAATTGTAAATCTGCTGGTCGATGATGAAGAGACTGAAATCTGGGTGCGCGCGCGTTGCACGTTTGCCGGCGCCGAGAACATTCGCTGCCATCGCATTGTTACCGTCGATTCGTGGATACGCGACTATGGTCCGAACTTCCTGGTTAACGAAAAGGGCGAATTGGCCTACAACGATTGGGGCTTTAACGCCTGGGGAAATAAGTACGAACAACTTAAGCAGGACGATTCCATCCCACAACGTCTTGAAAGGTTGTTGAAGGCGCCGCGATTCGACCCTGGCATTGTGCTGGAAGGCGGGTCAATTGAAGTGAATGGCGCCGGCTGCGTTTTGACGACCGAGCAATGTTTGTTGAATTCGAATCGCAATCCACAGCTAAGCAAGACTGAGATTGAGCACTATCTAAAAGATTACCTGGGCGTCGAGAAAGTTTTGTGGCTGGGCGAAGGAATCGTTGGCGACGACACAGACGGACACATCGATGACATTGCGCGGTTTGTTGCGGAGGACGTAATTCTTTGCGCCGTTGAAGAAGATACGCAGGATGCAAACTACGAGCCGCTGCAAGACAACCTCAAGCGTCTGCAAAATATGGCTGACGCGCGCGGCCAAGCCTTTGAAGTCGTAACGCTGCCAATGCCCGGCGTGGTTGGTGGCGCCAGCACTGACAGGCGCAACCTCGATCGCCTGCCCGCCTCATACGCAAATTTCTACATCGCGAATAACGTCGTGCTCGCGCCGGTGTTTGGACATTCGAACGATGCGCGTGCCTTGAAAACTTTAGAGCGAGTCTTTCCTGATCGAAGAGTGGTGGGCATCAATTGCGAGCCGCTGGTGTGGGGTATGGGAACTATTCACTGCGTCACCCAACAGCAACCGAAAACATAATCCACAGATTACGCAGATTACACAGATTTGGATAAGACAAAACGGCGGTGTTCTAAACTTCTGGCGCCGAAATTTACCAGCAGACCAACCTTATGTCCTGTTGCCTTCAAATAATTAATAACTTGCGCTTCCTCAGTTCCGCTTGTTCGAGCAAGAGCCTTCAGTTCAACAACTACTGAATCAAAACAAATGAAGTCCGCACAATATTTACTCTCGAGCGTACGTCCCTTGTATTCAAGCGGTACCTTCACCTCTCTGACAAAAGGGATATTTCGGCTGGTAAGTTCTATAGCAAGAGCTTCCTGATACACTGGCTCGAGAAATCCGCATCCGAGTTGCCGATGTACCTCCATGCAGGCGCCAATGATTGAGTATGTTCGAGGATCGGATTCAGTAAGATTTCTCAGCACACCATGATGTTATCAGTTGTATTGTCTAATCGGTGTAATCTGCGTAATCTGTGGATAATATTTTCTTTGCCATATCTCTTGCATCGTCAAGATCGCGTACGCGGCCATCGAGCTGCATTTCGTAAACCGCTTTTGTGATCTCGCCCACTGTTGGCCCAGGTGGCAAACCCATGTCGAGCAAATGCCGACCCAGCAAGATTGGCGCGGGCGGTTGTTGCTCGACTTCCAATTCCTTTGCACGCTGAATGAACCACTCCTGAGCTTCTGAGCAATACCACTTTTCGCGTGGCACCCAATCAGCGTTGCGTCCCAGCGAGTCGGCCTTCGCAACGCGATACAAAAGATCCAGTTCACACTTGCGCGCCAGCCGGCGAAACGCGCCATCGCCCACCTCGTCGCGCTTCTTGAAAAACTCACCCGGTTTCAAGTGCTCACGCACAAGCGCTATCACCTGCGCGCGTACGTCGTAACCATCGAGGGTATGAATGTTCAAGCGATTGAGCAAACTTTTCGCCGGCGCTACACCCGCTTCTTCATGACCGCGCGAGCGCAACCGTCCATCAACAAATTCAGTAGTCGCTGGCTTGCCGAAGTCATGGGCCAACGCGGCCAGCATAACTGTGACCTGTTTCGCGTAAGGCAGATCGTCAATCAAATTTCGCGCGCCATCGATGACCAGACCCGTATGAACAAAGACGTCGCCTTCCGGATGCCACTCTGCATCCTGTGGAACATCGATGAGTGCTTTGATTTCCGGAAACAACTGATCGATAACGCCTAAATCTCGCAGCCATTGCAAGCCTATCGACGGACGGCGCGAACGCTGCAGGAGTTTTTCCATCTCGGCCCAAATGCGTTCGGCCGGTAGATCAGACAAATCAATAGCGCGACAGAGTTCAACTGTCTGTGGCGCAATGTCAAACTCGAAGCGCGCAGCAAGTTGTGCCGCACGCAAAACGCGCAGGCTGTCTTCGGCAAAAGTCTCGTGTGAAACAACGCGCAAGATTTTTGCTTTGATATCAGCTCGGCCATTGAATGGATCGATGATTTCTTCCGTTAACGGGTCCCGCAAAATGGCGTTGATGGTGAAATCCCGGCGGCGAGTGGCATCTTCAATGGACATCGACGGATCGCCTTCAATTGCAAAGGCGCGATGGCCCCGCCCGGACTTTCGCTCGCGCCGCGGCAGCGAAACATCCAAATCAGGACCGAGTTTGTAAACGGTGAATGCTTCGCCGACGACATTGACCGGGCCAAACTCGTCGAGCAGCGCGCGCAGCTTGAGCGGTTCAAGGCCGTAGACTTCCAGGTCCCAATCGGTCGGTTCGATCTGCATCAGCAAGTCGCGCACACAGCCACCAACCAGCAACGCGCGACCGCCGGCATCGCGTATCGCCTGGGCAAGGTTCAGTACTTTTTCAGGGACAGGAAACATGAAGTCCAATGTCCAACGTCCAATGTCCAATGTCAATAATTAAAGAGGGTGTCTCTCAAGAAGTTCAGGGTACAAACTTCAGTTTGCCGCTGTCTACGACAAGACAACCTGAAGGTTGGACTCTAAACCGCCTGAATGACGTTGGACTTTGGACCTTGGACGTTGGACGCGAACTAATCTTCCGGGGATTCAACCAGGATCTGAACGCCGCGCGTTGATGGAATGCAGCTAATGACTTGCGCGCGATCGATTTTCGAGAGGTCGGTGCCGGCGGCATGCCACAGCTTTACCCAGAAAGTGCGGGTGTCACCGTGAATGGCGAAGGTCGAGCCGTCATTCATTACAGCGACCGGTTCCGCCAGCACACCATCGCGCAATTCTTCCAGCAACTCAGGAATATATTGTTTGAACTTCTCAAATTGGACCAACACATCGCGGTCTTCGATTTCAGCGGGCGGTAATTCCACCGGCTCGTCTGACTCGAGCAACAAACGTGTTTCCGTTTGTTCGTTGCGTTTCTTAACTATAGGCATTTTTCAAACTCGCCAATTCCATTGTCTATCAAGCAGTTTAGAGTACAACCTTTAGGTTGCTCTTGCGATGGCAACAAGCTAAAGCTTGGACTCTGAACTGCTTGCGCTGACCTAACGATGAAAATGCCAGGCTTAAGTCTTCAGTCTCTTTAATAAATATTCTTCTAGTTCGGTAACCTTGACCCGTTCCTGCTCCCAGGTGTCGCGGTCGCGCACTGTCACCTCGTTGTCCTCAAGCGACTGGTGGTCCACTGTCACGCAGAATGGCGTGCCGATTTCATCCTGCCGCGCGTAGAGTTTGCCGATGCCGCCGGTGTCGTCATACACGGCGCGCAGCGACGGTTGCAGCGAACGCTTGATTGATTTCGCCAGTGCGACGATCTCCGGCTTGTTTTTTGCAAGAGGTAAGACCGCTGCCTTGATCGGCGCGAGCGCCGGATGCAATTTCAAAATCACGCGCGTCTCGCCTTTGTCGTTCGTCTTTTCAGTGTACGCATCCATTAACACTGCCAGCACTGTGCGGTTGACGCCGGCCGCAGGCTCGATCACATGGGGATAGAAGCGCTCTTTCGTTGCTTCATCAAAGTAGGACAGATCTTCCGTCGAATCTTGGTTTTTGCGCTTGCCATCCTCTTCTGGCTTCTTCGAGTGTGTTTTCAAATCAAAATCAGTACGCCATGCAATGCCCATTAATTCTTCCCACGGTTTCTCTTCGCGTTCTGGAAAATATCGATACATGATATCTACCGTGCGCTTCGAATAATGTGCCAATTCCTTCTCGGGAACTTCGTACTGAAACAGATTTTCTCTAGCAAGACCGAGTCTGTCGTAGAAGTCCATGTATTGCTCAACCCAATAGTCAACTAGTTTGGAGTGTTCTGCGTCTGGGCGAACGAAGTACTCCATCTCCATTTGCTCGAATTCACGCGTTCTCAGAATAAAGTTTCCGGGCGTCACTTCGTTACGAAAGGATTTGCCAATTTGGGCCACGCCGAAAGGGAGTTTGCGCCGGCTCGTCGTTAAGACGTTGTTGAAGTTGATGAAGATTCCCTGGGCAGTTTCTGGACGCAGATAGACCAGCGCATTGGGATCGTCTTCTGCCACCGCTCCGAGTCTGGTTTGCAGCATAGTATTGAAAGGCCGAGGTGCCGTCCAATCGCTAGCCCCACAGGATTCACACTTAACGTCCTTTGGCATGTAAACCGGTATGCCAGGGGACATTTCAGAAACTTGAACAAAGATATGGTCAGCCCTGAAACGATTCTTGCATTTGCGACAGTCAACAAGCCAATCGTTAAAGGTGTCCTCGTGGCCCGAGTATTTCCAAACCAAACGATTCAGGATGATCGACGAATCCAGCCCTTCAATGTCGTCGCGCTCATAGACCATCCAGCGCCACCACGCCTGCTTAACGTTATTGCAAAGCTCAACGCCAAGCGGCCCATAGTCCCAGGCGCTGCCGAGCCCGCCATAGATCTCGGAAGAGGGATAGACAAACCCGCGCCGCTTGGCGAGAGACACGATTGTTTCAATGTTAGGAGCTGACATAAGAAGAACGTGAATCGTAAAGCGTAAATCGTTAATAGTAAAACAGCGAGCCTCGGGAAATGGAAAGTACCGCGGTCACGATTCTTAACTATTTACGATTTACGATTCACGATTTACGAAAAAAGGAGCGCCACGATGCGCGCTCCCTTCTCCAACCAAACTCAAACGAAGTGAACGAACTCTATCTGCTCGGCGCTGGCGCCGCGGGCGCTGGCGCTTGCACGTTGACGTTAATCTTCGTGCCGCCGCCACCGAACAACCGGCCTCGGAAAGCAAACAAAACCACCACCACGATGATCACGAAGATCACCAGAACCGCGACGACGCCTGCGCTGCCGCCGCCATCACCATTATCACCCATTTGCAGCCTCCTGTTGTGGGAGTTAAGGACTCAACAAACAAGGGGGATGCGGCAATGATTACCATAGGCATTCGGGCAAGGTCAATCATCGTCACAAAAAAGAAAGGGAGACAAGTCGTTGACTTGTCTCCCCGCTGGACCAGATTGCCCAGGTTGTTGTTTCAGTTAGTTAACGACGGCCGCGCCTGCGTGTTGCCCGGCGCCGTGGTGGCCTGGCAGCTGCCCCCGCAGCCGGTCTGACGTCGCCTGCCTGTACGGTAGGCGTGGGTTGCGGCGGTGTCGCCCCGCGCGGAACGATCCATAACTCGACGCAGTCTTCTTCGCGGAACCCGCCGTTGAGAACTACGATTCGAGATTGATCGATTCCTCGTTGCGCCACCAGGTAATCGCGAGCGCGTGCGCCAAGCAAGTCTGCCTGACCAATGCGGCTCGTCCGACCACCATACGCAATAACATAGGTTGTAGTTGATGGATCGTTTTGCAAGTCAACCGCGAGGTTGTCAAGACGAGCTTTTTGATCGTCGAACGAGCAACTGCAGCAGACGTCAAATTGTCGTGAAGGATTCTCGCGTGGCGGCGTCGGCGGCACATAGGTCGTCGCCTGCGTCGTTTGCCGGCAGGCAGCATCGCCCGAGCCATCGTCCACTACCAGTGTCGCGGTAATCTTCTGGCCCGCAAGGCCGGTGGAATCCACGGTGATCGTCGGCGTGCCCAGGCCCGAAAGTATCTTGGCGTTGGCAGGACTGACGGTCCAGGTGTAGTTGAGTGCGGATGTGCCCGTGTATGCCACGTCGGCAGTGTAGGTAATTATTTCGCCCTCATTGACCTGCGCCGGAGCTGAAAGGTTTACAGGATACGGGCAAGGAGACTTCGTTGGCGGCGCTAACCGGTAATTGAGCGCCACGCATTTGATGCGGCCAGCTTCAAGATCAATTTCGCGGGTCCAGTGCTGACCGTTAGGCAAAGTGATCACGATAGTGTGAACGCCCGGGTCGCGATCGAACTCGCGATAGTCGGTTGAAGTTTGACCTTCAGGACGGCCGTCGATTTCGATCGGCAATCCGCCCGGAGTGCTTAGAATTTTTATCGTTCCGTATTTCGCTAACCGTCGCTTCTTCGCGTAAGCAGTGGAAGCCGGATGGACCATGCAAAAGCTGACGGCCAGCAACGCTGCGAAAGCGAACTTGCCGTAATTGCGATTCTTGCGAAGGATTTGTCTAAACATTTTGATTAGGCCTCCTCCGTAGTTTGGATTTTTGCAGCCAATTTGCCCCTGGCATAACGCCGGCGCAAGCCAGCTCCGAAAGCCGCAAGACCCGAACCGAATAACAACAACGATGCCGGTTCTGGAATCTCAGGAGTCCCCGGAGGCGTCGGTGTAGTTGGCGGCGTGGGCGTCTCGCAATGATCGCAACCATGAATAAAAAAGAACGGAATGGCGGCCAGGAACAGCAACGGCCACTTCGGGAAGCCACCTCCTGGTACCGTGATCTCGCCACAGTCGCATATTGTTCCTTCAACGTCTCCCTGATCGACGACCTCAACACCAGCTTGCGGATCAGAGCTGACGGCCACGCCCGCGAGCAACGTGTCTGCGGTGTTCGCTGTAGCAGCGTCTCCGGTGGTGTTGTCAGGAATGGCGGCCACGCCCGCGGCAGATGACTGTTGCGCGGTAGATGCAACCGTTGAAGCGCCGTCTCCGTCGGCCACGAGCGTGCTCGTGTTTTGGGAAACGGTGCGGAGCCGAAGCTCTGGAGGATTTTGGTAGCCGCCAATCACTTGAATCACCTGGCTGATTGCAACAGGCGCCGCATGTGTGGGCGCGCCGCACAAAAGCAGGAGACTAAGCGTCGCGGCAATAGGACGAAAGGCTCGACTCATCATCGGTTGAAAGTTCCTCCTCGCATGTTCCCTACTCATAAGGGAAACGATAACAACGTTTAACTGTGAACCACTTGCGCGAAAGGCCCTGTTTATCGAGTTCTGCTGGCAATGGCGCAAGCGCTTTCGCTGGTTGATAGGAAAAGATGGCTAATAACGAATTGATTCCAATTTCACTGCGGGTTTTGAGGGGGCCTAACTCGAATAAAAAAGGAGGTTTGCGTGAGGCAAACCCCCCTTCCGGATCTGATCTGAAATTTGGATTCTCGAGATCCCGGGATCAAAACTGGTGAATACCGTCGACAGGTACCACAGGCTCGGACCGATCTACGTCTGAGCCTGCCATGCCATTACCGAAACGGTAGCATTAACACCTAGTCAGGCTCGCCGGCACTGGCCGCTTCCGCCTTTTTGCTTTCATCGCGCAACACGGCTTTCCGGGAAAGTTTGATCTTGTTCCCTTCCTTGCCGATGCATTTGACGAGTATCTGCTGACCTTCCTTTAACTCGTCGCGCACGTCTTTCACGCGGCGGTCTGCAATTTCAGAAATGTGGAGCAATCCATCCGTTCCGGGAAAGATTTCCACGAACGCGCCGAAATCGACGATCCGTGAAACGGTGCCCAGATAGGTTTGCCCAATCTCAGCTTCCGCCGTGATACCACGAATGCGGTTAATAGCAGCTTCCGCAGCCGCGCTGCTCGCCGTTGCAATCGAAATTGTGCCGTCATCCGAGACATCGATCTTAGCGCCGGTTTCTTCAACCAGCGATCGGATCATCTTGCCGCCTGGTCCAATGACGTCGCGGATCTTGTCGGGATTGATTTTGATTTGAATGATTCGTGGTGCATGTGCCGAGATGTCTTCGCGCGGCGCCGCCAACGCTTTTTCCATCGCGCTAAGAATGAACAAACGGCCCTTCTTTGCCTGCTCCAGAGCTTCTGCCATGATCTGCGAGTTGATGCCCCCGATCTTTATGTCCATCTGCAAAGCAGTGATCCCTTCGTTCGTGCCGGTGACTTTGAAATCCATGTCGCCGTAGTGGTCCTCGGCGCCGGCGATGTCTGACAAAATCGCGTATTTGTTACCCTCCATCACCAGGCCCATCGCCACGCCCGCGACCGGCGCCTTCAAAGGCACGCCTGCATCCATCAACGAAAGTATGCCGCCGCAAACGCTGGCCATCGATGACGAACCGTTTGATTCAGTAATATCGGAAACGATGCGAATCGTGTAAGGAAAAACCGATTCATCGGGCAGCACTGCCTCGATTGCGCGGCGCGCAAGGGCGCCATGACCAATCTCACGCCGGCTCGATGAACCAAAGCGGCCCACTTCGCCAACCGAGTAATGCGGAAAGTTGTAGTGGAGCAGGAAGCGGCGTTTCACTTCACCCTTCTCCAGATCATCCATAAACTGCTCGTCTTCCTTGGTGCCGAGCGTGGTAGTTACCAGCGCCTGGGTTTCACCGCGCGTAAACAAAGCAGAGCCATGAACACGCGGCAGCCAGCCAACTTCGCAGCTTATCGGACGAATCTCCGAGAAGCGGCGGCCATCGGGGCGTCGTCGCTTGTTGAGTATGTCGTCGCGGAAGATTGTTTCCTTCAGATGATCGAAAATCTTCTTCGCCATCTGTCTTTGCTCAATCTGATCCTCCGGATAAGACTCGACGACTTCTTTCTTCAGCGCATCAACAGCGGCATAGCTATCGCGTTTTTCCTGAGTGGTTGTATCCAGCGCTGCCCGCAGGCGATCTGAATAGTTTCGTTCAATCTCGCCCTTCATTTCTTCGTTGAGCTGCGGAGGAACGACTTCGCGCTTCTTCACATCAAGCGCCTTGTACAGTTCTCTCTGCCAGCGGCAGAGGCGATTGATTTCCTTATGCGCAAGCATCAGGGCTTCGACCATGATTTCTTCGGAAACTTCGTTGGCCCCGGCCTCGACCATCACAATGGCTTCTTCAGTGCCCGCCACAATCAAGTTCAAACGCGATTCGCGCACTTCATCATATGTCGGGTTAATAATGTAGCGGCCTTCAATCAGGCCGATGCGCACGCCCGCAATCGGATTGAGGAACGGAATATCGGACAGATAAAGCGCGCAAGAGGCGCCGGTAATTGCAATCACATCCGGGTTGTTGTCGGGGTCTGCGGAAATGACGCTGGCGATAACCTGTGTTTCGTTGCGATAGCCTTCGGCAAACAACGGCCGGCAAGGACGATCAATCAACCGGCTGGTAAGAGTTTCCTTCTCGGTAGGCCGTCCTTCTCTACGGAAATAATTTCCGGGAATGCGCCCGGCTGCATAGTTTGCTTCGCGGTATTCCACCGTCAACGGGAAAAAATCGATCCCCTCCCGCGTAGTCTGGGCGCCTACGGCGGCCACCAACAGCATCGTGTCACCATATTGGATAATGACCGAACCATCTGCCTGCTTTGCGACGCGGCCGGTTTCGACCGTCAAATCCTTGTCGCCTAATTTTATGGATTCTTTGAGGTATTTCTTCACTGGCATTTTCTTGTCTCCTTCAGACAATGGCCTGAAACCTGTTCAGGCACGCGAGCGTCCGGTTTGCCCTTTGGCATATCGCGCGCTTCGCGATTTGCAATTGTATTTTTCAGTTTGACCACGCGACGTGCCGCGTTGGGAAATTTGAACGCAAAAATAAACGGCACGAGCCCCGGTTGACCGTGACTCATGCCGCCTTTTGTGCGTTACGCTAAGGCCGAACGCGTCCGCCTGCCTGGGAGTTTCGCCGTCACGTTCGGCACCTTTGGCAAGCTCTTCGATAGACGCGGGCTTTCGAAAAATCCGAGATCCGAAGTGATCTCGCAACTCTAGTTTCTTACTAACGTCGTAATCCCAGACGATTCACTACCTCGTGATAGCGTTCAATATCTTTGCGCTTCAAATAATCCAGCAAACTCCTGCGCTGCGAGACCATCTTAAGCAGGCCGCGCCGCGAGTGGTTGTCTTTCTTATGGATTTTGAAATGCTCGGTCAGCTCGTTGATTCTTTTGCTGAGTAAAGCCACCTGAACCTGAGGCGAGCCGGTATCCGCATCGTGGCTGCGGAAATCGTTGACAATCTGTTCTTTCGTTTCTTTTGCTAATCCCACTACTTAAGATGATCCTCACAGACAGCAGTAAATCCGTCTTCAGACAGTAACCGCTAAGATTAAGTATCGGAGTAAGTTAGCACGTGTGTAGCGGGAGTGTCCAGCGGGGGTACTGACTCCTGCCTTTGGCTGCCAATTCCTTACTGAAAGCCAAAGCTATAGTTCAAACTCAGACTTCGGCCGGCGACAACGCGATGGTTCGCATCTTCCGTTTAATTCGAGTTTTGCCGGCTCTCTGCTAACATCTGCGAAACCCATGGTAAATGAAAAGAAGCGCATCATTATCGCAGGCGGCGGTTTCGGCGGACTTTTTACGGCTCTTGACCTCGCGGGCGCGGGCGACGTCACGCTCATTAGCGACGAAGATCACTTTCTTTTCGCGCCGATGCTTTACGAGTACCTGAGCGGCGAAGTCGAAGAATGGCACATCGCGCCTCAGTACAAAGAGCTGCTCGACCAGGATATAAACCTGGTTCAGGACAGTATCGCCGGCATCGACCTTGAAGGTCGCTCGGTGACGTTCGCATCTGGCCGGGGGTCTTTGAGCTATGACGTGCTCGTGCTCGCCGTTGGCGGCGTAACAAACTTCGCCGGTGTTGCAGGCGCGGCCCAGTTTTCACTTCCCTTTCGCAAGATTGCGCACGCGGATGCGTTACGGCAACGCATGGTTGAGGCACTTGACGGGATACCGCCCGACTTGCCGCCGCAAGATGTTCGCAGCGCGTTGACATTTGCGGTCGTGGGCGCGGGCGCGAGTGGCGCTGAGCTTTCCACAAAGATGGCCGATCTATTACGCGACGCTTTCGAGCGGCGCGCGCTGCGTGGCGAACCGCGAATTCTGTTGATCGAGATGGGTGACAAAGTTGTTCCCGGCATGGGCGAAGAGATTCGCACCTTTGTCGAAAGTGCTCTGCAGAAATCACGCGTTGAGCTGCACACGCTGACGCGAGTCTTACGTGTTACAGAGAACAGTGTGACTGTCGAGCACAACGGCGCGCAGACAGAAACCAAAACAGCGGGAACGGTTTGGGCCGGCGGCGTGTTAATGAACCCGTTGATACAAAACCTCAAGGTAGACAAAACTGAGCGCGGTTTATTGCGCGTCAAACCGACGCTTCAGCTTGTGGGCCACGACCAGGTGTTCGCTTTGGGTGACATTGCTTACTTTCCTGACGCTACCCCGACACTCGCCGGCACGGCACAACTAGCTTTACAACAAGCCCGTCTCGCCGCCCGCAACCTAAAGTCATTGCTCGCCGGTGAAGAACTTCATACAAAACACTTCGAAGAACTTGGCGAAGCGGTTAGCCTGGGAACTGAGCGAGCGGCCGTACTGGCGGGAGGTAAAGCGTTTGGTGGACCACTCGCGCGGCAGGCGCGGTTTGCCATGTACACGTCGCGTTTACCGACTTGGCATCATCGTCTGCGCGTGGGTGCGAGTTGGTTTTTTGAAGGCACAGCGCCGCGGCCTCTATTGCCGCTTGGAATTCAGAGGTAGTCGTGACCGGACGAGCACGGGATTCCAAACAAATCATAGTTTCCGCCACCTACTCGGCATTCAGCATTCTCCTGATTTCCTGCGCGAGTCCGTCGAGTAACAACCAACCGCCGAATCTCAACCGGCACGACACGGCGGCAGCATCCCCTGAGCCCTCTTCGTCTGCAACTCAAACTCCAATCGCTGGTCAACCTCCTGCAAGCCAGGCTTCCGAAACTCCACCGCCGGAAAGCACCGAACCTGCCGCCGACACAACGCTGGCTGGCAGTTATGTTGGCAGAGTAAAACTGATCATTCCGGTTCAGGGTGTGCGACCGGATCAATTGCGGGACACGTTCATGGATGCGCGGACCGAAGGCCTGGTCCATGACGCCATCGACATCCCGGCCGCAGCCGGGACTCCGGTGCTCGCGGCTGCCGACGGCGAGATTGCAAAACTTTTTCAAAGTGAGCGTGGAGGCACGACCATCTACCAATACAGCGCCGACAAAAAATTGGTTTACTACTACGCCCATTTGCAACGCTACGCCGACGGCCTGGCGCCGGGAAAATTTGTGCGCCAGGGCGAGGTCATCGCCTACGTCGGCGACACGGGAAACGCGGGCGCCGGAAACTATCATCTGCATTTCTCAATCTCCGTAATTTCCAATCCCGCGCGTTATTGGGAAGGCACAAACATCAATCCTTATCCGCTGCTAAGAAATAGCCGATAGTTCAGAGTCCAACAGTCCAACCTTTAGGTTGCTGGTCACGCCGGCACAACTTCACGGACAAATACTCGATGTGCCAGTCTCACAGGTCAGGAAGGGTGGTTTACCCCCGCTGATCGAGTGCCACTCAATCCGAGCGGGGGCAAGCCACCCTTCCCAACCATGAGCTTTTGCTTCTTGAATCCTTCGGTGACTAACAAAGGCTGCCAGCTAAAGTTCTCTGCGCACCGTTCGCTAATCGTGCAAACACAGTTGCCCGAGTGTGGATTTCAATGCGAACAAAACGGTGCACCACCCGCGATCTGCGTGGGAACGCTCGTTGCTAGAGTTTGGTGCTCGGATGAGTATGGCCATGCTTTACAGCGCCAGCCAATGGCCGACTCCGAACACAAAGGATTCAAAACATGAAGACTATTTGTAACTTATCTCTAAGCCTGATTGTCACGCTCGTTCTCATCTCTGCCGCCGGTTGTGTGACTGAGCCTGCTAACAATTCCAACAGCGCCAGTCCATCGCCCGCTGCTTCGCCTTCGCCTTCAGCCACTGCGCGCAGCGCGCTTGATGTTCCGGTGACCTTACCGGTACTGGATGCTCTCCTTTCTGACGACGCCTTTCGCGCGAAAGTAAAATCACAAGTCGCACTCAGCGATTCGGAGATGGCGCAAGTACAGAAGATTGCCGCGGAAGAAGTTACCAAACTGCGGCAAGCGAATGCTGAAGATCAAACAGGAAGCGCGGAAGAGTCGCGGCAACGCGCGGCCGAAGCGATACGCGGCGCCGTCGGCGAAGAAAAAGCGCAACAGCTTTTCGCGCTGGCTCGCGAGTACTGGGTGAAGGGCGGCGACACATCGGCTTCTGACAAAACCGTTGAAAGTTCAAGCCCATCCGCGCCAAACGTAGTTCCCAAAGACACGCGTGTAGTAGTAAACATTCCCGCCTATCGCATGGACGTTTTTCGTGAAGGCGAGCTGGTAAAGTCCTACAAGATCGGAATTGGCTATCCGGAATTTCCTTTGCCCACCGGAATGCGGAAAGCACAAAGCATCATATTCAATCCGACCTGGACTCCGCCCGACGAACCCTGGGTCGCAAAGATGAAGAATGTCAGCGTCGGTGAGAAGGTTGAGGCCGGCAGTAAACTGAATCCGCTTGGTCCAATCAAGATTCCGATTGGCTTGCCTTCGCTGATCCACGGAGGCAAATCGCCGGCGAAGTTAGGAACATTTGCTTCGCACGGCTGCGTTGGCTTAACCACGCCACAAGTGCAGGATTTTGCCAAAGTGCTGGCGCAGACTTCGGGAACAGAACTTTCAGACGCTCTTATTCAGTCGCACCTGAAAGACAAGACGCAGACGAAAGTTGTGAAGTTGGACCATCCCGTGCCGGTGGAGCTGCGGTATGAAACGATTGTGGCGGAAGATGGCAAGCTGCACATCTACAAAGACGTTTACGATCAGGATTCAAACACTGAAGAAAATCTGCACGCAGTGTTGCAGGCCAATGGCGTTAACATGCAGGACCTGAGCGAAGCGGAACGCACGCAGGTGTTGGCTGCGCTTAACGCAATGTCGAGTCACCCACAAAGCGAGACTGCTGCGAAAGTCGCAACGATCGCTCCATCTCCATCAACTGCGGTGAATTCAACGATGAACAGAGCGGAGAAAAAGTCTGCGGTGGCAAAGACAAAAACGATCGCAAAAAATCAGAAGGAAGTTGTGATTGAAATAGCCGCGCTGAAAGGCAAAGGTTATCCGGTCGCTGTTAATCTCGACACTGGTACCGGCAAACCGCCGGCTCTGCTGGCGAAAGCGAGCAAGCCGCTGTGATAAGTAGCACAGACTTAAGTCTGTGCTACTTACGAATGCTTCTTTTTACAGGGAAGTGAAGGTCAGGCAGCACTCGCCGCTTCGCAGGAATCGAGTTCGGGAGCTTCTTCAATCGGCGCGCCGGCTTCGCCAAAATACGGGCGGTCATTCTCGATGGCTTCGAAATATTCCTCGATGCGATTGAGAATTTCATCGACCGAATGTGAGTGATAAAGCGAAGTGCGAAACAGCGCGCCGCCCTGCAAGCCGCGCGTGAATTGTCCGGCGAGTTGTTTCATGCGATTGATCGCCGGCGTCACGGGCATGTCTTCACGCAACATGTCGAAGTACTCGTGCAGGATTGCGCGTTTATCGGCAAGCGTCGGCTGAAAGATTTCGCGTCCATTCATCGCATCTTCAATCTGGCGGAAGATCCAGGGATTACCCATTGCGCCGCGTCCAATCAAAACGCCGTCACAATTCGTCTCGCGAAAACGCGCAAACGCCTGGTCAATCGTCGTCACGTCGCCGCTGCCTGAAACCGGCACGCTGACAGTTTCTTTGATCTGCTTCACAAGGTCCCAATTTGCGAGGCCACGATAACCTTGCTCCTTCGTGCGACCGTGCAAGGCAATGTGTTCGACGCCACAGGCTTCGGCGAGTTTGGCAGTATCGATGGCGTTGATCGTGTGATCGTAAAAGCCGGCGCGAATCTTAATCGTTAGCGGAATCTTGATCGCCTTCTTAATCTCTTTGAGAATTGTTTCGAGCCGTGAATGATCTTTCAGCAAGCCTGAACCGCCGCCATGCTTCACAACTTTGGGCGCTGGGCAGCCACAGTTGATATCGAGAATGTCGGCGCCGATTTCTTCCGCCATCTCCGCGGCCATGCGCATGCGCTCTACCTGGCCGCCAAAAATCTGCACCGCAAACGGCCGTTCGTCTTCGTAAAAGCGCATCTGCCTTTTGGACTTGGGATTGCTGCGCGTCAAGCCTTCGACCGAAATGAACTCGGAAACACTCAAGCCTACGCCGCCACGCCGCTTCAGCAGGCGGCGAAACGAAACGTCGGTCACACCGGCCATCGGCGAAAGGATCAACGGCGGAGTGATCTCGATGTCGCGAATCTTGAATGGTTTGATTTCCGGTGCCATTTGTTTGACTAGACTCTAACTAATGTCTCCGCCGATGGACAAGTCTGCGATCGAAATGGTGACCAACGGATGGGGTTCTCTGCGCCACTTTTGGGCGCAAGCCGTTAGGAGGTCAGATAATAGTGTCGATGGGCGCCTCACGCACAAGTTCATAAAGCGTGGCTGCTTCCTTTCGCGATGGTTGGCGGATGTTGGGAAGGGAAAGAACGCGCACCGTAGTGATCTTGTCACGCCGCGTGAGGGTGATTTCGTCGCCGGCTTTCACAGCATGCGACGACTTGGCAACGTTGCCATTAACGGAAGCTTGGCCCGCATTACAAAGACTTTGTGCAAGAGTACGTCGGGAACAAAGGCGACTTGCTTTGAGGAAGACGTCGAGGCGCACAAGAATGGGTGTCAGGTTTCGGGTGTCAGGTGTCAGGTGTCAGGTGTCAGGTTCCGTGCCTGCTGACACTTGACACCCGACACCTGATATCCATTTTAGGGTTTCGGAAAAATTCCCAGCAGCTTGCCCTTTTTCTTCTCGGGAGGCTTCGAGCTGCCGCCTGTTTGGACGTCAGCGTTGTCGGCCATTTTTGCCGGATCCAGCTTCAAGAGTGGCGCAACCGACTGACGGTAGTTTTCTGAAATTTTTACGTACGCTTCATTGCGCAGGTTCTGCAGATAATCCTCGCGCTGTTTGCTCGTTCGCTCCATAGTGATCGCTTCGCGCACCTGGTTCTCATTAAACGTTACGGTGGTGGCTGCCACGGTGCGTTCGTCGACACGGAAAATTTGATACCCATCGTTACTGCGCAGCGGCTCGCTGATGCCGCCAACCTTGACGTCTTTGACAGCGCCGGCAATGTCGTCTCGCAAACTCGGCACTTCAAATGCCCCCACTTTCCCTTTTGTTTGCGGAGCAATGCGAACGCCATTCGCTTCGCGCTCGGAATTGACGACGGCGACGGCGCCAAAATCCGCGCCAGCGCGTAACTGGGCTACGAGCTGCAGTGCTTTGGCTTTCACCTCAGCTTCGTTTTTTCCGGCGGAACTCAGAAAAATCTCGGAAAGGCTAATACTTTCAGGTTTGCGAAATTTGTCCTGATGGGCCTGAAAATACTTTTTCAACTCATCAATCGTCAGACCGAAGAAAATCTTGCGATCGACTTCCTGCTGAATGACAGCTTGCTTCATCATTTCCACGCGCAGTGTTTGTCGGGTCGCCACCGGATCAAGACCGCTTTCGCGCATGGCTGCGTCCAACTTTTCCACCGAGGTAATGCCCTGATCTTTTGCTACTTCCAGCATGCGCCGGTTGACCTCAGCTTCAACTTCGCTTGAAAGATCCAGTTCTTTCCCTCGCTGCATAAGAAGTTGTTCATTAATCAACGTGGCAATAAGATCTGCCTGCCGTTTGTTGACTTCGTCGGCGGCTTGTTCTTGCGTCATCCCTCCCTGCTTTAGCGCTTCAATGCGTTCTTTGGATTCGCGCCGCAACATCGAAAGCGTGATGACGTCGTCGTTGACCTGGGCAATAACTTCATCAACAACCTGTAGTTCACCTTCCTGCGCCAACGTCGGGGCTGGATTGCAAATCAAAATGCAGAATATGAAGAGGCTCGCAATGGCGAGGGAAATAAACTTGGATTTCACGGTATTACTCCTAAAAAGTCAGTGGTGGAATTATCAGTGTTCTGGTTGTCAGTAGTTAGTGGTCAGTTGTCTGTGTCTGGTTGCTCCAAAGACCGGGCAATGAACCGTAGATTTGAGCACAAAGTGGTCACTTCCAACAAACGCGAAGGCCGCCTGTTACAGCAACTGACCACTAACTTCAAACTAACGACTATTGCTTAATCTGCTCGAGCACCCCACGCAGCAGATCCAGCACCTGATCCTCTTCTTCGTCAGTCAAACTCAGGCGCAGCACGCCGTTGGGCGTGAATGTCCGGCCCTCGCGAGCGCCTACGAACGCCATCAGCTTTTCCGCCGAAACGCGCGCCTTCTCGCTAAACTTTATCGCCACGCCGTCGCTCGTCTTATCTATCGACAGAATGCCGACGCTTTCCGCCAGCAGGCGCAAGCGCGCGTAACCAAACAGTTGCTCTACCGACTCAGGCAAGCGTCCATAGCGATCGCGAATCTCTTCGCGAATGCTTGCCAGCGCCTCCTCATCGCGAGCTGAAGACACGCGTTTGTAAGTCCGCAGTCGCTGGCCCATGTCGTTTATGTAGTCGTCGGATATCGCGACGTCGACGCCGAGATTTATCGTGACGCTGGTCTCATCTGCCACTGCTTCACCGCGCAGTTCCGCAACCGTGCGTTCCAGCATCTGCGTGTAAAGATCAAAACCGAGCGCATCCATGTGGCCCGACTGCTGGCCGCCGAGAAGATTTCCGGCGCCGCGCAATTCCAAATCCAAAGCCGCAATGCGAAACCCGGCGCCGAGATCTGAAAATTCACGAATAGCTGCCAGGCGACGTTTTGCAATCGGTGTCAATTCAAGTTCACCGGGAATAAGGAGATAAGCGTACGCGCGACGATTTGATCGGCCCACGCGACCGCGCAACTGGTAGAGTTGAGAAAGACCGTACTGATCGGCGCGGTTTATGATGATGGTGTTCGCGCGCGGGATGTCTATACCGTTCTCGATAATGGTCGTGGCCACCAGCACGTCGTACTTAAACTCAATGAAATCGAGCATTATGCGCTCCATCTCTTTTTCGTTCATCTTGCCATGACCAACGGCCAGCCGCGCCTGCGGCACCAGCCGCTGGACTAAAGCCGCAATTGTCTCGATGGTTTCCACTCGATTATGAATAAAGAACACTTGCCCGCCGCGGCCCAGCTCGAGTTCAATTGCAGACTTGATTACGTTTTCCGAAAACTGGACTACCTGCGTTTGAATTGCCAAACGATCGCGCGGCGGCGTTTCAATTAGAGACATGTCGCGCAAGCCGCTCAGCGACATGTTGAGCGTGCGCGGTATCGGCGTCGCCGAAAGCGTTAACACATCGACGCGCTTCTTGAGTTGTTTCAATCTTTCCTTGTGAGCCACTCCGAAGCGCTGTTCTTCATCGACCACCACGATGCCCAGCTCTTTGAAGCGCACGTCTTTCGACAATAGGCGATGCGTGCCAATGACGACATCTATTTCGCCGGCCTCGACGCGTTTGGCGATTTCCTTCTGTTCTTTTGGCGAACGAAAACGCGAAAGCAATTCGATCTTCACCGGAAAAGGCGCGAAGCGACCGCGAAAAGTGTCGAAGTGCTGGTAGGCAAGCACGGTCGTTGGCGTCAAAACCGCAGCCTGTTTCCCTTCCATCACCGCTTTGAAAGCCGCGCGCATTGCCACTTCAGTTTTGCCATAGCCCACATCTCCGCATAACAGGCGGTCCATCGGCGTAGGTTGTTCCATGTCCTGCTTGACGTCTTCAATCGCGGTTTCCTGATCTGGTGTCAGCACAAACTCAAAGCCATCTTCAAACTCGCGCTGCCAGGGCGTGTCAGCGGCGAAGGCATAACCGCCGACCAATTTTCGTTCGGCGTAAAGTCGCAAAAGCTCGTCGGCCATGTCGCGCATGGCGCGCTTTGCTTTCGCTTTTGTTTTTTGCCAGCCGAGTCCGCCCAATCGATCCAACGCGGGCTGGTGTCCTTCGGAGCTCGAATAGCGCTGCACCAGGTCCATGCGCTCGACCGGTACGTAGAGCTTTGCGTCTTCCGCGTAGTACAGCAGCATGAACTCACCACTGCGCGTACCCAGATCGAGAGTCTGCAAACCACCGAAACGTCCTATGCCGTGATCGACGTGAACGACAAAATCGCCTGGCTTCAGATCGCGAAAGTCTGAAAGAAAAGCTGCGGTCCGGAATTTTTTCTTCTTCCTGCCGTCTGCCGTCTGCCGTCTGCCATCCTGGGAAACTCCGCGCCGCTCGATCGTTTGTACGCCCGCTTCGTCAAACAGGTCCGCCTCCACGTGAACCAACAGTTGCGCGGCCGGCATTTCAAAACCACTGCTGAGCCGGCCGACCGTGACGATCGTTTGCGCAGTCGTCACCATTTCAGTCGCTTCTTCGACTAACCATAGACGCGCCTTGATGTCGTATTCAGCAAGGATTTCGGTAACACGTTCGGCGACTCCTAAACTCGGCATGACAAACATCGTCGTCGTGCCGTTTTCGCGTGCGCGGTTCAGATCTGACGCCAAATTCGCGAACCGCCCGTGATACTTCAACGCAGATTGCGTCTTCCATTCAACTTCAGGCGCCTGCTCTGTCGGGGGAAAAAGAAACAGAGGCGCGCGCGCGTTTCGTGCGCGACCAAGTTGGACCTTCGGAGCTTCTGCATCAAGCGCCATCGCCTGATCAACTTCGGCGGCGGCGCGACCCAACATGCGCAGTTCGACTCGCTGTAGTCCATCCAATTTGATTCGCAGTTCTTCGGCTGAGAGATAAAGTTCTTCGGGCTTAAGCGCGATGTCGTCGGCCGCATCGGTCTCGGCAAAACGGTCGGCAAGCGTTTGATAAACTTCTCCGAGGTAAGCGTCGACTGCTGAGGGCTCATCGACGACCAGTACAGCGTTCTTCAGGTAGTCAAAAACGGTCGCATTTCGTTCGCGCACAACCGGCAGCAACCATTCCCAACCAGCAAAACTTTCCGCTTCGTCTGCAAATGCGGTGCGATCGCGCAGGGCGCGCGCGTAGCGCTCGTCAGCCCAACGTTCGCGAGCGAAATAGGCCCACTGCCTAAAGTCTCGTGGCCGCACCACCAGCTCGCGCATCGGAACAATTTCAATTTCGCTCAACTGATTCGTGGAGAGTTGTGTTTCGGGATCAAAGGCGCGGATGGAATCGATCTCGTCGCCAAAGAATTCGATGCGCACCGGTTGTTGCTGACCCGGCGACCAAACGTCGAGAATGCCACCCCGCATGGAAAACTCGCCGACTGCGCCAATCGGATCTTCACGCACGTAGCCGGCAGCCACCAATTGCTCGACCAGCTCTTCCGGCGCTCGCGTCTCTCTTCGCTTCAATAAAGCGCCGGCCTCAACAATTTCTTCAGTTGTTACCGTGAATCGCGACAACGCACGCGCCGTGAGCAACACAAAATCCCGGCTTCCGTGTGCCAGTCGCCACAACGTCAGCGCGCGTCGCTCGAGAGTGTCGGGATGCGGTGAAGAACCTGCGTAAGGATCACTTTCGGAAGCCGGCAAGAGCAGCACTTCCTGATCGCAGCTTTGTTTGCCTGCCAACGCGCAATACCAGAAGCGCAGATCCTCTTCCCAAGACTCCAAGTCGCGGTTAGCCTGCGTGACAATCGCAAAAAGTCTTCCCGTTTCGCGCTGGAGCATCGCCAGTGCCAGCGAGCGAGCGGACCCGGCGACAAGACCACTGATCGAAATCACGCGCCCGCCGTGATTGATTTCGTCGACGACGCGCTTGAACTCCAGCGTGTGGCGAATCGCGTGCAGCTTGTTTTGTAAAACGTTAGTTGTTTGAATCGTACTGCTCATATCTTGGTCATGAGTGATGAGTACTGAGCGAGCGAACAAGTAGTTCAGAGTCCAAGCTTTAGCTTGCTGTTCACGCAAGAAGCAACCTGAAGGTTGTACTCTGAACCTCTAGACGCTCATGACTACTCATCACTCATTACTCATCATTGCTTCTTCATTCTTTCAATAATCGCGCTGGTCGATGCGCCTTCAATAAAAGGCAAACTAACCACACGCCCACCCGACGCTTCCACCTCCTCGCGTCCATGAATTTCATCCAGATCATAGTCGCCACCTTTGACGAGAATGTCAGGCAGCAATTGCGTGATCAATGCGCGTGGCGAGATATCATCGAAAACAGTGACGTAATCTACCTGTCGCAGTGCAGCCAGAATTTCGGCCCGCTCACTCTCGTTTGTAATCGGACGCCCGTCGCCTTTCAACTCGCGCACCGTGCAGTCGCTGTTGATTGCCACCAGCAGCACATCGCCCAACGCGCGCGCTTCCGCCAGGTATCGCACGTGACCCACGTGCAACAGGTCAAACACGCCATTAGTAAAAACGAGGGTTTTGCCGGTAGCGCGCAGACCTTGGCGCACTCCGAGCAATTCATCCGGGCTCAGAATCTTTTGCTTCATCCTATTAATAACAATTTAGCACGACGCGTCCGAAACCAAAGAGCGGGGGCAAGCCCACCTTCCCAACCTTGAGCTGCTTGAACTTGAGCGATATCACATGCCCTGAGAGCCCCTCAACTTGGAATCCTGTCAAACATGGAAAATCTCTCAGGTCAGGAAGGCGGGCTTGCCCCCGCTCTTTATCTTGGTATTCATCTGTTGTTAATTAACCCGCTGTTCTATTTACGATTTACGCTTTACCATTTACGATGCATCCCATGCCTGTTCCTTTCATCGAAGAGAACGATCAAACGCGCGCGCGCGAAGAGCACCTCGAAGCTTTGCGAGCGCTGGTTGGCAACGTCTATCCAAATAAGTTCGAACGCAGTGAAGTGGTTGAGCCCGGCAAAGAAGACACGATCACTGCGGTCCTCGAAAAGTATCGTGGCTTTCAACCGGATTCTCCCGAAGGCGGCAACCCGGCCGCCGAAGCAATCGAGCTTGCCAACCAGCAACTGAATACCATAACGGTTCGCTTAGCTGGTCGCATCGCGTCGCCGCCCCGCGTAATGGGCAAAGCCGCGTTTGTACATCTGTCTGATGGTTCCAGCCGCTTACAGATTTATGTGAAGCGCGCGGACGTTGCCGGCGTGCGCAACGATGCAATGGGCGGCGAAGTCGACGGCTGGGAACTATTCGCTCTGCTCGATCACGGCGATTTCATCGGAGTTGAAGGTTATTTGTTCATCACTAAAACCGGTGAGCTTTCCGTGCACGTCCAGAAATTGCAGTTTCTGGCCAAGGCATTGTTGCCGCTGCCTGACAAGATGCACGGCATTCACGATCCCGAAATTCGTCAGCGGCAGCGCTATGCGGATTTGATTGCCGGCAGTTTGAAACTGGAACGCGAGCAAGATGAACTAACGCCACGTGAAGTCTTCGAGCTTCGTTCAAAAATTGTGGCGGAGATGCGCCGCATTCTTGAAGACCACGGCTACATTGAAGTAGAGACGCCGATGCTAACGCCGTTGGCGACCGGCGCGGCTGCCCGCCCCTTCAAGACACATCACAACGCGCTCGACATCGATCTCTACGCGCGCATCGCCCCGGAGCTTTATCTGAAGCGATTGCTGGTGGGTGGTTTCGAGAGGGTTTACGAACTCAACCGCAACTTCCGCAATGAAGGTGTCTCCACGCGTCACAATCCGGAATTCACGATGCTCGAGTTTTACTGGGCGTACGCGGACGTGAACCGGATGATGGATTTCTGCGAAAGCATGCTGCGCGCTGTCGTGTTCAAGGCGCTGGGCCATACGCATGTGAAGTTTGGCGGATACGACCTCGACTTTTCGCAACCGTTCGAACGCATCTCAATGAGGAACAGCGTTGCCAAAGTTGTTGGCGAAGGGAATGTAACCGACGAGAATCTTTTGCACTTGTTTGAGCAACACGTCGAACCAAAGCTCATTCAGCCAACGTTAATTTCCGACTTTCCCAAACCAATCTCGCCCTTGTCGAAAGCTTCGCCCACCGATCCGATGGTGGCCGAGCGCTTCGAGCTATACATCGCCGGCATGGAATGCGCGAATGGTTTTTCGGAACTGAATGATCCGGTCGAGCAGTATGAACGGTTCAAGGACCAGATGCAGCAACGCGAGCGCGGCGATGAAGAAGCGATGTTGATGGATGAAGACTACATCCGTGCCTTGTCGTATGGCATGCCGCCCGCCGCCGGCATTGGCATCGGCATCGACCGCTTCGTAATGCTCGTCACCAACCGGCAATCAATTCGCGACGTAATTCTGTTTCCGCATTTGAGGCCGGAACGGAAGGCGAGTGAGGGCGATCAATCCAGCAAAGAAGTGAACGAGGTGTGAGAAGCGGCGTCAAGCCGCAGCATTCAAAAGGTCAATGTCGCAACCGCTGATTGCTGACTGACACGACGAACAGGAATATCTCTCAAAATGTTAGATCAGATCCTTGACCCGCGGCCCAGAGTTCTGCTCGACCAGCAGGAAAAATTCGCATCGGCAATTCACTTTCTTCACCGGTTTGCAGTCCGCGGTCCAAACGTGGCAGCATATCGAGACTTTCCGCTACTTCTTCGACAATTGATCGACCAATAGTCAACTCTCCAGCTGCATAGCCTGCAAGCAACGCATTGTCGCACAGGTTATTTATATTGCGGGGGATTCCTTCCGCGCAGCGGTAAATATACTCAACCGCGTCACGCGAAAAAATGTCAGTACGTTCCGCGCCACTGGCAAGCAGTCGCGACGTAATGTAGCGATCAGTCTCGTCAATACTAGACAGGGGTTTTATCTTACAACGCAAAGCCACGCGCTGTTTTAGTTGACGAAGCTCTGGATAGTTCAAGACATCGCGGAGCTCAGGCTGGCCCGTCAACACAATTTGCAGCTGCTTGGCAGTGTCGGATTCAAAGTTTGAAAGGAGGCGAATCTCTTCGAGTACCGCGGGTGACAAACCTTGAGCTTCGTCGATGATCAAAACCGTACGCAGTCCGCGTGAATGACGCGAGTCGAGCACCAGACCCAACGAGACCAATAGCTCCGGCTTCGTTTCCCATTTCTGCACGTCGAAGAGACTAGCCAAGTGCTGGTAGAACTCCGTTACCGACAGCCGCGGATTGAAGACGTAAGCCACCAGTACCGTACGGTCGAGTCGCTGCATCATCCAGCGCAGGATCGTCGTTTTGCCCGTGCCCACTTCGCCGGTTACCACGATCAAACCCTTCCCGCTCTCGATGCCGTAATGCAAGTTCGCCATTACTTCTGTGTGCGATGGCGTGAAATAAATGAAATGCGGGTCGGGAGTTAGCGCGAATGGCACTTCTTTTAGTCCGTAAAATTCTGCGTACACGAGGAACCTCCAGACCGGCCGCTGGCCGGATTGTTATTGGATTATGGCTAAACTTATTCGGTCGAACTCATGACTGTCACGCGCAAGTTTTCGCGTTTAGAGCGTGGCTAAAGCACTGCGTGCCTCATTCACCTCTGTAAACGGTGATCGTTCACCCAGGCGCATTGCTTGCTCGAGCTCGCGCCGAGCAGCTTGTTTGTCACCTTTGGCCTTCAACGCCATTCCGAGGTGGAAGTAATAATGCGGTTCCGGACTGGCGCCTCCACTCTTCGCGGCGCGTTGATCTAACGCAACTGCCTTTTGCAATTGCTCGATGGCTGCTTCGTATAAACCTTTCTTGTAGTAAACCCAGCCGAGCGTATCGACGAAGCCCGGAATGTTGGGATTCCTTTGCACTACGCCTTGGGCCAGACGAGCCGCTTCGTCGAGATTGCCAATACCGTTTGCCGCGTAAAGCCAGGCCAGATTGTTTGCCGCGATCACGGCATTCTGATCTTTGCCAATAGCTTTGCGATAACTGTCAGCGGCTGCTTCATAGTTCTGACGCGAATCGTCGAGCATGCCGATTAAGGTGTAGGCAGTAGCATTATCGGGCCGATGTTCGAGAATCTTTTGATACTCGGCAATCGCACGATCCTGCTGGTTAGTGTTGATAAAGAGCGTGGCTAGTGCCGAATAGGCGGCGATGTAATTTGGATCGAGTTCAAGTGTTTTGCGCAGTTCGAATTCAGCCTGGGCCGAGTTGTGTTCGAAACCGTAAGCCTGCGCTTTCAAATAATGGAGCGAAGCGTTTCCGGGATAGGACTGCAAGACCTGATCCAGCCGCGCGTGGGCCTTGTTTGTTTCACCCTTACCTGCATACAAACGTATTAGCCCGCTCAACCCGTTAAAGTTTGTACTATCGATCGCCAGCGCGTTCTCGTAAAAATCTACAGCTTCGTCTGTTTTCTTTTCGGCCAAAGCGACCGATGCCAGGCTGATGAGCGGATAAGTATCGGCGGTGGAAACATCGCGCGCCGCAATGAAATCCTTGCGTGCAGCTGCCGGGTCCCCCTGTTGCAACGCTGCCGTGCCGCGCGAGATGTAAGCCTTCGCTTTTATCTCCGCCAGCATCTGCGGGGAGCTGTTGCGATCGGGAGCCGTTTGGTCGACGCGCTCGATTAGTTCCGTGGAAAGTCGCGCGACTGTTTTGGTGTCGCCGGATGCGAGGTCGATCTGGACCCGCATTAATTTTGCCGGCAGATAATCGGGATAGTAGCGTTCGAGGTCGCCCGCAAAAGCATGCGCCTGATCGAGGTTTCCCAAATTGTAATTTGCCTGCGCCAAAAAGTAGAGACCGGCGCGCGAATTGGGTTCCTGAATCAAGACCTCTTTCAAATCCTCAACCGCGGCCAGCAAATCATTCGACTGGCCAGTTTGTGCGCGAACGCGCGCGCGCAGCAGCAACGCCTGCCGATCGTGCTGGTCCTTCTTCAGAATCTCATCGATTTGCGCAATCGCACCGGCGCTGTCACCCCGCATCAGCATGATCTCGCCCAATCGATAGCGGCCCTGCGTGAAGTCGGGCGTTTGCTCAATGATCTCTTTGTAAATATTGATTGCTTCGTCTGGACGATTGACGGACGAATAGAAGTCGGCGAGCACTGCGCGGCCTTCTGGCTTGTCCTTGTTCAACTCCGCCAGCGCTTTGTACGCCACTTCCGCCTTATCCAGCTGTTTGTTGACTAGATAAAAACTGGCCAGCACGAAACGCGAAGCGCGGTTGCTGGGTTCAACTTCGACAGCCTTGCTCATTTCCGCTTCCGCATCCGCGGAGCGGTTTAGTTGCACCAAAAACTTGCCATACTCAGTGTGGGCCAGGCCAGAGTTGTAGTTGACAGCAATTGCGCGCTTGAAAGTTTCTTCGGCTTTGCCGTTTTCGTTAGTGACAATGTAGAAACGCGCTAAACTGAGGTACGACTCAACCCGTTTGGGATCCAGCTCGATGGCATAGGCCATCTCTGCCAGTGCTTTGTCGTGTTGGTTCTGCGCAAAGAACACGCTGCCCATCAGGATATGACCTTCGACGTGGTTCGTATTCTTTTGCAGAATTTCTTTGGCGAGTCGTTCGGCTTCGGCAATCATCTCCGGACGGCCCTTAGCGGCGGCAATGTAATAGTTGCCGAGTTTCACGCGCGCATCGAAATTATCCGCGTCGAGTTCCGTAGTCTTGCGCAACTCATCAAACGCTTCCGGAAAACGTTGCAAGCCCTCAAACGCGCGCGCCAGTCCCCAGTGGGCCGCGGGAAAGCGCTCGTCGATTTGAATCGCATTGCGAAACTCCAGCGACGCCTCCTGAAACTTTTCGTCTTTGAGGTAGACTTCGCCTTTTTCGACGTGTGCGACTTTAGTTTTTTCGGGATTGGCGCAACCGCTGATTGCGAAGATGGCGGCGAAAAGAACTGATAAGAGGGTTGCGTAATGGAAGCGCGTTCGGCACTCGATACTCATTTTTTCTCCTGTCGTGAACCTGATAGTGATCGGTTCGCGAGTTTTAGTCTCGTGCTCGCTTTTTCCCTATCGGCAGCGGGCAATGCCGCCGACGGGTTCGAGAGTGCGACAACCTTACGAAAGGCTTAATTCTTCGGTGGTTCCGCAAATTTGCCCAGTATTCGATGGGGGTAAGGCAAACTGTCACAAGGCCTTGAAAGCTACCAACTGTGTACGTCAGATTGGGATAAATTCGGGCAGCATGGTCGAGGTTACGGTCGCACTGCAAGAAGACGGTGAGACGCGTCGACTTGGATTCAAATGATCGCTCCACCATCACACAAGCGGGTAGTTATGCCGCTCACTCCGACTAAAATAGAAGTGTAAAGGCGCGGCATTTCCTGCATTGAGGCTATTTTCGTTTAGCCAATAATTTCAACCGGCAGGACCCGTATCTGCAATTTGCCCCCCTTGATAGTTCCTCAGCCAAAGTGTATATAACCATTTGGTTAATTAACTAACTGGTAAATAACCGATGTCTTCAGACAGTCTCAGTGCGACGTTCGCGGCCCTTGCCGATCCTACTCGTCGTGCGATCCTGGCGCGGCTAATCTCCGGCGAAACGTCTGTTACAAAGCTGGCTGAGCCTTTTCAGATGAGCCTGCCGGCAATATCCAAGCACCTGAAAGTGCTGGAGCGCGCCGGTCTGATCGCACGCGGCCGCGAGGCGCAGTGGCGCCCGTGCCGCATCGAGGTGAATGCGCTCAAGCCGGTCGACGACTGGCTGGAGAACTATCGCCGGCTCTGGGAGGAGCGCTTCGATCGCCTCGATGTCTATTTGCGCGAGTTGCAGGCGCAGGAAAGTGAAGGGCAGAGCGAGACATCGAGCCAGAAGCCGCAAAAGCCCAAGAAGGAGACGAAACATGGCCGCAAGAAATAATGTTGCGACGTGCGACGAGCGCACACTCGTCCTGACGCGCGTATTCGATGCGCCG
>Ga0137418_10000708_pt1 | contig 30281 bp, 28 predicted proteins | sample CZODoug3_1_2_16f_FD_122242 | JGI IMG/M metagenome (GOLD analysis project Ga0137418, IMG submission 122242) | Vadose zone soil fungal communities from Angelo Coast Range Reserve, California, USA - CZODoug3_1_2_16fungal (Hybrid Assembly) | ecosystem: Environmental > Terrestrial > Soil > Vadose... | reverse complement strand
TCTTGTACGACTATCTGGCCTCGCGCACCACGGCGGGCTTGAAGCAGTTCTTCATCGGTCCTGACGGAGCCTATCAGGGCAAACTCGTCAGTGATGGATTAGAGCGCTACGACGACATCGCGGCGGAGCTCAAGCTGCTGCATTTTGGCTGTTTAACGCATTGCCGCACGATGTTCTTCAAGGCGCGCAAGGTGAGCCAGCTTCCCTCCAGCCGCACGCTCGCCAACGCAGCGATCGAGGACTACATCGGCCCGGTCTATCGGATCGAGGGACAGATCAAGGCGCTGCGCGCAGAGTATCAGCAGCGCGGGGAACCGCTGCCGCTCGAGACGGTGCTTCAGCTGCGCCAAGAGAAGTCCAAGCCGATCTTGGAGAAGTTCAAAGCTTGGATCGATCAGCTCCTGCCCGCCACCCCGCCGAACAGCGCGCTCGGCAAGGCGCTCGGCTACGCGACTCGGCAGTGGTCGAAGTTGGTCCGGCATTTGGATCACCCGGAAATCCCGGTGGACAACAATTACAGCGAGCAGCAGATCAAACATTTTGCGACGGGCAGAAAATCCTGGCTCTTCAGCTACGATGCCAGCAGCGCCCAGGCGAGCGCCAATCTGTTCTCGCTGGTGACGACATGCCGCGTCAAAGACGTTGAGCCCTACGCGTACTCGCCAAAACGCAGTAACCCTGTCGTCGGGCGCCAAGCTACATCGCGTCGCGATTAGCACCGTGCGAACACAGTTGAGGTCGTTATTTGACAAGGCCCGCACGACCCGACAGACCGAATTGGCGAGCGCGATCGCCAGCTTGCCCATGTTCGGCCTCGGTCACGGTTAGATGGCGGCGCCATCAGCCATAGGCGTCGCAACCCGGTCGTTGGGCGGAATCACGCCTGTGAGGTTTCACCAAGGATTGACGACGTACCATGACAAGAGAATCCCTGAGCGCTGGATCAGACTGCACCTGGGACAAGATCCGGAGGATGCAGCCCGGCGATATGCGGTACAGCTTCAAGATCCGCTCGGCGCCCCGCATTATTGCGCGGTCTGTCGCGGGCACATCGTCCTGACCTGGCGTATTCCTCATTCCGTCGACTCCCCCGGATGCTCAAAGCCAAAATGGGACGAGGTGTCGTACTCGGATCATCGTACCTTGAGGAAACACCATGTCAGCCGCCCCCACGATGTACCATAATTGGGTCGTCGGACGAGGAAGTGCCGCGGCGAGCGAAGCTTAGGAATGCTGCGAAAGCACCTGCCAGCACCGCCAAACCCATGGCCATCCTTCCCACTGGACCGCCGATGCGAAATAGGAGTGCGGCCAGCATCGCACCCGATATCTGACCTGTAACGCGGGACATGGCTATCAAGCCCGCTGCGGCACCTGCCCGATCAATGGGCGCGCTTGACATCAGCGCGCGATTGTTGGGTGCCTGAAAGAAGCCAAATCCGACTCCGCAAATACCCAACCGCAATCCGATCATCACGGCGCTGCTGTCTCCCGGAAGACAAAGCATGGCGATCAACCCGGCGGTCATTACCAAAAGACCGCTTCCTGCAAGCGTGGAAACCGGCATACGGTCGGCGAACCAGCCCGCAAGCGGGGCGGCCGCTGCGACCCCGACCGGCCAGGGGGCCATGAGCAGTCCTGTCTTGACCGGACTGAACTGCAAAATTTCCTGAAAATAAAACGGCAATGACACGAGGGGCAAGGTCTGCGCCACAAAAGTCGCGGTCGAAGTCATGGCGGACAGCCGGACGAGCCGGATTCTCAACAGGTCAATGGGAAAGAGTGGATGGCTCCGTGACAGCGATCTTCGGACGAGGAACGCGAGCAGCACGGTCCCAACCATTAGCAATGACAATCCAGGCAGGAGCGGATGCTTCCCGGCAATCAGGTCGACACCACTCGAGACGAGAAACAAGCCGACGACGTTCAGCACGATGCTTAACGCATCAAGCTTTCGTCGTGACTTCGTACTTTCGGGGAGGGTCCGGATCCCGATGCCGAGCGCGATCAGACCAATCGGCAGATTGATAAGAAACAGCCACTGCCACGGACCCCATGAGAGGATTGCCGCCGCTATCGTTGGGCCGAGAGCACCGAAGCCCGCAACGATCAGCGCGTTGCTGCCAAGCGCAGCGCCCAGGAGGCGGTGCGGATGAATGTGCCTGGCAAGGGCGCCGTTGACACTCATAATTCCTGCCGCGCCGATTCCCTGAGCCGCCCGTGAAAGCACCAATTCGAAGAGACTGTGTGAAAGTATGCAACCGAGCGAGGCCACGATGAACAACGCAAGTCCGCCAAGAAACACGCGACGATAAGTGACTATCTCGCCGAGAGCCGCAAGTGGAAGCAGTGACACGAGTGCTCCCAGTTGGAAGCTGCTCACCACGGCAATCGAGTCTGCAGGCGTTGTCTTGAGGTCATGCGCGATGCTGGGAAGAGCGACATTGGCAATGGAAGCGTCAAGAACGCTCACAATGAGCGCCATCCAAACGCCCAGAACGGCCCAATATCGTCGTGGGATCGGCAACCCCGACCACTCAGGGGTGTGGAGGGTGTTTACCGGGTATCGGCAATGCCGGATTGAAGGCGATTGACGCGTCATCAAACCAGTTTACGGAATTTATTATCCACGATGGTACTATGGTACCATATAGGAAGTCGGATAGCAGATGCATCTCAAACCCGAGCTATGTGCCGCTATCCTTGAGAGCCCAAGAGTGTACAGGTGGAACTACATCACCGAATACCGTTCGGCATTCATATCCAAACCGTCCACGTATTTCGAGTTGCTGTCGCCCAAGACATGGAATGGCGAACCGCACGTCGTCATGATATCTGGTGGGGTCCATTCTTCGGCCTGTTATCTGGTAACACCGGATGGTCGGCCCGGCTGGGCACACGCCTTCCTGCGTGAGGGCTACAAGGTGGTGCTGGTGGATTGGCCGGGGGTCGGGCGAAGCGGTTACGTCGCACCAGAGGAACTCGGCGGCGATCTCATCGTCGATGGCATCGGTCAGGTGCTCGAGGAGATCGGGGCGCCGTCCATTGTCATGACACACTCGATGGCGGGCGCGTTCGGCTGGAAACTAATCGAGCATCGCGCGAATCTCATCCAGAAACTGGTCGCGATCGCCCCTGCCCCGCCGGGCAACATGGGGATTCGCCTGGGCAAAGTGATCGGCGGCGACTCCCGGCTCAAGACCATTGAAATGGCTTCCGGATTGCTCGCACTGCATCTTGACCGGGTGATGTATCCGGATAAGGAATTCCAGCGACGCAAACTGGTTGGCTCGAGCCGGCGATTTCCCAATCGCGCCTTCGAATCGTACTACCGATCCCTTCTCGGAATCAGCGGCCGACTGGTGTTCGAGCGTACCAACATTGACGATGCTCAGCTTTGCGTATCTGACCGTAACGCCTTCGCCGGAAAACCCATCGCGGTTGTTACGGGGACCGCTGACACGGATCACCCAAGGGCAGTCGATGCGGCGATCGTCGACTGGCTTAAGGAATTCGGTGCAACGGCGCGCCACTTATATCTGGGAGACTGGGGTGTCGAAGGAAACGGTCATATGATCATGCTCGAGCAGAACAGCGACGAAGTGGCGAACCTGATCATTCAGTGGATTCGGAGCGAGCCATGATGAGATTTCGTTCAAACGCGAACCGAAGTGTTCCTCAGACGGCGGCATCAACCGGGGTGGACGGACCAACCATAGCGCCGCGAAAGCCGGGCAGTCGCGCCTGGTACTCGGTATGGCTGTTGCTAGCGCTTTATGTCTTGTCGTTCTTCGGACGTCAGATCATCTCCCTAATGGTCGATCCACTTGAAAAGAGCCTCGGATTGACCGAGGTCCAGATGGGGTTGCTCATTGGATTTTCGTTCACTCTTCTTTTCACGCTTGGCGGCATCGTTTTCGGGTGGGTAGTGGACGTGTATTCCAGAAGGCTCATCATCCTTCTTGGCACCGTCGCCTGGTCAGTCAGCTGCATGGCTTGCGGGCTGGCCGATTCCTTTCAATGGCTTTTTCTGGCGCGCATGGGGGTCGGGATTGGCGAAGCCACGCTGGTTCCCGCCGCGTACTCTCTTTTGAGCGACTTGTTCCCACGACGGCGCCTGGCAAGTGCCATTGGGGTTTTCTCATTCGGCGCCCCTCTTGGGGTCGCGCTGTCGCTGGGCCTCGGCGGCCTTATCTTGGACATTTTTTCGCGTGCGCAGGGGATTCAGACGCCGCTTGGCCATCTGGCTGCCTGGCAAGCCGCATTTGTTATCGCGGGAATCCCTGCATTCGCGGCAAGCTTCCTTGCGCTGACGTTGCCCGAGGCGCCGCGACCGGCGGCGCTTCGTGAAAAGCGTTCAGTGCTTGCGCCACTTTTGATGCTGTTCAATGAAAGTCGTGTGGCCATGGCTACCCTGTTCGCAGGCTTTTCCATCAATGCATTTATGGGCTACTCATTGATGGCATGGGCGCCCGCGTTCATGGGACGGAAATATGGCTGGACCTCGATAGAAATCGGACCCGCCGTGGCCTTGGCGTTTGGCTTCAGCGGCGCTCTGGCCACATTGGGCAGCGGGTTTGCGGCCGACTACCTTTGGGCTCGTGGAGTGCGGGGAAGTCATTTCCTTCTAGCAACCGCAGCGTTGCTGCTGGCTGCGCCGTTTGGAGTCTTCGCGTTTCTGTCGCCGTCACCCTGGTTATTCCTTACAGGAATTTCCGTCGTCTACTTTGCGTCGGCGCTCTGCCTGAACATGGGAGCTACGTCGCTGCAGCTGCTAACGCCGGCTGAGCTAAGAGGCCGCCTATCGGGCCTGTATCTATTCTGCACCAATATGGTGGGTGCAGGACTTGGCCCCTTGGTTATCGCCACCGTTACGCAAAGCGTGCTTCACGACCGGAACAAACTCGGCCTTGCAATGGCGACGGTCATCCCCGTGGCCGCTTTATCGGGCGCGATTGTCTTATCTCTCGGGCGGCGAAGTTACGCGGAAGCGATTGAGAACAAGGGCACGCTCCCGGGTTAGCGAGTGGCAGCAACAGACACCGGGCTTAGAACTTCGCCGATGCGTCAATTCCGTATCGACGCTGCGCATCGATGGGCGAGGACTGGCACTCTTGTCGTGCAAGCGGGCCATTAACCTCGTTCGGGCAGTAATATCGATTCGTCACGTTATCCGAGAACACGCGGACTTCATACTTTTTGGCGTGATCCGTGAAACCTACTCCCAGATTCAGGATGCCATAGGTCCCCTGAGTGGCGAAAGGATCGTGATCGAGCTGATAGTACACTTTTGTCTGGTAGTGATAGTCGGCCCGCAGATACATGTCAAACGGCAGGTTGGGCATCAGGAAGTTGTAGGTGCCCGACAATGTCGATTTCCACTTGGGCGCATCCAGGCTCGGTTCGCCGTCGATGCGTTCGACGAAGGAGGCCCCCACGGGCACATTGCATCCGAGCGCAGCTGTCTGCCCGGGGTAACAGGGCATGGTCAGATCGGTGAATTTGCTGTGCAGAAACGCAACGCCAGCATTCAGGGTCAGCGGCTCAATCGGAATGACATCGACGCTGAGCTCCGACCCATATGCTTCGATGTTGCCAGCATTTTGCACGCGGCTGGTCGAAGTGCCGGCGACGAGCGCGGAGACCTGCGCATCCTTGGTCTTCGCATCGAAGACCGCCAAGTTCAACCGCAGCTTCTTGCCCCAGAGTTCGTTCTTGATTCCGGCCTCATAGCTGTTCGATTCCGACGGCCTGAGGAGTGCCGCGTCTGGATTCGACGGCGTGCCTGCCGTGGCGGCAGAGAGATCGACGCCGGCGCCGATGTAGGAGTGATTGTAACTTGCGTAGAAATTCACGTCGGGCGAGATCTTCCACGTCATACCGGCGCGATAGGCCGAGTTCGTGGCCACGTGCGAGCCGGCAAACGCCAGGGTCGAGGAGAATGGTACCGTCGGGCTATTCGTAGCCGGGTCGAAGTTGACGCCGAGCTGCACCGGAATGTTGTTGTAGTTGCCACCGAAGTAATCAAAATGCAGCGAATCCTGGCTGATTCGATAGCCGGCGAAAAGACTCAGGGCGTCGGTCGGATGAGCGGACACATCGATAAATCCTGCAACTGCCTTGCTCGAGTCCCAGGTGTGCGTGTAGGAGTTCTGGTAGAAATAAGGATAGTCCGCACTTGGGCCAGCAGGTGTTCCGACTGCGGCCACCTTCCCAAGCGCTTCTGCGGAGCGCAAGCGCCCGAGATCGATCTGCTCGTGTTCACTGATGTTTGAATAGAAGAAGCCGCCGACCGCGTCGAACCAGCGGCTGGAGTACTCTAGACGATCTTCATTGGAGAGAAAGTCCCAGGTTGTCTGGCGACCATACTCGTTGGGGTTGAAGGTCGATGTTCGCACGCCAACCAGATCGAATCCCAGCGGGTCTTCCGGCGTTGCGGGACCCGGATAGAAGTTGGCTTGAGATTCCACCTTGTCGGTGTGGTAACCGGCCAAAGACCTCAAGCGTAGGTTGGGAGAAATGGTCAGGGAGTAGTCGACATCCGCCGACCAGAGGTCCTGGAATTGAAAGAACGGATAGTAGTCGTCAGCCGCGAATTTCTGTCCCAGCGCCGGACCAAACAGCGCGGTCTGCTTGGCTGCAATATCGGGAATTTTAGGTAATTGATAGACCTGCAACGGAACGAAGATCTCTGGGCTGCCATTGGCCTGGTGAAGCCTGGCCTCGTCGAACGTCAGCAGCAACTTGCTGGCCTCGGAGAACTCGACCGCCACCTTTTCGGTCAGCCCGAAGGCATGACGGCCGCCAATGTCCGATGCGCCGTCAGGAGCGTAGTTCTTAATGTAGTTTGAATTGTTGGACCAGAAACCCGCCACGCGCGCCTTGATCGCATCGTTGATCGGCACGTTTACGGCACCCTTCGCATCGCCCTCCACATCGCCAAGCGCGTTGCCGTACAACGCCTTACCATCAAAGTAACCGCCGAAAGAGTCCGTCGGGGCCTGTCGGGTGATACTGATGACACCGGCCGTTGCATTTCTTCCAAAGAGAGTCCCTTGGGGGCCATTGAGTATTTCGGCGCTATCGACATCGCCGAGTTCAGCCACGAAGTCGGCCGGTCGTGCCAAGGGTATCCCATCGCGAACGACGGAAATCGCGGGTTCAACGCCTATTCGGTATACGTAGGTGCCCAGCCCGCGGATGTTGAAGCTGCTCACACCGGGCATGAAGCCGCTGCTGTAGGTCAACGCCGGCGCGACACTGGGAAGGTCCGACGTCAGATGGATGTCTGCGCGCTGCATGGCGATTTCGCCAAGGGCGGTGACCGATATTGGGACATCCTGCAGGGACTGGCTGCGCTTCTGCGCCGTGACGATGATATCGCTCAGCTGGTCGTTTCCAGCCGCCTCATTAGCGGCGTTTTCCGCTCCTTGAGGGTCGGGCGTCGCGGCTGCCGCCAACGACGTCCCGGGGTGACCCGCGGCACAGCAAATCATTAGTGATACGGCCCAGTGAGTACGCGCGAATCTGTCTATCGTCACGATGCACTCCACAAATCGATAGTTAGCAAAACCCGGCGATCAGGGCTCGGCCTCTAGAGTTCGCCCGGCGTATTTTTTATTCCAGTACCACCGTGGACTGTAAGTGCCATCATGGTACGTATGTCCCATATTAGACCCATTTGCGCCTCTGTCAAGACTGCTGTTTGAATGGAGACGAGAATGCGAGAACGAGCCGTTTGCCCATGGATGCGGCCGATGTCATGCGGTTAAGCTTCTCGGCAACCAGATTCCTCATGACCTCGTTCCGCCTATCGACGCCACACACTTGCCACCCAGAAGCGCGAAGCCGGCTGACAATGGCCGCGCCAATACCTGAAGCGGAGCCGGTGACCACACAGGATCGTGCGTTGACGAGAGCTCTCTTTGCTTAGCCGCCCGACGAGCTGACCGGGGCCGTTGCCAGCTGCCGGGCGGTGCGAGAGATTGTTGGAAGGGCTTCGACCAGTGTCCGATTGTAATCAGGCGCTGCATTGCCTCGCATGACTCGGCCCTTGATGCCATGCACTATGGCGGCCAGTCGAAACAAATTAAAAACAAGATAGAAGTGCAAGTTGGGCATTTGCGCTTGTCCGGTATGCCGGCAATAGGCGGCGATATACTCGTCTTCTGCCGGAATATTAAGCGCGTGCAGATCGCAACCCACAAGGCCTGCGATGCCGACGGGCGGCAGGTGGTACATCATGAGGTGATAGGCAAAATCGGCGAGCGGATCACCCAGCGTCGAGAGTTCCCAATCGATCATTGCAAGCACTCTGGGCTCGCTCCGATGGAAAATCACGTTGTCGCAGCGAAAGTCCCCATGCACGATGGAAATCCGCGAGCTTTCCGGACAATGTTCGAGCAGCCAGGGAATCAGCCATTCCATCTCTTCGATCCGTCCCGCGGATTCATCGGCCTCGTACTGTCGGGTCCACTTGGATATCTGGCGCTTTAGATAGCTTTCGGTCGGGCCGTAGTCGGCGAGCCCGACGCGAGCAGGGTCGATTGCATGCAAGCGGGCCATCGCAGAATTCATCGCATCGAAGTAACGCATACGGTCTTCGGTGCGAACCGACGGAAACGTCGCGTCCCAAAAGATCCGGCCATCGACGAGCTCCATGACATAAAAGGGGCTTCCCGTGACCTCGGTGTCCGTGCAGAACGCATACGCCTCGGGAACCGGGACATCGGTGCCTGCGAGCGCACGGAGTAGTCGGTATTCGCGTTCGATGGCATGAGCCCCCTTCAGCAGCGCGCCCGCTGGCTTGCAGCGCAAGACCAGGGACTGCCGGGTCGCGGTCAGTCGGTAGGTGGGATTTGACTGACCGCCGCTCAGCCGCTCGATTTTCGAAGGCCCTCGATACGCGGGAACATTGATTGTGAGCCAAGCCTCGAGACGAGAATGAGTTCCCGGGGAATCTAGACTGAGGAGCTGGTGCACGGTGTCGCGTCAGTCGACGCCCGTGTCAGGCGTCAAGCCCACGGCACTGAAGGCCGGCGTGAAGGTTGCGCTGCGCCCGCCAATGACCAGATCGCTCGCCAACACGAGACCGAAACCCGCGCCCGCACAGGTACCCACAGCGGCCGAAATGATGACAAAGGGCGCCGCGGCAAGATGGGAAACAGCAGTGTGTATGGAAGAAGTGAGCTTGAGAAGGTAAGCGGATCGGCTGGATTCGGCCTGAGCCATTTCCTTAAGATCACCGCCGAAAGAGAAGTGCGGTCCCGAGGACTTGATGATGAGTGCAAGTACGGATGTGGTCGACAAGGTGATGGCCGCATCTAGCAGCTCGGCGCCAAAGGCATGGTCGATCGTGTTCCCCCGGTCGGGACGACAAAGGGTTAGCGAGGCGATCCGGCCCCTGATGTCGACAGTCATTCGGGAATTGATCGTCATGTACCCAAACCGACGGCATAGCTCTTCAGCTGCGTAAATTCCAGCAGCTCCTCGAGGCACTCCTCACGGCCAATTCCGGACTGCTTGTATCCACCGAAGGGCGAGCCCACGGAATGAAAGGCCATGCTGTTGATTCCGATGCATCCAGCCTGAATGTGCGCGGCGATGCGAAGCGCGTGGCTCGTGTCGCCGGAAAATAGCGCCGTGGTCAACCCATACTCGACGCCGTTCACCGCCTCGATCATGTCCTTTTCATCGCGCCAGGGCAGGACGGAGAGCACAGGGCCGAATATTTCCTCCCGTGCAACCGTCATTTGCGGGGTGACTCTCGAGAAGACGGTGGGCAACACGAAATTGCCGCCCTGAAGCTTTGGATCCTGGGACCGGGCGCCCCCCAACGCAAGCGTTGCGCCTTCGGCTTCTCCCTTTTCGATGTAACCCATGACTCGATCCAGGTGAGCAGGAGAAATCAATGCGCCCATATTCGTGTCGGAATGAGTCGGAACTCCGGGTACATATTGGCTCGCACCTTCGAGCACCTTCATGAGCACGGCATCGTAGATGTCCTCGTGCAGAAAGAGCCTGGAGGTCGAGCCGCAGGACTGCCCCGCCCAGCCGAAGCTCATGCCCGCGACCGCGGCTTTCGCAGCCGCATCAAGATCAGCCGACGGAAACACCACAAGCGCGTTCTTGCCGCCGAGTTCCAGGAGCACTCGCTTCAGGCCATCGGCCGCGCTTCGCATGATGGAGCGCCCAGTTGGCGCGCCGCCGATCAGCGTGACCATGCCCACATCCGGATGCCGAATAAGCGCTTCGCCGCACTCTCGACCCCCCGTCAACAAGTTGAGCACCCCGGGAGGAAAGACCTCCTGGATCAGCTCCACGAGAAGCAGAGAGGACAACGGCGCCTGATCCGGTGCCTTCATGACCACGCAATTGCCCGCCGCAAGCGCCGGCGCCATCTTGGCGGCAAGGAAGAGCGCGGGATGGTTGTACGCCACCAGCCGCGCACACACGCCGTAGGGTTCCCTCACGCTCAAGCGCAAAAGATTCGGGCCGCCCGGATAGGTCGACCCCTTTGCCTCGAGCGCCAGGGTGGCGAAGTACTCGACGAGGGCGATGGCATACTCGAGATTGAGGACGATGAAGCGCACGGGGTTGCCGTTGTTCGCCGAGTCGAGCAGGGCCAGGGCAGGAATATTCTCACGGAGAATGCGGGCGGCTTTTCGCAAGGCCTCGCAACGAGCTTCGGGCGTCGTGGATCGCCAGTGAGGGAAGGCCTGTCTGGCGGCCCGCACGCAGTTTTCGACATCGCTCGCATCCGCGAGCGGCGCATCGGCCAACGAGATGTTCGTCGCAGGATCCATCGTCGGCGCATAGCCGCCATGCGGCTCGTGCCATGCACCGCCATAGAAGAGTTTTAGGTTTGCCGGCAAGTGCATTGGCTCATCCTCCGGCAGCTCGATCGGTACTTCTGGAATGCTCGGTCAAGAACGCTCTTCCTCAAGCCCGTACACTCGAAGGGTGGTCTCGCCTGCTGCGAGCCGTTCCATAATGCGCTGCTCATCGCGTTCGCGGGCAAGCGCGAGTTCGACGACTCGAGCGGCATCGGCGGCAGGGATGCTGACCACAGCGTCGGCATCGCCCACGATCAGATCGCCCGGGTGAACGACGACATTCCCCACAAGGATCGGCCGGTTGAGGGCGCCGAGTGCGCCAAAATCCTTTTGGGTGCCCTGGATGGCGATGCCGCGTGCAAATACGGGAAAGCCCACCTCCTCGAGCAGGGCGCCATCACGTACGCAGGCATCGATGACCAGCCCTGCCAGCCGCGCATTCACTGCGGCCGTCGAGAGAATCTCTCCCCAATAGCCAGCCTCATAGAAACCTCCCGCATAGGCGACCAGCACGTCGCCTGGCCGGGCCAACGCGAGCGCCCGATGAATCCAGAGATTGTCCGCAGGCGGGCCCCATACCGTGAAGGCTGGACCGGCGATGCGGAATGATGCGGCAACGGGTTTGATGGCGGCGGGCAACGCGCCTATTCGTTTGGCCGCCTCATGAATCGATGCGGTCCCCACGGTCCTCGCCCGTTCGACGAGCTGCGGCTCAAGCGCGGGCGGGTGCCTGATGTCTCGCCAGCGATCGGCCGGGTTGTCCGGATGGACCGGGCTCATTTGCTCTTCGCCGACTGGAGTCGATGATAGCCGTGGGCCGCTCGCGCCTCATCGAGACGCGTTCCGCCCCGGGTAAGTTCACGAATGGCACTCTCGGCATGGGATATGGCGTCGGCCGCATCCAGCACCGCATTTTCATGGAGTGCCGGTATCACGACGACACCGTCCGCATCTCCCCGCACAAGATCGCCTGGAAGAACACGCACCCCGCCAATGGATACGGGCACCTGCAGGCCGTCGACCTGCACGCGGTCCTTTCCCGTTCGCATCCAATGCGCGCGTGCAAAAACCGGGTAGCCATTCTGGCGGCAAAGCGAGACATCGCGGCAGATGCCATCGATCACCGTCCCACCCAGCTGCCGACGAAAGGCGATCTCTGTGAGAATATCGCCCCACACGGTGCAATCCTCCCGGCCACGATTGTCCAACATCAGGATCATCCCGGGCGGCACATCGTCGATGTAGTCGCCCACCGTGCCGGGCGGCTTGGAGGCCGACTCGTATCGGATCGTGAATGCGCGACCGGCCAGCTCGAAGTGCTCCCCGCGCGGCGCGATTTTCGCGCACTGTCCCGCGATCCCCAGCCGATCGAGCGCATCGCTCAGGGTCGCGCAATCGAGTGCTTTCAGTCTCTTCTCATTCTCTTGGGAATTCATGAGGACAACATGCTCTCGTAGTCGTGGCCCATCACTGAGCTTATAGACCTGCCCGCGATCAAATCACCCGCCATGGCGAATTCTCGAGCTGCAATGCGCTCGGCTGCCTCGACGATGGCGGCCGCCTGATTCCGAGCCAAGAACACCGTGCCGCTGGAATCGGCAAGCGCGTAGTCGCCATTTTCAACGGTTACGCCGCCGATCATGATCGTACCGCCCGTTTCCCGCTCCCGCACGCGCCCGCGGGCAGTCAGAGCGGTCGCGCCCCGGGCGTAAACCGGAAAGGTGATTCCGCGTGCCTCGTCGACGTCGCGTACGAGTCCGTCGGCAATGACGCCGGCGACGCCCCGCACCTTGGCGCCCACGGACAAAATACCACCCCAGCATCCGGCAACCGCCCCCGCACTTTGCTGTACGGCGATGATGTCACCGTGCCCTGCCTGCTCGATCGCGCGAGCGCCCAAATGCACCTGGGCGCTGGGAGGCTTGCCTCCATCATGGGGCTCGAGCTGCACGGTCACTACACGGCCTGCAATCTTTCGCGGCACGGTCATAGATAATAGACCGATCACCGTGCCCGGCATCCGCAGCTTGTCCAGCGCATCGGACAGAGCACAGGAGTCCAGGCGTGAGAGGCGTTGAATCAGGTTGTCGACTGACATTTCAATACCGCCACCATTTCGAGTTGAATCAACATATCACCGCGCAGCGCAGACACTTCGGTGTGTCGAGCCGGGCGGCTTTTAGGATCCGGGAATGCCTTGACCCACTCGGCGTTGACGGCGCCACGATATTCTTCGAGCCTGACCAGAACGCGTACGTGCGCCACATCGTCCAGGGTTCCTCCTGCCTTCTCGAGGAGCGCCCGCATATTGAGAAACGAATGATGCACCTGGGTCTCAAGGTCAGTCGGCAGGGATCCGGACATCCGATCCATTCCCATGATCCCGGATGAGAAGAGCATGTTGCCAACACGGGTTCCAAAGGGGATGGGCACCGAGTGCGAAATTCCGTCAAGGTCATAAGACTCCCGGTGTTTCACTTTTGTACCCATTTGGCAAAGGCCATTCCGACGCCGGTTCCGCCCGGCGAGCGGTATCCGGGCACATAGGCGACAAGCTGCATGCGAAGGTCTTCTAGTGCCCCACCGGCGACGATCCAGTTGAGGATTTCAGATGAGCCCATCTGCAGCTTTTCCTTGGGCAGCGATGAGAGCACGCTCTCGTCGGAGTTCGCGAGTCCTTCAAGCACGGTCTTGTCGAGCTCGGTGTCGATGACGAAGTGACTTAAGCCCCCGGAGGCCACCACCGCGATCCGCTCGGTCCCCGGCCAGGTGCGTATGGCGTTGGCGAGCGCGCGGCCGAATGCAAAGCATCGAGCGGCGCTCGGCTGATTGGGCATCAGGTAGGTATTGATGAGCACCGGGATCATGGGAATGATTCTGTCGGCATCCATCAGCCGGCGGCGCACGAATGTGAAAGCGTGACCCAGCGAGCGTGATTCATGCTGCTTGGTGAACTGCGCAACGTCGAAGTGCTGTCCCATGAGCTGCTCAACGATGTGACGGCCCAGAGCCGGGTGGCCGGGATAGGCTTCCGGCGCATCCCCGTGGAAGGCCCACCGCACCGCAGCCCGCGACGGTACGCTCATGTCGCTGTGAATGAATTCCGGACGATCCCAACTCTCCTTACCCCAAAAAAGAGAGAAGGTTGGGATGCAATCATCGAGAAAGAGCTCCTCTTGGTCATCGCCGATCAACAAGACGACATCCGGTTTCGCACTTTTCAGCGCAGCAGACAGCTCCTCGATGGCCCGTTGCACCGACTGGTGCTTTTCCGCCCATACGGAGGGCTCAAGCTCGCCGTCCATCCACGCCGCCCGGGTACGGAGTAGCGCCTCGTAAGGAGTACGCTTCTGATCCAGCAATCCCTGCTCGCTCCACCATTTGGGGTCTTGACTGACCTGAGGGCTATGCGATGTACCCAGGCCCAACACAATCTCTGCCATGCTCACTCCACTGTTGAATCGGTGTGCATATCAATGCGTCTGTTAGTTGGCTAGGAGGCGGTCCAGCCGCCGTCCACCGGAAGCACCACCCCCGTGATGAAGCTCGAAGCATCCGATGCGAGAAAGAGGATCGGGGGTCCGATCTCACCTGCCGTCGCAACCCGCTTTAAGGGAACCCTCTCCGCGATCAGCTTCTTCCATCGTTCGGTCGATTGACTGGCGCTCGACATGTCGGTTGCAAAAGGGCCCGGAGCGACCGCGTTTACGCGGATCCCGCGGGGCGCCAATTCAACGGCGAGCGAGCGGGTGATCATCGTGGCTGCGCCCTTCGAAGCGGCATATGCGGACCGATCGCTCATGCCGATAAGACCCGCGGTCGATATGACATTGACAATGGCGCCGCCTGCTTGCATGTAGCGACTCGCGGCGCGGCAGAGATTCCAAGTGCCGAATGCATTGGTCCGCATCACCTCGTCGAAGTCCGCGGCGGTCGCCTCGAGAATAGATCCCCGCACGATGGTTCCGGCGGCATTGACGAGGATGTGCAATCCACCGAGCTCCCGCATCACCCTCTCGACTGCCCGGTGCGTCGAGTCAGAATCCGTCACATCCAGCGGCACGGACATGACCTCCGCCCCCTCGACTCGCAACGACGCTGCCGATGCCTCGAGCCGTTCTGGATCGCGTGCCGCCAGCGCCACTCGGGCCCCGGCAGCGGCCAACGTGCGCGCGGCCGCGGCACCTAAGCCCGCAGAGCCCCCGGTAACGAGCGCGATGCGGCCCGTAATATCGAAGGGTGACCTATTCATGCGGTCGATCCCTTAATTGACGCCGCAGGAGCTTACCGGCGTGATTGCGAGGCAGTGACTCGACGAATTCGATGAAACGCGGCACTTTGTAGGGCGACAACCTTTCGCGGCAGTAAGCTCTGAGAAGTGCTTCGCTTGCCGCAGCCCCTTCGTGAAGCACGACGAACGCCTTGGGAGTTTCTCCCCGATAGGCGTCCGGCACCCCGACCACCGCCGCTTCCTTGATCGCCGGGTGAGATTCGAGCGCCAGTTCCAGCTCCCGGGGCCAGACTTTGAAGCCGGAGGCAACGATGACATCTTTGGCACGATCGACGAGGTAGAACCAGCCGGCCGCGTCGACCCGCCCAAGATCGCCGGTTTTGAGCCAGCCGTCATGGAACGATTCGTGGGTCTCCTTCTCATTGCGCCAGTACCCACAAGCGATTTGCGGCCCTTGCATCTCGAGCTCGCCCACGGCCTCGCCTGAGAGCGTGCCGTCCGCGCCTACCACACGGCAGTGGGTGTTCGGCACTGGCACCCCCACAGACAGTACCCCGGACGCCGGGTCGATCGGGGCACGCTGGCCGAAGGGCACCATGTGGGTCGCGGAGGTGGTTTCGGTGAGACCATACGCGTTGTGAATATAGATGCCCGTCGCTGCCTCCCAACGGTTCACGACGCTGCTCGACACGGGCGCGCCGCCGCTGAAAAGTTTCGTGAACGTCTTGACGCGGGGCGCCGCGAACTGCGGATGGTCCAGCATGGCGATATAGGCCGTGATTGCCGCAACAGTGCTCGTGCAGCCGTGCCGTTCAATGAGCGAGAGCATGGTGGCGGCGTCGAACCGATAGGCCATCACCAAGGGAATGTCCGCCAGCCAGGCGGTGGCAATGTGCGCGACCAAGCCGGTGATGTGGGAGAAAGGAGCGGCAGCGAGCAAGATGTCTTCGCGGCCTAAACGCAACCAGACCTTGAACACCTCGGCGCTAAAACAAACATTGCCATGCGTGTTGCACGCGGCCTTCGGCTTCCCCGTCGTACCCGACGTGTAGGTCAGAAGCGCGATATCAGAGGATCCGAGAGAGGCGCTCGCGGTGGATGGATGATGAAGGCGAAGCGAGCTGAGCCATTGGGCGCCTGGGGGCGCCTCGCCCGAGGCGCCAGTTGAATTAACCAGAAGCGTCGGTTTGTCCGAAGGCAGGAGATAATCGGACGCCTGCGAAACGACGATGCTAAGCGGTCGTCCCCATTCTCTGGCGGCCTTGATGAATGCCGGGGCTTGCGCGAATCCCAGCAGCGCCGCACTCGGTTCTCCATCGCTAAGATAATGAGTGAGTTCCCAGTCCGTGAGCATGGGACTCAAGGGCATCACCATCGCTCCCAGTCTCCACGCGGCAATCAGCGCAGCGAGTGTCGCGGGCGTATTCTGGTTCATGACAGCCACGCGGGCGCCTGCCGCTACGTGCCCCGCCCAGTGCGCTTGCAACCGGCGTGCCTCATCGTCCAATTCGCGGTAGGTGAGCGGCGACTGGAAATACCAGAGTGCCGTGGTGTCGGGATTTCGTGCCAGGCATGCCTGAAACGCTGCAAGAGGCGATGAAAAGGAAGGACTGAGCGATTCCGGCACTGATGAGTCATAGCGCTCAATCCATGACTTGGTAGTCTCGGTAGCTGGCGGAGCATTGGAAACTTGCCGGCTCATGCCGTTTCGTAGAGGTCGCGAAAGCGCGCCGCAACGGCCGCGAGCATGGCGGGATCGAGGGCACCTGCCCGTTGCGCCGCCAAGGCCTCCTCGAGGTGCGCTCGTTCGGAAATACCGACGAGGATGGTGTCGATGAGCGGCTGACTCAGGGCGAAACGGAGTGCAAACTGTGCCATTCCGATCCCCTCGGGGATCAGACCCCGGAAGGCCTTCGCCTTGCAACGGTCGGCATTGACCTCCGCGAGCGCTAGCGAGGAGTAATTTTTTGCAAAACGATGAAGTTCGTTGCCGTCGCTCAAGGCTCCCGCGGCGAGCGCCCGGATCCCCACCACACCGACGCCGAGATCCGCGGCACGGGGAATGATTTCCTCATAGTCTTGCGCCCGCCAAGCAGCGACGGTGCCGACGGCGGCACTGGGATTGAGGAGGTTGTAATACACCTGAGCGCAGTCAAACGCGCCCGATGCCAACACGCGCACGACGGCATCGGTATGTCCCAGCGCGGTGAAGCCGCTGACCCCCACGAGCCCTTTCCGTTTCAACCCGCTGATGATGTCCGCCACGCCCCCGGGCGAAAGAACGTCGTCCACGGATAACACCCTCCCTGGCAAGTCCCGATGGCGGCCGATGCGGCTGTGAAGATAGAGGATATCCAGGCGTTCGCGCCCGAGGCGTTCCTGACTGCGTTGCACGGATCGATTGATGCTGCCTTCAAGATCATCCAGATCGCCTTCGGCGAAATCGATCTTGGTGCCGATGAGCGGGCTTGCACCGAGACTCTTGAGCACGGAACCTAAATTGGTCTCCGAGCGACCCCGGCCGTAAGTGGGCGAGGTGTCGAACACATTGATTCCCGAGGACAGCGCCGCCTCGATGACGCTGCATTGCTCCTCGTGCGTTCCGTTTACCATGAGGCCTGCGGTGCCTCCACAGCCGAAGGAGATCCGGGATACCCGAACGCCGCTGCGCCCAAGCGGTGCCAGCGGCATCGTCATCGGACCGCCGCGGATCGCTGAGGGGAAATGACCATGTGCGTCCCCCGAGCGACGCCGTCGCAGAGCAATCCCTTGATCCGGCCCTCTGCCTCCTCCAGGCCGTGGACTTCGCCCAACTTCCCGGTCAATCTGTCGCGCAGCGAGACGACGATGGCCACCGCCCGCCCGAGGGAGCCCTCGGAGGCGCCGCGCCCGCCTTTCAGCGTAAGACCCTTGCGGCGAACAAACTCGGGCACAAGTCCGCTCGGTTCCATGGACGTGCTCGCCAGGATCACCCGCCCTCGGGGCGCGGCCATTTCCACAGCGTGGGCTGCGTAGGATGCCGGCGTCTCGGTGACGACGACGACCACATCGTAAAGCTCGCCGGCCGCTCGCTCATGCGGTTCGCCGCGAATCGTGACGCCGAGCCCGCGGACCGCCCCAATGGCGTCCGTGCCACCGGGATGTCCGTACAGACCAATCCTCGAGGCGCCCTGATGGAGCGCCACGACGCACGAGGCAAGCCCCATGCGGCTGGTGCCCAGCACCGCAACGCTCTCTCCTTTCTTCAAATCAGCTTCATGCAACAGCCACTCGACGCCGGAGCCCACCGGCACGATGAAGGTCGCCAATTCGATCGGCAGTTCGTCCGGGATGGGAACGAGCACGGAATGGCGATCCAGAGTGACGGCATCGGCGTAGCCGCCAAAGTTTTTAAGTCCCGGCTGCTCGACGATATGCCCGTAGCGCGGCGCCTTGCAAAAGCGCCGATGTCCCTGGCGGCAATACTCGCAATCTCCGCACGGACGCGCATCATCGACGATCACGCGCCGGCCCGCATGGCGCTTCAGCGTGTCCGGCGCATTTGCCCCGAGCGCATCGACGACGCCCACGATTTCGTGCCCAAGGGCAAGCGGAACGTTCATCACAGGACCATAACCATGGAGCGTCTCGGCATCGCCGATGCAAACTGCGCTGCCCTGCACTTTGAGAATTCCCTCATCGTCGCCGGGCACGATGTCGGGAATCTCCTCAAGTTGCAGTTTGCCTCCACCGATGTGTACGAGTGAGCGCATCAGTCGATACCGGCGCTCGCGCGGAACGACTCTCCGAAGAGCTGCGGGACCCAGTCGGTGCCTCGTTCCATCACGGCCGCAGCGCTTCGAATCGAGCCGTAGTCGGTTCGCAGTGCGGCGATGGCAGGTTCCGCACCCTCTTGAGTCTGCCTCGCAAGCCCCAGGAGAATTTTGCGCATGCGCACGATGGCTTTGTCGGTGAGTCCTAAGTGCTCGTCGCTGCGATCCTGAATGGGACCCATGGACTCCTGTACGGCGATATCCTGCATGGTGGTCCCATAGAGCCCCGTGTAACTCCTGCCGAGCGCCATGGCATCCCGATCTTGGAGCCATCGGTTGTTGAGAGTGCCGCGGCGCCGGTAATCAGGCAAAAGATCTGCCCCCATCCGAAGTCCCAGGAAAGTCTCGTGGGCACCCACTTCGACCGGTGAGAGAGGCTTGTCGAGGTCATACCACACCAGGTACATCGCCGTGTTGAAGGTATCGAGCGGCACAGAGGCTTGCATGTAGACCGGGGGAATCAGGCTATAAAAAGGCAGCGCATACGCCGTCGCGCGCACGTACTCAAGTTTCTCCGGATCCGCCATGGCCTTGCGTATCGCGCCATACACGAATCCAAACTCGGTGTCCCTGACATCGATGTCTGGCGAGGTGTCGGTGGAAGGCCGGGACCTTCTGCCATCGGCATGAACCTCATCCTGGTCGTAGTCTCCGGATGCGCTCGTTTCCGCGCTGTGAAGAAAATCACTGTGGGCCGAATCGAGCGAACCCTCGAGCGACTGCACGAAGTTGACGTTGTAGACGGCCTTGCGCACGGCAAAGTGCCCTGCGGGCAAATCCATCCAGGAGAAGCGCGGCAAGGGCGGCGGATCGCCGGCCCCCATGTAGATCCAGAGAAGGCCGCCAGCCTCTGTGCAGGCGTAGCTTTTGCTATGGACGCGACCGCACATACGGCTGTTCTTGGGCTCGCCCGGCATCTCGCGCACATGCCCGGTCACGTCCATTTTCCAGCCGTGGTAAATGCAACGAAGGCCGTCGCCCTCATCACGGGCAAGCATGAGTGAGGCGCCGCGATGAGGACAGGCCTCCGCCATGACGCCCACCTTGCCGTCATGGTTTCGCCAAGCCACCAGGCGCTCGCCGAGAAGCAATACACGGACCGCTCCATTGCCTGCTGGCGGTATCTCCTCGAGGAGACAGCCAGGGATCCAGAAGCGCCGCAGCACCTTTCCCATGGGCCGATCCGCCTCGACCCTGCACATCAATTCGTTGTCTTGTCTTGTGAGCATCTGGTGCCTCCATCAATGCCGGTCGCGTACAGCCGGCGGAGCGTTTGAATAGGTAGATTGAAATGCACGCGTGTAAACCTTGCGACAGTTTCCTTCAAAAATCTTGTGCCGGTCCTCGGCCGTGAGCCACGCGATGGATTCGATGGCGGGTTTGAGGTCGTCGAAATCTCGACCCGTGTGGCCGCAAAGAATCGTCCCGGTGCCGGGTCTTTCTGTTCCGAACAGGCAGTTATCCACGCCGAGAATTCGCAACTGAAAGTCCAAGGCCTCGGCAGAATAGTTGCAGGTATCGAAATAGAGTCGCCGAATCTGTTCATCGAAGGGGCGCTGGCGGCGCCGTACCGCCCAGGCACGGAAACGACCCATCTGGTAGGGAATGGCGCCGCCGCCATGCGATACCACGAGCTTCAGTGTCGGAAAATCATCGAAAACCGCGCTATCGAGGAGCGAGACGATGGCAATGCTCTCTTCATTGATGAACTTGAGCGTGTACGACTCGCGCGGATCACAAGAACTGGTGGAATGAATCAGTGCGGGGACGTCGAGTTCGACTAGCTTTTCATAGAGTGGATACCAGAAACGGTCACCGAGCCCCGGCGGAGCCTGCTCTTCACCCTCCGTCGGATCGGGATTGAGGAGGCAGCCGACGAACCCCAGCTCCTTGACGCAGCGCTCAAGTTCGGCAATGCAGTTCTCGGGACTGTCCTTGCGGTACTGTGGGAGTCCCGCGACGCCGCGCAAGCGCTGCGGATAGAGCTGGCACTGGGCATGGATGACATCGTTGACGGCCCGCGTCCAGAGCATACCCACCAGCGACGGTCTGACCGAATGCATCATCATGTAGGGCCGCGGCGAGAGAAACTGGATGTCGGTTCCTACGCCGTTCATGACATCGATGAGCTTTGCCGTCACAGAGTCGATGGCTTCCCGCGGAAGACCGTTGAAGGGCGCCGCCGGGTTGGCCCGGCTCGCCACCAGCTCTCCCATGTACTGGTACAACCCGGGCGGCATGGCGAGGTGAGCGTGGCTGTCGATGATCATTTAGTTGTTGATATCCATAATGGGATTGCAATCCCGTTTTAACACACAGTAATGCAGCACCTAGGCTGCCGTCAAGGCGGCGCATGCACCCCAGGCCGTTCCTGGACCTGGCGCCCCAGGCGCCGCGCAATTGCCCAGCGGTGCACTTCGGAGGCCCCGTCGTAGATGCGAAATCCGCGGATCTCTCGATAGATCTTTGCCACCGGGGAATCGTCGGTCACCCCTAGGCCGCCAAGAACTTGCAGGGACCTGTCCACCACCCGCGAGAGCGCCTCGGAACAGGCGACTTTCGCGACGCTGGATTCGTGGCCACCGTTGCCTCCGGCGTCGAGCGTCCAGGCGGCGTGATCGATGAGCAAGAGCGTTTGCTGCAGATCGATCGCGTTATCTGCCAACAGGAAGCTCACCCCTTCATGATCGATGAGCGGCTTGCCAAAGGCGCGGCGCTTGACCGCGTAAGCTGTGGCTTCGTCGTGCGCGCGCTGCGCCGCACCCCACCAGCGCATGCAATGGGTCAGTCGCGCCGGGGCGAGACGCACCTGTGCATACCGAAAACCCTCATGAGGCGCCCCAAGGACGGATTCCGGCCCCGCACGCAGACCCTCGATGCGGATGCAGGAATGCCCGCCCGGCAGAGAGTTATCGAGCGTCTTGAGTCGGCGCTCCAGGTGAAGGTTTGGATCCTGCATGGACACCAGGAACATGGTGGCACCGCTCTCGGTTCGCGCCATCAAGATGCCGAATGCGGCGCCCTCCGCGCCCGTGATCAACCACTTGCGACCGTGAATGATCCACTCGTCCCCATGTCGCTCCGCGGTCGTGTTGAGCATCGAGGGGTCCGACCCTGCTCCACCATCGGGCTCCGTCATCAGGAAGCACGAACGCACCTCGCCCGCGGCAAGCGGCAATAGGTAGCGCTCGAGCTGCGCGGGGCGCGCAATCTTTTCCAGGAGGTACATGTTGCCCTCGTCCGGGGCCATCGCGTTCATGGCCAATGGACCCAAGAGTGAGTAGCCGCTTGCGCGAAACACGGTGGCGGTTTGGCGGTGATCGAGCCCGCGCCCCCCGTGTTTGAGGGAGAGCTGCGGTGCCAACAGCCCGCGCGCGCGGGCCGCCTGTTGCAGCTCACGCCGCAACTCATCAGCAGGTCCGCGCGAATCGATGCGAGGATCCTGCTCGTACGGAACTACGGTATCTCTGACAAATCTCTGCACCGCAGCCTCGAGTTCCAGCTCCAGCGATGTGCGCTCAAAGTTCATCGGTTGCCATCCGTTCAGCGCTGTGTGCGCGGCAGCTCGACGATGAGCCCGTCCAGATCGCCGTTGACCTCGATCTGACAGGACAGGCGCGAATTCGGCTTGATGCCGGGGGCAAAGTCGAGCATTCCCTTTTCCATGTCGGACATGGGCGGCAGGCGGTGCACCCATGACGAATCGACATAGACATGACAGGTCGCGCAAGCGCACGCGCCACCGCAATCCGCGTCGATTCCAGACACATTGTTCTTGATCGCGGTCAGCATGACTGACTCGCCCGCCTGTGCATCGACCGTCTTTCTGTCACCGGTGACTGCGATGTAGGTAACTCTAGGCACTCGTTATCTCCATGGGCGGCCTCAAGCCGCGATCTCTTTCATCGATTTGCCGGGGTCAGCGAGGGCCTCAGGATCGACAGGCTTGCGCGAGGCGATGAGCAGGCGCCCGGCAAGAAACTCCGGCGCGGCATTGACGGCTTCGACAGCCTGAAGCTGTTCGGCATCGTTCAAGTGAAACACCGCGAAGTGGCTGCAATCGGCATCACCCCGGGTGATGTGATGTTTCACATCGAACGAAAGCCCGGCGATCTGCAATTTCAAATCGTATTGATCCGACCAGAACCAGGGCACCTCGTGTGCCGGCGGCTGCCGGTCTCTAATCACGTAGGCGGCGACGCGCGCCTGTTCGAGCGCGTTGGCGACGCTCTCGAGCCTGCCGACCCTCTGGTAGAGCGGCAGCGGTCTTCGCGAACAGTCGCCGATCGCCAAGATCCGCTCATCGCTGGTTCGAGTTTGTTCATCGACGAGGATTCCGTCTTCACACCGAAGACCGCACTCGACAGCAAGCTCCTGATTCGGCTGGGCGCCGATCCCGACCAGGATCAAATCGAACTCCTCGACCCCGCCTTCATTGAAAGACACCGCCCAGCCCCTTGCCGAACCCGGAGTGATCGCGGCGATTGTGCTGTTCAGCCGGAATTGGACACCGTGGCCTCGATGATGGGTTTCGAAGAAAGCGGAAATAGCCGGGCTCGCAACGCGGGCGAGAACCCTGCTTTCGCGCTCGATGATGGTAACCGAGGCACCTCGGGCACGTGCCGAGGCGGCCGCCTCGAGTCCGATGTAGCCCGCCCCGATGATGAGCACCCGCGCTTCTGGCCTCAGTGCCTTTCGCAGCGCCTCGGCCTGTGAGAGTGTCCGAAGCTCGTGGACACCCGCGCCGTCAACGGCCACCCCGGGAAATCGCCGTGCCCGGGAGCCCGTCGCAAGCACGAGCCAGTCGTAAGAAATGATGCGCCCATCGGCAAGCTGCACCGCATGAACCTTGCGGTCGATACTCCCTACCCGGCAGCCGAGGTGCAACGTGATCGCGTTTTCGGCGTAGAACTCTGGCGACTTGAAGGCGATTGCGGCGGTGTTGGTCTTTCCGAGCAGCCATGCCTTGGATAGCGGGGGACGATGATAGGGACCTTCAGACTCCTCGCTGACAAGGTCGATCGGCCCTGCGTGTCCGAGATTTCGCAGCTGCATAGCGGCCGCGGTGCCTGCATGTCCGGCCCCGACAATCACCACGCGCTCAAGCGCGCCACTCCCCTCTTTCTGCATGGTCGGTCTACGCTGACGAACTCATGGGACGGCTCCAGGTGAGCGGCAGAGAATGCAGCCCAAGGGTTACACCGGTGTAGTAGGAAAAGCGCGTGCCCGGCACAACCCGAAGATCGGGCAAGTGCGGCAACAGCTCCTCCAGCATGATTCTGAGTTCAAGCCTCGCGAGCGGCGCGCCGACGCACATATGCGCGCCTGATCCGAACGCGCAGTGCTTGGTTTTGTTGGCGCGACCGAAATCCACCGTCAGCGCATTGGGAAATTGGGTCTCATCGAGACCTGCCGCGGAGATGAGGCAGAGCACCATCTCGCCCTGACGCAAGCTCATTCCGCGGAATTCCGCGTCGCGGCGAACCACTCTACCGATACTGATGATGCTGTAGCGGCGCAGCAGCTCTTCGACGGCCTCCGGAATCATTCCCGGATTCTTAAGCAGCTCCTCGCGCTCGGCGGGATGCTCTGCGAGGTGCCGCACGATATGGCTCATCTGCGCGGCGACCGTATCGAGCCCACCGTTGAAGAGCGTGATTAAAATGGACAGCATTTCATCGCGATTCAATGGCCTGCCGTCGATCTTGGCATCCAGCAGCGAAGTCATGATGTAGCTCGGATTGGCCTCGCGCGCGTCGAGGTAGTCGTCCAGCCAGCCCGACAGGAATGCCACGGTCTTGCGATGAGCGAGGTTGGTTTCCTCGGCATCAGTCCCGTGAAAGAATGAATGCACCCAAGCGGTCAGTTCCTCCCGCCGCTCGAGCGGCAACCCGCAGAGCCGCATGAAGATCTCCACGGGCATGCGCAGGGCAAACTCCTCGACGAACTCGCCGGAATTCTTGGCTGCAAATCTTGCGGTCAACCGTCGCGCGGTCTCGCGGATGTCACCGCTCAAGGCATCGAGCACCCGATGCCCGAACAGCCCGACTACGCTTAAGCGATACTTGCCGTGATCGGGCGGGTCAAGATGATGCGGAATGGAGGGGATTTCGCGCTCCAGCGGCGGTACACGCACCTGCTTGCTTGAGAATACATCCGCATTACGCAATACCTCGACGACCACTTCCCGCCGCACCGCACACCAATGGCCGCCCAGTTCCGGCGAGTAGAAGAGTTCGGGCGCTGAGTTTAGGGCGTGCAGTTGCGACCAGGGGTCCGTGTCGATCGCAGCTATGCCCCGAAAGTTGAACGGGATCCTCGGTACCTCGGATAGCTGCTCGGGCGCTGATTGATGGGGATAGACCATGGTGTTCCGGGGACCGTCGGATGTCGCCTAAAGTAAGTTTATGGGTATAGTGTACCATGTCGGGAATTAATATCAACAAAGGTTTGTTCCATGCGAAGGCCGTCCGGCGTCCTCCGTGTCGCCAGCAGTTCAGCATTCAATGCCTCGCAGGATTGTTGTACTATTACGGAATTGAGGCTTTTACACTGAACTGAGGAATTTGTTCTGGCAAAAATACGCAGAGCAGCGTCCAATCTCGCGGGAGGGCGCACAAATCAGAAGTTGAGAACGCATATTGCGCTCATCGAATGTGCCGCCGAACTCCTCAAGGAAGGCAAGACCTTCACGGTGGCGGACGTGGCCGACAAGGCCAGGGTCGGGAGAACCACCGCGTATCGCTATTTTCCAAGCGTGGAACAGCTCGTGGTGCATGCCTCGCTGCACGCCATCACGGAAGTGGAAAAGAAGAATATTGGATTGGAGCTCGAGGGCGCCACTTCGCCCTACGAGCGGTTGCGGCGGGTCATCGAGGCCAGCGACAAGTCCATCAAGGACCACGAGCATGTGTACCGCACCATGCTGCGCGAATCCTTGAACGGCGAGGACTCGGACCTGCCCCGCCGCGCTGGGGCTAGAAAGGGCATCTTGGATGCCGCCATCGGATCGCTAAAGCGCGAACTTGGAGACAAACGCTACCAGCGTTTAACCGCTGCACTCAGCCTCTTCATAGGCGTCGAGGCCGCGGTTGTCATGCGGGACGTGGTCAATATCTCCGACGAAGACGCCCGTGAGATCAAGGTATGGGGCGCCAACGTGATCCTGCAGGCAATGCTGCTGGAAGCCTCTCATCCGGTCAGTAGCGCACGCTCGAGCAAGCCGGAAACCCGCATGGGGAAAGCGCGTCGCAAGCGCGTGGCGTAGTCTCGCTACCGCGCTCCGGGCGCGGAATACTCAACCGGGCAACGGGTTCAAACGCATGAATTTCGTGGGGAGGCCGTCAAGCACCTCCTCGTTCACGAAGTAGTCTGCGGTCACTGCGGCGGCAGGATCCACTGCATACCTGCTGAAATCGTCGATGCCTTCGGATCTCAGCACGACTTCGTCGAGGTAGAATTGCCCGGTGGCTGCAACGGGCGGCTTGCTGATAATGGCATGAGCCGCATCCGCCATGATCTCCGGTTTGCGACTGGTGCGGGAGAGGTTGGCGAGGTGGGTGCGCACCGCCGCGGTATCGATGGTCGAGATGGGCCAGAGCGAGTTGACGGCTATCCCGTAGCGCCGAAATTCCTCGGCATGTCCCAGCGTGCAAAGACTCATGCCGAACTTGGCAATGCTGTAGGCGACGTGCGGACCGAACCAGTGCGGGCTCAAATCTAGAGGCGGCGAGATGTTCAGCACGTGGGCGGCGGCGCTCGCCCGCAGATACCCCAGAGCCTCCCGGGTGCAGACGTAGGTGCCACGCGCGTTGATCTGATGCATGAGATCGAATCGTCTGGCATCGGTGTCTGGCGTGGCGGTGAGGGAAATCGCGCTGGCATTGTTGATCAGGATGTCGATCCCGCCGAACTGCTTGGCAGTTGCCGCCATGGCGGCGCGCACGGCCTGTTCATCGCGAACGTCGAGGATGAGGGGCAGCGCTTTGCCGCCCGCCGCTTCTACGGCCTCGGCCGCCGTGTAGATGGTGCCGGGCAGTCGTGGATGCGGGGTAGCCGTCTTCGCCGCTAACGCGACATTGGCGCCATCGCGCGCGGCGCGACAGGCAATCGCAAGTCCAATGCCCCGGCTCGCGCCAGTAATGAAGAGCGTGCGCCGATTGAGCATGCTTAGCGCTTTCCGTCCAGGCGACGTGCATCGCCCTCGCGCCACATGTCGGGTGGGGCGGTGGCATACAGGATCCCCAACGGACCCTGTTGAATGTCCATCCGATAGTCGCGCTGGACGATCCGCCAGCCATCATCCGTCATCCGCCAGGTGTCATGGTACTGGCCCCATTCCATCAAGGTCTGCCCGGCGAACTGTCGGGTGCCTGCCGAGACCGCCAGAAAGTAGGCGTCGGAAATCATCGCCTCCCCCTCGGCGCGTGTGCACAGGTTGGAAACGTGAATGTGTCTGGCTCCGCAATAACTGGCGCCGAGCATGTGCGCCTCAATGCGAGTGATCAGCTGCGCAAGATTTTGATCCACGATCCCCTGGCCAAAGTCCCAGATGACCTCGGGATGAAACACCTGACTGAGCGTGGCAAAGTCCCGAGCGTCCACGGACCGGCACCAGATGGCGAGACGCTCCGCAATTTCGTGGTGGGTGAGAAGGCGCTTGAGGTCGTCGTTGGCATCGCGATTCGTCATGTGATCCCCCTAGCCTGCGTTGCACTTCTTTTGGGACCCAATTCAGCGCCGATCTTGCGACCGGCCAGGCGGCCGAACACCAGTCCACGAAGCACCGAAGTCGCCCCCACATAGAGGGTGTAGTAGAGGCCGGTCGTCTCGCCGGCGGCATAGAGTCCAGGGATCACGGCACCATCACGATTGACAACCTCCGCGTCGGCCGTGATTTTCACGCCGCCGCAGGTGAACGTGTTGCCGCACATAATGGGAAATGCGCGCAAGTCGTTTTCCTTGATGGGACGGGCCCAATTGGACTTCGGCAACGCCAGCCCCTCGGTGCAAAGAGCGTCGCGGCGCCGCGCATCGAAGCTCCCGGGCCGGGTCGCCGCGTTGTAGTCCCGAAGCGTCTTGGTCAAAGCTTCCGCGGGCAGCGACAGTGCCTGGGCGAGCCCGGTGATCGACTCCGCGCGCACGGGCTCGAGTTCGGTTTGAATGCGGGACCGAACGTGCGGGATATCGAATAAGCTCCCATCAAACAGGAGATACGCAAGACCCTGTTTCTGACGCATGATGGTCCAGGCAACTTCGTCGTAGAAATGCTCGTAAGTGTTGGTGCCCTCGTCGATGAAGCGCCGCCCCTGGGCATTCACCAGGATGCCAAAGTTGATCGCGCCGACGATGGCCTCGGCCCGAACCGAACGAGGATCGATGGGGGCGCCATGAAACATGTCGTACTGGCCGGCGGGCGCTGCCCCAACTGCCAGCATCATCTCCAGCCCCTCACCCTTGTTGTTGATGCCGCCCGCGGAAACGGGGCGCGCGAACACAGCATTGACGCCGGCGTAGCGGGTCATCATCTCGACGTTGCCCTGAAATCCGCCCGAGGCGATCACCACCGATTGGCACTCGAGGTCAAAGAGACCCTTGGCTTTCGACCAGCACCGCACGCCGCCAACATCGCCGCCCGCATTCTGCAGCAGACTCCTGGCGGTGGTGTGGTACAAAAACCGGACGCCGAGCCGTTCCGCGGATTTTCCCAGCGCGTCGATGACGGCAAGACCACCGCCGCTCGGCCCCATCCGCACCGCGCCCGTTTCAAGCAGCATGGGCTCGTAGGTGGTGAACTTGATCCCGTGCGACTTCAGCCAATGCATGGTGGCCGGCGCATTCTCGGCAAGGGCCGTCACGAGTTCAGGATCGGTGAATGCGTACGCCTTGAGCTGCGAAGGCCAATCGGCATAGTTACGGGTGGCTTCTTTCGCAAAGTCAGGTGGAATCGCTCCATGTCCTCGCTCGACCAAGAGATCCACGAGGTCGTCCGAGATCTCATCCTCATTGCTCATTCGCATCCAGGCGCTGGTATAGCGCGAGTTGCCGCCGCGCTCACTCTCATCGACCCGCTCAAGAACAGTCACTCGCAGACCCTGTTCCGCCGCTGCAACCGCCGCCGCCATGCCGGCCACCCCGCAGCCAACCACAATTACATCAGTACTCATATCAGCCTCCGCAAGAATCGGTGTGGGAGGAAAACCGTCTTCATGATCCGGACTGGCCCTTGGGCAACGCGAATATCATGAGCGTCATCGATCCTCCCGTCATCCAATGGACCCGGGAGGTGTTTCCGGTTGCAATGGCCACCAGTTGCCGGTGGTCGATTTCGTACGTCGAGGGAGCCCCCGCCACGGCGCCGCCGGTGTTGAAACTGTACAGAGTTCGACCCGTGGCACTGTCGAGCGCGAGGAACTCACCCGACAACGTGCCGGTGAACGTCACCCCGCCCGCGGTGGGCGTCACCGCCGCCAGCATGGGAGCGGGAAACTCTCTCACCCATTTTTCCTTTCCGCTCGATGCGTCAAACGCACGGGTAAAACCCCGCGCGCTTTCCGGAAGATCCCAGGTGTGCTCGCCGCCGAAGAACGACGAGCCCTTCATGAAGGTCTCTTCCGTCAGCCGGGTCTTTCCGCACCAATGAACGGAGTTGACGATCAGCAAGTCGTCTCTCCTGGAGAAAGCCGGTCCGTTCCATACGGCGCCGCCGGAGATCCCAGGACAATGATAAACCTCGGCTTGGGTGCTGAGCGGGACCTCGGCGTTGACGTGCGGACTGATTTCCAGCCGCTGGATCAGCGTAGGCCGTTCCCGGTCGTAGACGTACAGCCACCCGTCCTTGCTCGCCACCGCCATGCGCGGTCCCGCCTTGCTGTCGTACAAGACGGGGGCCGCCGCAGTATCCCAATCGTGAGTGTCATGGGGACGCTGCTGGACCCACCAAGCAATTTGACCGGTGTGGGCATCGAGCGCCACGACAGAGTTGGAGAATAGGTTGTCGCCGGGGCGGCTGTCGCCGTTGTAGTCGGGCGCGGGATTGCCGAGCGAGGCAAACAGAAGCGAATGATGGGCATCGAGCGCAAAGGTGCTCCAGAACGAAGCCCCGCCCCACTGCCCGGTCGCGGGCCAGGTCTCGGCACCCACTTCATGGCCGGTGGGAATGGTATGGAACGTCCAGATCAAATGCCCATCCTCGGCGTCGAACCCGTAAAGACGTCCGGGCGTCCCCCAATCCGCACCTGCGGTGCCCATGAACACCATGCCGTCGTAGGCGATCGGGGCTGCGCTCAGCCAGTAGCCCTCATCCTTGTTAGCCAACCAGACGTCCCATGCGAGACGTCCGGATTTTGCGTCGAGCGCGAGCAGGTGCGCGTTCGTTGGGGATCGGAACACCTTGCCCCGATA
>Ga0137418_10000707_pt1 | contig 30288 bp, 20 predicted proteins | sample CZODoug3_1_2_16f_FD_122242 | JGI IMG/M metagenome (GOLD analysis project Ga0137418, IMG submission 122242) | Vadose zone soil fungal communities from Angelo Coast Range Reserve, California, USA - CZODoug3_1_2_16fungal (Hybrid Assembly) | ecosystem: Environmental > Terrestrial > Soil > Vadose... | reverse complement strand
TCCGCGGGTCTTCTATTCTGGCGGCCAATTGTCCGTCACTGGTCGAGTGACGCGAAGCCACCTCAATGGTCCATGCCCCTGTATCTTTTTCTCGCCACCTTGCCCTGCGACATTCTTTCCGCATTTCTTACATTCTGTGATCGCGTCGTCTATCCGAGCTATGTGTCTGCAGCTCGAGTTTTCGATCTCTCTCCTCTCCAGGATCAAGAATGCGCTGGTGCCCTGATGTGGGTTTGCGTAACGTTCGCTTACCTGATTCCAGCGGTTCTCATCACCTTGCAGATACTCGCGCCCGGCGGTGTAGATCGTCGGAGAAACGCACCGTGCGTGTTGTTCCAACATGCAGTGGCAAAAGCCGGTGGCACTGAGGTGGAGGTCGTTTAAGAACATGGCAGCCGACTCCTTCCTTATTATTACCGCTACTCAGCCCCGAGTCGCGCACCTACGCGGCCGAGCTTCCCCAATCCACCGCGCAATGGCCGATTACTGGGCCCTCACCAAGCCGGAAATCAATTTACTGATCACAATTGCCACCTGCACTGGCTTTTATCTGGCTGTTCCAGGCCCACTTCGTGAGTTTCCAGGGCTGCGCCTGGTTCATACCTTACTAGGTACGCTGCTGGTCGCGAGCGGTGCCGGCACCCTGAATCAATATATCGAGAGACGATTCGATGCGCAGATGCGCCGGACCGCCCGGCGGCCGCTCGCTGCAGGCAGGCTAAAGGCTGGCGCCGTTTTATGGTTCGGCATCGCGCTGTCGGCTATTGGCTGTATTTATCTTGCGACCGCAGTCAATGTTCTCGCGAGTCTGCTGGCGCTTCTCACGCTGCTGTCTTACTTGTTCCTCTACACTCCGCTCAAACAAAAAACGCCTATGTGTGTCCTGGTCGGGGCTCTTCCGGGTGCTGTGCCTCCGCTGATCGGCTGGGCTGCAGCATCGGGTAAGTTGAGCTTCGAGGCATGGGTACTCTACGCCATGCTTTTCCTGTGGCAGTTCCCACACTTCATGGCCATCGCTTGGATGTACCGGGATGATTACGATCGCGCGGGCTATCTCGTGTTGCCCCACGCCCAGGCAAGAGTTAGTTTCGTGACTCTGCAAACCATATTGCCTCTCCTGGCCTTGCTTCCCATTAGTCTGCTCGTAGTCTCGGGCAGCCGGCCAAGCATTCTTTCCGGCGTCGGAGCCTTGCTGCTGAGTTTGGGATTTTTGTATTACGGGGCTCAATTTGTGCGGCGTAGATCTAGCTCGGCCGCACGCTGGCTTCTATTGGCCTCCATAATCTATCTTCCATCGCTTTCGGTGCTGGCCGTGCTTCTTAGAAGCTGGCGGATTCTCTAGTGTCGACGCCCAACACCATTCGTCCTGCATCTCATGGCGATGGACAACTCAGAAGGTTTATTGTGGCCAGGGAGAATCCATCGTCTCTGGTTCATGCGGCTCGAACGACGGTAGCTGCAGTTGTGTCCTACCTGATCGCCCGTTCATTTGGATTGCCTGAAGCTTACTGGGCTCCAATTTCGACACTAATAGGCATGCAGTCGACACTTGGTGCTTCACTGCCAATCTCCATGCAGCATTTCGCAGGAACAGCGATCGGAGCTGCGGTTGGAGCCGTAACTGCTACCTACTTTCACGAAAATGTCTGGGCATTCGGCGTAGCTGTTCTTGTCATTGGATTGCTTTGTGCGGTCTTGCGGGTTGAAAGAGGTGCTTACCGATATGCGGCCACTACACTGGTGATTGTAATGCTCGTGACGCGATCCACCAGTGCATGGAGGATTGCAGTTCACCGGTCCTTTGAAGTTTCGATTGGGATCGCGGTCGGCCTTGTGCTCTCCGCTCTTTGGCCCGAACCGTGATCTGGGAATTTTGAAAACAAAGGCAAATCATGACGCGCGGAGTTCAACTGCAATTGTGGTGTCGCCGAGGACTCTGCGAACCACCGGATCGGCGAGAAAGCTTTTGTGCAGAGGATCTTTGGCGGGCAGCGAATTGCCCAGCTTCATGATCGTTTCGCGGCTCAGTGCTAGGTAAGATTCTGCGAGTTCGCTGTCGCCGGTGTGCTCGTGAAGTTCGGCCGCGACGGCGTGAACGCGCCAGCTGGCCAGCGGCACTTCAAAACCCTCCATCGTCGACAGTCCTTTGGCAATGGAGTGTTGTGCGCTCCTAATGTCGAGTTCCGCCATAGCGACCCGGGCACTCATTTCCCAGGCTAGCGCCTGCCAAGTGCGCTCTGCGGTTTGCTGCGTCACCTCCAGAAACTTTTCTGTCTCAGCTCGTGCTTGCTGCAGATCCCCGCTGGCTAACCAAAGTTCCGCAAGGCCAGACTGTAGCAGCATGCGATGGTGCCAGTCGTGTATCACGGTGTGGTGATCCATTTCATCGCGGAGCGTGACCAAGTGTTCTCGAGCAAGCGCGTAATTGCCCAAAGCCCTATGCGCCGAGCCCAGCAAGGCAAGGCAGAACCTGCCCCAAGGCCGCCGCGGCGGATCACCAAGCGATGGGAGAAGTGAATCGCAAATCCCCACAACACCTGCGAAATCCATTGCCTCAAGATGGAGCCAAGCTTGGTAGAGGCGCAATGTCTGCGCGCGGTAAGAGTCTCCGTTTCTCTCCGCCATCGCGATTCCCACTTTAATCTCCCGCAGCATTTCGCCCCACTCACCCAGATGCAGAAGGCTCCAGGGCAAGATGAACTGACTCTGCCAATACGCTGTGCTTAAGTAGGGGTTTTCCTCGACCTGATTAAGCAGGATCGCAAGGCTCTCGACGGCGTTGCGCTGCGCCTCGCGGTATTCGGAAGAAGCGTACTGGATGAAGTTGTAATCGATCAGATGTGACGCGAGCAGGAGACGGTCACCCGACCGCCGAATTTCCGCGACAGCCCTCCGGCACTCATCCGCATCACCAGCATTCCATCCCCCAGCCCAAATGCGCCGGACCAAACAGTGTGCGCGCGTTCTTGCGCGCATCAGCGGGTCTTTCTGTCGAGCGTTGAGTTCGAGTGCCCGTTCCAAGACCTTCAGACAGCGCTCAGAACTGATCCACGACAATGGGTAGGCCATGTCAACAAGTGCACGTACCTCCGTATCGATAAGGCCATAGTGCGCAGCCCGGTCAGCCAGTACTTCGCAGGTTTCGACGACGCGCATGTCGAAAGAGACGAGGTATATTGCGGCCAGCTTTGTCAGTATCTCGGTCTCAATACCAGCGCGTTCCGCGTCGGGCAGCTTTCGCGACAATTCGACAGCGTGCTGCAGGGCGGTCGTCGCTTCCCGCGGCGCGTATCGCCGCCCAGCGGTTTCCGCCGCCAGCCGCAGGTACTTGATCGCGCGGGCCCAATCGCGGCTCTCTTCGAAATGATGCGCCAGTTCGGGTGCTAACTCGCCCGAACTGGCTGAAGACAACTCCTCCAATCGTTCACCGGTGCGTTGGTGCAGCTTCGTCCTGCGTCCCGGCGCGAGTAGGCGATAGAAGGCCTCGCGGTACAATGCGTGCGCAAACTCGTAGCAACCCGAAGCGGTTCCGTCCGGAAATTCCTGCAGCTCTGCGGAACGGACCAATTGGTGCCGGCGCAGCACACCTTCGCACAAATATTCAAAATTCTCCGCATCCATGTTCGCTGCCGTGGCGCTGACAGCGGTGGAGAACAGAACGCCGACAACGCTTGCTGCCTCCAACGCTCGACGCTCTCCATCGCTCAATCGCTCGATCCGCGATTCGATCAACTGGCGAAGACTCTCTGGTACACGAAGCTCGACTTCCTGTAGAGGGACCGTAAGTGTCAAGGCGGCGTTTTCCTGCGCGATGAGCTTCTGCTCTCTCATGTGCTTTAAGATTGCGACCATGAATAGGGGATTTCCTTCGGTGCAGCGATGAATCAACCCAGACAGGCCCTCAGGCACGGCTACGCCTTCGGACTCGGTAGCCAGGTACTCGGCTACTTCGGATTCCGCAAGTGGTTCGAGAACAATCTCGTGGCATAACTCATGAACCACCAGCTCTCGCTTCAGACTCTTCAAGGGATGATCAGAAAGCGCGAGATCTACATCCCGGTATGTGCCGATGAGCATCAGTTTGGCTGACTGCCGGCGGCGGGCCAGTGCAGAGATGAGATCGACCGTTGCGTGATCCACCCAGTGCAAATCCTCGAACACCAGGAAGAGCAGCCGCTCAGATGCGATCGTCTCCAGCGCCTCGCTGATTTCGCGCAGCATGCGTTGGCGAGTTGCACCCAGAATCTCTTGCTGCAGCATGCCTCGATGTTCGGGTCGTACAAGTGCGGGGAACTGCACCAGTAAGGTAGGCGCTTGTTTCTCCAGGATACCAACCAGGGAGTCTCCCGCTGGTCCACGGGACAACTGACCCAATGCCTCAAGGAGGGGGTAATATGCTTCCTTGCCTCCGTATCCCTCCACACATTGTCCGCGCGCGATTCGAGCTCCGATGGCGTCGCGGACAACTTGGCGTTGGAACTCGTCGACGAGCGCGGTTTTTCCAATTCCGGACTCGCCGGTAACGAACACTATTTGCGGTCGGCCGCTCAATGCCATTTGCAGGCTCTCGCTTAATCGGCCCACTTCCGCCTTCCGACCAACCAGCTTCCCCGAGTCTGGTTCAAGAGGAGTCGTTGATTCGGTCGAAACGTCGCTGACGGGAGCGATAAACCGGTATCCACGCCGGGGAAGAGTCTCGATGAATAGAGGATTCTTCGGACGGTCCCCCAACGCGCCGCGGATATCCAAGATGTGGCTTTTGATTACTTCCGGTTGGACGAACGTGTCGGGCCATAGAGCCTCGAGCAGTTCGTTCTGCGTGACCAGTCGCCCGGCGTGCTCGACCAGATAGCGCAAGACGCCAAATGCCTTAGGCGTCAGGCTAATCCGCTCATCATCTCCATTGTCCCTGTGACGCCAGAGACACTGGTTGACGGTGTCCAGCTGGAACGGAGGAAATTGCTTCATGCTGAGCCCGCAGTCCTATGTCTGTCACTCCTTTACCCCGGGAGGTTACATCCAACCAGGTGGAAGCGACGGTTTCTCACCAGGAAAGCACCGTCCGGCACCATGCAAATTAGTGAAATGCCGCTTTGGGTGAGCGGACTACTACTTGTTAACCATACGCGAGACTGCCGCTCACCCGACTCTTTCGGCCACCTGGGACAGCGCGAACTCTTCCAGGTGACGCGCGTCACTGTTAAATTTGCGGATCCCTTCAGCGAGCTTTTCCGTCGCCATTGCGTCCTCGTTGTGCATCCAGCGGAAGGTCTTCTCATCCAGGTGGAGCCGTTCTTCTTTATTTCCTTGTGCTTTTGCCGGATCCAGTTCCCGGTCCAGGACGCCCTCGGTTTGCTCCAACTGGTCAAGAAGCTCGGGACTGATGGTGAGCAAATCGCATCCAGCCAGGCGGACGATCTGATTCATATTCCGGAAACTTGCCCCCATCACTTGCGTCTTGTATCCGTATTTCTTGTAATAGTTGTAGATGCGAGTGACGGACGCAACGCCGGGATCTTGATCGGCAGGAATCTCTTTGCCTCCGCCCTCCTTCTTATACCAATCGTAAATGCGGCCGACGAAAGGCGAAATCAGGGTTACTCCGGCTTCGGCGCACGCCACGGCTTGGGCAAAGCTGAATAGAAGTGTCAGATTACAATGGATGCCGTCCTTCTCAAGAAGTTCGGCTGCACGGATGCCCTCCCAGGTGCTCGCGATCTTGATGAGGATACGTTCGCGCCCCACCCCTTTCTTTTCATACAAAGAGATGAGCTTGTAGGCCTTGGTAACCGTCCCCGAGGTATCGAAGCTCAACCTGGCTGCTACCTCCGTAGAGACGCGGCCGGGAACCACCTTGAGAATCTCCAATCCGAACAGGACGAAAAGACGATCAATGAACTCTGCAGCCATTTCGTCGTGCCGACCGCCGCGCTCTATGGCAAGTTCGGCAGCCTCTTCCACCAAGTGCCGGTACGCTGGCATCTGGGCAGCGTGAAAAAGCAGCGACGGGTTGGTGGTCGCGTCTTGCGGCCGATGTCTGGCAATGGCTTCAATGTCACCCGTGTCCGCGACTACTGTTGTGTATTTCTTTAGAGATTCAAACAGCGTCATTTTATCTCCTATTATTCCGGCCCAACAGATCTGAAGCTCCTGACGATCGTTCTTACCGGGGCAGCGTGCTATTTTCGAGCTGAGTAACTTTGGCCAGCCGCCGGCGGTGGCGCTCTGCACCGCTGAATTTGGCATCGAGGAAGTTCTTCGCGCAATCCCAGGCGAGGGCGATACCCATGGTTCGGCCACCGAAGCAGACTATATTCATATCGTCATCCTCCACACCTTGGCGGGCCGAAAAGTGGTCCTCACAAAGCGCCGCGCGCACGCCATTCACCTTGTTGGCAGCCACCGAAGCGCCCACACCGCTGCCGCACACTAGGACGCCCCGTTGCACCTCTCCAATGGCCACAGCACGCGCCAGTGGAATCGTGAAATCGGGGTAGTCGTCGTCCGAGTCATATACCTTGTTGCCAAAATCAACGACCTCGTGTCCTTCTGCCGCCAGCAACTTGGCGAGTTGCCGCTTCATCTCGAATCCACCGTGATCCGCAGCTACTCCTATTTTCACTTAGTGCTCCCGTGCCGCGCGATCTGGCTCTTCGCCGCAGCTACGACCGTTTCCACATTGAAACCAAATTTCTTCAATAATTGCTTGAGAGGCGCCGAAGCCCCAAAGGTTTCAATACCGATGTTGTGTCCCCTCCGCCCAGTGTATTTGCTCCAGCCGAAATCGGATGCCTGTTCCACCGACACTCTTGCTTTAACGTGCGAAGGCAGAACTGATTCCCGGTAATTCTCATCCTGATCGTCAAAGAACTCCCACGACGGCATGCTGACCACCCGTGTCCGCACTCCCGCTTTCGTTAATTGCTCGTAAGCCTGCAGACAAAGGGAAACCTCGCTCCCGGTGCCGATGAGGATGACTTCTGGATCCGCTCCGGGCGTATCCGCGAGAATGTACGCCCCGCGGGCCAGGCCTGAGGCAGGGGCGTATTTCGCGCGGTCGATTGTCGGCACCGATTGACGACACAACACCAGCACCGCCGGCTCATGGTGAAGCTGGAGTATTATCTTCCAGGCCTCCCTCACCTCGTTTGCGTCCGCGGGCCGGAGCACGACAAGACCGGGCATGGAACGCATGTGAGCGAGTTGTTCGATGGGCTGATGAGTTGGGCCGTCCTCGCCCAGTCCAATGGAATCGTGCGTAAACACATAGATTACAGGCAGTTCCATCAAAGCACTCAGGCGCAGAGATCCGCGCATGTAATCGACGAAAGTAAAAAAGCCCGAACCGAAGGGTCGGACTTTTACCAGGCTCATTCCGTTTACGATGGCACCCATGGCGTGTTCGCGGATGCCGAAATGGAAATTGCGGCCGGTATAATTCTCCGCTGAGAAATCGCCGGCTCCTTCGAACGTAAGCCTGGTCTTAGTCGAGGGTGCCAGGTCTGCCGCTCCTCCAACGAACCAGGGAATGTTCTTGGCGACTGCGTTCAGCACTTTAGCCGAGGACTCGCGAGTCGCCATTCCTTTCGGATCTGCAGCGAATTCGGGCAAATTACGGTCCCATCCTTCCGGAAGCTGGCGGTGCTGCATGCGGAATAGTTCTTCGGCCAGTTCGGGATAGTGCTTGCGATATTCGCCGATTTGGGCGAACCAATCGTCTCGCATTTGTTTGCCGCGTCTTCCGATGCCTTGACGAAAATGATCGTAGACGCCGTCCGGCACGTAAAACTTTTTGTCTTCGGGCCAGCCATAGTTCCGCTTGGCGAGGCGAATCTCTTCCTCGCCCAGGGGTTCGCCGTGGGCCCCGCTGGTATCTTGTTTGTTGGGTGCGCCGTATCCGATGTGACTGTCAACGATGATCAGCGTGGGGCGATCCTTGGTGCTCAGAAAAGTATCGAATGCACGCCCTAGCATATCGAGGTCATTTGCATCGCCGACCCGCGTCACGTTCCAGCCATACCCAATAAAACGAGTAGCCACATCGTCGCTGAAAGCGAGCGAGGTGTTGCCCTCGATGGTGATGTGATTGTTGTCGTAAATCCAGCAAAGGTTCGAAAGCCGCAAGTGGCCCGCGAGCGAGGCGGCCTCGTGCGAGATTCCTTCCATCATGCATCCGTCTCCGCACATGGCGTAGACATTGAAGTCGAACAGCTTCTCGAAGCCAGGGCGGTTGTAGCGAGCTGCCAGCCATTGCCCCGCACTCGCCATCCCTACGCTGGTTGCGACGCCTTGGCCGAGAGGACCCGTCGTGGTCTCCACGCCGGAGGTCCAGCGGTATTCTGGATGTCCGGGACAACGGCTATCCAATTGCCGAAAATTCTTAATCGAGTCGAGTGGCACGGACACTTCGCCCAGAGTTTCGTAGTCTTTGTTGACAGCGCGGACTTCGGTCAAGTGAAGCAGCGAATAGAGCATCATGGATGCATGCCCCATCGATAGCACGAAGCGGTCCCGATTCGGCCATACGGGGTCTTGAGGATGAAATCTAAGGAACTTCTGCCATAAGCAGTAGGCGACAGGCGCCATAGCCATGGGAGTTCCAGGATGCCCAGAATCGGCTGCTTGCACCCCATCCATAGCGAGGGTACGGATAGTGTTGATGCAGGTCAGATCCATGGTGTCGAGCGATTGGTAAGCAGGGAAAGCAGTTGCAACGCTCATTCAAGATCCTTTCAAGACGTCGGTGGGTGACGATCCACTCTGTACGAAGCAGGTCCGGGATGCAGTGGGAGCACTATTCATTTCTTCGTGGAGTTCATGACGTTTTCAATTCACAGGGGCGGCACCCCAATAGGAGAGTGCAACACAGATGCCATTCGTAAACAGTTGAAAATGGCAAGCTGACTGCCGATTGAGGAGTGTCAAAGCCATAGCAGATGACAAGCAGTTGGCAGCACATGCTCAAACGGGCCTCATTGCTTGAGAGCGATTGGATTCTCTCACGCATACAAATCCGAGGCTCAGCATGGCCGAACTGATCGCACTGCTGCGGTCGCACCACAAACAGACCCCGCGGAATGCACGTCATACCCCTGATTGACACGGCATCTTCTTCTTTTTCTTTATAGGACGCGACGCAATTGAGTACCTCCGCAAGAAGTAGCGGCCGTGCCTTTCTTCCTGGATTTCCCCGGCGAAGTTGGCAGTCTCGATTGCCTGTAGAAAAATGCAGTGCAAAAACTACCGTATCTGGGGTGGTGACAAATCCTAATCGCATTCATTCTGATGTCAGCCTGGGGCAAGAAACGGAACGGGAACGCCTTTTCCACCAGAACATGACCGGGATGTCACGACATCGAGGCATGGATTCACCTAGTCTCGGGTTCGTAGGGCGTCGGGACAGAAGCAATGCGAGGACAGAAGTGCAGGAACTGGACTTCCGACAGTTCAGGCTAGTGCCCCGCGACGTCAACATCCTTGCTCTTCTGACCCGTGGTCGCTGGCTTTGCTGCGCCCTCGGCACCTTTGTCTCCCAGCGAGCGAGGAATGCACAATGAGTATCGCTGACCTTGGACTGACGCGGCACCAATCTTTCGTGAGCCCGCTTCCGCAGGGGCGACTTGAGCAACCGTTGGCGAGATCTGAAACGCTAGCTAAACGCTACGACGCGTCATTGAGCCGCACCCAATCAGAGCTGGATCTAAAGAGTGCGCAGCTCCGGCTCCTGCTCGACCTGACGAACGGCATGGTTGCCCACGTGGAGATCAATGAGCTTCTGAGAGAGGCGACGATCGGAGTTAGGCGACTCATGCAATCAGATTTTGCCCTCCTGGGACTACTGGATGTACCGAGGAGCCGGTTGCGAGTCAACGCTTTCGAGTTCGCTGACCATACCATGCTTGACGCAGAAGCAGCGAACTCCCTCGGGGAGATACTGGCCGCTCACGTTTTCTCTACGGGCAAGCCATGGACAGGAATCTCCGCCGATCTAGTCGCCGGCATGGATTTAAAAGACGATCTGAAATGGGCAGCGGTGGGGTTCAAGAGCGGCTGCTGCATCCTGCCTCTTGTAGTCCGAGAACGAGTCCTGGGCATTCTGGCGTTTGGCAAGCACGACAAAACCGCCTATACGCAGGACGAAGTCGATTTCTTGACGCAAGTATCCGGCCAGATAGCAATTGCTGTAGAAAACTCGCTTGTCTTCGACGAACTGCGAGCCTGGAAGGACAATTTTGAGCAAGAGACTGTATGCCTCGACGATGAAATCGGCAGTGAGCCGAACTTTAAGGAGATCGTTGGTAGAAGCGGGGCGTTGCAGCGCGTGCTTCGCCAGGTCGAGGTTGTCGCACCAACTGATTCCGCTGTACTAATTCAAGGAGAAACGGGAACTGGAAAAGAACTCATCGCTCGGGCCATTCACGATTTGAGCGAACGCCGTGACCGGCCTTTTATCAAGCTGAATTGTGCTGCGATCCCCTCCGGCCTCCTCGAGAGCGAGCTCTTTGGGCACGAGAAGGGTGCCTTTACGGGTGCCATCATACGAAAGGCTGGCCGGTTCGAGGTCGCGGACAAGGGAACTCTGTTTCTTGATGAAGTAGGTGACATTCCTCTCGAGTTGCAACCCAAATTGCTGCGGGTTTTGCAAGAACATGAATTTGAAAGGTTGGGCAGTTCGCGCACGCAACAGGTAGATGTTCGCATTATTGCGGCCACTCATCGGGATCTGAAGCGGATGGTAGAAGACGGTGAGTTCAGAAGCGATTTGTTTTACCGACTGCATGTTTTTCCTCTACCAGTCCCTCCTTTGCGCGATCGTCGCGAAGACATACCGATCCTAGTGCGCCACTATGTGGACAAGTATGCCAAGCGAATGAACCGACGCATCGAAACCATTCCTTCCCAAGCAATGGAGGCATTTGCCAGTTATACGTGGCCTGGCAACGTGCGCGAATTGCAAAACTTTATTGAGCGGGCGGTGATACTGTCGCCTGGAAGGAACCTGCGGGCTCCGATTGCGGACCTAATCCAAACAACGACTCACAGTCGCAGTTCCAGCCTGAGCACTCTCGAAGAGGTCGAACGCGAACACGTGCTTCGGGCTATCCGAGAATCTAACTGGATCATTGGAGGACCCAACGGGGCGGCCGCATTGCTGGGGATGAAACGAACGACTTTGGCATACCGGATACGCAAGTTGAATATCCCGTGCCGACCGGAGTAATAACGGTCATTCACAACACTGGGGTATATGCAAATGTCACTGCTCGAAGGCCTTTTACATAGCACATCACGAACAAGAGCTTTACCTTGCAAGAGGTTTTGGCGATGGCCCGCATGAACAGCACGGACGCAAAGCCCTGTGCCACGGCCTTTGACCCTGCCAGCGAGGGAGATGGTGCGGTTAGCTTAAGGCATTTCGGATAGGGCTCTGATGAATTTTCACCGTTGCTCCTGAGTCCCGCCCTAGCGTTAGACGCCACCGATAGGTCTAACACGACGACAATAACTGGGAATAGGCTGCGTTCGATTCGAGCTCACGATTTCCGAAGTTCAGATTCGCGAAAGTTCACGGAGGTTCAACCCATGGCCGGTGCTCCTAGTTCTTCCGCTCCAGCCGCTCCGCCTCCGGCTCGGGTTGAACAGGCGACGTCGCGGCTGAAAACTAAGTGGCAGAGGTACGGCACTCCAGCCGTAGTAATTCTGCTGGCGCTTTCGATCATTTTCACGATCACCCACAACTGGAATTCCTGGGAAGGAGGAAGAATTGAGCAGATCACGAATGATGCCTACGTTCGGGGCGATCTCACTCCGCTGAGCACAAAAGTTGTGGGCCTAGTCCGAGAAGTGAAGGTTGGAGATTACCAGCAAGTTCGCAAGGGAGATGTGCTGGTTCAATTGGAGGACCAGGACTTCAAAGCTCAGGTGGCCCAGGCAACTGCAGCGGTCGAAGCTGAAAAAGCTGCAATCGAGAACAACCGCCGCCAGAGCGAGTTACAAGATTCTAAGATCCAGCGGGCGATTGCCGGAATCGATCAGGCCAACGCACAGATTGCTGCGGCGCAGGCCGGCAAGGAGGCAGCGCAGGCAGACGTTACACGTACGCGAGCGGAGCGCACGCGGCAGGAAGCGCTACTCAAAGCGAACTCCGCGACTCAACAAAAAGTAGAGGCAGCAGTTGCCGACGAGCAACGCTTCGCGGCGCAAGCCGCCAGTCGTGAAGCGGATCTGGTGCAAGCGCGAACGCTGCTGCGCAGCAGTGAACTGGCAGTCGAGGCCGAGCGGCGAAGCAAGTCCGTTCTGGAATCTCAAGAATTGCAGTTGCTTGCTGACCTTCATGCCAAGCAAGCTGGGCTAGTAGTTGCCCAGGTCAGCCTCGGCTACACGGTCATCGCTGCTCCCGGTTATGGCACGGTTGGCGAGCGACAGGTCAGGCCAGGACAGCTGGTCTCCCCAGGCACACAAGTTGTGACCTTCATCGATCGCATGAGATGGGTGCAAGCCAACTTCCGCGAGACCCAATTGACTAATGTGAAGGTTGGCGACCCAGCAGAGATTCGAATAGATGTCTATCCAGGCCGCGTCATAAAGGGAAGAGTGCTCGAGATTGCACCGGCGAGCGGATCACAGTTTGCGTTGCTGCCGCCGGACAATGCCACCGGCAATTTCACCAAAGTTGTGCAGCGAGTGCCAGTCAAGATCGCTCTTGACGACTCCAGCCTCACGTCCCAATTGCGTCCTGGAATTTCTGCAGTAGTAACAGTGAGAACCAAGTAGTAAGAGAAGCCGAAAGAACAGAAATATGAGTGCTCCGTCCATTACGCTTCCGGCAAATCGGCAGCCCGTAGGCCCTCCGCCAGGTCTTGCGGCGCTGCCGGTAGATCTGTCTCACAGTCCATTGCTGGGAATCATCGGCGTGGTGCTTGGCGCAGGCATTGTAACTCTTACCGGTCGATTGCTTTCGCTCGGCTTAGCAGACCTCAAAGGAAATGTCGGCATTGGATCTGATGAGGGTGCCTGGATCGGTAGCGCCTTCAACGTTGCCTTGATGTTCATCGGGCCATTCACAGTTTATTTAGGGGGATTGTTGGGCCCTCGACGAGTTCTGCTTGCAAGTGCGACCGTGTTTACTATGGTCTGCTGGTTTCTCCCACTGGTCCACAGCTATAGTTTGTTGATTGTCCTGCTGGCGATTGCTGGGCTGTCCTCTGGGACGTTTTATCCGCTGACATTGACCTTCGCTCTGCGGAATATACCTCTCCGTTATCTGGCCCTCGTCGTTGCTCTTTACGCGACCTGTATCGAAGCTGCAGTCAATTTTGCGCCATCCATTTATGGCTTTTGTCGAAACCATGTTTCTTGGGAGTGGATGTTCTGGATCCCCGCACTAGCTACTCCGGTAATGATGACCTGTATTTACTTCGGAGTGGCTGAATCACCAAAGCCGCAAAGTAAAAAGCAGCCACCCAGCTTTGTGGGGTTCTTCTATCTCAGCTGTGGCTTTGCGTTGCTCTACGCTGCTCTCGATCAGGGGCAACGTCTCGACTGGCAGCGATCAGGGGTGTTCACCGGTTTGTTAGCGGGTGGCCTGTTCTTGCTACTGTGCTCCCTCGTGCGTCATTTGCGCGGTCCCAATTTTCTTGTGGACCTGCCTTACCTCCGCAAGTGGAACACAATCCTGCTGGCCGGTGCACTTTTCACATTCCGGTTCGTGCTGCTTTCGACCATTCTCATCATTCCCCAGTCATTATCGGTGCGCGGACTTGATGCCGAACAATTGGCGCCGGCAATTGTTTGGACTGCGGTTTTCGAGCTTGTTCTTGCATTCGTCGGTGCTCTTCTGCTGTACAAGGGAATTGATTCGCGCTTGCTAATGGCCATCGGCTTCGCGGCGATAGCTTTAGCGTGTCTAATAAACGCGGATTTCACAAGCGCCTGGTCCGCCGAGAATTATTTCCGGTCAGAATTGCTCATGGCCATCGGGCAATCCTTCGCCATGATGGGATTGGTTTGCTCGCTCCTGCTTCAGGCCGCCTTTTCCGGAGGATTGGATGCGCCGCAACGGATACTCACCTTCTCCGCGTTCTTCCATACAGTGCGATTGCTGGGCGGAGAGACAGGTGTAGCCCTGATGGGGCACTTCATTGCCGAGCGCGAAAAGTTGCACTCGTACCTTGTGGGACTACGAGTGCAATCGGGTGAATGGATTACTGAGAGCACAGTGCGACATCTGGCAGTCGGCTTGGCGTCGAAGTCCGGCAGCCTAGCGGTCGCTACTGAGCGCGCCATGGGCATTATTGATTGCAAGCTCCGCTTGCAAGCCTACAGCCTGACATTCATTGATGCATTCCATCTCGTTGCCTGGGCCTGTGTAGTAATGCTGTTGGTTACGGCCGTTCTGCGGAAAGCGCCATTGAGCTTCGCTCAGCTGCCCGCGCTACAACCGGGACCCGCTTCGACGCAGGAGAGTAGGCCATGACGAAGCAGCCTGGGTTGATAGCGGCTGTTCTGTTTCTGGGTCACGCGTGTGCGCTGGGACAGCAAACAGACTCTACCGCACAGCGCATAATCAATCTTCACCAAGCCATCGAACTGGCCCTGAAGCACAATCACATAGTGCGGATTGCCGGGTTCAAAGTCGAAGAGAGTCAGCATGCCAAAGAGGTCGCAAGAAGCGCGTACTTTCCCGTTGTGAAGAACGACAGCATGCTTCTTCATGTAACCGACACCCAGTTCATTGACATCCCTGCTGGGGCGCTCGGGGTTGTGGGTAGCAATGCAATTCCTACACGGTCATTGATTCTCAACCAAGGAGGAAAGACCTTCGAAACCAGCGGGACTGGCCTCGTCCAGCCGCTCACTCAATTACTGAAGATCAAGGTCGGGAATGATGTGGCGCGCGCCGAGTTGGAAGAAACCCGCGGCAAGGCGAGAAGCACAGAGAACGAAGTTGCCCTGACGGTTCATCAGCTCTACTACAAGGTCCTGATTAGTGAACTGCGACGCAGCGCGATTCAGGCAAGAATTCAGGCATCTGAAGACCTGCAGACCGAGCGGGTTCAACAAGTAAAGTATGGCAGCGCCCTTGATGCAGAGCTTATCGAGAGCCGGGCGCAGTCTCTGCAGGCAAAGCAGGAATTGCTGAGCACCGAGTTGCAGCTTTCCGACCTGCGCATGCAGTTCAACGATGTCATCGGATTGCCTTTGGCAACAGCAGTGATGCTCGATCCGAATGTACCCAATGCGCCGGATAGCGGTGCCAAAGACGAGTCTATAAAGGTCGCCTTGGCATCTCACCCCGAGATCGCGGAAGCGCGTGCGACTGTCGAGAAGGCCGCGTCGGCCGTTCATCTCGCAAAGTATGAATACATACCGGACGTCGAAGCGTTTGCGCGTTACAGCTACTCGAACGATGTCCCTTTCCTGGCACGGAACTTTGGAACCTTTGGCATTCACCTGAGTTACGAAGTGTTCGATGGCGGAAAAAAACGTGCCACCCTCCGTCAACGCGATGCTCAACTTGCGCAAGCAAAAGAGAACCTCGCCCGGATCAGCGATGAAGTCGAACTTCGAGTGGAGACTGCATACAACAAACTAGATCGGACCCGGCAGATGGTTGCAGTTTCAGAGGAACTAGTGAGCCTGCGCAAAGAATCCGGACGTGTCGCCGCCGAGCAACTGGTAAATGGTACGGTTCTCCGCTCGCAAGCTGAAGGAGCAGTTGCCCAGGAACTTGAGGCTAGGGCGCTATTGCTGCAATCGCAGCTGGATTATGTTCAAGCGCGCAATGAGTTAACTGAAGCAACAGGACAAACTCCACAATAATCGGATTGTCGTGCGCTACACACTTCACACGATCGCGAAATCGGGGACTATGAGCCTCGTTACTTCGGCTCGGTCTCTTTGCAGAGCTCTACGAATTGCATCCGGTCAGCAAGCCAACACTGGTCCAGTCCACGGACCGGTCGTTACGGCTCTCTGAGATGGACTAAATGGCAGCTATGCAGGAATGCCGTCGCCAAAAGATTCTTCGTCTGGCTGATTGCGAATCCGTGCTCCCCATTGCCAGAAGCCAACATCTTGGCTCTCACCTTGGCCTGAAATCCGGATGCACACCCTCCCGACGCCGCTGGCCCGAGCCTAAGTGCTTTCAGCAGAGCTTAGTGTCTTGTGGCTCTCAATTCTTCGTCGGATTGGAATGTTGAATGCTCTTCTGAAGGAACAGTTCAAGCATAGTGCGTTGCTCCTGAATGAGGAGAAAACCTGTTGATGATGGATGTGCGCCTATCAGCGGTGACCCGCATATTGGTTATAGCGCTGTGCCAGATCCATTTGTCAAACGCGCAAACGAGCGGCGGAGCGGTACTCACGCTCGACAAGGCGCTCCTGCTGGCTCGTTCAAACAATCGGGACCTCAAGCTGTACGGACTTGACGTGGGCAAACAACGTGAAGCATTAGGCGAGGCAAAGACGCATTTGTATCCTCGGTTCGACACGTCGGTGCTTGCGGCCGAGTTGCTCACACCGCTTGATTTCACTATCAAGAAAGGGCAGTTCGGTACTTTCCCGGTAACCGGACCGATTCCAGCCTCGAACACCGATCTGCACACGCCGGCTCGTCCAATCGCGGTCGCCTCGGTCACTGCAACTCAGCCGCTTACGCAATTGATTCGCATACACCTGTTTGTCTTGGACCAGCGACTCAAGCTGGATGCGGTGCAATTGTCCTTCGACGAACGCAGACAGAGAGTAAACGACGATGTTCGGCAATCCTATTATCAAGTTCTTCAGTCACAGATCCAGCATGAGTCACAACAATCGAAGGTTAAATATCTGGAGGAACTGCTGCAACTCACAGATCGGCGCTTCAGCCAACATGCTGCACTCGAAGCTGACCGACTGAGTGTCAAAGCAGAACTAGCCAAGGCGACCTATCAGCTGACGACGATCGAAGACAAACTTGCGGATAGCAAAGAAGTCCTCAATCACCTCTTAGGACGCAGCGTGCAAACGGAGTTTTCGGTGGAGCCCGTTCCCGCCACGCTCCCGGAGCAAGAGGACCTCCCTGCGGCCAGAGCAACTGCGCTCGAACATCGTCCAGAAATAAAACTGGCGGCAAATCGCGTGCATCACGCTGAGCTGGCGACGAAGAGCGAGAAGACGCATTACATCCCGGATGTCTCTCTTCAAGCCAGCTACTTCAGTCCCGCAAATATCAATTTTCTGCCGCAAAACATAGGCTCCATTGGCGCGTTGCTTACCTGGCAGCCCTGGGACTGGGGAGAGAAGCGCCACAAGATTCGCCAAGCTGCTCTTGCAGAGAAGCAGGCGGGACTCTCCGCCGAAGACACAGGTGAACAAATTCTTGTTGATGTGGATTCAAAGTTTAGGCATCTCCGAGAAGCCCGGTCTCACCTTGCAGTCACAGAGGCAGTCCGCGATGCCGAGTCGGAGAAATTACGCAACCAGAAGGAAGCATACTACCAGCAATCGATTCTGCTCAGCGACTTGCTAAAGCAGCAGTCTTCCCTGGCAGATGCGGAGAGCCAATATCATCAGGCGCTTCTTGAATATTGGAGTGCGCGCGCTGATTTTCAAAAAACGCTGGGTGAGGAGTAGAGCCATGAAGGCTTTCCTGACAGCACGGCGCAGATCAACCACGCCATTCCTGCTCGTCTCGCTATCGGTCGCGGGAGTGCTGGGCGGATGTCATCACGAACAGATACCTTCGCAGTCGCCGAGGGCGGTCCGGCTGACGATCGTATCAGCGCCGGAGATGATGGCAGAGACTCTGCGTTACTCAGCGTCCATCCTTCCCTTCGGCCAGGTAGACCTTAAGTTTCGCTCCTCCGGGTATGTAACGAAGGTGAGGCAAGTACGAGGAGCGGACGGGCGAACTCGCGACATCGGAACCGGAGACTACGTAGAAGCAGGCCTCACGCTCGCACAGATTCGGCGGGAAGATCTGCAGAACCAAGTGGCGCAGGCACAAGCCCAACTCGATCAAGCTACTGCGCAATATACCAAGGCCGATCAGGACTTCCAGCGAGCGAAGGCCCTCTATTCGACCCAAAGCCTCACTAAGCCAGACTACGACCAGTTTCAAGAGACCTTCAATGCAGCGCAAGCTGCGACGGACAATGCAAAGGCTGCGCTCCTTCAAACCCAGTTGCTCCTCGGAGATGCCGACTTGAAGGCTCCTTTCTTCGGCTACATTCTGAGCCGAAATATAGACCTGGGGAGCTTGGTGTCTCCGGCCACGAGTGCCTTTACGATCGCTGATATCGGTCGCGTAAAGGTCACATTCGGCGCCCCAGATTATGTTCTGAGCCGAATACGTTTGGGACAAGAACTGACACTCCAGGAAGAGAATGATGCAACACATTTGAAGGGGCGGGTCACAAGCATCTCCCCATCTGCCGACATACAAAACCGAATCTTTGCTGTTGAAGTGACCGTAGGCAATCGTGACGGTCGTTTGCGGCCAGGCATGATAGCTACGGTGGCTCTTGGAGAGGTTCCACATTCTTCCATCTCGATCCCCCTTAGCGCGATCGTGCCTTTCCCGGCAGAACCTGACAAGTTTGCGGTGATCGTAGCACAGGAGCGTGCGGGCAAGCTCGTTGCGAACTTGCGTAAAGTTCAGTTGGGGAAAACTCATGACAATTCAGTAGCGGTTCAGGGAGTTCAACCAGGAGAGCGAATCGTCTTCATCGGCGCTCAACTTTTAAAGGATGGCGATCCGATCCAAGTGATCCCCTAAGTAGAGTCCATGTCATACAAAAGCGACCAGGATCGAATCGATAAAACCCACAACCTACCCAGGTTTTTTGTGGAGCACCCGCAAGTCTCGTGGACACTGCTCATCGGTGTTCTCGTTTGGGGTTGGTTTGGCTATCAAAGCATGCCACAGAGGAAAGATCCTGACATTCCTGTCAGAGTGGCAGTGGCCTTTTGTGCATGGCCGGGTGCCACCGCGCAGCAAGTTGAGCAGTTTCTCACGCGTCCAATCGAGGACGCCGTTGCCGAAAACAAGACAATTCACAGTGGTACAGCTTCAGACTATGGAATTCGCTCTGTCTCTCTACCCGGTGCCGCTTACGTCTACCTGCAGCTTGCCGAGAATGTCTCGGACGTGAAGAGGCAATTCAGCGACATCAATCTGAAGGTGAACGCGCTCAACAGCCAACTGCCGCAAGGTGCCGGCCCGATCTCGTTCCAGAGCGATTTTGGGGATACTGCCGCGCTCATGTTGACGATAGCAAGTCCGCAGGCGGACCAGATTGAAATCGACATTCGCGCGCAAGAGATCCAAGCCGCAATCCAAACGGCTCGGGCTAAGAGGAAATATACGGAACGCGATGTGCCGGTTTCGATCGTCTATGCATTTCCTCGATCCATTTCCCCAGCGACTATGCTCGACGCGGTACAGCTCTTTGAGCAACAGGCGGAAGACGCAGGAATCTTGCGGGCACCACAGGCAATTCAAGGGAGTGGCTTTGTCGCCGTGGATGGAATTTCGGATAAAGATGACGCGAGCATCAATCGGTTCGTGGAAGCGTTCTTTCAGAAGCAATTGCAGCGATCCGATTTGCCTCCGGACGGTTGGACGCCAGCCATCGTCCGTTATCTCCACGACACTCGGGCCAAGCTGATTGAAGTTGCAGGAAACAAGTATAGCTATGCCGACCTCGATAATTTTTCTGACCTGATTGGGAGAACGGTGCAAGGGGCACCAGAGACGTCAAAAGTAGAGAGACGAGGTCTTCTGCCCCAAGTGGTCTACCTCGAGTATTCGCAGGATCGTCTAGCCGAATACGGCTTACAACCGGCTGCGCTGGCACAAGTCCTGCGCGCTCGCAATATTATTGCTCCCGGAGGCGAATTCGAGGCGGACCAGCGACAGATTATTATCAATCCCTCCGGTCAGTTTGAAAGCAGAGATGCAATTGGGAATGTTGCTGTAGGTAAGACTTCGGCCGGAGCTCCTGTTTATCTGCGGGACTTGGTCAAGATCTTTCCCGGGTACCAGAGTCCGGCCAGGTATCTCAACTATTACACGTGGCAGGACCCGACCGGTCAGTGGCGGCGTAGTCGTGCGGTCACCTTGGCAATCTACATGCGCGATCAGCAGCAGATCGCACAGTTTGGTCAGTCGGTCGATGAAAAGCTTGCCCAGCTTAAGCAGATTCTTCCAACGGATCTCATCATCGCGCACACCTCCGATCAGCCCTTGCAGGTGAAGGAGAACATTCATCTATTCCTGCGTGCCTTGATGGAAGCGATCATTCTGGTGGTGGGGGTGTCTCTGATTGGATTTTGGGAATGGCGTCTCGCGCTCATCATGGCTTTGGCGATTCCTATCACCCTCGCTATGACCTTCGGGGTCGCGTACATGCTGGGCATCGACCTGCAGCAAGTTTCAGTGGCGACGCTCATCATCGCCTTAGGTCTGCTGGTCGACGTTCCCGTAGTAGCTGGCGACGGTATCAAACGCGGGCTCGCGGAAGGACTACCGCGTGACGTAGCAGCGTGGCTGGGACCGACCAAGCTGGCCACGGCCATTTTTTACGCGACGCTGACAAACATCATCGCCTATCTTCCTTTCCTCTTGCTCAAGGGTAACACCGGAGAATTTCTCAAGAGTCTGCCCATCGTCATGACCGCGGCCTTGCTCTGTGCACTAGTAGTGGCCATGACGTTTGTTCCACTGCTGGGTTACTACATTCAGCGGCCACGGGCCAGGAAAGAGTCCACTATAGAAGAGAAGCGCGAACGGGGGTTTTATGGCTTTTACAACCGACTGGTGGGCCGGGCGATTCAACACCGCTGGTCTGTTCTGCTCGGTTCGTTCGTGTTCCTGCTGATCGGTGCCTTCGCCGCTTCACATCTCAAGTCCCAATTTTTTCCTGAAGATGTCCAATATTGGTTCTACCTCGACATCTGGCTGCCGAATGATGTTCCGCTAAGCACTACCAACGATACTGCGCTGCGGGCGGAGCAGGTGGTACGCAAGGTCATTGAAGGTGCTCATGAAGGTGGAACAAAAGAGAAGGATGGGCACCTTCTCACTTCAGTGACGAGTTTCATCGGCGGCGGCGGACCACGATTCTGGTTTTCGATCTCTCCCGAAGCGACCCAGACCAACTATGCGCAGGTCATCGTGCAGGTACGCGACAAGGAGGCCACTCCAAAGCTGATTGGTCCTCTTCAAGATGAATTGAATAAGCAGGTTCCGGGAGCATGGATAACGGTGCGGCAGCTGCAAACGAATCCAGTCGAAACTCCCGTTGAGGTCCTGATTACAGGCCAGGCAGATACCGACCCCCGAACCGAGAGCGAGGATATCCGATCCCTGCGAGCGATCGCGTCGCAGGCAATGGACATCGTTCGCCAATCGCCCGGAATCGCCGTGTTGAGGGACGATTGGAGTCCCGACAGCCCGCAGATGAAGATCGAGATTGACCCAGATCGCGCCAACTTGGTCGGCATCACGAATGCCGACGTGGCAGCTTCCACCGCCGCCGCAATCAGTGGAAACCAGGTTGGTATTTACAAAGAGGGAAACAAGAATATCCCGATTGTTGTTCGCCTCCGACCGCTGGACCGGGCGCGACTTTCGCAGATCGAGAGTCTCTACATCAACTCATCGCAAGAGAACGTCAAAGTCCCTTTGCTTTCCGTGGCGACTTTGAAAAACATTCTTGAGACGGCGCGGATTCGGCGGCGTGAACATTTTCGTACTTTATCAATCTTGTGCTTTCCGGCACCCGGCGTCCTAGCGTCGGAGGTACTCGCACCGATCGAACCCAAGCTGAATGCTCTCAAGAAAAGTCTTCCGCCGGGCTATAAATTGCAGATCGGTGGAGAAAAAGCGAAGCAAGTCGATGGATTCACGAATCTCGCGGTCGTCCTTCTGATTTCTCTAGTCGGCATCTACCTCGCGTTGCTGATTCAGTTCAATAATGCTGTGAAGCCATTGTTGGTCTTCGCGGCCGCTCCCTATGGCGCGATTGGAGCATTAATCGCTTTGGCAATCATGGGCACGCCCTTTGGCTTCATGGCATTCCTTGGAGTGGCCAGCCTGATCGGCGTCATCGTAAGCCATGTCATCGTGCTGTTCGATTTCATTGAAGAGATGCACGAAAAGGGCGAACCGCTGGAGCGTGCTCTTCCCGATGCCGGCATTGAGCGCATCCGACCCGTAATAATTACGGTGGGTGCAACCATCCTTGCTTTGTTTCCTCTCGCCCTCGAAGGTGGTCCACTATGGAAACCTCTGTGCTATGCCCAGATCGGCGGGCTTGCCGTGGCTACCTTCATCACCTTGCTCTTGGTTCCGGTCTTCTACTCAATTTTTGTACTCGATCTGAAGTGGATTAAATGGGAAACGACAGGAGAGCGACAGGAGGCACCGGAATCAGAGGCAGCAACAACGTGACGACGATATGAAAACGAATTCACAAAACGGAGCGGCAAGATGAGTAATTCAACAACGCCTATGTCGCGTCGCCACCTTCTAATCGGTGGTGCAGCCGTGGTTGGCGTTACCGGACTATCCAGAACGACTTTCGCCAGTCAACCCAAGCCTGTGAGTACTCTCGCTCCGCAGAGAGAAAATCAAGGAGAAGCTCAGATGAATACGATCATAACCAAAGATGGAACCACGATTTTCTACAAAGATTGGGGCACAGGGCCGACGGTCATTTTTTCGCATGGATGGCCGTTGAACGCAGACGCCTGGGATGCACAGATGCTGTTCCTGGGACAGAACGGCTATCGCGTCATTGCCCACGACCGCCGCGGCCACGGACGTTCGAGCCAGCCTTGGAATGGCAACAACATGGATACATACGCCGATGATCTGGGAGCGCTGCTCGACCAACTGGATCTGAAAAATGTAACTCTGGTCGGTCATTCCACGGGGGGCGGTGAGGTCGTGCGCTACATCGGGCGGCACGGAACCAAGCGAGTATCGAAGGCCGTGCTGATCGGCGCGGTCCCGCCACTTATGCTGAAAACCGAGAAAAATCCCGGCGGCCTGCCGTTGTCTGCCTTCGACCAGATTCGCGCTGGCGTGACTGCGGACCGCTCGCAATTCTTCAAGGACCTTACTATCCCTTTTTACGGATACAACAAACCCGATGCGAAGATTTCGCAAGGTGTTCGGGACGCATTCTGGCTGCAGGGAATGCAGGTATCGATTGTTGGAGCATACGACTGCATCAAAGCGTTTTCCGAGACAGACTTCACCGAGGATCTCAAGAAGATCGACGTGCCAACCTTGATCCTGCATGGGGACGCCGACCAGATCGTGCCTATTCAAGCTTCGGCGCTCCTGTCTGCGAAGCTCATCAAAAACTCGACATTGAAGGTCTATCCGGGCGCGCCGCACGGGATGTGCACCACGCTGGCGGACAAAGTGAATGCGGATATTCTCGGATTCCTGAAAAAGGCCGATCGAGCGGCAGCATGAACATCGGATGGACCGGCCTTTCGCTCTGCCGCGAAGGCCGGATCCTCCTACTGCCCGAACGCCGTTCCTGAAGAAGAGCCGCGCGATCGCCGAACAGTTTATCGAGCGCGGAACGATCCCAACGATCTGACGCCGCGACAAGGAGAGGACAAGTGCCGAACATTCTGTATTCAACAAAAGTCGCTGCTACTGGAGGCCGTAACGGATCGATCCGCAGCGATGATGGCTTGCTTGATCTAAGGCTGGCCCTTCCCCGATCGCTCGGAGGCAAAGGCGATGCGACCAACCCAGAGCAACTCTTCGCCGGCGGTTATGCCGCGTGCTTTGAAAATGCCCTGTTGCGCGTGAGCCGCGAGGCTCGCCACCATTTCGCCGATGACGACGTCGAAGTCGTCGCCGAGATCGGCCTCAGCCGCAACGACTCGGGTGGGTTCGTGCTGTCCGCCGCGCTTGCCGTGACCATTGCTGGCGTCGACCAAGAGACGGCGGGACAGCTTGTCCAGGGCGCCCACGCCATTTCTCCTTACTCGAATGCGATCAAGGGAAATGTCGATGTCCAAATCGCAGTCTCCGTTCGCTAGAAAGGAGCGACAAAGTGAGTGATTCAATGATAGCCATGCGAGCAGCCCGCGTAATATCTCATTGCTTCTCCATTGTCACATTGCTGTTAACCTGCGGCGCGTTCGCGCAGAACCTTTCCCCGCAGAACCTTTCCCCGCAGAACCTCTCCCCGCAGAATCAAGACCATCGCGTTCGGAACATTGTTCTAGTTCACGGTGCCTGGGCCGATGGTTCTGGCTGGAAGGGCGTTTACGACATCCTTGTCAAGGATGGTTACAACGTCAGCATCGTGCAAGAGCCGGAGACATCCTTCGAAGACGATGTCGCCGCTACCAAGCGTGTCCTGGCCCAACAAGATGGACCGTGCATTCTTGTCGGCCATAGCTATGGCGGAGCCGTAATTACGGAAGCGGGGGCGGGTTCATCTGTCGCCGGTTTGGTGTACATCGCGGCCCACATGCCAGATGCTGGAGAAAACGAAGCTGACGACGGAAAGCGCTTTCCAAGTGACCTCAGCAAGTCTAGTGCGATAAAGAAGACGGCTGACGGCTTCACTTACCTTAACCCAGCGCAGTTTCACGAATACTTCGCAGCCGACCTTTCGACCGGGCAGGCCGCTTTCATGGCCCGGTCGCAGGTCCTGAACAAGGCTGACAATTTCAAAGCGGTCATCACTACACCGGCGTGGAGAACTAAACCAAGCTGGATGTTGGTAGCCGGAAGCGACCGAGCCATCAATCCTGACCTCGAGCGCTGGTACGCCACACGAGCCAACAGCCACAAGGTCGAAGTCTCGGGCGCTAGCCATGCGGTCTACGTCTCCCATCCGAAGGAGGTGGCCGCTTTGATCGAAGAAGCTGCATCGCACGCTTGGTAGTGATGCGGAGGAGGGTAAGAATGTCAAAGGTCTGTGGAAGGATCTCAGCATTTCGACCGACCGGTCCTTCTAGCCAGGGATAACGAAAGCTGGGCAGAGCGTTTAGGAAGGGAAACGATGATGTCTCGACGCAATGTAATTAAATCCGGAGCAATGGCAGCTATGGCAGGAGCACTGCCATCGTCGATCACTTTCGCCGATCCCATGCCCGGGGGAAACAAACCTGATGCACGCACCTTCTGGCCGGACGGCGCTCGCATGGTCATCTCCGTATCTATGCAGATGGAGGGCGGCGCCCAGCCGACCAGCGGCGCCGAAAGCCCCATGCCGAAGATCGATCCTAAGTATCCGGATTTTCCGGCGAGCAAATGGTACGACTATGGCTTCAAAGAGGGTCTGCCTCGACTCCTCGAGGTTTTTGACCGTCGCAAGGTCAAGGTCACCTCCCATATGGTCGGCGCAGCGGTGGACCTGCATCCGGCGCTCGCAAAAGAGATCGTTGAGCGTGGGCACGAAGCAACCGGACACGGACAAACCTGGACCGCACAATTCTCCATGACTCCCGAAGAAGAGCGCGCATCGTATCAGCAAAGTATCAAGAGTATCGAGCGAGCAACAGGTACGCGGCCACTCGGCTTCAACGCTTTCTGGTTGCGCGGCACCCTTCAGACCCTCGAAATTCTTCAGTCGCTCGGCTTCATCTACCACATCGATGACGTAAGCCGCGACGAACCGTTCGTGATTAACGTGCGCAACAAACCATTCGCTGTCGTGCCCTATACACTCCACATGAACGACATCGTGGACTATGAGACTCGATACTTCAGCACGGCAATGTATGCGGACGATCTCAAGGCGGAGTTCGACGCCCTCTATGCCGAGGCCGGAACGCGGCGTCGCATGATGTCGGTCAGCGCGCACGATCGCATCGCTGGCCGCCCGTCTCGCGCCAAGGTGCTCGAACAGTTCATCGTCTACGCTCAATCTCACCCCGGCGTTGCGTTCATGCGTAAAGATGAGATTGCGCGCTTTGCCCTGGAGAGCCCTCTGACCGTGCGCGAAGGCATTTGACTCTGAGAGCTGGTGGAGAGATGGAAGTGATACGTCTTCGCAGGAAACTGTTTTGCGGAAAACAATGGATGCTCGCACCCGCGTGTGTCGTCCTGATTGCATACTCCTTCGCGGCGGAAACTTTGCTGCTCGAGCCGCATAATCTAATCGTCGATCGCAGTTTGCCGAAAGCACAGGTCGACTCTCAAATCCTCGCTGCGCGGCGCTACGATACCTTCTGGAGTATCGGAGACGAAGCACTCGCGCGCGCAGCCCTTGCGCCGACCTTTGTCGACAATACGCTGCCGCCCGGACGCCCTCAGGGAATTGTAGGACCGCTGGCAGCCTCAAGGTTTATGCGCACTGCGATTCCGGACCTTCGCTGCGAGATTGAGCAGATGATCGTAGCCGGTGATCGTGTCATTACGCACCTGCCGGTTTCGCGGACACTTCACGGGACGCTTTGGGCAGATCCAAGGTCAAGGTCAGACGATCAATTTCATCGCCACTGACATCTACCGGATCGCCGACGGACGCATCGCTGAGAATTGGCACATCGAGGACAACCTAACTTTGCAGCAGCAACTCGGATTAATCCCAAATGGAAATCCACGCGGCGACGCTCACGACTGAGTGGAGTAGCCGTCGCGACCAATCGAAACATGTTTGTAGATGTGCAGCACATACTCACTCTTTGTAGGAGGTAGGCAATGCCAGCAAGCGCGGTGCCCGCATATATCACCAGTCTGATCCGCCATTTTGAAGATCTTCGGGATGGTACACATGGCGGCTCCGCCAATCGAAGGGACAAGGAAGCCCATTTCGAGAAGGCAGCGCAACTGCTGGCTCCCATCGCCCGGCAGGTTCTAACCGAAATGAACGGGAGCTTGCTGCTCGACACCGGGCAGCTCAGCGAGACGGGATTACGACGCACAGCGGACGGAGGGCTGAACGCATCCTGGGCTTTAAGCTGGCCTGAACAGCGGGCAGCCGGGGTCGAGCCAATCGTGCTCCAAGCTTATTTTGGAGGCGGCTTCCACCACCCTCACCTTCGAGGAACGACCGTTCACGACTGGCCGCTGAATGTGTTCAGCGACGAGGACGCTGCGGCCCAGCTATCCATACTCCGAGCCATCGCGTCCAGCGATCTGCACAATTTGGTCTATCGCGCGGATTATCGAATCGTCCCTGCGGTGACATCACGTCCCGCCACCTCGCTCGCCCATGGTCCGAAGGCAACGTAACAAAACTCACCAGACTTCGCCTTAGTCCACGTCGTATTGAGCCTAGCGAGAATTGGCTCCGTATTCAATGCTAAATCTCCCCAGCTTTCAGACCCTTTAGTTCTAAACTCGCGGTACAAGAACGGTACAACGAAAGCCTGTTCCATCGAGTTCTCAGTCGTTCCTTACAGGGCGTTGCAGAGCGACCGCTGCCTTGTAATTACAACGTGATACAACAAATCAGCGCCCTTTCACGGCGGTAACACGGGTTCAAATCCCGTCGGGGACGCCATCAAATCAGCAACTTGGTGGATCCGTTCGTCCCTAATTTAGTACGTTAACCACTTAGTACCTATTAGTGGGATGATTTTTCCCGTGAGTAGAGATACCCCCTCTCTCGTTTGACGGGATAGGAGCTAGGAGAGAAAAAGTCCGTCCTCCATAGTAACAAACAAGTAAACACGGGTCCTGGGCAGGGCTGGACGGAGCGGCGCAGTGCGTTTTCGGAGCGTGCGCGTGGGGGCGGGAGAGCGAGCGGGGCTAGGGCGCGGGGCGCTGCGAGTGAGCTTCCCTAATTTGCCCCATGTGCAGGCAAACGGGCGGAGCGGCGCGCGTTTACTCAGAGCGTCTGACAAAAACCTCAGCGCAGGGGAATGCGGTAAAGGTTGCGCTGGACTGTCTCCTTGACGAAAGCGTACATATCGGCAGTTCTTCCAATTCCGATGGAAGATTGTGGAATAGTGCGCACGTGCTCTAACTTGGCGAACTCGGTGATGTCGGATAGTCCTTTGGAGGGCAGGTTAGGGACGCCTTTGCCCGGGGGAAGGCTGACTACATAGCTCGGGAATCCTTTGTAATACCCCGCGGGGCGCACCAGGAGAGATCTGCCATCGCCGGACCAGTAAGCCAGGGCTTGGTTGCACACCGGCTGAATGCGGTTTCGTGCCAGGTCCACAATTTCGAGCTTCCACTGTCCATGTTCCATGCTAGCTGAGCCTTTCTCGATGGGCACAGTCAATGCCAGATAGCGGCCATCGGGAGATGCTGCGAGCTCTTGGATCTTTTGATCCCAGATTTGTTCATCACCGCTGCCGTCAGGATGGACGCGATGGACATAGGCGCCGTCGAGCGCGCGCTTAGCATAGTAAATATAGGAAGGGGTAAAACCTGGATTATCGGCGGCCGTCTGCAACATTTGTGGAGGGGAACTACGGTCGAGAGGCGCGACCCAAAGACTCCGAGTGCCGTCATCGCCCAGGACACTATAGGCCACATCGCGACCATCGGGCGACAGCGAGAACTCGAAGATCGAGAGACGAGGCAGGATTGCCTGAGTGGCGCCGGACTGCAGGTCCAATTCCCACAACTCGCCAACCGCGCGGTCAGAACTGTACTCCCGCCCCGGTGTGCGGCGCACGATGTAATAGAGCTTTTTGCCATCAAGTGAAAACGGGCTGCCATTACGGGCGTCAGCCAAGGCGGCGGTGGCCTCCGAAGTGAGAATGTGGTCCCCGCTCTGATCGTGCAGCCACACACTGCTTCGCCGTATGCCGACGGCGGTAACAAGAGACTTGCCATCTGGGTCAATGGCGATTCCCTCCTCTTCTGTCGGCCCGGAGGTGACCTGCTCGATTCTGCCATTGGGGAACCGTTGTCGCCATACGTGGAAACCGTGATCTGAATTGGTATTCAGGTACATCCACGCACCGTCTGGAGACCAGGCGGCTGCCGTGCAGGCGCCGTCCGCCGGTCCGATCCGCGTGCCACGAGTGCTGCCGTCGAAAGGAATCAGGCGGCAACGCTCCCAGAAAGTCCCAGTCATTTCCACAGTGATCACCCACTTGCGGTCTGGCGACAACACCGACCGATGCACCATGCCGAAGAAATTTTCGGGCGAAAAGATGGTGTGGACGTGAGCGCGGCTGGGATCTGAACTCACAAGCTCCATGTGATGGCCGCTAGTGACTTGCGAAAACATCAGGTTATCGGCGTCCAGCCAGGTCAAGCCGGAGGCATTGGGAAGCCAGAGCCGCGGCTTCCCACCGAGCACAGGTACGGACCATGTGTCCCAAGGGACGGTGTAGGCGACATTGGCGCCGTCAGAGCTGAAGACCGGGCTCATCTTCGGTGAGGAGTCGTTGGTCAGCCTAACCGGATTGCCATGAGGTAGGAGCATGACATAGACCTGCCCGGCAGTAACAAATGTGTCATCGCCGCGCAAAAAGGTGAGCATGCGACCGTCCGGGGAGAAAGCCGGTGAAGTCACGGCATCAGCAAAGTTGGTGATCTGCACCCAGTCGATGGTCGGCACGAGCGCGCTTTGCTGGCGCAACCGAAGGACAGCCAGCAGCGCGGCAAGGACAACGACAATGGCAGTGGCTGGGTAGATCCAGTTCCGGAAAAGCTTCCTGGGTTGGGCCAGCACGGTGGCTGAGGAGCGGCCTGAATCTGATAAAGCCTCCAGCGCGAATGCCATGTCCGATGCTGATTGGAAACGCTGCTCCGGGTTCTTCTCCAAACAACGACGCACAATTCTCTGCAGCGCCGGAGGGGTGGTGGGCGCCAGCAGAGAAACGCCGGGAGGGTCTTCGTTGAGGATGGCGTTCATCGTTTCCACTGAAGTCGGCTTCTGGAACGCGCGCTTTCCTGTCAGCACTTCGTACAGAATCGTGCCGAAGGCAAAAATATCTGCACGGTGATCTGCGGTTTGCCCTCGCACCTGCTCGGGCGCCATGTAGCCGACAGTGCCCATCACGACGCCCGGTTCGGTTTCGTTGCCCAGAGTGGACGCCATGTGCTCGGAAACGGGCTGTGGTTGTGTGAGCTTCGCCAGTCCGAAGTCCAGAATCTTTACGCGCCCATCTTTGGTGATGAACAGATTTTCCGGCTTCAAATCACGATGTGCGATGCCCTTCTCATGGGCTGCGGCCAGCCCGCGCGCAATCTGTACCCCACCGTCAATAGCTTTGCGAATCGCGAGACGGCCACGCTTGAGCTGTTCCCGCAGCGTTTCGCCTTCCAGCAGTTCCGAAACCAGGTACGGTGCACCCTCATACACGCCCGACTGGTGCACCGCAAGAATGTTGGGATGATCCAGTGCCGCC